>Ga0316187_10005463_pt1 | contig 10970 bp, 13 predicted proteins | sample CroRivburrow1_MG_FD_204927 | JGI IMG/M metagenome (GOLD analysis project Ga0316187, IMG submission 204927) | Coastal sediment microbial communities from Maine, United States - Cross River worm burrow 1 | ecosystem: Environmental > Aquatic > Marine > Coastal > Sediment | place: USA: Maine...
TTGAAGCCGTCGGACCCAGTCCGGAATCACCTTGAGGGCGCGGGGCGTAAGCAAGTACCATGGCGCCGTTTTAATCCGCAGCCCAGCACTCCCCCCTCATGCTGAATAAACCGCTGAAAAATCATCTTCGTGGCAGCCTGGTTGCGCTCATCACGCCCATGCATCCGGACGGCAGCCTCGACTGGCCGGCGCTCGAGGGCCTGATCAACTGGCACATCGACGAAGGCACCGACGGCATCATCCCGGTGGGCACCACCGGCGAATCGGCGACCCTGGCCGTGGATGAGCACCTGGAATTCATCGAGAAGGCGGTGGCTGTGGTCGACGGTCGGGTGCCCGTAGTGGCAGGTACCGGCGCGAATTCCACGGCCGAAGCCATTCACCTGACCCGGCAGGCGGAAGAAGCGGGGGCCGATGCCTGTCTTTCGGTTGTGCCTTACTACAACAAGCCGACTCAGGAAGGCCTCTATCGGCATTTCATGGCCATCGCCGATGCCACCTCTTTGCCAGTGGTGCTCTACAACGTGCCGCCCAGGACCGCCTGCGACATGCTGCCGGAAACCGTTGCCCGGCTTGCCGGTCACGAGCGCATCATCGCCATCAAGGAAGCCTGTGGCGATGCGGAACGAGTGGGCGAGCTGGCTGCCGTCGTCCCGGATGATTTCGTCATCCTGTCGGGTGAGGATGCCCAGACCCTGCGCATGATGGAGCTGGGTGCGGTTGGCACCATCTCCGTGACGGCGAACGTGGTGCCACGGCTCATGAGCGAGTTCTGTGCCGCCTTCCTTGACGGTCGGGAAGCAGAGGCCAGGGCTCTGGACGCGCGGCTTCAGCCCCTGCACGCTGCCCTTTTCGTGGAGCCCAATCCGCAGCCTGCCAAGTGGGCATTGCATGAGATGGGCAGGGTGGAGCCGGGTATCCGGCTGCCGTTGATCGAATTGTCAGAGGATGCCCGCCCGGAGTTGTTGGCCTGCCTGAAAGAAATTGGAGCCCTGTCTTGACTGCCTGTCGCTTCGCCTTGTTTGCACTGGCGGCGGGTTTGCTCATCGCCAGCCTCTCCGGCTGCGGCTGGTACAACGATGACAAAGGCATTTTCGTAAATCGCGACGATGACTACATAGACATGACGGAACGGCAGGCGCTGGTTGTGCCAACCGATCTGCACGCCAGCAAAGTGGCGGACCCATACCCGATACCCCGCACGCCCCGGCAGCTGAATCCGGAATACTACCCTTACAAGCCGCCGCGGCCGGACGCGATCTTCGCCAGCGACAACCGGGATGAGGTGCGCATTCAGCGCCTCGGCGAACGGGCCTGGCTGGTGGTGCCGGAAGATCCGACCACCGTCTGGCCGAAGGTGAAGCAGTTCCTGGCTGAAAACGGCATCCGGGTGGAATCCGAGATGACCGAGTACGGGCGTCTGGACACGCAGTGGCTGGATACTTCTCAGGAATCTTACCGGGACATCATCCGCACCGTGATCCGGGAAGCGAAAGAGCAGGATGGCTTTCTCGAAGGCCGGGATCGGCTGCTGATCAAGGTGGAACCGGGCATTCGTGAAGCGACCTCTGAAGTCTATGTGCGGCATGAGAATGATGCCCTCGGCCTGCCGAGCGTCGGCGTGGTGGATCTGAACAGCCTTCGCTCCCTGGTGCCGGCGGCGGAGATTGATGCGCTGTCCGAGATTGGCGCCTATATCGCGGCTAAGGTGTCCGAGCAGACCATTTCCATGGTCGCCACCGATAATACGGGCGAGGTGAAGTCTTCGGTTGCGCGGAATGAAGAAGGGGTGCCCGTGCTGGAACTCCGCCTGGACCGCGAGCGGGCCTGGGCGACGGTCGGCCAGGCGCTCACCAGAGCGGAAGTGCCGGTAGAGGATCAGGATCAGCTGGAAGGCGTGTACTTCGTGCGCATCCCCGAGGATGTTCTGACCGGTGAGGAGAAAGGCTGGCTTTCCGGGGTGCTACGTCGTGGCAACAAGGGCTACGAGCTGCAGCTGCACCTGAAAGAGATCGACGATTCTGTGTTCCATGTCAGCGTCACCGACGGCAAGGACGAGCCGGTAGATCGGGAGTTCGGCCAGGAAGTGCTCACCATGATTCGAGAATTCTCCAGTTGACTCGATTTGCCTCGCTTGGCAGTGGCAGTCGAGGCAATGGCACCGTTGTCGAGATCGGGGACGAACGAATCCTGGTCGATTGCGGCTTCACGCTGAAGCAGGCGGAAGCGCGGCTGGCGCGATTCGATCTTAAGCCCGCGGATCTCACGGCCATTCTGGTGACCCACGAGCATAGCGACCATATCGGCGGTGTCGGCGCGCTGGCCTACAAATATGCTATCCCGGTCTTTGCCTCCTTCGGCACGCTGCAATCCGCCCGCAAGAGCGCTTCTGTAGTGGGCAGCGCGATCAGTGCACACAGCCCCTTTCAGATCGGAGCGGTCGCGGTGACGCCGGTGGTGGTTCCGCACGATGCCAGAGAGCCGACCCAGTTCGTGTTCCGTCATGAACGATGCTCGGTGGGTGTGGTGTCCGATCTCGGCTGCGTGACGCCCTTCGTGATCGAGCAGTTCAGTGGCCTGGATGGGTTGCTGATGGAGAGTAACTACGATCTCAACATGCTGGCGAACGGACGCTATCCGGAGCGGGTCAAACGACGCATCGCCAGCGACCTGGGCCATCTCTCCAATGAGCAGGCGGCACGGTTCCTGGCAGAGATCGGGCATGCAGACCTGACCGTAGTGGTCGGGCATGTGAGTGAGGAGAACAACCACCCGGATCTGCTCAGCGAGGCATTCCTTACTCAGCAGGATGGGGTTCGCAGTCTGACGTTCGCCACCCAGGATGAAGGCGCCGGCTGGCAATCGGTCTCCCCGGTTGAGCGGTTCAAAGATGTTGCCGGGTCTGCAGTTCGAGTGAACGCTGAATCCGATGCTGACGGAGCGCTCAGGCTTGGCTGAGTCCGGGCCGTATCTGACCGAACAGACGATCGGTTGTCCGGAATGTGACTTGCTCGGTGAGGTGGGAGAGTTAAACCCGGGAGAGCGGGCAAAGTGTGCCCGGTGCGGCTGCGTGTTGAGTGTCTGCTTCGAGGACCCCTACGCACGAGCCTGGTCCTTCAGCGTTGCCGCCCTCGTGGTGCTTGCCATCGCATTTTCTTTCCCCTTTCTTTCGATCTCGGCGGCCGGGGTGACCAACTCCATGACTCTGGTGCAGACGGTGCTTTATCTCGCCCAGTACGGCGCTGATGCCATTGCCTTTCTCGTTTCTCTGTTTGTGATTCTGGTGCCCCTGGTGATGCTCACTTTCATGGTTGTGCTCACCACGGCGCTGCGTGCCAACCGCTTCCATCCATGGTTGCGCGCCCCCACCCGCTGGCTTTTTCATCTGAATGCCTGGTCCATGGTGGAGGTCTTTGCCATCGGCGTGATCGTCAGCCTGGTGAAGCTGGCGGCCATGGCGAAGGTCACCCTGGGGCCATCCTTCTGGGCTTATCTGGCGTTCACCGTTCTGTTTCTTGTGGCCTTCTCAGCGATGGACCGGCTGAGCGTGTGGCGGGATATAGAGCGGCTCAGCGGGGATCGCAGATGACGATCACTGCCCGTGAAGCCGGCTATGACGTCTGCCATACCTGTCTGGCGCTCAGTCCAACAGGCACGGGTCACTGCATTCGCTGTGGTTCCCACCTCCACGACCGTATCCCAGACAGCTTGCAGAGAACGGTGGCGCTGTTGATCGCATCCGTGGTGCTCTATCTTCCTGCCAACCTGCTTCCGATCATGACCACGGATCAGTTCGGGCGCTCCGTGGACAGCACCATCATCGGCGGGGTGGTGCTGTTATGGAACATGGGTTCGTATCCGGTTGCGCTGGTCATCCTGATCGCCAGCGTGCTGGTGCCGATCGGCAAAATCCTGAGTGTCGCCACCTTGTGCTGGACCGTTGGCCGGCACCAGACCATTTCCTCCCGGCAGCGCACGACGCTCTATCGGATCACGGAGTTCATCGGCAAGTGGTCCATGGTGGATGTCTTCGTGGTGGCGATTCTGGTGGCGCTCATCCAGATTGCCGGCATTATCGTCATCCGGCCGGGTGGGGCAGCGCTGGCGTTCGCGGGTGTCGTGATCCTGACCATGCTGGCGGCGGAGAGTTTTGATCCGCGGCTCATCTGGGATGACGAGGCTGCAGACGGCGGGACCCCCGGTACAGAAGAACAAGCAACGGCCCAGGCGGGCCAACGGGAGACGGCGTGAGCGAATCGGTGGTGGTTGAAACCCGGACGCGGAAGATTTCCGGAATCTGGGTGGTGCCGCTGGTGGCTGTGGTGCTCGGGCTCTGGCTCGCTGTGGACGCCTACCTGAAGCAGGGCCCGACAATCACCCTGTACTTCCCGGATGCGGAGGGCCTGCAGGCAGATAAAACTCTGGTCAAGGTGCGTGCTGTCACTGTAGGCACGGTCACCGGCGTCCGACTCGCCGATGATCTGGAAGGCGTAGTGGTGACGGCTGAGCTGACGCCAGAGGCCCGTCAGTTGCTTCGGGAAGATAGTCAGTTCTGGGTAGTGCGGGCAGAAGTTCGTGGTACGTCCGTCACCGGAATCGGCACCCTGCTGAGTGGTGCCTACATAGAGATCTCCCCGGGTGAAGGTGCGCCGACCAGAGAACGGGAATTCGACGGTTTCGATCGCCGTCCGATTTCTCCGGTAGGCACGCCCGGAAAACGGCTGAAGCTTGTCAGTGAAAGCAGCGGTTCAGTCAGTGTCGGCAGTCCTGTCCTCTATCGCGGTTATCGGGTCGGCACGGTGGAGAGCATTGAGCTGCAGGTGGAAAGTCAGCGGGTCATTTACTCCATCTTCGTGGACGCGCCTTACGATGCGCTCGTTTCCACTAACGCGCGATTCTGGAACGCCAGCGGTGTGTCGGCCGAGCTCTCGACGGAAGGCATCAAGGTAAGCATCGGTTCTCTGCAGTCAGCGCTCATGGGCGGAGTAGCGTTCGATCTGCCCAGAAACACGAGCATCGGCCAGGCGGTCGAATCAGATACCGTATTTCGACTCTATCCGGACGAGGCATCGATTCATCAGAATCCTTTCAGCAACTCGAAAGAGTACGTTGTCTCCTTCAAGCAGTCTCTGAGAGGCCTAAATCCTGGCGCGCCGGTGACCTATCGGGGCATTCGAATAGGCAGTGTCGTCAGAATCATGCTCGCCGATCTGACCAGCAGCGCGAGCACGGAATCGGAAGAGAGTGGTCGGGCGATTCCGGTATTGATCCGTCTGGAACCGGGCCGATTCGCTATCGAAGATACGGAGCAGGGTGTCGCAATCATGGAGGAGGCGGTTGCCATCTCTGTGCAGAGCGGGCTGCGTGCCACACTGGCGTCCGGGAACCTCCTCACGGGCGCACGCCTGATCGAGTTGGATGTATATGAAACGGAATCCCTCGAGGAACTGGGTGAGTTCCTTGGCTACCCCACCATACCTACCATCAGCGGCGGGCTTGCTCACATCCAGGTGCAGATCAGCCAGTTGCTCGACAAGATCAATGGTTTGCCGTTGGAGGGTGTGCTGGAGCGAGCGGAAAGCGCAATCACCGAGCTCGAAGGCACGCTGGGCGCGTTGCGCCGGTTTGCTGAAAGTGAAGGTCTGCAGACCCTCCCCATAACTGTCCAGGCGACCCTGGATGAGCTGAATGAGGTGCTCGAAGGCTTCGACAACCACTCCGAGTTCCAGCAGGAGCTGATTCGGACCATTAAAGAGCTGAAGAGTGCGCTGCAGAACGTTGACTCGTTTGCTGAGCAACTCAGCGATAAACCGAATTCCCTCGTCTTCCCGCAGAAGCAATCCCCGGATCCGGAACCGAGAGTAGAACCATGATGAATGCGAAGCGCCTTTCACTGCCGGCAGGCCTCCTCTGTGCCGGCCTGCTGCTCGCCGGATGTGCCGGCTCACCGCCGGTGCAGGACCATGACTACCTGCTCCGACCGCAGAAGCTCATGATTGGTTCGGGCAGCCGCTCGGTGGTGCAGCTGAAGCCTGTGGCGGTGGCGCCTTATCTGGACCAGAAAGGCATGGTGCTGCAGACGGGCAGTTCCGAGATTCGGGTGGCCAGACACCATCGCTGGGCCGAGCCCCTCGATGAGGCGGTGGAACGCTACCTGCAGGTCAGCATCGCCAATCAGGCAGAGGTCGCCGTGGAATCGGCGCCACTGACGACGGTGGAAGAAGATGCAACGGTGACCGTCCGCATCAACCAGCTGCACGGTACGGAATCAGGCAGTGTACGCCTGGTGGCGGACTGGAAGGTGGATCGCGTCGGCGAAGAACCCATGCTGCACAGCTACGATGCGTCAATCACACAGTCGGCGGATGGCTACCCGGCGCTGGTGGCAGCGCATGCAGAGCTGCTGGATGGGCTCAGTGGCGCGATCGCGGACTCATTGGAGTCCGGCCAGCAATGATCGCCTGAATTCTGGCTGGAACTCTTGTCGCGATGGCCGACCGGATGCGCTGATTCAGTCGAGAACGTTTGCGCCGCCGTCGTCCAGCTTCTCAGGGCGTCGCCAGTAGTTGAATTGGGGGGTGAACGCAGGTTCCCCCAGCCCGGCGAGCGCCAGCAGGTGCCAGAGCGAGCAGTACAGATCTCCCGGACCGAATACGGCGCTGTTCTTCCGGGTGATAGTGTCACCATCGCGCTCATAGACGACTACGCCGGGCATGTTGTCCACGCCGGCTTGCGCCGATTGTTCCTGGATGTAGTCACCGCCACCGTGCGATGCAAGTCGAAACCGCCAGCCACGGCTGTTGGCGAACCGGCGTTGAATGGCCGGTGCATCCTTGGACACCAGCACCACGGACATGGCGGATTCCAGATGTGGCAGGAAGCCGTTGAAGCCATCCCCCCAGACCGTGCACCAGCGACAGCCCTGGCCCATGTTGTGAATCAGCATCAGCGTGTCCTGATCGCCAAACAGGTCGAGCAGTGTGGATGCCCCGTTCTGAGTCTCGAACGTGTAGTTGGGAACCGGGCCCGCTGAGTGGGCCTTCTGCAGCTCGTGCAGCCTGGTGGTCAGCTCGAAAATCTGCCCGGACAGTGCTGCGATCTCTTCCGCAGCTGCGCTCGTATTCGCCTCGCTCATCCTCATTCCTCCTCCTTGAATGAGGCTCTATTTAACCTGCTTGGCCCCTATGCCTGCCACCGGGCAGCCAGCCCGGCCTGCCGGTGTTCCCACCCGCCATGTTGAATACGGAAGGCGTGGCGTTCATCCACCGCATCGTGGACCACAGGTCTGTGGCGGGTCTCGTCGCTAACCTGAGTGCTGACATCGACAGGCGCGAACGCGTGCTAAGGTTTTCAGGACAGCAACAGGGGAGATCCAGAATGCCGAGATTCGTACTCATCGGGCTCTGTGAGCCACCCGGCGCCGATCAGCAGGCGGGGTTCGACGAATGGTTCGTGAACCAGCACATCGAAGACACGGCCCGCTGTCCGAACTTCCTGCGTGGCAGTGTCTACCGGCTCGCCGGTCCGCATCTGGATGGTGAAACCCCGTCCGGCTACCTCTCCCTCTATGAGGTGGAGGCAGAAAGCTATGAAGAAGCCGAGCGGGTGCTGAATGAGTGGCAGGCCGATCCGGAGGCCTGGGAGGGGCGTCGGAAACACTGGCAGACCGCGAAGAAGCTGGGCGGCGCACCGCTCGCCGTCAAAGGCTCCGGCTGGTACGAGCTGATCGCGGCCCACGATGGGCCGGGATCAGGCTGATTCCTGGATCAATCGCTGCCTTCGTCCGGCAACGGGTAGTGCACGCCAGGCACACCGGCTTCCAGCGCCTGGTACCAGTCGGGTCGCGGCTGCACCGGCTCGTAGCTGGTCGGCACCATAGGCGTATCCGTGTTCCATTCATGGTGAATGGGTGGAATCTGGAAGGTGCCGTTACTGGCGTTGGTGCCGCCGTCGACAAGCAGATCCACGCCGGTGATATAGCTGGCAAGCTCTGAAGCCAGAAACATCACGGCATTCGTCACTTCCCTGGCATCCCCCAGTCGGCGCATGGGCGTACGGCTGGAGATCCAGCGATCCATGCCCATGGCTTCCAGCATCGGTCTGGTCATCTCCGTCACCACGAATCCTGGCGAGACCGCATTCACGCGCACACCCCGGTCGGCCCACTCCACGCCCATCTGCTTGGTCATGTTCAACAGGCCGCCTTTAGCGGCGCTGTAGCCGATCACGTTGTTCTCGTTCGCGCCGCTGGCCAGTATCGAGCAGATGTTGACGATGGAGCCGCTGCCGCGCTCGAGCATGTGCCTGCCGCAGTCGCGTGCATAGTAGAAGGCACCACTCAGGTCCACGGCGAGAATTCTCTGAAAGGTTTCGCTGTCGAACTGCTCGGCGGCCACGCCGCGCGGATCGGCGATGCCGGCATTGTTGATCAGCACGTCGATGCCGCCGTGGTCTTCGATGCCGCGGGCTATGACGTTCTGCACTTCCGCTTCTTCGGCAACGTCCCCGGTCACGACGGTCACCTTTCTGCCCTGAGCACGGCATTCAGCCCCCACCTGCTCGAGGAGGTCACTGCTGCGGGCAGTGAGTATCAGGTCGGCACCGGCTTCGGCGAACGCGTAGGCAAACTGCTCGCCCAGACCGTAGGAAGCACCGGTGATCAGAACCACCTTGCCGCTGAAATCGAACACTGCTCTCTCCTCGTATGCGGGTGTGTGTTGGTGTGAGAGGATAACCCAGGTGGTTGGCTACAGGTGCGGCAGGACATGACGCTGGAGATTCCCAAGAGTATTGACGAGGTGACCGATGCCTGGCTCGGCGAGGTGCTGGACCTCGAGCTGAGCGGTCACCGCTGCGAACGGATCGGTGAGGGAGTGGGCCTGATGGGCGACATCTTCCGAGTCGCTCTCGAGCAGGCCGATGGCAGCCAGACGGGCCCGGCGAGCGTGGTTGTGAAGCTGCCATCGTCGCACGAGGAGAATCGCGCGCAGGGTGTGGCGCTCGGTATGTTCGATGCCGAGGTGAAGTTCTACAACGAGCTGGCGCCCGCGGTCGCCGCCGGCATGCCGGGCATACACCTGGCGGCGATCGAGGACAACGGCGCTGATTTTGTGATCGTCATGGAGGACCTCAGCGCGCTCGACATGGTGGATCAGAGCACGGGCATGAGCGTCGATCAGGCCACCGCGGCGGTGGAAGTGCTGGCCGGCGTGCATGCGTCATTCTGGGATGATGTGGACCGACCGGAGCTCGAATGGATCCCGACCATGACCGGCCCCAGGATCGAGCTCGTTGACGGGATGATGACGGAGATTTTTCCGGTCTTCGCCGAGCACTTTGGTGATGCCTTGCCGGAAGGTGGGCTGGCGCTTTACGAGCAGTTCATCGGCAACTATCTCAAGATCATGAAGGTGATCTGTGCCCGCAGTCCCTGGACGATTGCGCATCAGGACTACCGGATCGAGAACCTGCTGTTCGGGCCGTCAGGGTCGGGCCGGGTGGTGGTGCTGGATTGGCAGGGGCTTGGGCGCGGGGTGGGTGCCTACGATCTGGCTTACGTGCTCGGTGGATCCATGCCGTCGGAGCTTCGTCGCAGCCACGAACGCGCGCTCGTCGCGGCCTACCATAGCAAGCTCGAAGCCGCCGGGGTGCAGGGCTATGGCCTGGATGCGGTCTGGGAAGACTATGCGTATGCCCAGCTGATGGGCGGGCTGGCGGTCTCCATCGTCACCGGTGGCTCCATGGACCTCAGCAACGATCGGGCCCGGCAGTTGATCGCCACCATGGCGCGCCGGCACGTGCAGGCGGCTCTGGATCATGACGGTCCGGCCCGGCTGGCGGAGATCACCGGCTGAGACCGCCGGTTGAGAGAACGGAGCGAGAGGGAGAGACCATGCTGCTGCTGAAACCCAACTGTGAGTGCTGCGATAAGGATCTGCCAGCGGCGAGCAATCAGGCCCTGATCTGCAGCTTCGAATGCACCTTCTGTCGCGATTGCGTAGAAAACGTGCTCGGCGGGGTGTGCCCCAATTGCGGTGGTGGCTTTGAGACCAGGCCGGTGCGACCGGAAGCCAGGCTCGCGCAATTTCCCGCCTCCTCAGAGCGGGTTTTCAACCCCAAGCATGCCTCGTCCTGAACGCTAGATGAGAGTGGCTGCCTGTCAGGTGCCGGACGTGCGCGACGACGTGCCCCGCGCGCTGGCAGTCATTCAGGCAAAGGCCCGGCAGGCGGAGGCGGCGGGTGCGGATGTGGTGCTCTTTCCCGAGTGCTTCCTGCAGGGTTACTTCACCGATGTGGCGAACGTGCAGCGCCTGGCCATCGATATGGCAGGGGAGGCGTTCGCACCGGTTCGGGCGCTGTCTGAGCAAAGCTCGCTGCTGTTCATCGTTGGCATGATCGAGCGTGCTGAAGAAGGTTGTTACAACACTGCGGCAGTGCTTCAGGGCGGCGAGCTGCTTGGTCGGTATCGCAAGAGCGCGCTGCTGGAAAGCGAGCGGCGCTCATTCCGACGCGGCACCGAATTCCCCGTCTTCGAAGTAGCGGGCAGGCGGTTGGGTATCAACATCTGCTATGACCTGTGCTTTCCCGAACCTTCGCAGCGGTTGGCCGCCCAGGGCGTGCAGGTGCTCCTCTGCCCGTGTAACAACATGCTCAGCCAAGCCAATGCGGAGCGCTGGAAGGCGCAACACAACACAATTCGTGCGCTGCGCTGCCGGGAGTCCGGGCTCTGGCTGGTCAGCTCCGATGTGACCGGAGCCCGGGATGGCCGGATCAGCTATGGCCCTACGGCGCTGATAGATCCCGACGGCACAGTGCTGGAGCAGGTGCCGCTGTCTGCGGAGGGTTTGCTCATCGTCGACATCTGATCGACGCTGAGTGACTATCTGTGTCCAGGGAGAGAGCGATATGGACTACACAGAAGCGGAAGACGCGCGCCACCTGCCCGGCTTGAAGCTCGTGCTCACTGCCGG
>Ga0316187_10005465_pt1 | contig 10969 bp, 7 predicted proteins | sample CroRivburrow1_MG_FD_204927 | JGI IMG/M metagenome (GOLD analysis project Ga0316187, IMG submission 204927) | Coastal sediment microbial communities from Maine, United States - Cross River worm burrow 1 | ecosystem: Environmental > Aquatic > Marine > Coastal > Sediment | place: USA: Maine...
GAGAGATGCCCGGGAAACCCTGGATGCCGCCACTTGCGTTTTGCGGGTACAGCGGGTTGCCATCAACCGAATCGTAGTCCGTGTAGGAATACTCATCACCGGGCGTCACTTTGTAAGCGTCCTGGCGTAACTCGGAACCAAGGGCGACGAAGACATCGCCGATCGATGTCGTGTAATCGAGATTGATCGTTTGCAGGCTGAGCTCGATCCCGTACGCGAATGCCTCGCGTGGAATCTGTGCCCGAATGTCTGCATCGCTTAGCCCGCGACCGAAGTTCAGCTCGTTAGCAAACGAGTAGTTCGCCGAATTGCTGGTCGTGTAGTCAATGGAATTTCTGCCGTTGGTATACGAGATATCGATGGCCGAGCCGTCATCGAACTCCGTGGTGTAGCCGAAGTTGAATGACAGGTCATCGATCTCGCTGTTGATGTGTGGCAGGAAGCCGTCGACAACGACATTCTCACCGTCATCGAGCGCCGCGCCGGAGCCCGCCGGATTGCGATAGAACGCACCCGACTCGCCCTCGCGTCCCGAGTACGTGATAAAGCTGTACAGCTCACCCGTGCCCAGCGCAAGTCCCGCATTAACGACAACAGCAAATTGTGTTGAATCGGCATCGCCAATCCGGAAGCCGTTGCGCCCGGGGCCGGAGACTTCGCGAGTCTCGTTGCCTGGCGCGGGCTCCAGGAAGCCGTTACCGTCCGTGTCGACACAGCCGCCATACAGGCAACCGCCCTGTGGGTTAGCGCGCGAAGTGCGTTCACGGTCGCGGTAGTTCAGCGTTACCGCAAGGAAGCCGTCGCTGCCGAGACTGAACCCCTTGTGCATATCGAGGTTCGTCGTCTGGCCGTCGCCCTCGGAATATTCGCCGACAGACATGCCAAGCGAACCGCCTTCAGAACCATCTTTCAACTGGAGATTGATAACTCCGGCGATCGCGTCGGATCCGTACTGTGCTGCCGCGCCGTCTCGCAGGACTTCAACACGCGAGATGGCCGAAGCCGGAATCGCATTCATGTCGGTGCCTGCTGTGCCACGACCTACCGAGTTGTTGATGTGGATCAGGGCCGCCTGGTGTCGACGCTTGCCATTGATGAGCACCAGGGTCTGGTCCGGCCCAAGGCCGCGCAGGGTTGCCGGACGCAATGCGTCGGTACCGTCAGAAATCGAGGAGCTCGAAAAATTGAAAGAAGGCGCGAGGGTTTGCAGCATCCGACCGACTTCCGTTTGCCCGGTGGCCGACATGTCGTCAGCACTGAGTGTGTCAACGGGCACGGGCATGTCCGCGGAAACGCGCCCCGGGACACGCGAGCCCAGCGTGACAATTTCCTCGATTACGTCGTCGTCCTGAGCGAAGGTTCCGGTACTGGCCAGCATCGACGTGCATGTCAGCGCTGCCAGTGCGGTATACCTGAATTTCAGGCGTAACTGTTCTTTTTCCTGTGTCATATTTCCCCCTACAGTGGATTTTTGTCGCTTTTGTACGTACTTGTACTTACTCAAACTACGCTGAGCGCGCGCACAAAGCAAAGTTGGGACGCATCTGGCAGGAAAGAGGCGCTATTTGCAGCGAAAGGTCAGAACGCGGCTGAAGGCCTCCGCTCGCGGCTCTTCCCTGTAAACCTGATTGTCCCGCCCGACAAGCAATAAACCGCAGAGCGCGCCGGTTAATACTCTCATGATCCGTAAACCCTCGCGGGTAACCACGTGACCAGATCCGGGAACGCCGCAATCAAAAGTAGCGCGAATATCTGTATCGCGACGAATGGAATTGCACCGCGGTAGATCTGCGCTGTCGTTACGGACGGTGGTGCGACGCCGCGTAGATAAAATAACGCGAAGCCGAACGGAGGCGTGAGAAATGAGGTTTGCAGATTGATCGCAATCATGATGCCGAGCCAGACCGGATCGAGGCCCATGGCGAGCAGCACGGGACCCACGATTGGTACTACAACAAACGTGATCTCGATGAAGTCGAGAACAAAGCCGAGCAGGAACATGACCGCCATGACTACGATGACAGCGCCAACGACACCACCAGGCAACGCCCCGAGTATCGCGCGCACGCCGTCGTCGCCACCGTAACCGCGAAACACCAGCGAAAATATGGATGCGCCTATGAGGATGAGGAACACCATGCTGCTGATTCGCAACGTCGCCCGCATGACGTCCTGCAGGCGCTCGAGATTGAGTTCGCGCCGCCAAATTGCGAGCAGCAATGCGCCCATACCGCCCACGCCCGCTGCCTCGGTCGGCGTCGCAAAGCCGCCCAGGATAGAGCCGAGCACGGCAAAGATCAGGAGCAGCGGTGGCGCGAGTGCCCTGACGATTCTGACAAAAGAGACCCGTTCCTCAGGCCCACGCTGGTGTGCAGGCATGGTCGCTGGCCGGAAGAAAGCCAGGCCGACGATGTACAGGACATACAGGAGCACAAGCAACAGCCCGGGAATCAGCGCGCCGGCAAACAGGTCGCCCACCGAGACGGTCTTTGGTGAATAGATACCCATCTCGAGTTGCGCTTGCTGATAGGCGGTCGTCATGACATCGCCGAGCATGACGAGAATGATCGACGGCGGGATGATCTGCCCCAGCGTTCCCGACGCGCAGATGGTTCCCGCCGCGATTTCGGGTGAGTAGCCGCGCTTCAACATGGTTGGCAGGGACAACAGCCCCATCGTCACAACAGTTGCGCCGACAATGCCCGTGCTCGCGGCCAGCAGCATGCCCACCAGGGTTACCGATACTCCGAGGCCACCCCGCAGCGAACCGAACAGCGCGCTCAGCGTCTCCAGCAATTCCTCTGCGATACGCGCTCGCTCGAGAGTGACCCCCATGAACACGAACAGTGGCACGGCCACGAGCGTCTCATTGGTCATGATGCCGAATACGCGATTCGGCAGGCTGAGCAGCAACGCCTCGTTGAAGCCGCCGCCGAGTGCGCCGATGCCCGCGAATATCAGGGCTGTTCCACCCAGAGTAAAAGCGACCGGAAATCCTGCGAGTAATACGAGGATGACGCAAAGGAACATTAGTGCCGCGACCCATTCCATCGTCAATGTCCCCGCAATGTCTGCAATGACTTCAGGCACAACGATGCACCCTGCAGCGCAACGGCCACAGGCATCAGCAACAGGACCGACTTGAGCATCGGGATGAGCGGATACGGCAGCCCCCCCGACTCGCGTGACGCTTCACGAATACTCCAGGACTGGGTAACGAAGTCGAACGACTTCCAACCCAAAAACACGCATAGCGGCAACAAGAAAATGAGCACCCCGATCAGGTCCACCCAGGCGCGGTGCCGGTCGCTCATCACCCGGTAGAAAACGTCCACACGCACATGACCTTCATCACGCAGCGTGTACGCGGCTCCCAGCATGAACACAACCGCGTGCATCCAGACCACTGATTCCTGTACCCAGATGAGCCCCGCGTCGAACACGTAGCGCATCACCACGACGACGAAGGTGATGATGACCATGAACAAGGTCAACCAGGCGGTGGCCCTGCCGGTTACGGCACTAATGCGATCCAGGATGTTGTCGTGCTTTTCGGCGGCCAAGGTTCAAGTGCGCCAGAAGGTCGGCGTGATGAGAACGAGCAGCGTGAAAATCTCGAGTCGTCCAAGGAGCATACCGACAATGGAGATCCACTTGGCGGTATCTGTGACGCTCATGAAGCCTGAGGCAACATCGCCCAGCCCCGGGCCCAGGTTATTCAGCGTTGCGGCCACGGCGGAGAAAGCCGTAACCTGATCGAGCCCTGTAGACATCATCGCGAGCAGCATGACGCCGAAGACAATGATGTAAACGGAAAAGAAGCCCCACACAGCTTCGACAACGCGAGATGAAACAGCTTTGTTGCCGAGCTTGACCGGAATCTCGGCGCTCGGGTGTACGAGGCGCGCGATTTCCCGCACGCCCTGCTTGTAGACGAGCAGCCAGCGAATGACCTTGATACCGCCGGCGGTTGAGCCCGCCGAGCCACCCACAAAGCTCGCGAAAATCAGCAGAACCGGGAGCGCGGCTGGCCACATCGCGAAATTGGCGGTCGTAAAGCCGGTAGTCGTGGCAATGGAAACCGACTGGAACAGCCCGTCAAGGAAAGTACTCAACGGGTCTGCAAAGCCGCGGTACGTAAACAGCGAAACGATAACCAGGGCGGACAGCACCATCAGAATGAGGCTGTATGCCCGAAACTCCTGGTCCTGGAAATAGTGCTTGATGGAAACGTAGCGCCAGGCGAAGAAATGCAGAGAGAAGTTGATGCCTGCGACAAACATGAAGAATACGGCAACCAGATCAATCGACGCGCTGTCGAAATAGCCGATGCTAGCGTCGTGTGTCGAGAAACCGCCGATTGCGACAGTGGAAAATGCGTGGCACAGCGCGTCGAACCACCCCATCCCGGCAACACGGTAGCCAATCATGCAGGTGATTGTGAACGCGAAGTAGACATACCAAAGAGCTTTGGCGGTTTCGGCAATGCGCGGGGTGAGCTTCGTGTCTTTCACGGGCCCGGGCGTCTCTGCGCGGTACAGCTGCATGCCACCGACACCGAGCATTGGGAGAACGGCTACGGCCAATACGATGATGCCCATGCCACCCAGCCACTGCAGTTGCTGGCGGTAATAGAGAATCGACGCGGGCAGGTCATCGAGACCTGTAAGGACGGTAGCTCCCGTCGTCGTCAGTCCCGACATCGACTCGAATACGGCGTCGGTAAACGACAGTGACAAAGGATCGGCAAAATACAGTGGCGCAGCACCGAATGTGCCCAGTACCGTCCAGAACGAGGCAACAACAAGGAAACCATCGCGCAGGCGTAGATCTTTCTTGGAGCGATGCACGGGCAGCCAGCAGATTACGCCAGCGGCAAGCGTCAGGCCGAAGCCCTCAACGAAGGGGAGCCAGGAGTGATCGTTGTAATACAGGCTGAAAGCTATTGGCGGTAGCATCGTGAAGCTGAATACCATCAGCAACAGGCCGAGGATGCGTTGTACGACCGTCCAGTTCATTTAGACAAATGAAACGCCGACCTGGAACAGGCTTTCGAGTTTCTCTATCTTGCGCCGGTCTGTCATGAACAGGATCACGTGATCGTCAGCCTCGATGACCGTGTCGTGGTGCGCGATCATGACTTGGTCGCCGCGAACGATTGCCACGATGGCCGTGCCGGTTGGCAGTGGAATTTCCTCGATTGTTCGACCGACAACTTTCGAGTTGTCTTTGTTGCCGTGCGCAATTGCCTCCATAGCTTCCGCGGCGCCACGACGCAGCGAGTGGACCTTAACGACGTCGCCGCGCCGCACGTGGGCGAGCAACGAGCCGATCGTGACCTGCTGCGGCGAGATGGCGATGTCGATGCTGCCGGCCTCAACGAGATCAACGTATGACGCACGATTGATCAGCGCCATGGCCTTGTGAGCGCCGAGACGCTTCGACAACATTGAGCTGAGGATATTTGCTTCTTCAGAGTTGGTCAGGGCACAGAAGACATCGACGTTGTCGATGTTCTCCTCGAGTAGCAACTCCTCGTCGGCCGCGTCGCCGACAAGGACGATAGCCTTGTTGAGCTGCTCGGAGATAACGCGGGCGCGGATCGGATCACGCTCGATGATCTTGACCTGGTTGGTCTGCTCGAGCGCCAGCGCCAGGCGCACGCCGATATTACCGCCACCGGCGATGACGACGCGGCGCACCGGGTCCTCGAGGCGCCGCATCTCGCTCATGAATATGCGAATATCCTTGCGGTCGGCGATGAAGAATATTTCGTCATTGTCCTGAATGACCGTGTCGCCATCAGGCAGCATCGCATTGCCCTGTCGGTAGATGGCTGCAATGCGTGCCTCGGTGTTGGGAATGTGATCCTTGAGAGTGGCGATGCGCTGGCCAACGAGCAAGCCGTCGCGGTCGGCCTTGACGCCTACGAGGCGTACGCGACCATCTGCGAAGTCGAGCACCTGGGTCGAACCGGGATACAGAATGAGTTGCTCGACGAAAGTGCAGACGAGTTGCTCGGGGCTGATGCGCACATCAATCGGAATTGCATCCTGGGTAAACAACCTGTTGGCATTCATATACTCGGCCGAGCGAATGCGGGCGATTTTGGTCGGGGTACGAAACTGTGTGTATGCAACCTGGCACGCGACCATGTTGGTCTCGTCTGAGTCGGTTAGCGAAACGACGATATCTGCGTCGCTGGCTCCAGCCCTTTCGAGCACTTCCGGGTAGGCCGCATGACCCACAACGGTGCGGATATCGAGGCGGTCCTGCAGCTCGCGGAGAACTTCAGGGCGCCTGTCGACGACAGTGACTTCGTTGGCCTCTTCGCGAGACAGATGATATGCCGCGGATGAGCCAACCTGACCTGCGCCGAGAATGAGTATTTTCATTTTTCTTGACGTGCCTCATGAGCGCCGCAAAACGTGCTGCGTCAGGTTGCTTAGTTTACATCAACTCGAGATTGGCATAGCTGAGAACGAGCCATTTTGTGCCGGCAGCCTCAAAATTGACCTCGACACGCGCATGGGCGCCCTGGCCTTCGCAATTGAGGATGACGCCATCGCCGAATTTCTTGTGGTGAACGCGCTGTCCGAGACGGATGCCGAGCTCACCACCGGGGGTAGTCGAGGTCCGCCGGCGCCCCGGTGTGCGTGCCGAGCGCATCGGGCGTGACACCTGCACGCGCGGCCGTACTTCTTCTATATGTTCATCCGGAATTTCGGCGATAAAGCGCGATGGCTGCGAGAAATTGTCCATGCCATGCAGGCGACGCTGTTCTGCGTGAGTGACATAGAGCGTCTGTTTGGCGCGGGTAATGCCGACGTAGCAGAGTCTACGCTCCTCTTCGAGGCCGTTCGGGTCGGCGATCGAGCGCTGGTGCGGGAACAGGCCGTCTTCCATGCCGCACAGGAATACCAGCGGGAATTCGAGCCCCTTGGCCGAGTGCATTGTCATCAGTTGCACACAGTCCTCCCAGGCGTCGGCCTGCCCTTCGCCAGCCTCCAGGGCCGCGTGGGACAGGAACTCATCGAGCGGCGACATTTCCTCCGCCGGGTCGGGCTCGAAACCCTTGGCGGCGCTGACGAGTTCGAGCAGGTTCTCGACGCGTGTTTCGCCTTTCTCGCCCTTGTCCTTCTTGAAGAAATCGATCAGGCCGCTCTGGTAGATAACGTGGTCTACCTGATCATGCAGATCGAGGCCCCTGGTTTCACGTGCCAGGCGCTCGATGAGTGACATGAACGCGTTAACCGCATTTGCAGCTCGACCGTTGAGATCATCGCTGGCAATTGCGCCGGCCGCGCGCCACAGGGGACAGGCATTGGCCCGCGCATAGGAGCGCATCATCTCGACCGTGCGTGCGCCGATGCCGCGCGTCGGCTTGTTAACGATGCGCTCGAAAGAGCTGTCGTCATCACGATTCGCTATCAGGCGCAGGTAAGCGAGCGCATCCTTGATCTCCATGCGTTCGAAAAATCGCAGGCCGCCATAAACGCGATACGGGATGCCGGTATTAATGAGGGCTTCCTCGAGCACGCGGGACTGCGCGTTCGAGCGATACAGGATGGCGGAATCCGCCCGCAGGTTGCCCTGGTCTATCCAGTCGCGCAGACGGCCGATGACAAAATCGGCTTCGTCGCGTTCGTTGTAGGCTGAGTAGACCTTAATCGCCTCGCCTTCGGCGCCTTCCGTCCAGAGGTTCTTGCCGAGGCGCGATGCGTTGTTCGCGATAACAGCATTTGCCGCGTTGAGGATGGTCGCCGTCGAGCGGTAGTTCTGCTCGAGCTTGACGACCAGCGTCCCCGGAAAGTCTTTCTGGAACTGGTGAATGTGTTCGACGCGTGCGCCACGCCAGCGATAGATCGACTGATCATCATCGCCGACGGCAAACGGCACGCCATCGCCCCCGGCGAGCAGCCGCAGCCACGCGTACTGAATGGCATTCGTGTCCTGGAACTCGTCAACGAGCAGGTGCTGAAAACGCCGGCGATAATGCGACAGCAGCTCTTCGTTGTCGCGCAACAACTCGTGCGCCCGAAGCAGGAGTTCTGCGAAGTCGACGAGCCCGCCACGCTGGCAGATCTCTTCGTAAGACTGGTACAGCGAGATCATCTGGCGACGGTTCGGGTCACCTTCGTCATCCAGGTGTTGCGGCCGCAGGCCTTCGTCTTTTTGCGCGTTGATAAACCACTGGATTTCTTTTGGCACCCACTGGCTGTCGTCAACTTCGAGGTTCTTGAATAGCCGCTTGATCAGACGCAGCTGGTCGTCGGAGTCGATGATCTGGAAATTCTGCGGCAGCTTCGCCTCGCGCCAATGGCGCCGCAGCATGCGATGCGCCAGGCCGTGGAACGTGCCGATCCATAGATGTTGCACGGGCACATTGAGCAGCGCTTCGATTCGATGCCGCATTTCAGCAGCGGCCTTGTTCGTAAACGTTACGGCAAGCAGACTGTGTGGCGAAACGCCGTCGACGTCGATCAACCAGGCGGCGCGATGCACGAGCACGCGGGTCTTGCCGCTGCCGGCGCCGGCAATGACCAGCGTCGGTTTGGCAGGCGCAGTTACGGCCTGGCGCTGTGCGTCATTGAGGTTTTCGAGGATGGGTGTGACGTCCATCTGGCGCTAACAACCGGGGCGAAGCCTCGAGGAGAAAGCGCGAGAGTTTAGCAGTATTACTGCTCCCAACGAACGCCTAATACATAGTGAGTTCGGTCATATTGAATGCGAATGTCATTGGATACCCTTTCCCGCATCCGGACCTCGCCAACGAGACTCAGGTGTTTCGTCATGCGAAACGCTCCAAGTACGCTCATATCAAGCGATTCCTGCGTTTTCGGGCCAACAATCGGGTTATGAAACGCAAACGCATTGGGGTAGTCATAAAGCCGGTAAATTCCGCTTGCCTCAAAGTCGAAGCGATAACCAGGCTGCCAGTGGAACTCGAAACCGAAACTGTCTCGCGTGTAGTCGTTGTAACCGACGTACTGATCAGTGCGCTGAGTTCGCTCGACATCAAACCCGAACCACATGCTGTCCGTAATTCGCTGCCGTGCGCGCAATGCGAGGGACGCGTAGTCGTAGCGAATATTCGGGTTACCAAGGCGCTGTTGGCCATCAAGGTCGTAGGAAAGTCGGTCGCTGAAGCGGCGGCTGTGGTAGTCGGCCGTGATACGCAGTAATGATGTGCGCGTGAACTTGTACTGACCATAGACACCGAACAGGAAGTACTCGTGGTCGTACTGGGGGAGTAAGTCCGTCTCTTCGTAGTTCCAGAGCTGGCCCTTGATGTTCAGGCCAAAAGAAATCTGCTCGTGCGATTGCCGGAAGGACAGCTCCGGACCATAGCGCATGTAATTCATACGGTTGTCGACTTCAACTCCGCCGACATCGCGCGGATTGCCGTTGTCAGGGTCGTAGTAAACCTCATCGTGCTGCGCGACCTTGAATGCGCTGTGTACGCGTCGCTCACGAGAATCTTCCTTGCGCGAGAACTCGCTGCCGAAACTTACCTCGTGGAGGTACTCGTTGGCGTTTTCCAGCTCCTTGTCCTGGTAGTAGCGACCGCCAAGTCGATACGCACCGTAGAAACCCTCGAACGGCAAGCTGTTGACCGTGTATTTTGCCGACAGGCTCAGGGGCAGGAACGCACCGCTTTGCACGACGGGCACAATGATCGGCAGATCCGGGTCGGAGTAATCGATATAGGGTCGGGCGGGTGAGCGGAAGGCGTTGTCGTCGTTGCCGTAGCCGACACGGGCCCGAAGTTCCAACGTAGTGAACTCGCGTTTCTTCTTGCGCTCGGCCACGCGTATTTCAAATTCGTCTGGCTGTTCCCGTGCCTTACGAATGCGCGCAATGGCAACGACCGCATACTTCTGCAGTTTCTCGTTGCTGCTTTGGTCGCGCGCCAGCCGAAACCAGCGCAGGGCCTCGTCAGTGTCGCCGAGAGCGTAGGCATTCAGGCCCAGGTTGTACTGGGTGGCGACGCGCAGCGTCGGGTCTTCCAGCGCTTTGAGGAGCGATTCGCGCGCGCGTATGTGCTGGCCCGCGCGGTAGTTCGCGATTCCCGTGTTGTAATGCAGGAGGGGCGTATCCATGCCCTCTTCACTGGCCTGGCGATAGCGCAGCAGGGCGGCCCAGTACAGGTCGTCACGGAACAGGCGATTGCCATCGACGAAGTATTGCTCGGCAGTCATCGCAAGCGCCGTCCTGGCCGGCGCCATGATGGCAACCGCGGCCAACAGGGCCGCTAGCACGGTGATGAAAATCCGGTTTTGCATGTATTGGGGGCGCCAAGCTTATGTCAGATGGAGAGCATATCGGTATTTGCTCTGCAGAAACTATGACGTGGTGCAAAAAAATCCCCCCGGATGGCGTCCAAACGGGGGGATTTCATACTTTTTGGCATTTAGCGCCGATCAGATGTCGTCATCCTCTTCCTCTTCCTCGTCATCCTCGTCATCGTCGTCGATGTCATCATCATCTACGTCTTCGCCATCTTCGAAGTCGTCCTCTTCGTCGAGTTCGTCGTCGTCGCTCTCTTCATCGTTCTCGAATTCATCTTCGAATTCGTCAGATTCGTCCTCGAACTCATCCTCCGACTCATCCTCCGACTCGTCATTCTCATCGGACTCACGGTCCTCGGAATATTCGTCTTGTTCGTCGTCGTCTTCCCAGTCCTCATCCTCAACATCACTGTCGTCGGGGCCGTCCATCTCCGCGATAGCGTCGTCGAGATCACTGACATCATCGAGGACTGTCAACGTGACATCGAGATCGTCCAGATCATCGTCGGCACGAACCGCGACAGGTGTAAACGCGATCAGCGTCAACACAAGCACGGCAAGCAACAGGTTTAGTTGTTTCATGGGCCTACTCCGTTAGCTCACATCTACGCGCAACCGGAAAGTGCGGTCGCGATCCTTGTGTTCCAGCCGCGCGAGTACTTCGCCGCCTGCTGGCG
>Ga0316187_10005466_pt1 | contig 10968 bp, 6 predicted proteins | sample CroRivburrow1_MG_FD_204927 | JGI IMG/M metagenome (GOLD analysis project Ga0316187, IMG submission 204927) | Coastal sediment microbial communities from Maine, United States - Cross River worm burrow 1 | ecosystem: Environmental > Aquatic > Marine > Coastal > Sediment | place: USA: Maine...
AGAACATTTTTGGCCTACTTACCAGGACTTGGAAGCGGACAAACAACAAACCCAAGCCTTTATTTCTTCACAATATCTTGGCTTGACGCGAAATTTACAACGTTTTGGCTGTTTAGTTCCCTATTTATTCGGAGCGTCCCCAACGGTATGCCGGTCGTTTGTCGATGGCCCTACTGTGGGATTGGAATCCTTTGACGAATACACCTACTACCTACCCCACGCAACCTCATTGAGAGTAGGAGACATAGGTTATCAAAATTATAAAGAAGGCGAGACAGGCATTAAAGCAAACTACGACAGCCTCGAAGATTATATTGAGAGCTTGACCTGTGCGATCAATACACCCTACGAGCAATACGAAAAAATCGGTGTTAAGGTAAACGGGGAATATAGACAACTTAATGCGAATCTATTACAAATCGAAAATGAATATTACAGCTCAGTTAGACCCAAACAACTAACCGAGGCTTATGAAAAGCCCAGTTTGGCGCTGCATCGTCGAGGAGTACGTTACATCGAATTACGCTCACTTGATGTAAATGTGTTCGAACCCCTGGGAATTAATCAACAACAAATTAACTTTCTGGAAATATTTTTAATTTTTTGTTTAATTCAAGAAAGCCCACCGATTGATTCACTAGAAAGGCAAGAGATCGATATTAACCAAAGCGCTAGCGCCCATAGGGGACGAGAACCTAACTTGAAATTACAACGTAATGGAAAAGATATTTTATTAAGCACATGGTTAATTGAGCTATTGGATAATATGTTACCGGTGGCGGAAATGCTCGACAAGCTAACTGACGACAATAAGTATGTGAAAGCCCTTAAGGTACAAGAAGAAGTTGCTAAAGATCCGGATCGTACACCATCCGCCATTATACTCGCCGAGATGCGAAATAATGGAGAATCCTTTTATCCTTTCACAATGCGTTATTCACAAAGTCATTCCCGCCACTTTGGGAACATTTCATTAACCAATGAACTGCGGTCTTTTTTCAATGATCACGCTAAGCTGTCTATACAAAAGCAAGCTGACATTGAAGCGAATGATAAGGAATCATTCGATGCGTTTTTAGAAAACTATTTTGCGCAGGCTTAGAATTATTTCGTAGGTATTTGTAACAAATATTTGCTTTACGATACTACTCTCTAAATGCGTCTCTCAGCGGAGTTAATATGTGTACCCAACCCAATAAAACTATAATTTTTTACCTATTTTTATTATTCACCAGCTTTGCACCGATTTCGGTATTTGGCAGTGCCATACTCAAGGATTTTAAAGGTGAATTTCATACCATTGACGACTATAAAAAAGACGGTCGTTGGCTAATTGTCATGTTGTGGGCCTCTGATTGTCATGTATGTAATCAAGAAGCACATGAATATGTAAAATTCCATAGTGCACATGCCAATAAGGATGCGCAAATGCTGGGTATTTCTCTAGATGGGAAAAGCACTAAAGCCGAAGCAGAAAAGTTTATACAAAAACATAAAGTCAATTTCCCTAACTTAATTGGCGAGCCAGAAATGGTGGCGCAAATGTATCAAAATCTCACGGGTAACGCCTGGGTTGGCACACCCACTTTTTTAGTCTACGGACCCGATGGGGAACTGCGTGCTCAACAAGTTGGTGCTGTACCGACTAGCGTCATTGAATCCTTTATGGCTGAAGAGTCTGCTAGCAAAACAGCCCCCCCCTAGCACTCACTAATTCTTTTGATAATTTCAATTATTTCTATAGGGTTATTGGTTGTTTATTGACCAACTTGCTGAATTTCCTACTTTTACCAAAAATATCTACTCGTTAAATTTGCATAAGATTTTTTACGTATACGAGCATAACTTTTATACGTGGAATTTAGCCCCTTAGCTCTATACACAATATTCAGTATATATTAATAAATAACAATAAGTTATACCATCGACCTAAACTGAAATAGGATCCACTCCAAGGTTAAAATTATTGACTCTAAGTGTGGTTTGTTAAGAGCCTGCTATCCTATTATCTTATTAAATAATTGTATGGATGACTTGACAGCAAGCAAAATATTCCGTAATTCTAATATAAGGGAATATTCACAGAAGTCTAAAAAATTAATTAAACAACTGATTTATATAAATTTATGGGAAAATCACTGGTTATTGTCGAATCACCGGCAAAAGCGAAAACAATAAATAAGTACCTTGGGAAAGACTTTGTTGTCAAATCCAGCATAGGTCATATCCGAGATTTACCCACTAGTGGCAGTCAAAGCAATTCGGCTATGTCACCATCTGAGCGGGCAAAATTGGCCGCTGAAGCCCGTAAATTGTCACCCAAAGTACGCGAAGCCCGCAAGCAAAAACGAGCGCAAGCCGCTCTAATCAATCGCATGGGAATTGATCCGGAGCATGGCTGGAAACCACGCTACGAAATTGTTCCAGGTAAAGAGAAGGTTGTCCAAGAACTGCAGAAACTGGCTAAATCCTCAGATTTTGTTTATCTTGCGACTGACTTGGATCGTGAAGGAGAGGCTATCGCCTGGCATTTACGTGAATCCATCGGTGGTGATAACAGTCAATTTAAACGTGTCGTCTTTAATGAGATTACAAAAACAGCTATCCAAGAGGCCTTTGCCACTCCAACAAAATTAGACATTGATCAAGTGAATGCTCAGCAAACACGTCGTTTTCTCGATCGTGTTGTGGGTTATATGTTGTCACCTTTATTATGGAAAAAAATTGCCAGGGGCTTATCGGCTGGTCGCGTGCAATCCGTGGCTGTAAAATTAATTGTCGAACGTGAAAAGGAAATCAACGCGTTTAATCCCGAAGAATATTGGGAGGTTTATTGTGATTTAAACACCCCCAAAGCGGAAGAACTGCGCGTTCAAGTTGTCAAACAAAATAATAATAACTTTAGACCTACCAACAAAGACGATACCGATGCGGCCCTCAAGGTTCTTGAAAAAGCGCAATATGTAGTTACAAACCGCGAAACAAAACCAACGACGAGTCGCCCACGAGCCCCGTTTATCACCTCAACTTTACAACAAGCTGCCAGTACCCGTCTTGGTTATGGTGTTAAAAAGACCATGATGATGGCACAACGACTTTACGAAGCCGGCTATATCACTTATATGCGTACGGATTCTACCAATTTAAGTAGTCTCGCCTTAGACACCTGTCGTGAATACATCACAAAAAAATACGGTAAAGATTATTTACCGGATAAAGCAATTGTCTATACCAGCAAGAGTGGCGCACAAGAGGCCCATGAGGCCATACGACCTTCCGATGTCACAACAATGATGTCTGATCTAAATGGCGTAGATAATGATGCGGTTCGTCTATATGAGCTGATATGGCGTCAATTCGTCTCCTGCCAAATGACACCGGCCAAATTTGATGTCACCACTCTCACCATTCGCGCTGAAGAATTTGAACTGAGGAGTAAAGGTCGTATTGTTCGTTTTGACGGTTGGACTAAAGTACTAAAAGCTTTACAAAAGAAAGATGATGACATCATATTGCCCGAAGTAAATGTCGATGATGAATTGGATCTGATAAAGATTGATCCTTCACAACATTTTACCAAGCCACCACCACGATACACCGAAGCCAGCCTGGTTAAAGAATTGGAAAAACGGGGTATAGGTAGACCTTCAACCTACGCATCCATCATCTCTACCGTGCAAGACCGTGGCTATGTAACCGTAAACAAACGTCGGTTCTTCGCGGAAAAAATTGGTGAAGTGGTAACTGAACGTTTGGTCGAAAATTTTAGTGACTTAATGGATTACGGATTTACTGCCAGTATGGAAGAAAAGTTGGATGCCATTGCCGAAGGCACTAGCAACTGGCAAGACATATTGGATTCCTTTTATACGGAATTCAAATCAAAACTGGATAATGCCGATAACGATGAAAACGGTATGCGCAGTAACGATCCCATCCCTACCGACATTAAGTGCCCACTCTGTGAACGTGAAATGATGATACGCGTGGGTTCTACTGGTGTATTTTTAGGTTGCTCCGGCTACAGCCTGCCACCAAAAGAACGCTGTAAATCAACTCTAAATCTCATACCCGGAGAAGAAGTTGAGCACATTGATGAGGATGAAGAAGGCGAGGCAAAAGCCCTTTTAGAAAAACACCGTTGCCCCATATGCAGTACAGCAATGAATAGTTATCTCATAGATGAAGATCGGAAATTACACATATGTGGTAACAGCCCGGATTGCTTAGGCTATGAAGTGGAACATGGAAAATACCGAATCAAAGGTTACGAAGGACCCATTATCGAATGTGATAAATGTGGTGCCGAAATGCAACTCAAGACCGGACGATTTGGCAAGTATTTTGGTTGTACTAATACAGAATGCAAAAACACCCGAAAATTATTACGTAGTGGAGAAGCCGCTCCACCCAAGGCTGATCCCGTACCGATGCCCGAGTTACCCTGCATCAAATCTGATGGTTACTTTATATTACGCGACGGAGCCGCTGGCATATTTTTGGCGTCCAGCGCGTTTCCAAAGTCAAGAGAAACACGTGCACCTTTAGTAAAAGAACTCCTTCCCCATAGAGAAGAAATCGATCCAAAATATCAGTTTCTATGCGACGCACCCACAGAAGACGACCAAGGAATTTCAACGGTTGTTCGTTTCAGCCGGAAAAATAAAGAACAATATGTCATGACTGAAATAGAAGGCAAAGCAACAGGCTGGAAGGCTTTTTTTAATGGCGACAATTGGAGTATCGATAAACCGGCGCCAAAAGCGAAGACTAAAGCGAAGGCAAAAAAGAAAAAAGCCACGACAAAAAAGAAAACCACAACGAAAAAGAAAATCGCAACGGCTAAAAAGAAAACCGCAACGAAAAAGAAAAAAACTGCGCCTTAAGAATAATCAAAAAATTCCCACATTGGTACAAAATTTGTCTATGGTGGTGCATAGTGCCATAGTGCCAATTTGTGTATAGATACTGCATTTTTTGTCTACTCTACACTCCCGTATACTTACAGCCAAATCCTCTCATAAAACTTTTTTATAGTTAATCACTCCGGAATATTTTCACCTTCTGTATTGTTCATAAACAAGACATTCTATTTACTTGATACACTTACACGTAAAAATGTTATTTATATAACATTGAACTCCACTAGCGTAAGTAAGTCATAACTACTAAGGATTTTGTTTTTGCACAAAAAATTGTCATAACACACCATTTTATTGACACCCTAAAAAACTCTAATTTGTCCCATTACAAAATCTGTAATATAGAGACACTACTTAATGTCTATATGCGGGTAAGTGTTGCCTAAATATGCGTTAAAGATAGTAAATTAGCGCTATATTATTTTTCCATTAATAGCGATATTAGTGATATGTGCTTCCGTGGTAGCTGTGGTAAATTCATGTAAGGGCCATAAAAAAAACGTATTAACCATTGATTTTCATTGGCCCATTAATTGCAGCTTGTTTACTAAGCATTAAACGAATTTTGGCGAGAAATTTTAAGAAGTGTCAAATCAATATCATGGCAAAGGGCACATTTAACATCACCTGTAATACCTCGAGTCAACAAGTACACAGTTATTTAAATAATTAGCATGAAATAAAGTAATGCTAAAACCAACAAAAGTGCTAGATTTATAAAAGACTATGCGTTCAATACTGAGCAAAATATTCAACCAAGCAACGAGTGGATCACACACTCTCGGAGATAACCATGTCAATCTTTAGCCATTACCAATCACGTTATGAAGATGCTAAGGAAGAAGAGTTTACCCTTCAGGAATATCTTGATATTTGTAAAACAGATCCCTCGGCCTATGCAAGCGCAGCTGAAAGAATGTTAATGGCCATAGGTGAACCCACTCTTTTAGATACACGTAATGATCCCAGATTAAGTCGACTGTTTATGAACAAGGTGATAAAAATATATCCCGCGTTCAAAGAATTTTATGGTATGGAAGATACAATTGAACAAATTGTATCCTATTTCCGTCATGCAGCCCAAGGTCTGGAAGAAAAGAAGCAAATTTTATATTTGTTAGGACCTGTCGGTGGTGGCAAATCTTCATTGGCAGAAAAATTAAAGTCACTCATGCAGAAACAACCCTTCTTTGCCATAAAGGGTTCACCCACAAATGAATCACCACTGGGTTTATTCTCACCAACAGAAGACGGAAAAATACTTGAAGAAGATTACGGCGTTCCACTACGTTATCTCAGCGGTATCATGTCTCCGTGGGCCGTAAAACGCCTGCACGAATTTAATGGCGACATCACCCAATTTAAGGTTGTGCGCTTAAATCCTTCCGTATTGGAGCAAATCGCCATATCCAAGACCGAACCAGGTGATGAAAACAACCAAGATATCTCCGCACTGGTTGGTAAGGTCGACATTCGTATGTTAGAAAAATATGCGCAAAACGATACAGACGCCTACTCATATTCGGGTGGTCTTTGCTTAGCTAACCAAGGTTTGTTAGAATTTGTCGAGATGTTCAAGGCCCCCATCAAAGTCCTACATCCTTTGTTAACCGCCACTCAAGAAGGTAACTACATGGGAACCGAGGGTTTGTCGGCAATTCCATTTGATGGTATTGTATTGGCTCACTCTAATGAATCTGAGTGGTTAGCATTTAAAAACAATCGTAATAATGAAGCCTTCCTGGATCGTATTTATATCGTTAAGGTACCCTACTGCCTGCGTGTATCTGAAGAAGTTAAAATATACGATAAACTCCTTCGCAACAGTTCTTTATCACAGGCTCCCTGCGCACCGGGCACCTTACAAATGATGGCAGAGTTTTCTGTTCTTACCAGACTAAAAGAACCTGAAAATTCCAACATCGAATCTAAAATGAAAGTTTATGATGGTGAGCACCTTAAGGACACCGACCCTAAAGCAAAATCCTATCAGGAATATCGAGACTATGCAGGCGTTGATGAGGGAATGACAGGTCAATCAACGCGCTTTGCATTTAAAATATTGTCAAAGGTATTTAACTACGACAATTCCGAAGTTGCCGCTAATCCTGTTCACTTGCTCTACGTGTTAGAACAACAAATTGAACAAGAACAATTTGCTCCGGAAGTTGCAGAAAAATTTATCTCCTTCCTGAAGGGACTGCTAGCAACCCGTTACGCCGAATTTATCAGTAAAGAAATTCAAACAGCTTATTTAGAATCTTATTCTGAATACGGTCAAAACATATTTGATCGTTATGTCACCTATGCAGACTATTGGATTCAAGATGAAGAATATCGTGACCCTGATACCGGCGAAAGCTTTGATCGCGGAGCCTTGAACGAAGAATTGGAAAAAATCGAAAAACCGGCGGGAATCAGTAATCCAAAAGATTTTCGTAATGAAATTGTCAATTTCGTGTTAAGAGCACGCGCGAACAATGAAGGCAATAATCCAGTTTGGACAAGCTACGAAAAGCTACGCGAAGTCATAGAGAAAAAGATGTTCTCAACCACAGAAGATTTGTTACCAGTTATTTCGTTTAACGCTAAAGCATCTGCAGATGACAAGAACAAACATAAAGACTTTGTAAAACGTATGGTTGACAAAGGTTATACTAAAAAACAGGTTAGGCTATTGTCTGAGTGGTATTTAAGAGTGCGCAAGGCTTCTTAAGCCTTACAAGTAGGTATAAGCAGTGAGCCAAATAATAGATCGACGACTCAGCGGTAAACACAAAAGCGTAGTTAATCGGCAGCGTTTTATCCGCCGCTTTCGTGAGCAAATTAAAAAATCTGTTTCCGATGCCGTATCGCAACGCAGTATTACCGATATGGATAAAGGGGAAGAAATCAACATCCCCACCAAAGATACCTCTGAACCCGTTTTTGGCCATGGTCCTGGTGGACGCAGAGAAATGATTCAACCTGGAAATACCGACTTTGTCGCTGGCGACAAAGTTCCCCGACCCCCTGGTGGTGGAGAAGGATCTGGCGAAGGAAACGCAAGTAATACCGGCGAAGGATCAGATGAATTTGTATTTCAGATCTCGCGCAAGGAATTTCTTGAGTTTTTTTTTGAAGATCTTGAACTCCCTGACCTGGTAAAAACACAACTTAAGAAAATCGCAGATTTTAAGATGATTCGCGCTGGCTACACTTCAGCCGGTGTACCCTCTAATATAAATGTCGTACGCTCCTTACGAGGCGCACTGGCTCGCCGTATAGCCCTACGTGCTCCCTACACCACCGAAATGCGTGAGCTTGAAAAGCAACGCGAAGAATTACTTCTAATACATGTTGAGAGTTATCCTGAAATCATGGAAATAGATGACAGGATAAGCGTATTAAAAAAGAAGATTAAGTCAATACCATTCATCGATACCTTTGATCTTAGATACAATAACCGCAGAAAGGAACCCATCCCATCTACCCAGGCGGTCATGTTTTGTATAATGGACGTATCGGGTTCCATGAATGAAGAAAGAAAAGATATTGCAAAACGATTTTTCATTTTATTGTATTTATTTCTCACACGCACCTATGAAAACATTGAAGTTGTATTTATCAGACACCACACCACCGCAAAAGAAGTCGATGAAGATGAGTTCTTTTATTCCCGCGAAACAGGAGGCACTGTTGTTTCAAGTGCCCTAGAACTCATGCATGAGATTATTGCAAAACGTTATCCTACATCACAATGGAATATATATGCAGCGCAAGCTTCCGACGGTGATAATTGGGAAGGTGACTCGCCAACTTGTGGGGAAATCCTGCAACAAAAAATATTACCCCTTGTGCAATATTACGCTTATGTGGAAATAACAGCATATGAACACCAAAGCCTTTGGCGAGAATACGAAAATGTCAAAGAAGCATTTCCAAACTTTGCCATACAGGATATCGCCGGGCTCACCAGCATATATCCTGTATTCCGCGAATTATTTTCCAAACAAATATCCTAAATTCAGGAATCTAGGATTGACATGAAAAAAGTATTATCAGACACCTCCGAATGGAGTATTGACCTCATAAATCGCTACGATCGAGAAATCGCCCGTATCGCCGGTAATTTTAAATTGGACACCTACGCCAATCAATTTGAAATTATTAGTTCAGAACAAATGATGGATGCTTATTCGTCTGTAGGTATGCCGGTGGGATATAACCACTGGACCTACGGCAAGCAGTTTATAGACACAGAACGCCGCTATAAACGCGGTCAGATGGGTCTTGCCTACGAAATTGTTATAAATTCGGATCCCTGCATTGCCTATCTCATGGAAGAAAACACCATGACCATGCAGGCACTGGTAATAGCACACGCTGCATACGGGCATAACTCCTTCTTTAAAGGGAACTACCTGTTTAGAGCCTGGACTACAGCCGATGCTATTATAGATTATTTGTTATTTGCCAAAAAATACATTACCGATTGTGAAAGCCGATATGGTGTTGAAGAAGTAGAAGCACTATTGGACTCATGTCATGCCTTAATGAACCATGGTGTTGACCGTTATAAACGACCTCAAAAACTTTCAAATACCGAAGAACAGTTACGTCAGAAAGAACGTGAAGAATATTTACAATCACAAGTAAACGATTTATGGCGAACCCTTCCGACTATCGATGCAGTAAAAAAATTAACCGCAGAAGTTCGCTACCCGGCAGAACCTCAGGAAAACCTACTTTACTTTATCGAAAAAAATGCACCTCTAATGGAACCTTGGCAACGTGAGATTGTGCGTATCGTCCGAAAAATTGCCCAATATTTTTATCCACAACGTCAAACACAAGTTATGAACGAAGGCTGGGCCACATTCTGGCATTATACAATATTAAATCAAATGTATGATGAAGGCCTGGTTACCGATGGCTTTATGATTGAGTTTTTGCAATCACACACTAATGTGACAGCTCAACCTGCGTATAACAGTCCTTATTATTCTGGCATAAATCCTTATACACTTGGCTTCTCCATGATGACGGATTTACGCCGTATTTGTGAAGACCCAACTAAGGAAGACAAGCAATGGTTTCCTGATATTGCAGGTGGCGACTGGGTAAAAGTCTTGGATTTTGCCATGCGCAACTTTAAAGATGAAAGCTTTATCGCACAGTATCTATCGCCAAAATTAATTCGTGATTTAAAACTATTTGCTATATTGGATGACGATCAAAATAGCAACTATGAGATAACCGCAATACATGACGATTCCGGTTATAAATACATTCGACAGGCAATGGTATCACAATACAATCTCGGTAAACGAGAACCCAATATTCAAGTCTATAACGTCAATCATCGTGGTGATCGATCGCTAACACTTCGCTACACCCAAGACGACAGAAGACCCTTAAATGAAAACACAGAAGAGGTATTAAAACACTTTACGCGTTTATGGGGTTTTACCGTACGCATCGAAACTCAATATGCCGATGGTAAGTTCGAATTAACCCACGAATGTCCCGTAAATCGCCATCAGTAAGTAATCCTATCTATTAAAAAGCTAATCCCTAGGCGTATACACGCTCTCATTCCCACGCTCTGCGTCAGTAATGTCCGGTTAAAACTAAATCATCCCAAATCATTCGGCATACCAATACCGTAGGGTGCGTTTTACGCACCAAAAAGCCTGCCTTTTAGCACTGTACTTTTGTTTCTATCGCTATGGACCGGCCAATATCGTAATTTTGGTGCGTAAAACGCACCCTACCGTCTACGGATAGTGCACATTTTCTTGGTTTTTGAATACTTTCACAGTCTCCGTGCGCACGGCGCACGCTACGGGTGGCCACCAAAATTGCTACACGTATGCGGACTAGATATGCATTCCCACGCAGAGCGTGGGAACGAGAGGAAAAGAAGCTCATATAAAAAGCCGAAAAGATTTTTCGGCGAGCGTGTTACCATTTACCATTAGTTGAATTTTGTGTAAGCCAGCGTGATGTTTTCGTGTGGTATAATCTTTAAACAGGTGTTGTTTTGAAATTTCAATATGATCGT
>Ga0316187_10005469_pt1 | contig 10962 bp, 7 predicted proteins | sample CroRivburrow1_MG_FD_204927 | JGI IMG/M metagenome (GOLD analysis project Ga0316187, IMG submission 204927) | Coastal sediment microbial communities from Maine, United States - Cross River worm burrow 1 | ecosystem: Environmental > Aquatic > Marine > Coastal > Sediment | place: USA: Maine...
CAGAATTGAAAATTTGTCCTTCAGGCATAGGGAAGGTATAAGTCAAAATGGTTCAAAGGGGTCAGCGTCGATTGATTCAGTATTTTGCCGGGAGAATCTCCTGGTGGACATTCAGAGAAGCTCGGTGGACGCGACAGGAGGTCTACTATCGGACCATCATACCCCTCGAACTAAAGCGGTTTACCGTCATGCGACAATCCAAATTTTGCCCACATCTTCATTAATTCCGGGTCATCGTCACTGCGGTTGCGGGGCAGGTCATCGGCAAATTTGTGCCAGGGCAATTGACTTTCCACGCAATCATGTTTGCTCGGCACCACATTTTCCGGGTGATCGAGACTACCCACATAAACATTGGCCCACTCTTCATCTTCTGGCGACATCCATATGACTGGAGATCCACAGTTCTGACAAAATCCAGATTTCCCGAATGGCGAAGATTGAAAGAACCTGGGTTCCTCTTTTGTGTAGCTCAATGTTCCAGGCCTGACGAGCACACCTACAGTAGCGGGTGACCCGGTGAGTTTCTGACAGGCCTGGCAGTGGCAGTAATACGCGTCATGCAAATTTACTTCGGCTGCGTAGCGTACGGCTCCGCAAAAACAGCCACCAGTGACCGATTCGTATTTCTCAATCATTTCGATTCCTCACTTCCTTAGTGGAAGGTGATATTACGCTTCATTTTCCTATATTGATATTTGGCTGCCAAGAGGGAGGGCGGCAGTATCTGGAAATTACCGGTGACGGTATCTGGACGAACTCGGAAGTCCTGGTAGCGCGCTTCCGTATCAGCCCCGGAGCAAACCGGAGGCAAAAGAAACCCACCGATGGAAGGTGGGTGAAAGGTCGGTTAACTGACCTAAGGGTAAATCTGATAATAGCGAATCACCATCGGGATAGTAGAGACGCAGATCACGGACTGCGGAAAACCTCTCGGGAAAATGGCCGAAGAGCGCCTCCGGGTAAAGAGCGATAAGCGCCTCTTATCAGGAAGGCGAGCGCATTAACTCACTGAATGAACGATGAGGTCTGACCAGCGCAGGACGGCTTCAAATCAACCTCTAGCGCATCGATTGGACGCAGAAATTGCACCAAATGAGGTCGAGCCTGTGTGGTGACGCTTTGGCTTGCATGCCGGAATCGGTTCGTTAATTCAAGGTAGGTATGTAATCAGGCTTTCCCGGCGAAGAATTAAGTTGTGAATTCTCGCCAGTGTTCTATTAGGTTAGCAAACTGCTCTGTAAATTAGTCATCAATTCCTGGCACCTGAAAAGGTTGTTGACTAATTTTTAGATAAATCATGACCAATGGATGGCATGCCCTGCTACAAACTGGAACCGGCAATTAAATTCAAATGAATAAATCTATGAAATTGGCTAACCCCCTGGCCAAAGTCGGGGCGCTTTTGCGATGGGCCCGGTTAAAACTGCTGCCAAAGCCGCGATTTCGAGGTGGTATCCGGGCAGCGTTGGTCGCCTGGCGTGATCGCCGGCGAGAATCATTACCGGATGATGAGACACATACCTTTAGTGCTCGATCTTATCCGGGTTCGCGAACCCGTCTTTACCTGGTCCATGTTCCGCGCGGGACTATCGTTCGACGTTCGCGTCCGTTAGTCGTGGTTTTACACGGCTGTCAGCAGGACAATCGGGACATCGAGCAAATCTCCGGTTTTAATCAATTGGCAGACCGGCATGGATTCCTGGTGGCCTACCCATTTATAACAAGCTACCACGGTATGCGTAATCGAAACTGCTGGGGCTGGTGGTTCGATCGGGAAATCCACGCCGGTTCCGGTGAGGTGGAAGACCTGTGGCAAATTGTCGAGGAAATCAAAAGTCGTTATGCCGTCGATCACCGCCGTATTCATGTCACCGGTTTATCGTCGGGTGCCGGCATGGCCGTGGCCATGATGGTGGCTCATGCAGACAAGATAGCCTCCGGTGCGGCAGTTGCAGGCGTCCCCTACGCGGAGAAAGCCGTGGCCGTCCGGCACGCTTTCAACAGGCTTCCCCGTAATCGGCCGGTCGCTTCGATTGTGTCGGCAATGCAGGCTGAAATGGGGGAGGCCGAACGCCCGATACCCATTCAAATTGTACACTCGGAAAATGACGACAAAGTTGATATTCAATCTGCCAGGGTCTTGCGAGACAGTTGGGGGCATTGCTTCGATATCGACACTCGGCATTCGTACCGGGTAACCAACGGACAAGCGGGAAGTGCCAGTTGGGAACATAGCCGGTATCGAAATGGCGCTGGGAAATCGGTCATCGAAACACTGTTCCTGAAAGGACCGGGCCATGGTTGGTATGGTGGCAACCCGGGCAATCATAGTTTCCCCGATGCTCCCGATGTAAAGCGAAGTATCTGGAAGTTTTTTGTTTCACACCCTTTGCACAAGTAGCTTAAAAAGGGCGCATCCAACCGGGGAGATTCAGGGTCAGCCCTTGTAAAGACGCGGGTTGAACACGTCGCGCAGGAAGTCGCCCAGCAGGTTGATCGCAATCACGATCACTACCAGGAAGAAGCCCGGAATCAGGGTAATCCACCAGGAGCCGGAGTAGAGGTATTCCTTGCCGATGCTGATCAGCGAGCCGAGGCTGGGTTCGGTGACGGGCATGCCAAGGCCGAGGAAGGACAGCGCTGCCTCGGTGATAATGGCGTTAGCGATCTGTACGGTACCGATAACGAAAATCGGCGACAGGCAATTCGGCAGGATGTGCTTGAACATGATGCGGACCGGGCCGAAGCCCATCACGTGTGCCGCGTCAACGTATTCCTTTTCCTTTTCACCGAGCACCGATGAGCGCACGGTGCGCGCGATCTGTGGCCATTCGGATAAACCGATAACCAGGATCAGGATCAGCATTGCGTAACTACTATAGGTCTCACTACCGAAGGCATTCTTGACTATGGCGAGCACGATGATCGCGACCATCAGTGTCGAAAACGACAGCTGCACATCGGCGATGCGCATCAGCACGCTGTCGACGCGGCCGCCGATATAGCCCGACACCAGGCCGATGACGATACCGATGGCCGACTGCAGCAACACAGCGAAAATGCCGATCAGCAGCGACACGCGCATGCCGTACAGGATGGTACTCCACAGGTCGCGACCCTGGTCGTCGGTGCCGAACAGGAAGCGCGGGTCTGCGTTAGGCAGCCAGGCGGGCGGCATTTCCGAGTCCATCAAATCGATCTGTGAGAGGTCGTAGGGATCAAACGGTGCGAGTAACGGCGAGAACAGCGCCATCAGCGCGAGAATCAGGAACACCACGCTGCTGCCAATGGCGATCTTATCGCGTTTGTAATAATGGATTAGGTCGGATTGCAGCAACTGCTGCCAGAAGTTGGCCAGCAGCGTCATTGGCGGCGTCCCACCAGGTCTACCATCGGGTTGATGATGCCGTAAAGCAGATCGACCAGCGTGTTGACCACCACGAACACCAGGCCGACAAACATGATGTAGGCGGTGATCAACGGAATATCGGAACGATTCACGGCTTCGAGAAACATGAAACCCATGCCCGGCCATTGAAATACGGATTCGGTCAGTATGGTATAGGCCACCATGATTCCGATCTGCACGCCGCCTACGGTGATTACCGGCAGCATCGTATTCTTGAGGGCATGCTTCAGATAGACAGGCCCGTCGCTGAGGCCCTTGGCGCGCGCAAACTTGACGTATTCGGAGCTCAGTACCTCGAGCATTTCCGCACGTACCAGGCGAATAAACAGCGGTAACATGATCGAAGACAGCGCAATCGCCGGCATGACGATGTGAATGAAACCATCCCAGCTCAGAAAGTTGGTACTCCAGGAGCCCCATACCTGCACGGTTTCACCGCGGCCGAAGGACGGCATCCAGCGAAGCGTGACCGAGAACAGGAAAATCATTCCCAGTGCGGTTAGAAACACCGGGATCGAGATGCCGATGACACTGACCGCCATGGTGAAACGGCTAAACCAGTGGCGCGGTTTGATGGCGCAGAAAACGCCGAGCGGAATCGAAATCGTAATGATCAGAAACGATGCGGCTATAACGAGTTCAAGCGTTGCCGGTAGTTTTTTCAGGATCACGTCGAGGGTGGGTTCCTTGAAAAAGTAGGAGGTACCGAGGTCTCCCTTGAGCGCGCGCGTGACAAAGCGCCCATACTGCACCAGCAGCGAATCATTCAGCCCCATCCTCTCACGCAGGTTATCGCGTTCGGCGTCGGACATGGACATCGCCGCCATTTCACGCGTTGGATCGCCGAGCGAATCCTGGATCGAAAAGCAGAACATGCTGATGATGAACATCACCAGAGCGGCCTGCAGCACCCGTTTAATTAAAAACTGGATCATCGCTTCGAGCCATCGCCGGCAATGGATGGCAAAAAAAACTCCGGGCATAAAACGCCCGGAGCCAGAGTGTTGCGCGCGGACAACGCAGTCACCTACTTGACTACGAGGTCACCCAGGTATGGGAAATTGAGCGCATTGATAACCGGATCTAGATTGACGCCCTTGTGCGCTGCCCAGGCCAGGTTCTGCCAGTGCAGTGGAATGAAAGCCGCGTCCTGGAATAACTTGGTTTCGATCGCCTGCAGCATTTCGGCACGCTTGGCGGTATCGGTTTCCATGTTGGCCTTCATGGTCTGCTCATCGACAAAGGAGCTGCTGTAGTTACCCGAGTTGTAAGCACCCATGCCGGTAGCCTTGTCCGGGGTCATCGCCAGGAACTCGTAAAAGTTGGCGCTGTCCTCGGTATCCGAATGCCAGCCGATCATCATGATGTCCGCGGCGCGATCATCGAAAGACGGCCAGTATTGTGCCTTGGGCATGGTTTGCAGGTCCACCTTGATGTTGATCTTCGACAGCATGGCGGCAACCGCCTGGGCGATCTTGTCGTCGTTCACATAGCGATTGTTCGGTGCCATCATGGTGACACTGAATCCATTCGCGTAGCCCGCGTCTTTCATCAATTTCTTAGCCAGATCAAGGTCGTAGCGCGGTTTCAGTTTCGGGTTGTGGCCGAGGTATCCCGGAGGACTCATCTGCGCTGCGGTGGTGGCGAAGCCCTTCATTATTTTCTGCACGATGGCATCGTTGTTGACCGCGTGTACGATTGCCATGCGCACGCGTTGGTCACGAAACTCGGGGCGACGTTCCTGGTTCAACTGAAAGGTAATGATGCGAGTCCCCGGCATGGTAATCAGTTCGGAATTGCTGGAAGCGCGAATTTGATCGAAATCGTTGGGCGATACCGGCGCGATGAAATCGACGTCACCGGACAGCAGTGCCGCAACGCGGGTCTGCTCGTCCTTGATCGGCGTAAATACGATGCGATCGACGTTGCCCGGCGATTTCTTGTCCCAGTAATCGGCAAAGCGCTCGAATACAACCTTGACGCCCTGTTCACGTGAGACGATCTTGAATGGTCCGGTCCCGGACAGGTGGGTAGATGCGAAAGAAGCGCCGTTTTTGACGATCGCCGCCTTGTCGTTGCCGTTGGCATCGGTGCCGGTATAAAACTTGCTGTCGAGCGGGAAGATATAGGTCGCCGTGTGCAGCACCAGCGGGTAAGGTCCGGTGGTCACCAGGTCTATAGTATGGTCATCAACCACGTTCAGCGCTGCGAAATTAGTGAAAATTCCCTTGAAGTCAGGGCTTTCCTTGAGGCGGTTGAAGGTCCACTTGAAATCTTCAGCGGTCATCATGTTACCGCTATGGAACTTGACGCCCTTGCGCAGATTGAAACGGACCGTGGTCGCATTCAGGCGCTGGAAGCTGGTCGCCAGGCGAGGTTCGAAGGCAAGGTCCTTGGTCCAGCGGATCAATGGGTCGAAAGACATGTGCGACAGCTGTAATACACCCCCGGACAATTGTTCGTGTATATCGAGGGTCACCGGGTCGGCGTCGTACGCCATGCGCAGATCTTTTGCACTTACCGTGCTGACGGATAGCAGGCTCGCCGTCAGCAGGCAGGTGATCAGTAAAAAACGGTTTTTCATGTTACTTTCTCCAGTTTGTCGTTTATTATGCCTACAACGGTTTTAATCAAAAACCGAAAAAATCCCGTAAAAATAAATTTTTCTTATGGCCCTGCAGCGGGCTCGTTTTCGTAAATCCGATCGAAGCGCGGCATCAGTGACAGTAGCTCAATGCTGTATTCGTTTTGCGGGGTTTCGAAGAAGGCCTCTGAATCCGCGGTTTCAAGTATGCGCCCATGACGCATGATTGCAACCCGATCACACATCTGTCGAATCACCGGCAAGTCGTGGCTGATAAACAACATCGTCAGCCCCAGTTCGTCCTGTAAGTCCTTCAACAGGTTCAGAATCTGTGCCTGCACCGACACGTCCAGCGCCGAGGTGGGCTCGTCACAAATCAGCAACCTGGGTCGGCAGGCGAGCGCACGCGCGATGGAAATGCGCTGGCGCTGGCCACCGGAAAATTCATGCGGGTAACGCCGTCCCATCTGCCGTCCGAGGCCGACGTGGTCGAGCAGGTCGCCAACGATCCCGCTGACCTGGTCGGCCGGGGTCAAGCGGTGAAAACGGATCGGTTCCGCGATGATATCGTTTACCTTCATGCGCCCGTTGAGCGATGAATAGGGGTTTTGAAACACCATCTGCATCTGCAGGCGAATCTGCTGCACGGCCTCGCGATTCGGGTTGCCGATCAGCTCGACCCCGTCAAAACGGATCGAACCACTATCCGGTTGCTGCAGGCCGGCAACCATGCGCGCGATTGTCGATTTACCGGAACCGCTTTCGCCGACCAGGCCAAATGTTTCGCCCTGCTTGATCTGCAGGTTGACGTCGCTGGTCGCCTGCAGGTACCTGCGATTGCGCGCCAGGATGGCGTCCTGGGTGATGAAGCTGAGGTTAAGGTTTTCGATTTCGAGCAGATTCTCGCCGCCACTGTGTTTCTTGCTTTGACCCAGCCAGTGCGTCGACACGTCGATTTGCTTGAGCCCTTTTGCCGTGGTTTCGATGTATTCGACCAATGGAAAGCGATCGATCCTGACGCTGGAGCGTGGCACCGCGCTGATCAGGCTCCTGGTATAGTCGTGTACAGGTGCGGTTAAAATCTGGCGGGTGCTGCCGAGTTCGACCAGCTTGCCACGGTACATGACCGCAACCCGGTCGGTGATATTGGCAATGACGCCCATGTCGTGGGTCACCAGCAGGCAGCCGACCTGACGCTCCTTGCACAGCTTGCGAATCAGCGACAGGATCTGGTCCTGTACTGATACGTCGAGCGCCGTGGTGGGCTCGTCGGCGATCAACAGCTCGGGTTCCCCGGACAGTGCAATCGCGATGACCACGCGTTGGCGCATGCCGCCGGAGAACTGGTGCGGAAACTGCTTGATGCGCACCTCGGGGTCGGGGATGCCGACCTGGGCCAGCAGATCAATGGCGATTTTTTTGGCTTCACCGGCATCGTCGATATCGAGATTGGTCAGAATGGTTTCCACCATCTGGTTTTCGACAGTGAACAGCGGATTGAGCGAAGTCATCGGATCCTGGAAGATGAAACCGACACGCGAACCGCGAACCTTGAGAATCTGCTGCTCGTTAAAATCTGAAATCTTGTTGTCGTTCAGGTAAATCTCACCCCTGGAGACCCGGCCCGGTGGGCTCAGTAACTGCACTATGCCATTGCCGATGGTCGATTTGCCGGCGCCGGATTCCCCGACCAGGCCCAGAATTTCACCCGCCTCCAGGTCAAAGCTGACATCTTCGACTGCATAGTCGGTTTCGTATCGGCTCGGAAATTCGATACTGAGATTCTTGATGCTTAACAGCGGCATTTTTTCGGGTTGATTGCGACGACCACAGGGAAACAGGATGCTAACGCGCCTGCTAGTAAATTGCCACTTCTCCGAGGAGCCAGTCGACACTGTCGTCGTCTTCGAGGGTCAGACGCTTGCGGGTTTGATAGTTGAGTTGAGGGGTCTGCTTAAGCATGTCCTGATAAGCATTGGCTTCAATAGTGATCAGTCCGCAATCGGTTGTCGCCATCATTTCCACGGCACGACTGGCCGCATAGGGTCGAAAACCAAGCTCCTCACCGGCGACTATTTTCTCCTGGCTACCGTCTTCGTTCACGATGGAGCCGAAACCTTCTACGAAAATATTCAAATGCGCGTCATCGAGCCAGCGGGTCTTGCCACTTTCCACCACCTGCCATTTGGCAATGCGCGAAATCTTTTCGGTGACGGTGGAAGACAAATCGGCAAACTGTGGTAGCAACTTGACGACCGGACGCAGTAACCAGCGATCTTCCAGAACCGTTTGCAAGCCGCTGTAGCGAATGAAATTGCGGAAGGTTTCCTCGGCGAAAACGCAGACAGTGACAGGGGTCTTGGCGACAACGCTGGCGTTTCGCACCCCGGTGCCAGTCAATATCGCCATTTCACCGATAATATCGCCGGCCTGCAGCAGTGCCACGATCTCGCGGCCGTTTTCGTCAACACGCACAACATCACAATAACCGGTCAGAATCAGGTAGACCGAGCCGTGTGTCGAGGCTTCCTGCACGATGATGACGTCGTCGGTGTTGTAGCGGTAGATTTCCTGTTCGGCGAGCAAGTTACGCATCCAGCGATTGGGAAAGGGCTGCCCCAGCCAAAGTGTCAGATAGTGATTGATCTGCGAGGTGTAGATCATGCTGTCGCCTTCAAGCAGCGTATAGCGTTTGCCCGAACTGGCCAGTGAAAAAGTCGTCTGCAAGGCGTCCGGAACCTTGTCGACATGCACGAAGACAACGCGCTCGGCCTGCGATTGCAGCGAATCCGCCGGGTCGCCATGAATATCTCCGGCGCCGCCATCGGCAATCAGCAAGTGAAAATGATGTCGGTACAGGCGTTCCAGGTTGGCCAGCGTCTGCGGGCGTACGATGCCAGCCTCGGCCATACTGCGCACCGCCGACATGTTCTGGTTGTCACCGACCACGCAGACATCTCGAAACATGCCCTTGTGCAATGTCGAAAAGGTGGCGCCGATAGTCGGAATGCTGTGCACAGTGTTGTGCACCTCGATGTTCAGCCCGTAGTAATTCAACGAATCACCGGGGTTTACGCGCAGCAACTGGAAGTGCTCGCGCACCACTTCCACCGACCAGCCGAGGCTGCAGGAAAGTTTCTCCATCGCCATGTTGAAGATTTCTTCGGTGGTGATCACCTCGACGCGATGCGGCATCTCCATCAGCGGAAACATCGAGCAATGGTCGTCGTGCAGGTGAGTCAGGAATACTGCCGAGACCTGGTTGCGGGATATGCCACGGGCAAACAAATGCTGGTCCAGGAATGGAATCGAATCGATCAGCAGATAATCGCCGTTGTAGCACAGCGCAAGCCCGGAGCAGGGTTCATCGGTGGAAAACCCGGACGCACCGCCGAGAACCTCGATGCCCAGCTTCGACAATCCACCCGGCACGTAATCAATCGGTACCGGGTAGGGCGGCACAACCTCGACCCCGTCGTTCAAATCCACGTAAACATCACCGCCCGAGCTTGACACCAGGTAGCGATCGACACCCTGGTGTTCAATGGCGAAATCGCCGGCTACGGCGACTTTGTTGTCAAAGGGAATCAGGTTAAAAAAATCGTCGACAGACCTGACATTACCATCGCTATCCTTGATTGCCAGCGCCGCGGAGACGCCGAGCCATTCCTGCTTGAGCGCGTCGTCGGTATGCCATTTGTCGAGTTCAGCGCGGGTCGGTCCGATCAGCGTGAAGCGCAGCAGTCGCATCGCCTGGCTGATGGTTTCGCTCTCACCGACCAGGTTGAGCTTGCGTTTTTCAGCAAGCCCCCTGGCAATAAACAGGAAGAAATAGAGTGGAAACTCCAGGTTGTTGAGCAGTGCGCCATCCTTTTCGCGAATGTCGGTCAGCACCAGTGTATCGAAGCGGGTGATTTTTTCTCGCAGCAAGCCTTTAAGCACTTCGGGCGGTTGTGCAAAAAGCACAACATCGGTTTCATCCGTGACGATTCTACATCCGGGTGCGGGGGTGATTATCTGAGGTTCAGCCATTATCCTGATAATTATTGCGGCGCGAGCCAGTGTACCCCGATGCACAGGGGGGCGAAAGGCGTAAATTTGTTAGATAGTTTGCATTCGAGGGGGCTCTGGTAGATGCTGAATTCAGCTATGTTTGCAGGCGGTGCTGGTAGAGATCCTCATAGTAGGGGCGTGCCTGTTGCGCGATTTTGCGCTCCTGGTCGTCAAGGTCGTGGCTGCGCTCACGATAATGGGCGAAACCAGTTGAGCGCCATACCGAGTCGTACCAGTAGCGCGCCCAGACACCGTCGGTGTCGCGCGGGCCGGGTGGCCAGCGTAACATCCTGTCGCTGAATTCGATGTCAAATCTGGCGCAGATCGCTTCCAGCATGGCCCGCGGATCGAGCAAGAATTCGCGGCTGTCGATTACCAGTGGTGTTTGCCCGCTGATACGGCGTGCTTCTTCGAACAGCTCGGCTTGTTGCACAAAGCCAATGTCGGAAAGTGTCACCGTGTTGCGCACTGCGGCGTAGGACGCGATCACCGCTTCCGGTTCGCGAATCAGAAAACAGTTTTCCAGTGCCTTGAGCCACGAGCGATCCAGTTGCTCAAGCAGGTGGAGTGTCATGTGTTTCTGGTAGAAGATCGACTTCCCCCCGGGGGCATTGCCAATGCAGCGCGCAATGATGGCGTCGCTGTCGGTGCCCTGGTCGGCGATCACTTCCGCCGCCCCCGGGTGATCGCTGCCGGTGGCGGCGAGATAGTAGCCGTAAAAGGGTTCGTCCCAGACTGCGCAATCCTCACGATTTTCAAAGGCGCGCATCAGTGCCGTCGAGATGTTGCGCGGTCCCGACCACATCGCTATGCGCAGCGGTGTCTCGTTCATGTCGTCAGGCGCATTCGGCCTCGAGCATGGCGAGGTAGAGTTGCTGCAGTTTTTCGACCATCGGGCCACGCCTGCCATCAC
>Ga0316187_10005470_pt1 | contig 10962 bp, 10 predicted proteins | sample CroRivburrow1_MG_FD_204927 | JGI IMG/M metagenome (GOLD analysis project Ga0316187, IMG submission 204927) | Coastal sediment microbial communities from Maine, United States - Cross River worm burrow 1 | ecosystem: Environmental > Aquatic > Marine > Coastal > Sediment | place: USA: Maine...
CCAGCTGCAGGCTAAATAACGCACTAGTGATTTGAATTAACCATAATAAAATCACAAACCACAACGTGGTAAAAAATGATTTGCGAAAACTATTCGAGGATTGTTGGTTATGAATTGTATTTTCCCGTTTAGTCAAATGAAAGGATATTTACTTTCCAGTATAGGTGTAAGGGAAATTCAGGGACACCCATATATTCAAATTCAGGGACACCCATATATTTGAACCTAACGATATTGAAATTAATCAATGAGTTGTATAGGCTCAAATTAATGGGCGTTCCAGAAGTCCCATTCAAACATAATTCTTACTAGAGTGGATCATGCGGCGGCAGCAAAAAATGTTGATATGGAACTACGGCCCACGCAGGTGTTGTTCTTTGGCAATCCAAAATTAGGAACACCATTGATGCAGAGCAATCAATTGGCTGGTCTCGAGTTGCCAATGCGGGTCCTGGTATGGGAAGACGAGGATGCGCAAACATGGCTTGCTTACCATTCACCACAACAAATTGGTGAGGATTTTCAGATTGCAGACAACACAGAGGCCATTGATATGCTAACCAGTGCGATCAAAAAATTAACGGATGCCGCAGTGAAGTAAAAAAGGGTCCCTCCTGGGACCCTTTTTATTATGTGGTGCGCGCTAGCTCTTTAAGTGCGTCTTTTCTCGATCATTTCATGCACGATAGGCGTTAATATAATTTCCATGGCAAAGCCCATTTTTCCGCCCGGCACGACGATGGTGTTTGGGCGTGATAAAAATGAGTCGTGAATCATGCGTAGTAGGTAAGGGAAGTCTACATCTTTCGGGTCTCTAAAGCGGATAACCACAAAACTTTCGTCGGGTGTGGGGATGTCACGCGCAATAAACGGGTTGGACGTATCCACAGTGGGAACACGTTGGAAATTGATATTTGTGCGCGAAAACTGTGGTGTAACATAACGCACATAGTCATCCATGCGACGTAGAATCGTATCTACAATGGCATCCGCTGAATAACCGCGTTGCTCATTGTCGCGATGTATCTTTTGTATCCATTCCAGATTGACAATAGGGACAACACCAATGAGCAAATCTACGAATTTGGCTGCATCGATTTGACCTGCGCTCACTCCGCCATGTAGGCCTTCATAAAAAAGCAAGTCGGTATCGGGTGTTAGGTCTTCCCATTCGGTAAATTGGCCTGGTTGCAAGGGCGCATAAGGTTCGGCTTCTTCTTTGCTGTGTAAATAGAATCGGCGCTTACAATTGCCGGTTTCGCCATATTCTTTAAAGGTATCTTGCAGTTTTTCAAACAGATTGGCCTCGGGTCCAAAATGACTAATGGTTTTGTCTTTTTTAGCAAAGTCTTCGATAGCTTTTTTCATGGCGGCGCGATCGTAAGTATGGAAGCTATCGCCCTCAACAATACCGGGAGTGATATCTTCACGCCTAAATATATGTTCGAAAGCATTTTTTACCGTGGTCGTTCCTGCACCTGACGACCCTGTGACGGCAATAACTGGGTGTTTAACAGACATACTCTTCTCCTGATATAGTTTTAATATCGCAAGGCTGGCTCGCCAGTGTGAGCCCCCTAAAAAATTAATGCACGCATCTTTATGGTCCGGGTTTCATTTCTATGGGCCGCATATTACGAGATACGATTAAAATTCTATTAGCCAATATTTTGCGCTGCCGTAATCGTTCGTTAAAAAGTATATTGAACTTGGGAGTTATCGCATTGGCAATTAAACGTTTTTTATTATATGGCCTATGCGCAATAGCAAAGGCAAATTCGTCATGTCTCAACGCTTAATAGTGGGCCTATAATAGCGTTTTATAGGCTCCGTTTAAAGTTTCGGCTGGGATTATCACACTTTTGTTGCTAATTTGCGACTTGTTTTCTATATGGTCACTTTTTAGTGCAAAAAATGTAATGCAAGATAAGGTGGGAGTTGACCACACATAAATTTGAACAAATTTTTGAAATTCAGTTAAAACAATGGGTTATTGCAGGGTGACGGGGTGGTGGCTAGCTTAGCTAGATCCATTTTCACCGATATTTGACAATACAACAGCGGTTTATAGTGCGGTGCTCAATGGATATGGCCGGGCAAATCTTCAAGGACAACGTGTTCCACCCAGGTATACGCGGCTTCTAGACCTGGCTGATTAAATAATACCATCAATATTACCCACTTTAGTTGTTCCTGCTGGATTTCATCGGATTCGAGTGCCATAACGCGGTCAATGACTAATTCACGGCTGGTAATGTCTAAAATGCCTATTTGTTCCAGGTAGTAGATAAATCCACGGCATTTAATATTGAGTTTAGCGAGTTCATCATCATTAAAGATTCGAGTGGCGTGGTGCGCCGCATTAGTAAAACCAATGCCATCGGCCTGACCCTGTGCCAGGTCTTCAAGCCACAAAAACGCTTTTCTGATTTGGGAATGCATAAAGCCTGCATCACTTAGCTGTACTTTTAACTTTTCTGGATCAGAATGCAAAAAGGTATCGTCGTCCATGTAGTTTTCAAATAGGTACATTAATACTTCAAGTACGCTCTCTTTCATCGCTAAATTCCTTAGTTATGGACTCGGGTATAAAGTCCGCCAGTAGAAGTGATTCTACTTTTTATCTCTAGTGTGACCAGGATGGAGGAAATTTCCTCTACAGTCAAATTGCATCTTGTAACTAAGGTGTCAATTGATGTCGGTTCATAGCCTAATTGTGCCATTACCAGGGCTTCAGATGAGCTCGATTGTGTTTGTGTAAGTGGTTCATTTTTTGGAATTTTGAGAGTTTCTTTAGGATGGGGATCAAGATCAGTGAGAGAACTGGACTGCTTGGTTTCGTCTTTGCTCATAAAAATTATTGATGAGTGAATTTCCTCCCAAATATCGGCACTACATTCTACTAATTTAGCCCCTTGTTTTATGAGGAAATGACAGCCTTTTACCAATGGGTTATGTATGGAGCCGGGTATAGCAAATACCTCGCGGTTTTGTTCCAGTGCGAATTTTGCGGTGATTAGTGAACCACTTTTCAAGGCGGCCTCAACCACCAGGGTTCCTAAGGATAAGCCACTGATTATACGGTTTCTTTGTGGGAATTGGTGGGCTAATGGTTTGCAGTTTGGGGCATACTCGGACACTAACGCACCTTGCTCTGATATTTGTTCAGCTAATTTAATATGTTTTTTAGGGTAAATGTGGGCTAAACCCGAACCAAACACTGCGATTGTGGCTCCATTACCAGCTAAGGCACCTAAATGGCTAGCGCCATCAATGCCTAAGGCGAGACCACTTGTGATAAGCAAACCTGATTCTGACAAGTCCTTAGAGAAACTGAATGCCAAATCATGGCCGTGGCGACTGGGATTCCGACTGCCGACCACAGCAAGCTGTGGAAGGCTAAGACAATGTGGATCGCCTTCAATAAACATGGCTGGCGGAGGATTGGAGATTTCGCGCAATCGTTCTGGATATTCCTTATCAGCCAAAGTGATAAGATAACGGTTTGGCTTGTCCAACCATGCTATATCTTGTTCAATTGCTCCCCAAGGTATATTTCTAAGGTATTGTTTAGCTGAGTCAGATAAATAAGCTAATTTGCTTATTTCCTCTGGTGAGGTAAAAATTTCCTCAACGGATTGGAAGTGATTTAACAAACTTTGCACGCGTGCGCTGCCCGTATTCGGGCAGCGTAATAATGCTAACCAATAGGGTGTGTCCGGTTTGTTGGTCTGTGTTCTAGAAGATTTTGGAATAGTATGTGGCATTTGTCATTTATGGTGTTAGTGAATTGGGAAACTAACAGCATAATGACATTTGGCATTAAACGAAATGGCCCGAAATAACTAGTACTAAACTATTAACGGATACTTGCTACGGACTAATGCTTGGCAATGAAATGAAGAGCCCTATTAGCTAACAAATTTCGGTCTGAACGTTAGCTATTAGGGCTTAGGATTTGACTTAGGTTTACTTACCGGGGTTGCGTACAAAATCGAAAATTTTCATGTCGATGTCAGATTCCATTACTAAGGCGTAACTTACTTTTTCATAGGCTCGAATCACCAAAATAATACCGGCCTTAACATCTGGAAGAGTGACCTTACGACTGACAGCGCCTTTGGATCTGTCTCGCACGGTCTCACCTGCTTGATAAACGGCCAAAACATGTCCGGTTTCGATGCCATCCCGTTCACCACGGTTGATTACAATGGTTTGATAGCGGCCTATTCTGGAAACGCCGTCAACAACTGCAATAATTTTGCCGTCCACTGGGACTTCTGGCGCGTGGGGTATAAAGGTTTGATCAATAGAATCCGGTCGAAGCGGTACGACACGATCTCCGACCAAGGTTTCGCGCTGAGAGTCTGATAATATTAATGTCGTAGGATCACCAAATTCTTTAACAACGGTGTTAGCTACATGAATTGCTTCGTAACCAAGGATTTTTTTCGTATCAGGGTCTTTATAGGTTTTTCCTATACGTAAAATTGAATATTTGGCATCGTCACTCTCTATAATGCCACGTGCATAAATGGTGTCACCTTGCCCTGCAATTAAACGGCGCTCTTCCATAGCAATAACATAGGCTGAGTTTTTGATTTCGCGGTTAGAGATCACTCGAGGTTGTCCCAGAAATTGCTGTATAGCGTTTAAAGGAATGGTTTGAATTGGCGCGTCAACCCTTTCTGCTCGTACCTGTGGTGCCATTTTTAAGGTGGGTTGTCCGCGTTCGACTTTTAACATGGGTTTGCCGAATTCGTCATAGACGAGTGATACAACATCACCTGGATAAATTAAATGGGGGTTTTTAATTTGTGGATTAAAGCTCCAAACTTCAGGCCATCGCCAGGGGGTTTCCAAAAAACGAGCTGAAATATCCCATAGGGTGTCACCCTTAACTACGACATAGCGATCCGGGTGGTCTTCTTTTAGCGCAATATCGTCCGCCATGGCTATACTGACAGCGAAAAAGGACGCCAAAATTGCTAATAATATTCTGTTAGTCGTCATAAGGTCTCAGTCTTTTATGTATTTTCAAATGGGGTATAGTCTAAACATTTGCAAAAGATCAGTAAAGTTATAAAAATTAACAAGATACGAATTTTTTGTCTTATCAATAAGTTGTATAAGCTAAACATTAATCCATATTTTAGTCATAATGGTCTACGCTTCAGCAGGTGTTAGACTATCACAGTATATAGCGGTAGGGATTATTGTCACTTTAGTACCAATATGAACTTGTAATTATCATAAATGGATTAAATCTAACAACTAATGCCTACATCAGGCGGAATAAAGCGAAACTAACGTTAGTTCAACTACCATCTGTACAAATTACTAATGAATTCGGAAACCGAAATAAATACTCCATTGCTAGCTTGGGTTGAGCTTGCGAAGTCTAATAATCAATAACTTACAGCAGGAGTAAGCTTGGGTTTCGTTCCTCATTTTAAGCTACACTGAATAATCTCACACTCTCTTTGCCGTTGGAAATATACTTTTAGGCCATTTTTCAGTAGTATAAGCTCGTTTATTTACTTACCTTAAATCTTATAAATCCCTCTTTACATCGGGAAGATATATGGCAGTTTTAAGTGTTTTGCATTATCCGGACCAACGTCTGAGAAAAATAGCACAGCCAGTGCAAGAGGTTGACGCCGCAATACGTCAACTAGTCGATGATATGTTTGAGACCATGTATCAAGCACCGGGTATCGGTTTAGCCGCAACACAGGTGGATGAGCACAAAAGAGTGATCGTTATTGATATCACCGAAGAGAAAAATCAGCCACTGTGTTTTATAAATCCGGAAATAGTCGAGCAAGAGGGCACAGAGACCATGGATGAAGGTTGTTTGTCTGTGCCAGGGATTTATGAACCTGTGAATCGGTCTGAAATGATTAGAGTTAGTGCTCTAGATCGTGATGGCGAAGCCTTCGAGATGGAGGTGCACGGCCTGTTGTCTGTGTGTATCCAACATGAAATGGACCACTTGATAGGCAAACTGTTTGTTGATTACTTGTCCGAGATGAAGCGCCAGCGCATTCGGAAAAAAATGGAAAAAACACGCCAACAAACTATGTAGACACGCATAGGCTAGGTTTGCACGTGAATTAAAATGACTTCTTCATTCAAAATAATATTTGCTGGCACCCCAGAGTTTGCAGCGACAAATTTAAGTGAACTTATTCACTCACCCCACGAAATCTGCGCTGTACTAACCCAACCTGACCGACCTGCCGGTAGAGGGCGAAAGCTTACTCCAAGCCCGGTCAAACAACTTGCCGTCGCTAACAATATACAGGTATTGCAGCCTACAAGTTTGAAAAATGATACTGTGGTAGAGAGCTTACTTCGTGATATGCAGGCTGATATTATGGTCGTTGTTGCTTATGGGTTAATCTTGCCAAAAACAATACTTGATTTACCTAAATATGGTTGTCTCAATGTCCATGCGTCAATTTTACCGCGCTGGCGTGGAGCGGCACCCATACAAAGGGCTATTCTAGCCGGTGATAGTGAAACGGGTGTTACAATAATGCAAATGGACGAAGGCTTGGATACGGGTCGCATGCTATTGAAAAAGATGACCCCAATCGAAAATAGTGATACCACGCAAAGCTTACACAACCGACTTGCAGATATTGGCGCGGCAGCCCTTATTGAGTGCTTGGATCAATTAGGTGTTTACCTGGATCAAGCCCAGCAACAAGACGAGCAATCAGCAACTTATGCCTCTAAAATCAATAAAGCGGATGGATTGATTGATTGGCAGCATGACGCAACAGAAATTCATAATAAAATACGAGGTTTTAATCCATGGCCCATAGCTTATACAGAATATGATAATAAAAAGTTGAGGATTTGGGAGGCAGAGGTTTTGACTGGAGTAGCCGATCAAACACCAGGAAAAGTGATTGCAGAATCAAAGCAGGGTATTGACGTGGCTTGCGGAAAGGGTGTCTTACGTATAATGAAGCTGCAACTACCAGGAGGCAAGCCATTGATAGCAAGGGAATTTATCAATGCGCATTGTCTAACCAACACAATATTAGGTTAAGAGATTTCCCCCGCAGCCAATGAATTCGCGCGCTATAGCCGTTTTAGTTCTTACCGATGTTACGCAAAAAGGTAAATCTTTGACCGTTGCTCTGGAACAAAGATTAAGTGTTGCTAGTGATGCAAAGGCATTGGTATCGGAGTTAAGTTATGGCGTGCTGAGATGGCATAATCGTCTTGAAGCCATCTTAAACTGTCTTTTAAAAAAGCCATTCAAAGCAAAAGATAGTGATATCAATAACTTGACTTTGGTTGGCTTATATCAGCTTATTTACATGCGCGTCCCAGATCATGCCGCAATCTATGAGACGGTGAGTGCAGTAAAAGAATTAAAAAAAACATGGGCTAAATCGGTTATTAACGGTGTTTTGCGTGCGTACCAAAGAGATTTCGTGGCTATAAATGCAAGCGTTGACTTAAATCCGGTTGCTCGATATTCCCACCCTGCGTGGTTGTTAGATAAGTTCAAAAACAGTTGGCCACAAGACTGGAGTCATATCGTACAAGAAAACAATCTGCAAGCACCCATGGTGTTGCGTGTGAACTGTTTAAAATCAACAGTAGCCGAATACCTAAAACAATTGGCACAAGCCGAAATTACCGCCACCGTAGTAAAGAGTTTGGCATCTGCTGTTAGGTTGGAAAAAGCAGTGGATGTTGAAAAATTGCCTGGATTTAGTTCGGGTTATGTTTCGGTTCAAGATGCGGCTGCGCAACTTGCCGCCAATTTGCTGGATGCAAAAGCAGGACAACGTGTATTGGATGTGTGTGCCGCGCCAGGGGGTAAAACAGCACATATTTTGGAAATGTCACCCGAACTTAATGAGCTTATCGCCGTTGATATCGACCAACAACGTTTAGCCAAAGTTACTCAGAATCTTGATCGATTGGCCTTAAGTGCGACAGTAATCAGAGGGGATGCCTTACAGCCTGACCAATGGTGGGATAAAAAGCCGTTTGACCGAATATTGTTGGATGCACCCTGTAGTGCAACCGGAGTTATCCGGCGCCACCCGGATATTAAAATCTTGCGTCAAGAGCAGGATATAGAGCAATTAGTGGCTATACAAACTCAAATGCTAGATTCCCTATGGGCCTTACTAAAGCCTGGGGGCAAGTTGCTGTATGCGACTTGTTCTATATTAAAAGAAGAAAACGAATATCAGATTAAGTCTTTTATGCAAGGCCATTGTGATGTCGAGCACCAAATCATTGAAAAAGCGCTATGGGGGCGTGAGTGTGAAAATGGCAGGCAAATACTGCCAGGTGAAAATGGCATGGATGGATTTTATTACGCAGTATTGGTGAAGGTGTGATTATAAAAAATATTATAAGATATTGTTCAAAGGTATTAGGGTTTGTTTGTTTGAGTGTATTTTTGGCGAGCTTCATAGTAAGCCCTGTATATGCTAAAGAATCGGAGCAGGAGGATACTGTTGGGTTTGTTATCCGTGAAGTCAGCTCCAAGCTTATAAATAATGTTTATCAAATAAGCGCTGATATAGAATACAATTTTTCAGATAATGTGTTATCGGCGATTCAAAACGGTGTGCCTATTATTATTGCCTTAGATATAGAAATAATGCAATCTCGTGATTATCTTTGGGGCAAACTTGTGGCTGAGCTGAAACAACGTTTTCAATTACAGTTTCATGCAATATCCGAACAATACATTGTAGAAAATCTAAATAGTGGGTATCAAGAAACATTTCCCACACTGCATTCGGCACTTTATATCTTGCGGCAAATTAAAGAGTTGCCAATAATAGACAAAAAATTAATACAGCAAGGAAAGCTATACAAAGGTCGAGCCAGGGTTCGTATTGAGCTGGAGTCCTTGCCAGTACCTTTGCGCATGAATGCCTATATTACGCGCAGCTGGTGGTTGGGCAGTGACTGGTATAAGTGGGAGTTATGAGGTTTAAGGTGGTAACAATTTAAGGTTATGTATGGCGAAATTTAGTTTGAATTTAAAAAAGCTTTCAGATGGTTTTATTCCTGTCGCAATGATGGGTGTGTTTATGATCCTATCTATGTCCTTGCTGAGCTCTGCAACAGAGAACTCCTCTCAATTTGGTCGTATGCACTTGGTATTGGTTGTAATAAATGTCATTGGATTGATTACACTAATTGGATTAATTGGCGTAAATATTATTCGCTTGATTCGCCAATATCGACGAAATGCCATTGGATCAAAGCTCACCGTTCGATTAGTTGTAATATTCACTATTTTGTCGGTAGTGCCTGTTTCAGTTGTGTTCTATTTTTCCGTCGGATTTTTACAACGAAGTATTGATAGCTGGTTTGATGTGCGCATGGATAGAGCTATGCAGGACTCTTTGGAATTAAGTCGTGCATCATTGGATTTAAGGATGCGTGAGTTATTAAGAAGAACGCGCGAAATGGGGGCCGATTTAGCCGATATTCCTGATATTTTGGTGTTGTTTAATTTAAATGAGCAGCGTAATAAAAGTGCGGCATCAGAATTAACCTTGCTAGATAACTTTGGTCGCGTGATCGCATCAAGCAGCGAAGGCACTTCGATTATTATACCCAAGCGACCTAACGACTCTATATTGCTACAGGTAAAGGTAGAGCACAGCTATGTTGGTTTGGCCCCTGAGGGGGAATTAGGTTTGCATGTTAGGGTCGCCGTTCGAGTTGATCCCATGTTTGGCAACGAAGAACCAAGGATTTTGTATGCGTTGTATCCCATATCCGGCCGGATAAACGAATTAGCAGACAGTGTAGAGTCTGTTTACGGTCAGTACAATAAATTAGTTTATCTTCGAGAACCATTAAAAGACAGTTTTACGTTTACATTGTCTTTGGTTTTATTGGTAAGTATGCTAACAGCCGTTTGGGCGGCATTTTTTTCAGCGCAACGACTTGTTTCACCCATCAGAATACTAGCTATTGGAACACGAGCGGTTGCTGCTGGTATCTACGACAAAAAGCTACCTATAACAAATAATGATGAACTTGGTGAGTTGGTGCAATCTTTTTCGGATATGACCCAAAAACTGGCAATCGCCAGAGATGAGGCAAAGAGAGGGCGTGAGCAAGTGGAGCGCGAGCGAGCCTATTTGCGTTCGGTATTGGGTAAATTGTCTTCAGGCGTGCTAACACTGGATAATACGTTTAATCTACGTGTTGTCAACGCAGCTGCCAGCCAAATATTGGATGTGGATTTGGAGCAAGAATTGGGAATAAACATAGATATCATTAAGCAAAACAAGCCACCTTTGGCTGATTTTGTAAACGTCTTAACAACCAATTTCGGGCATACAGACAGAGAATGGCGTGCGGAGGTCACACTATTTCGTAAAGGTGGTAATCGAACCTTATTCTGCAAGGGAGCCTCATTAACGGAAGTTACGGGAATTAAATCGGGTTTTGTTGTAGTATTTGATGACGTGACAGCTTTGGTGAAAGCACAACGCGATGCCGCGTGGGGTGAAGTTGCACAACGACTGGCGCATGAAATTAAAAATCCGCTAACACCTATACAATTATCAGCGGAAAGATTACGCCGCAATTGTCTGGGCAGTATGGATTCAAAACATGCAGAATTGTTAGATCGATCGACCCGCACTATTGTTGAGCAGGTTCAATCTATGAAAGAAATGGTCAACTCGTTTTCTGAATATGCCCGCATGCCCAAGGTGGAGTTGCAACCTGTGAATTTGGAAGGGGTGGTGACGGATGTACTGCATTTGTATGAAGGTGATGAAGTCGGGGTGGACATGTTGGTGTCCCTAGATGAAGGCCTGCCCGAGGTGGAAGCAGATCCCGGAAGAATACGACAGTTGCTGCATAATCTTATAAAAAATGCCTTGGAGTCTACTCGAAATACGGAAAAAGCGGTAGTTAGTGTGTCACTAAAAAAGGTAGTGTTGG
>Ga0316187_10005473_pt1 | contig 10959 bp, 3 predicted proteins | sample CroRivburrow1_MG_FD_204927 | JGI IMG/M metagenome (GOLD analysis project Ga0316187, IMG submission 204927) | Coastal sediment microbial communities from Maine, United States - Cross River worm burrow 1 | ecosystem: Environmental > Aquatic > Marine > Coastal > Sediment | place: USA: Maine...
GGATATCACAGCAGAAGCCAAGTTAAAAGCTATGAAAGACAGACGCACCTTCAATAACTACTTGGAGGATTTTTATAATAACAATGGTCCTGAGAAGGCAACATACATAAAACACCTTTTCTATTTTCCAAAATCAAAAAGAAAGTATCCCGGGAACTTGATGAAGCCTTGAATTTGGATACTGGAAATAATCCTTTTCTGAAACTGGTTCTTAATTAAATATTTCGTCTATCAAATTATTGTACTTATCGTTCAGTATCCTTCTCTTTAATTTCAAGGTTGGTGAAAGCTCACCTGATTCAGGTGTCCATTCATCAGGTACTATTCTGAATCGCCTTACCTGTTCGTCCGTACTCAATGATTTATTACACTCCTTCACAATGCCACTGAAAAGTTCAATAATCTCCGGATCTTTCACCATTTTCTGGTTATCAGCATAATGCTTACCTTTTTCATCGCACCACGCTTTCAGCATTTCAAAGTTTGGAGCTACCAGTGCACTAGCAAACTTCTCACCTTCTCCTAATGCCATTGCCTGGTCAATATATACTGACTCTTTGATTAGGTTTTCGATCACTTGAGGAGAAACGTATTTGCTATTCGATAACTTGAATAGTTCTTTCTTTCTATCTGTGATGTGAAGAAATCCGTCATCATCTAATATGCCAATATCTCCGGTATGAAACCAACCCTCATTATCAATAACCTGTCTTGTGGCTTCTTCATCATTAAAATAACCCAACATAACTGTGGGCCCTTTGCATAGGATTTCACCATCTTCCGCTATCTTAAGTTCAATGCCCGGTATTTTAGTTCCAACGGATCCTAAGCGTAGATTTGGTGATTTTTGTCTGTTAATTGTTATAATGGGGGAGGTTTCTGTTAATCCATACATATTCAAAAGCTTGATACCAGCTGCCCAGAAAACTCTTTCCAATCGGGGTTGCAAACTGGCGCCTCCAATTCCTATAGAAATAATATTACCCCCCATAGCTTCACGCCATTTATTGAATATAAGTTTATTGGCTATCTTAAGTTGAACCTCATACCATAGGCCATTGGCCCCCTCTTGTTTGTATCTTAATCCCAGATTTAGTGCCCAGAAAAAGAGTCTTTTTTTAATTCCTGATAGATTGTGTCCCTTGGCAATTATCTTATCATACACCTTCTCCAAAATTCTTGGTACCGCACCGAAGCCATGTGGTTTTATATCCTTTAAATCATTGGCAATGGTGGCAAGGCTTTTTGCATAATAAATGCTGCATCCCGAATATTGAGTTTGGTAGTTACCCATGCGCTCACCTACATGGCATATAGGAAGGATGCTAAAATAACGCTGGTCGGGTTTTAGCTGAAATACCCCTGCCACCGCAATAGCATTACTTACAAGATTCTGGTGTGATAACAACACACCTTTGGGATTTCCAGTAGTACCGGATGTATAAATCAGCGTAACTGGATCGGAAGGCTTCACTTGCTCTTTAGTAGCATTCACTTCCTCCTTAAAATGATCTTCTTTTTCTATTCCCAGATCTCGCACTTCAGTCCAATGTCTGGTTCCTTCTTCTTCATCAAAGGTGAATATTAGTTCGGAAATAATTGGTTTAAGTAGGTCATGCAATTTCCTGTCTGAAACAAATACGGCTTTTACTCCGGCATGCTCTATAATTTGCTTATAACCTTGCCTATTTAAGGTGGTGAAAACAGGTACATGAAGGAGGCCTGCCTGTGCAAGGCCCATATCCACGAAATTCCACTCAGGCCGGTTATTGGTAATGGTGGCTACTTTATCACCTTTTTTTAAACCAAGAGCTAGCAATCCATAGCTTACGTAATTGGAATTATCAATATATTCTTTCACATTATACTTTACCCAATTGTGATTTATCTTCGCGGCAAATACATCAGGTTTGTTAGTAAACTTTGTAGCATATCTATCTAATAGGTCAAATGTTCGTGTTACCTCCATTATTCTTCTACACTTTTATTCCTGGAATGCTTCCACCTCCGATGAGACCACAGATAATCTTCAGGTTTGTTTATTATAAGTCCTTCTAGCGTATGCATATAATTTTCTGTTATTTCTCCTGAGGCTGTGTTAACAGGGTCATTTTCTATCACCTTCAACGTTACTGTGTAGTGCCCTTTTTTTATTCGTTGAACATCATAATATACAACCGGTAACTGATAGCGTCTTGCGAAGAACTCCGGACCTTTCATAGTTGCAGTATCCTGGTTAAGAAAATTCATCCAATGGGATCCTTTAGGATTGGATGGACTTTGATCCGCTCCGAAGAAATACGTTACAGGTTTATCATTTTGCTCACTAAATACCCTTTTTACCTCACGATTTGAAACCAATTCCGTACCCCATTTCTTACGGTTCTTGCGCATGTAGGAATCCATAAATGTATTAGTCAAAGGTGTGTAAAAAGCATATAGTTTATGTTTTAGTTGTAAAGGGGCAGCCATAATACCCCACTCCCAGTTTGCATAATGAGCGCCTACGGATACTACATTTATTCCTTTTTCATACAGGTCGTTCATTACCTCAGGATTAACAAAAACATATCGTTTCATAAGAGCCTTTTTACTTATTGTGAATCCCTTAATTCCTTCGAGCAGAATATCACAAAGATTATGGTAAAATCCTTTTATGATATTGATTTTTTCTTTAGAGCTTAGGCTAGGGAAGGATCGTTCTATATTTTGACGAATAACCTTTTTCCGGTAAGGTATCAGGTAAAAAAACAAAAGGTAGAGTATATAGGATTTCAGATACAATATCCAATAGGGTACCAATGCAAACAGCCGTGTAAAAAAGTAGAATATATAAAAGGTAATACGCATTTCAAGATATTAAAGTATTAAACGCTATATGATTTATAATTGTATTTTCCCGACCATACGTAATGGTACCAACATAATCATTGGATACTGAGAATTCCTTGAAATTCCAATCTTGCTGATCAAAAATGCCTTTTACGGAAAGCTGTCTGACACTATTGTTTTCAATGATAAACTCTAGATTATCAGGTGTTAATCGCATACCTTCTCCTATTGCCTTCAAATAAGATTCTTTAACAGTCCAGAACCGGAAGAAACGGCTACTCTTTTCTTCAGGCTTTGCAATAATAAACTTTATCTCACGGGTTGTGAAATTTTTGTTTATCATCTCATCCAGATCAGGTAATGGACGTATTTGTTCAATATCAATACCCACCTCGCTATCGTACGAAAAAGCCAGAACCGTAAGATTGCCTGAATGAGACATATTGAAATACAGGCTTTCATCATCAATGGAATAAGGTTTTCCTTTTCTCCTTTGTCCAAGTTTTACCAATTTTGGTGTAATGCCAAGATATCCTGCCAGCAGTATTCGCAATGCACCCTGACTGGTTATGTAAGAATCCTGAGCCTGTTTGAATTTGAAAAAAGGAACTTTGGTTAGCTCTTTTTCAACAAGCACACTTTTGAATTCTTCAAATTCAGTGGGCGTAATATCGGTGGATACTTGCCATAAATGTAATTCACCAGAAGAAAGTAAAGGAAAGTCTTCCACTTTTTTGCGATCCTTCTCTTGGCTATTTGACATTTTGATTATTCTTATTTACGAATCGTTTTTTAGAAGTTCCATTGCTATAATCTTCAATAAGTCCTCTTTATTATCTCTACAAAACAAGTGGCCTCCATTCACTACCTCGTACTTGAACTCCTTGTTTGTATGCTGTTTCCACTGTTGTATTTGATCTTCAGAGAATACCGAATCATTTTTTCCTGCAAACGCTGTTAATGGACAATTTAATGGTTCATCTTCGTAATACTTATATTTCTTTCCAAGAAGAATATCTGCACGCAAGGCAGGTAACATTTCATTAAACACGGCGTCGTTCTCAATTACAGTCTCCGGGATCTCCAACGAACGTAAGTGGCCCTTGATATTTGGAATATTCTTTTCTTTATACACTTCGTCTTCGGCAATGGCATTCAAGAACTGGAATGGACTTTCCAAATGAGGGGCTCTCCATCCTCCTACCATAAAAATTGTAGGATTCACATCGAGATTTTTACGTAGGTATCGGACCAGCTCCAGTGCAACACCAGCACCTGAACTATGGGCATAGAAAGCACAAGGTGCCGTCAACAGCGGCTCCATTACATTTGCAAGTTTTGCTACCAATTCAAATACATCGTCATAAGCCTTCTCGTCTCCTCTTTCTTCACGACCCGGAAATTGAATTGCACAGACTTCTATATTATCCGGAAGAAAGTCAGGCCATGAACTGAAAATTGAAGCACCTCCAGCGAAATAAGGAAGGCAAAACAAGCGTAACCTGGGATTTTCTACCTTTTTTGTCCTGATGACCCACTTTTCTAACTCGCTTTTCATCTCATCACCTGTATCTTTGGCAGCTACACCTCCATTCAATTCATCAAGAATCTGCTCGGTCATCTCTTCAATAGTAGGGCCGCGCATGATTTTCATCATGGAGTAATCAATTCCTGCATTGCTTTGCACCCAGTTACGAATCTGGTTTGCCATAAGTGAATCCAGTCCGTACTTGGTAACGGGTTCGCTGGTATCTAACTTATCTACTGTGGTTCCCAATACCCTGGCAAATGTATTATTTATTTGATCAAGTAATATCTCGTATTGTTCCTCGGGCTTGGATTCAAGAAGTGTTGCCTTTAAGGCTCCATCAGCAGAGCCGATACCTACACCTGCACTTAGCTGTTTCTCATTTACTAAATGTGCAAATCGACTAGATACAGCACTATGAGGGAAGAAATCACCAATCATTTCCCAATCAGAATCTGTGGCTACCCGCTGAACAGGATTACTCAATAGTATATTCTCCAATATGAAAGTAGCTTGCTGCAGAGAGAATGATTTCCATCCTTGTTTATACAACAACTCATCCACATTGCCTCCTACTTTCCCACTTCGTGCAACAAATCCTACATCACCTATAACTCCCCAATTTATCGTGGTTGCTGCTAGTCCCCGGGCTCTCCTCCAGTGAGAGAAATTATCCAAAAAGCTATTAGCACCAACATAACTAACCTGACCCGGATTACCATAGACAGCGGAAATTGAAGAATATGAAACGAAATGATCAAGCTTCATATCTTTTGTGGCCTCATGCAATATCCAACAGCCAACCGCTTTAGGCTTGAAGACCTTCATGTAGCGTTCATGTGTCATTTCAGGTATACTTCCATCATCTAAAACCATTGCTGCATGCTGAACTCCTTTAAGAGGCGGCATGGATTCTTTTATCTCCTTGAAGATGCGATTCATGTCCTCCTGATTATCAACACTTCCCATGGCTAACATCACATTAATACCATTATCACGCATACCCTGAACGGTGGCTACTTCATCATCAGATTTAGGACCGCTTCGACTCAAAAGCACAAGGTTTTTACATCCTTTGGTTGTCATCCAATTGGCGACACCAAGTCCAAATCCAGATGCTCCTCCCGTGATCAGGTAAGTACCATTCTTTTCAAATTTGATCTCTTCCGGAGGTAAAACATCTACATTGTCTTTCATAGATACGATAATCTTACCAATATGTCGCGCACCACCCATGAATTGAAATGCATCAGCCAGCTTAGCTATTGGGAACACAGTAACAGGATGAGCCTTGAATCCATGCTCTACAAAATAATCGATAGATTCCTGGAATAAACTACCTCCAAATTCAGCTTTCTGTTTGAATAGTCGGTCTACATCTACACCAAAATAGGTAAGGTTATTACCGAAAGGCTGTAGACCAAGTTTACTGTTACGATAGATATCGGTCTTGCCGATCTCTACAAAACGGCCGTAGGCAGATAAACAGCGAATGCTCTTGAATATCGCTTCACCTGAAAGTGAATTTAATACAACATCAACGCCTACACCATTGGTCTTTTCCATTAATTCATCAGCAAATGACAGTGTTCGAGAATTCATAATGTTCTCGGGCTTCACGCCTAATCCAATGATATAATCGCGTTTCTCCTTTGTGCTCACTGTTGCAAACACCTCGGCACCAATAACATTAGCAATATTAATTGCCGCTATTCCCACGCCACCTGCTGCAGCATGAATCAGTACACGTTCTCCTTTTTGCAATCGGCAGTGATGCACCAATGAGAAATACGCTGTTGTATAAACCACTGGTAAACTCGCTGCTTCATTCCAATCAATATTCTTTGGTTTCTGTACACAGTGTACTTCAAGAGGATAAGAAAAGCCGCCCAAACAAGATGGTGCGGTAGCCATGACCTCGTCGCCTACTTTTATATTTGTAACCTCAGCTCCTACAGCACTTACTATTCCCGCACATTCCAAACCAAATGTTCTGCCAAACAAACCTCCTTCAACGGCTTCATCTGATAACAAGCCCATTGCGATCATAATATCCCGGAAATTGAGTGCTGATGCTTTAACAGTAATTTCTACTTCGTCATTAGCTGGTGTTCTTCGATCCGTCTGTCTTAACACAATATTATCCAGAACACCGTACTCAGAGATAGTGGCTGTATATGCTGAACCCTCTGCCTGCACCGATTTCATGGCGCTTTGTGCTATACTATCCGTAGAGATTCGCTCAAGTCGGTTTACGTAACGTTTCTTGCCTCTGAATGCTAGTTCGTCAACCCGGTCATCTGCGAATATTTCATCAATGAATACCCCTATCTCATCATCCTTTACGGGATCATCAAAATCTACTAATGTCGTTACATAATTTGGAAACTCATTAACGATACATCTGCTCACTCCTCTCAATCCTTCCTGCCCCAAGTTAATGAATTCCGGAGATCCTGCCACTGTTTGCGAACCGCTGAACAGCACCCATATACTAGGATTATTTTTATATTGTGTTTTATTCAACTTCCTCATGATATTCATAATCATGATGGTGCCTTGACTTTCCCCTTCTTCTATCGTTTCTGCCGACAGGACTGAATTATCAGGAAGGTCAAGTCCCCAGGCATAAATAATGCCCTCGAAATTGTCCTGTTTGTTGGCAAAGTCCAATACCTGATTTACATCATTTTGCGAAAGCGGATCAATTTTGAACTGGCCATCAGCTACTTTTTTATAGCTATCACCTATCCTAACCGTTAAACATGTTTTATTTAACGTTTTCAGATGATTGATCACTTTGTCAGATACTCCATTATTATCGGTGAACACAAGCCAACTGCCTGCTGCTATCTTTGCCTTGTTGTCAATTTCACTTTCTTCAAGGTTCAACTTCCCGGCTCGTGCCATGACAATTGTTTGGCAGGAAGCATTGTTTTTTGGGAAATCACTATAGCAAGCAACATCGGAATATCCATTGCTTTCAAGCACAGCCTTCCATTTGTCAGATGACATGGTGGCGTGTTCAGTTCGAATATCAAGATCTTCATATAGCCACCATCCTTCAGTCATACCAAAGATGAAGTCAAGATAGACAGGGGAATTGGTGACTTCTAACATCACTAATACACCTTCTGACGCCAGCAACTGCTGTGCGTGACCTAACGACACACTTAGGTTGCGTGTGGCATGAATTACATCAGAAGCGATAATTATGTCGAAGGTATTCAAATCAAAACCCTGCTCTTCAGGATTTTGTTCTATATCCATAATTTTGTATTGCACAAATGGAAACTTAGCAAACCTCTGCTGAGCCTTTAGCAAAAACATATGCGAAAGATCTGTAAATACATATTCGGTTCTTTCAGAAGGAAGGATAGGCAAGATAGCCTGGGTCATACCACCCGTACCAGCCCCAATTTCAAGTACACGAATTGTTTGATCGTCAGGTATATTCTTCACCAACTCTTCAATCGACTTGCTGGCAATATCATTATACTTCTTAAATGCAAATCCTTCTACGTAATATTGAACAATCGTATCCCATTTATCTTCAGGAAAAATGAGCTGGATAGGATCAACTGTTCCCTGTAATACACCTTGAATCTCAGGTCCGCACCGTCCTAATAGAGTTGATTCATGATGGAACTGTGGGAACGTCTTATTGAGTTCATTCATCCATGAGTTTACATTCCGAAAATCAGGTGCTTTAACTACCTCGAACTTTCCATTTGATCCAATAACGACTCCTGCATCACGCAGTAATTTAAACATGTGGTGAAATAGTCGATAATGATCCTGAACTATTCCCATCTTTCTTATTTGCTCTTCTACATCAACCTTGGTGCCGACTTCGAAAGACATACCCATGTCTTTCAATGATTTGCAGACATATCCTATTGTAAGCCTATGCTGGTCAGGCTCGTACATATCGTAATACTCTGATTGCTCAGGCCTGTTCTTCACTTCAGTGATCATTTTCCGGACACTGGAATCAATAGCTTTTGGGGATGACAAATATTCACCTGGATTACGTTTAAGTTCCTGGTCGGTTCTTGGTTTCATATTCCAGTTGTACTCGTAGAACCATTTTTCTTGTTCTCCACCCTGCTCTCCTCGAGATCCTTTGAGGTATTGTGAATGAAATCCATGAAATTCCGCCACCAATGAACCGTCTTCATTAAAAATCCATAGTTCACCAAGTACATATTCTTCAGTCCACTCTCTTAATCGTCCATGAACAAATAGTTTATAAGAATTTACCTCCTGATGCCATTTGATGCGGTCTATGTGGCGAGGAACGTAAATTCCCATCTTTTTATTAACATCTTCCCTTTCGTTGAATATTCCAAACACTGTTTGGAAGCAGCTATCTAATACTCCTGGATGAATATTGAATTGGAAAAATTCTGAATGAATGCTTTCATGCACCTCAATCTCACTAAGAGATTCCCAATTCCCATCACTTCTCCATAAGTTCTTTATTGCTCTGAAAGAGGGACCAAGATACAAACCACTTTCAAGTAGTTCATCATGCATGGCTTTTACCGGAACAGGAATAGTAATGCGTTTCTTTACATCTTCAAGATCTACGGGTATGGATTTAAAGCTATCTCCAATGTGGTTGATTTTACCTTTGGAACACATGGTCCACTGTGCATCTTTCTGATCCGCCCTGGAATAAATGAAATAATCGCCGCTATCATGTGAAATATCCATCTGAATAAGTGGAGGTTCACCGGAATCTGGCAGAAACAAGGCATTGTCAAAGTTCACGTCCTCTATGAACTCAAATTTTTCTCCAAAGGAAGCCTTTGCCGCACCGATAACCAGATCGACATGGCCAGCTCCGGGAAATACAATTGGCCCCTGTACCTTGTGATCTTCAATATAAGGATAAGTACGCTTATCCAGTATAACATCCCAGACTATATTATTATTCTCCCGAACAGAATATGTTTTTCTATTAAGATGTGGATGACCGTATTCTATAGCTCCTAATCGGATTTTTTTTCCTTTCTTGCTTTCCATCCAGTATGACTCTTTCTGCCACGGATATCGTGGCAAATTCACCCAGCCATTGTTATCGCCATAGAAGTTCTTCCAATTAATCTGAACTCCCCAGGCATGTAGCTTCGCTACTGATGAGAGGAAGATTCGTTTTTCTTCGTCTTTTCTTCTTAAAGAATGTACTACATATCCTTTCACCTTTTTGTTGGTCAACAATCCCTCCACGCCAATTGCATGAATGGGATGGGGACCAAGTTCAATGAAAGTGTCGAATCCATCATCTATCAAAGCACTGATTGCATCAACGAAATATACCGGTTCGCGTACATTCCTAAACCAATACATGGGATTAAGATCTTCTCCTTGTACAATTCCCCCTTTAACAGTGGAGTAAAAAGGTATTTGCGACGTCTTTGTCTTGAATTTGCCAAGTGATGCCAATAACTCCTCTTTTAATGGGTCCATGTGATGACTATGGAATGGTACATTCACATCTAGTAATCGGTGGAAAATATCTTTTTCATTGAGTTCTTCTGCTATCAACTCTATTATGTCGGTATCGCCTGAAAGAGCAACCATTTCTGGGCCATTCACTGCTCCTATTGAAACTTTTTCCTCCTTGCCTTTAATAAGTATTTTGGCTTCCTCATTTGAAATACCTACTGCTAGCATTCGCCCTTTGTCAGTTGCTTTAAACTGCACCCTGCTTCTTTGAAATATTAATAATATCGCTTGTTCTAAAGTAAGTGCACCAGAAACATAACCCGCAGCAACCTCGCCGATGCTATGGCCAACTACTGCTTTGGGATGAACCCCCATTGCTTTCCACATCTCGTATAAAGCGATCTGTATTGAGAATATGGCTGGTTGGGCAATGTTGGTGTCGCCGATACGCGATGATTCTTCATCCTTCATTAGTTCGTCGATCAGTGACCAGTCTGCATGTTGTGCAAGCATACCATCCACCTTTTCAATCCACTTTCGAAACAAAGGCTCATCCTCAAACAGTTGTCGGCCCATGCCCCACCATTGTGGTCCTTGACCTGAGAAAATAAATACAACTTTATCCTTTTCCTCGTTCACCCGGCCTTCAGCAATCTCAGTCAAAGACTCACCATCTAAGAATAATTGCAGGTTTTCCGTCATCTCTTTCTTCGACTCTGCAACTACTGCCAACCTGTGGTCGTGGTGTGTTCTTCTTGTAGCACTGAAAGCGCATATATCGCTAAGACTATTTTGGTTCTCTTTGTTTTGCAGGAAGTCAATGTATCGGCTCGTTAACTGTTGAAGCGCATCTGAATTAGTAGCGGAAATAGTTAGTACCTGCAATCCTGGTTTGTCATTGGCTGGACGTTCTGCTGATTTATTATCGCCCAAAACAACATGTACATTTGCTCCTCCGAAACCAAAAGAGTTGACTCCACCATAACGGGATTTTTTATTTGGAGGCCATGCTACCGCCTCCGTGGGTACCTTCAATTTAAGCTCATCAAATGGAATATTAGGGTTTCCTTTCTTGAAGTGAATATTTGGACCAATGGTATGGTGGTACATCGAAAGTGCCAATTTTGATATACCTGCTACACCTG
>Ga0316187_10005475_pt1 | contig 10957 bp, 7 predicted proteins | sample CroRivburrow1_MG_FD_204927 | JGI IMG/M metagenome (GOLD analysis project Ga0316187, IMG submission 204927) | Coastal sediment microbial communities from Maine, United States - Cross River worm burrow 1 | ecosystem: Environmental > Aquatic > Marine > Coastal > Sediment | place: USA: Maine...
CGTCAAAGGGATCGAAGGCGACGCCGTAACCGTCCGCGCCGAGCGGCACATGCCAGTCGATGTTGCGCACGCCCTCGGTCGTCGTGGTTCGCGAGGGGCCCTGCAGCGTCCCCATATCCTGGGCACCAGCAAGTACGTCGTAAAACGGCTCATGACGAGACGGCGCGACCTTGTAGATCTGGGTGATGGGCAGGTTGGTGAAGTAACGCCAGGTCGCACCCATGTCGAAACTTTCGTACAGGCCCGCATCGGTGCCTAGAATCAGGTGGCGGTCATCCGCCGGGTCGATCCAGAGCGCGTGGTTGTCACTGTGCGCCTGCATGCCATCGCCGACGATCGCGATGTTTTCGCCGCCATCGTTCGTGCGGTGCAGAAACACGTCCATCTGGTAGACGCGGTCAGCAACATTCGGCGACGCGACGATCTCCTGGTAGTAGTGCGGTCCCGTGCCGCCGGAGATGTAGTCGTTGCGCTTCGCCCAACTCTCGCCGCGGTTGGTGCTCAGGTAGAAGCCCTGCTCGTCATCGCTGGCCTCGATCGTGGCGTACACACGATCGGGGTCCGCCGGCGTTACCGCAAGACCGATCTTGCCAATCGATACCGTGTCCTTGGCGCTGGGCAGGCCATTAGTGATCTCGCGCCAGGTTTGCCCGCCGTCGGTGGACTTGTGGATGCCCGATCCCGCGGCGCCGGCCAGGAACGACCAGGGTGTGCGACGACGCTCATACGTCGCGGCGTAGACGATCGAAGGATCGGTGGGATGAAACAGGACATCGGTAGCGCCGGTGGCGTCGTCCACCTCGAGTACCCGCTCCCAGTTCTCGCCACCATCCTCGGTGCGATATACGCCGCGGTCGCCACCGGCAGACCAAAGCGGCCCTTCCGCCGCGACGAGCACGGTGTTCGAGTCATCCGGGTGCACGATGATGCGCGATATGTGCTGCGAATCCTCGAGCCCCATGTTCAACCAGGTCTGCCCACCGTCGCGGCTCAGGTAGATGCCGTCGCCCCAGCCGACGTGGCGGCCGCTGACATTTTCGCCCGTGCCGACCCAGACGACTTCCGGGTTGTGCGGATCGATCGTCACGGTGCCGATCGAGTACGAGCCCTGGTCGTCGAAGATCGGCGTGAACGTGATGCCGGCGTTGGTGGTCTTCCAGACACCACCCGAACCCACGGCAACGTACCAGGTACTGCTGTCCTCGGGGTGCACGGCGACGTGTGCAATTCGTCCACCCCTGGCGGTCGGTCCGATCGCGCGCAGATTGAGGCCCTTGATCACCGCGGCGACGGGGTCATCCTCGTCGGCAGTCGCCGCCTGCGTGGCGAGCAGCGGAAGCATGGCAAAGCAGGTAATCAGCAGGCGTAACGCCGCGATAGAGAACGTCGGGAGTCGATAGTTCATAGCTGTCGGTGTCCTGGAGCTGGTTGTTTTGTTGGTACGCGATGCCGTGATACGCCTGCGACACGCGCTAGGGATACGTCGGCGGCTCATACGGATCCTTTTGGCCGGCCTGGATCGGTGGATACTTCTTGAGCGAGACCACGTGCTTTTCCAATTGAGGCAATGCTGCCTTCGGGATCCAGGTGTGTGGAAAAAGCACGTTGTCGCGTTCCTGGGGATCGTTCATCAGATTGTAGACTCGAGGCATCGTGTACTCGCGCAGCACGCCGTTCCATCCCGTCTGCTCCTTGAAGTGAAGCTTCCAGTCTCGCCATTTCACCCCAAACACGTCGTTCCCCATGTAGACGACGAAGCCTTCCCGCCCGGAATCCTGTGTCTCTCCCATAAAGTACTCAGACATGTCGATGCCGTCGATGACGCGATCTGAGGGTACCTTGCCGCCCGCAATCCGGGCTATCGTCGGAAACAGATCCATCGCATGAACTATCTCATCACTTACGCGACCCGCATCGATCTTGCCCGGCCAACGAATTGCAAATGGCACGCGCAGCGCCCCCTCGTAACCGGTGAACAGGGTCGAGCGCCACGGCCCTGCCGACCCGTGTATCGCAGTCTCCACCGTGAGTGACGTCTCGCCAGCACTCAAAGCCTCGGGGCCGTTGTCTGCCGTGAAGATGAAGATCGTATCCTTCGCCAACCCCAGGTCATCAACCGTCTCGAGCAACTCGCCAACGTAGCTGTCGATTTGCATCAAGAGATCGCCCCATGGCCCATTGCCCGATTTCCCGACGAAGTCGGGGTGAGGCATGGTCGGAAAATGCGTAGCGGTGTATGGGAGGTAGACGAAAAACGGCTTGTCAGCGTTCGCCTGACGCTGCATGAAACTTATTGCCCGGTCCGTCAGGTCACGATCGATCAGCGGCCGATAGTCGAGCCGGTAGGGACGAACCTTTTCCGGCGCACTGCCCTTCTCGCTGTGCATGACCCAGGTTTCCGCGACACCGCTTTCTGAAAAGTCCTGCAACGACGAATAGACCGATTCATCCGTCGAGTTGGGGACGCCATACCACTCGTCGAAACCCTGATCGGTCGGGAAGCGGCCTTCCGTGCGCCCGAGGTGCCACTTGCCAAACATGCCGGTGGCGTATCCGGCATCGGCCAGCATTTCTGCCATCGTCACTTCCCACTGAACCAGACCGTAGACACCTTCCCCCATTGGTACGGTCGCATTGCCGCTGCGGATGGCGTAGCGGCCCGTCATCAATGCCGACCGGGACGGTGTGCACTGGACCTCCACATTGAAGTTTGTAAGTCGCAGCCCCTCGGAGGCCAACGTGTCCAATTGCGGCGTTGCGGCGCCACGAATAATGCCGCCGCCGTTGAACCCGGGTTCACCCCAGCCGAAATTGTCCATAAAGACGAGAACGATATTCGGTTTGTCCTGAGCGAGCGTTGTGCCACTCAGACAACAAAGGAGTGCTATGGATACAAGGTTCTTCATTCTAGGCATTTGGAAAGTCCGTAAATGTTCGCGGGTGATTCTAAGCGATTGAGCCCTATTCCTGTAAGCGAATCTCGGCCGGCAGTGTCGGATTGAACGCCACCGACGCCAGGAAATCAGGGTCGCGACCGACGGAAGCCAGGAACGGCTGCCAGCGCGGGTCATCCGGTAAATTGGCGTACAGCGGGCTCTCGGCCACACTGGTGAAAATCATGGGGCCCTGTTCCCGTTGTTTCCTGAAAGCGGCGAACGCCTTGTCCGTCTCACCGATCCAGGCATAGGCAGTGCCAATATACCAGTGAATCTGGGGCGTACCAGGGTCAAGCTCGATGAGCTTAGCCAACTCGGACCGCGCGTCGTCGGCGCGGCCAAGGTCGTACAAAACGAGCGTTTTGCCATGCCAGCGCAACGGGTGACTGGCGTCGAGGTTCTCATCAAGGTACTGCAGAGCCTCGCTTGCCTTGCCTTGCAAAAGCAGCGCCCGTGCAATGCCCCACTTTGCAAGATCGTCGCCCGGGTTCAGAATCAGTTGCACTCGGTACGTCTCTTCGGCCAGCACGTATTGGCCCACGCTCATATAGGCGCCGGCAAGATTCTCGAAATGGTAGGAAGCTAGCGGGTCCCTCTCGGTGGCATAGCGCAGGATGGGGATAGCCAGCTCCGCTCGCCCAAGGCGGACCAGGACTTCACCCGCCGTAGTAATGGCGCCGAAGTTGGTTGGCTCTGACTCCAGTGCGCGTTTGGCGTACTCTGCCGCCAGGGGAAGATCGGGTATGGAAAACGCCTCCCAGGCCCACGTGGCGTTAGCCGCCGAGTGACCAGGATCCCGCGCGAGGACTTCGTCGAGAAGGAAGCGTTTCCGCTCGTCGTGTCGCTCGGCAGCCTCGACATCGCCGGTCCACACAGCGACATTGGCACTATGCCCGTGGACAGATGCGAGCTCGAGCATGGCGTCAAGATAATCGGGTTCCAGCACGAGTGCGCGTTCGAGCAGTTCGCGCTTCTCCTGAGTTTGGTCGTCGGTATCGAGCTGCTCAGCCTGTAGGTAAAGTGCGTAAGCGACAGGATGGTGACGATCGACCTTGGGCAGGTCGAGCAACAGCTCTGTCTTCAGGCGCCCGACCACCTCGCCGGCAACCGAGTCCTGTATTCCAAAGATGTCATCGGTAGCATGGTCATACGTGTCGGACCAGACGTGCGCGTCTGCCCGGGCATCGATGAGCTGCGCCGTGATGCGCAGTGCATTACCGGACTTGCGCACCGACCCCTCGAGAACGTAGCTGACGTTCAGCCGCTCCGCGATCTCAGACGAAGTAATCTCCATGCCCTTGAAGGAAAATGCTGAAGTTCGCGATATGACCCGTAACCCTTCCACCCGCGCGAGCAGGTTGAGAAGCTCCTCCGCCAGACCGTCACCGAGATATTCCTGTTCCGGATCGGAGCTAATATTTACGAAGGGTAGAACAACTATGGACTTGTCCCCATAGGACTCGACAAGTGCGTCGGCACGACCTTCCTGGCGTGCGGCCTCGCGTTCTGCCGTATCTCGCGTCGGCTCGAGCACAAACTTGTCCACGGCGAAATAGGCCACGGCGAGGACAAGCATAGCGATGATCGCTGCATCGAATCGCCGTGTACTCGCGGCCGTTGCAGGCGCCGTGATTTCACTGTCGCGGCGTAAGCCCTCCGGTGTCCACTCGAAGACCCACGACAGGATGACGGCCGGCGCGAACCCGATCGCAAGGATGATCACTACCACCCGAATTGCCGCATCGGATAAACCGAACACCGGGAACAGCGTCTCCACGACCTGGATCAGCAGCCAGGCGGCCGCCACGTAAGCAATAGCAACGCGGTGGACGTTACGACGCCGGATTTCCCCCCAGATAGACATGACCCTATTCTACAGGGCAGGTAATGTGCGTGCTCGAAAAGCCGGCATTCCGGCGCCACTGCGCGGCCCAATCCGCCTAGAACGCAATATTGAAATCAACTCGAAAACGATTCCCCGTTTCCTTCGTCGTATCGCCGGCTTCCAGCAGGTCAATGGCATCGACGAAAAACAGTCGGGCGAAAATGTTCATCGTCGGTGAAAATGAATAGATCGCCCTTAGCTCACTGCCCTTTAAATTGGTTGCCCTGACCTGGTTGGCGTTTCCCCAACGGACCCAGTCGTCCGCGATATACGAGCTGTGTGCCGACAGGGCTTCGAGGTACAAGTAGTAGTACCCGACCTGCCAGTCGCCTTGCTCGCCTTTGTCGCCTAACACGAACTCGATTACATAGCCGTCACGAGCGTCCTTGTGAAACTGGCTGAAGCTGCCTGCCGGTGCGTTTTCGTAGTCCTCGAAATTACGCATCAGGTCCAGGCCGATGAAGTACGGCTGACCCAGTACCTGTGATCTGAACTGCGCCATCAGGTTCATCGCGCTGTAGTCACGCGTGTTGTTCTCCGTGAGCAGGGTCTGTCCGTCCGGATCGTCCGGATCGGCATCCGTACCAAAATATCCGCCGGCCAGGGTGAGGCCCCAAGTATCAAAATTACGCTCATAGACAACCTGGCCCAACAGTCCGGTGCCCGAAGACGCTTTCATGCCGACCGGAAGCGCAACGTAGTTCAGGTTCCACGTCAGGTGGCCGCCCCCGACATCGTGTTTGTAGCTGGCACCAAGGCCCGGATACGTAACGTTGTCGAAAACGAACAGGTCGTCCTGGTGCCAGTACGACATCGCATTCCGACCTATCCAGGCATCGAATCCGCCACTGCCGTACTTTAAGTACCAGTGATCAAGGTTGAATTCGTAGGGCCCTGTCGGGCCGTCTTCAAAATCGACGATCGTAATATGCGGTGATTGCTGCGAGAGATCCGGCCCGCTGCGCATGGCTACTACCGCGGACCAGTTATCGTCTATGCTGACATCGAGCCCGGCACGTACGCGAATCCGCAGCCGCAGGCGATCGTCTCGCTTGGTACCGTCACCTTGCAGTGAGTCCCAGTCCTGTTCCAGGCGCACCCGGAAATCACCGAAGGGCCTGAAACGGCTCGCCTGGAAACCCTCCACTCCAGACGATGCCTGGGCCTGTGTTTGTGGGACGCTTTCGTCCGCCACCGTGGCCGGTGCCACAAGGCACAGGCCTAGCAACAAAGCCCCTGCTTTGAGTTCGCTGTCAGGTTTGGCTTTCAATGCTTGGCTTGAACAAAGGAAATTGGACTGAAGAGCAATGCCATGACCGAACCATACACGACCAGTACCAGTTCGCCATAGCGATTCGGGTCGTTACTCCCAGCAAAACGGCCCCTCGCAAGGAGGGGCCATATTCGTTACAGATCATCTACGGAATCAGTCGATGGCCGCTGCCGCGTCCTTCACCGCGCCACGTACAGTGCGACCGATGAAAATCAGCGCCCAGCCGCTCACGATCAGCTTGACGCCAAACAACACGCCCACGGCCCAGGCGCCTGACACCGGGAACTGTCGCCAGATCATGATGCCGAGCAGTAGAGTAATCACACCGCTGAACAACATTACGCCCCAGCCCTCAGCAGGACGAATCTGGAACGCACCGATCAATTCGGAGATGCCGGTAACGACGAAGTAGGCCGCAAGGAACAACGTGATGGCGGCCAGCCCTGCCACTGGCTGGTTAAACAGATAGAAACCGGCTACCACGGTCAACGCGCCCATTACGAATATCAATAATCCTTTACCAAATGCGCCTGCCTTGAAAGCAAGGAAGCACTCGGAAATACCGCCGATTATGAGCATGATGCCTACGACGACCGTAACGGACATTCCGGCCACAAGTGGCGAGCCAATCGCGAGGAACCCGCAGATCAGCATGAGGATGCCAACGATCACCGCCAGGCGAGCATTGGATTTTATCGCTTCGAGAAGTCCTGAATTATTTTGAGTATTTTCGGACATGTATTTCTCCCTGTGTGTTTCGTACGTCCAATTTACCTAACCTAATCGATTAATACGGTTCCCAGGACACCAACAAAGAATCCAATTAATGCCCCCATCGGTGGGAACCACGCGTTCCTGAGCACGACCTTCGGCGCTATTTCCTGGAACATCAGGTAGAGAATTCCGCCGCCGGCGAACGTCATGATCAGTGCGATCACTTGCGGGCTGTCGGCCAGTAGCTTCAATCCCGCATACGCTGCGAGCGGACCAAGCGGTGCCAGCAGGACGAACAGAACCAACACTCGACGCGGCGCCCTGCTATTACCTGCCATTTCGTGAAACGCTGAGAATGCTTCGGGCAGGTTCTGAACCGCGATCAGCAATGCCAGCAACCGCGCCTGGGCCAGGTCAGATACAAAAAGAGCACCGAGCGCGAGGCATTCCGGCAGAAAGTCGGTGAGCATCGCAATGACCTGGCTTAGCGTACTTTGTTGGCGAGCCAGTATCACGTCGAGCCAGGCGAACGAGAGGCCGCCAGCAAAGAACGTAATCGTTAAAACCGGCAGCGATAAAGAATCAACGCCTGCAGGAACAAGCACGAGTGTAACGGCCGCCAACAGCGCGCCGGCACCGAATGCAAGAATGGCGTGTCGCAGTTCCGATGCGACCCACGCTGACCGAATCCACTCCTGTCGAGCAAGCAAGCCGCCAAGAGGAATGGTCAGGCCTGCGACGGTACCGTAGATCAGGACTGCGACGACTGTGGACATTGAATTTCGAGCCTACTCCGGTCGGAGAGAGATCGCTACCGAACATCAACACTCGTAGGCCAATCTATCGGGCCGCCGCTATGCAATTCTCGTAGTCCAAACTCGAACCACCATGGAATAAAAGTTGTCCGATTGAGTGATTTTGATGCCTTCGAATATCGGTTTCCCGAAGCTTCTTTTGCTCGGCACGAGGTGTAGTATCGTCAATCCGCACGCTGGTGGTATATCCAGAAAAACAACGTACATGGGAAAGACTAATGAATAGAGTAATCTCGTATTGCCTCGCTATCGGCCTGTCCATTTTCGTAAGTCACGCCCTGGCGCAAACCAGCTCGCCTATGCAGGCGGACGAAGAGCAACTGGCTGATCGATTCGACGACGTCGTTTACTCACCTTTTGCGGGTGCAAAATACCCGCGGGAACCCCTGTGGGGCGACTCCCACCTGCACACTTCCCTGTCCTTCGACGCGGGCGGCTTCGGTAATCGACTGCCACCGAGCGAGGCCTACCGCTTTGCTCGAGGTGAGGAAGTCATTTCGAGTACTGGGCAGCCGATCCGGCTGGCACGCCCGCTCGACTGGCTGGCCATCACGGACCATTCCGACGGCCTCGGCTTTATCGACGATATCCTCGCGGCTTCCCCGCTGGTCACGAAGTACGAGCAAGGTGCCCGCTGGTCGGCCGGCTTCCGGGCGGGTGGCCAGGAAGCCGTTGAAGCCACGCTGGACGTGATCACGACCTTCTCGCAGGGTAAAGTCGACCCGGAGATGTTCGCCAATTACTCGCCCGGCGCGAGACGCTTCGCGATTATCTGGGACAACGTCATCAGGAACGCCGAAGCATATAACGAACCCGGCAAGTTCACGACGTTTCATGCGTTCGAGTGGACTTCGCTCGTGAACGGCGGAAACATGCACCGGAACGTGATCTTCCGCGACGATGCCGACCGTGTGCGACAGGTCGTGCCATTCACGACATTTCCGCCGGCCGGCAGCACCAATCCGCTCGACTTGTTCAAATACCTGCAGGACTACGAGACCCGGACCAATGGCGCGACCATGGCATTCGCGCACAATGGCAACCTGTCAAACGGCATCATGTTCCCGGTCGACAAACAGTTCTCGGGCAAACGACTCAACAAGTTCTATGTCGAACAGCGGGCGAAGTGGGAACGCATGTACGAGATCACCCAGATCAAGGGTGATGGCGAAACGCACCCATTCTTGTCTCCGGACGATGAGTTCGCTGACTACGGCACCTGGGATGTCGGCAACCTGGATGTCTCGGAAGCAAAAACCGACGACATGCTCCAGTACGAGTACGCCCGCGAAGCGCTGAAAAATGGCCTTGTTCTGGAAAAGAAACTCGGAACCAACCCTTACAAGTTCGGCTTTACGGGCGCAACGGACAGCCATACGTCACTGGCTTCCATGGAAGAAAACAACTTCTGGGGCAAGCATGCAGGTTACGAACCCTCGGCCGAGCGGCTGCACCACCCGTTCATGAAGACGGACCAGGGCGAGATCTTCGCCTGGCAGATGGTCGCCTCCGGAATCACGGCCGTTTGGGCTCATGAGAACACGCGCGAGTCGCTGTTCGATGCCATGGATCGCAAGGAAGTCTATGCGACGACGGGGTCCCGAATCCGCGTGCGGTTCTTTGGTGGCTGGCACTATACGGAAGCCGACTTCGGGGGCCGTAACCCGGCCGTTCACGGGTACGACAAGGGCGTGCCCATGGGAGGCGATTTGCCGCCGCAACCGGATGGCGTGGATGCTCCGAAATTCTTGGTCTATGCGCTACGCGATGTCATAAGCGGCAATCTGGATCGCATCCAGGTCGTGAAGGGCTGGCTCGACAACAAGGGTAATACGCACGAGAAGGTCTACGATGTCGTGTGGTCCGGCGACCGAGAAATCGGTCCCGACGGGAAGCTGCCGGCCGTGGGTAATACCGTTGACGTGGAAGCCGCGACCTGGACCAATACCATTGGCGCGTCCGAACTGGGCACGGTCTGGACCGATCCGGATTTCAATCCGGCCGATAGCGCTTTCTATTACGTTCGGGTGCTGGAGATTCCTACGCCGGTCTGGTACCTGTATGACCAGCGCTTGTTCGGCGTGGAAATTCCCGAGGATGCCCCGCTGACTCACCAGGAGCGCGCGTATACGTCACCGATCTGGTACACGCCGAACTAGAGCAATTTCACCGGCGATTGGCTAGACGAATGAGCTGATGCGCTGCACGGTCCAGAATGCGGCCGTGCAGCCGATTGCATAGGGCATTAGGCGCCAGCCTTCGGCAGGCCAGCTGACCGGGATACGCTTGACGACCGCGATCACTGCCAGGACCGCGCAGACAAACAGGATCTGGCCGGTCTCAACGCCGACATTGAACATCAGCAGCGCGAGCGGGATCTCGCGCTGCGGCAGCCCTACTTCCGCCAGCGCGCCGGCAAAGCCGAGTCCGTGAACGAGGCCGAATGCCAACGCTACTACCCACGGATACTGCTCCGTAAATGTGACCTGGCCCTGGCGGCTATGCACGATCTCGACGGCAAGAAACAGGATACTCAGGGAGATCACGGCTTCGGTCGGTGCGCCGGGCATATTCACGACGCCGAGCGTCGCGAGGGCCAGGCTGACGCTGTGTGCGAGAGTAAACGCCGTAATGGTCTTAAACAGCATCCACAGATTCGGGATGATGAGCAGCAGCGCCAGCACGAACAACAGGTGATCGTAGCCCTCAAGAATATGGATGGTGCCGATCTTCCAGTAGGAGGTCGCGACGGTCCATTTTGTGGTGCGCTCGGGAACCACGTAGGACGGCGTAGCCGGACGCAGAATCGCCGAATGCTCTTCACCATTCGCCATGTCGATCTGCACGATCACGTCGATCGGTAGTGCCGATAGGCCAGCGATCTCAATCGTTCCACCCACGAGCGAGCCTGTCTCGCTCGTCCAGGTCGATTGCTCGATACTGTCTCCCTGGACGACTCGCGCCGATGCGGGACCCATCTGTTTGATATGCGGCGGAAACGTCGGCGATAAGTCCAGCGTCTGGCCGTTCTGGAGCGGCACCTTCCAGAGTACGGCATAGCGCCCGGGCTCCGACTCCGTTATTTCCAGGAGCGCAGGACGAAACTCGTCGGCGAGCGTTGCCGACATTGTCAGCAGCGTCCCAATTAGCAGAATTGCGAGCCTCGCGAGCTTCACGGTGTCGCTCCACTACCAGGCACTCGTGACTGTGCTTCCTCGATCACAACGTCATAGCGCGATACCAGCTCATCAATGTAACGCTCACTCATGATATTGATCCGCTCGACCATCCACTGTTCCGCGACTTGTCCCCTCACCTCTTCAAAGGCTGGCGC
>Ga0316187_10005476_pt1 | contig 10956 bp, 6 predicted proteins | sample CroRivburrow1_MG_FD_204927 | JGI IMG/M metagenome (GOLD analysis project Ga0316187, IMG submission 204927) | Coastal sediment microbial communities from Maine, United States - Cross River worm burrow 1 | ecosystem: Environmental > Aquatic > Marine > Coastal > Sediment | place: USA: Maine...
ATGGTCTCTTCAATGTTCTCGTGCAACATGCTTTCGGTCAGCTCCAGCTTGAGTCGCATCGGTTTAATATCATGGCGTTGCACGGTTTCCTGCACTTGAGTCACAAAATCATCCTGATGGAACTGTCGGGCACTTACATTCACCGCCAGAACAAGGTTGCGGGTGCGGCTATCTTTCTCCCATGCCTTGATCTGGGCACAAGCCGTTTCCAGCACCCATTGCCCTATGGGCAGGATCAGTCCGGTCTCTTCCGCCAGCGGAATAAATTGCAGGGGGGAGACCAAACCACGCTCAGGGTGCATCCAGCGTATCAATGCCTCTGCACCAAGTGGACGGTTCCAGGTATCCACCTGAATTTGGTAATGCAACTGGAACTGCTGCTTCTCAATTGCGTTGTGCAGTTCGCCTTCGATCATTGCACGGGCATTAATCTCCTTCTGCATTTCAGGGTCGAAGAAGCGCATGGTATTGCGGCCTGCTTTCTTGGCCTGATACATGGCAATGTCAGCTTGCTTGAAGAGCTCATCCATCTCCACTGTTCTGGGGTTGAACAGGGCGGCGCCGATGCTGGGGGTGCTGTGGCACTCCTTCGATGCAATCAGGTAAGGCTCGCCGAGGGTGGCGAGGATTTTCTCGCCAACAGATTCTATCTGCGCTGCTGCTTCCATGGGTTGATTGCTCAGGTCCTCCAGCAACACCACAAACTCGTCACCACCCAGACGGGCTACAGTGTCGCTTTCGCGCACGCAGGAGAGCAGGCGCTGGGCAACCTTTTGCAGCAGCAAATCGCCAATATTATGGCCGAGAGTGTCGTTAAGGGTCTTGAAATTATCCAGGTCGATGAACAGCAGTGCACCTTCCTGGTTGTTACGCCGACTGGAAGCCAATGCCTGCTTAAGCCTATCAAGAAGGAAGCGTCGGTTGGGCAGATTTGTGAGAGAATCGTAAAGGGCCAAATTCTTGATCTCCGCCTCTGCCGCCTTGCGTTCCGTAATGTCGATATGGGATCCGACATAGTGGGTGATAACACCATCACTTCCTTTAACTGCTGAGATGCTGAGCCATTTGGGATATATCTCACCGTTTTTTCGTCGATCCCATATTTCACCCTGCCATGTTCCAGTGCGGTTGATTGAGTCCCACATCGCGGCATAAAAGGCTGCATCGTGGCGGCCAGATTTGAGCAGTCTTGGTGTCTGCCCAATTATTTCCTCGGCCGCATAACCGGTGCACTCGATAAATGCGTTGTTGACCCTCAGGACCACGCCGTCGACATCGGTAATCAGCAAGCTTTCCTGCGATTCGAAGGCAGTGGCGGCAATACGAAGTTCGGTCTCAGTTTGTTTGCGTTCGGTAATGTCATTGATGATTGAAAAAAACAGACTCTTTCCGCTGTAGTTTACCGTTGAAATATGCGCTTCTACTGTACGAACGTTACCGTTAGCCAAGCGATGCTCAAAAACAAACTCCCCCTGCTTCCCAGCAATTGCTTTCTGCCTTTGTGGATGGATTTCTGATTCAGGTTGCGTGTTAATCTGGCTCACGTTCATGCCACGTAAGGTTTTCAGTGGGTAGCCATAAAATTCCGCTGCGGCTGGGTTTGCATCAACGATGATGCCGGATTGATGATCAATCAGCAGCATGACGTCATGATGCCGCTCGAACAACTGGCGAAAACGCGCTTCGCTCTCCGATAACGCGGTTTCACTGCGTTTGCGCGCGGTGATGTCGAAAAGGGTGACCAGGTGCATGCCTCTGAAGGCATCGCCAAGTGTGGTGGCACCAATGATAGTAGTTCGAATCGTGCCATCCTTGCATCGGACATCCAACTCAAGCGGCTCAAACGGCATTCCTTCCCGTTTGGCTTTATCCAGATGTTGCTGCCATGTGGTTGCTACCCACTGGCGATACTTTTTGTCTGGGTAAGCCTTGGGCCACCAGTGCTCCAGTGTCGGGATGTCCTGTAGTTGGTAACCGAAGGTGTTGCTGAATGCAGGGTTTAGGTAGGTGATGTTCTGTTCTTCGTCATTCAGGGCATAGGGGATGGGAGATGCATCAATGATGTTGCGGAATTTTTCTTCGCTAGATCTTAATGAATTTTCGACCTTTTTGCGCGCCGTGAGATCGTGCAGCATCGCGGTGAATGTGGTTCCATTTTCTGTGGTTAGCTTGGCGATGGTGGCGTCAGCAGGAAACAGTGTTCCGTCTTTATGCCGGGCCTGAACCTCACGGCAACCATGCATGGGGCGTAGAGTGTCCTCCCCGGCCATGAATTCGCGAACGTGTTTCTGGTGAGACTTGAGGGCTGTTTCGGGAAGCAGTAAATCCAGAGGCTTACCGAGCACCTCATCGGCCCTGTATCCAAAAGCCCTTTCTGCCCCTTTGTTGAAAATCTGGATAGATTGATCCTGGTTAACAGAGATGATCGCATCACGCGTGATGTCCAGAACACCGGCAAAGTGTGCTTCTCTCTCTCGCAAAGCTTCAACCGTTGATTTGTAGTCTTGCAGGCGCACATTTTCCTGTTGCATGGCACGATAGGAAACCCACTGTTTGATGGTATGAACCAGTTCGAGCGGATCCACCGGCTTTTCAAGGTACTCCGCAGCACCCTCATGCAGGGCGTCGATGGCATTCGCGCTATTGACGTGGCCTGAGATCATGATCGCCGGGCAGGTGGGAAAATGATGGCGAATATACTTCAGGACATCGAGACCGGACTCTTTCTTGAGCACAACATCAAGCAGGGCGACATCAATGGAGCTGTCCATGAGGGCGATGGCTTGCTCGTAACTCTCTGCTTCGAAAACCTGAAAGCCGGCATCCTCCAGCAAGGTCCGAAAAACATCCCGCACGACCTGCTCATCTTCGACGATAAGAAGTTTACCCTGACTCATATCATGCCTCTCGAGCGCCTTGCTTTTCAGACGACGCTCCGGCTATGTTGAATTTTTCTCCCCATTTCACCCTGCCTTGCGCTCTCATCTTGGCTTAGAAAATACCCAAGTAATATTTGCCAGTATAGCCCAAGTTATCGATCTCAGATGAACTTAACAACTAAGTGAATATAAGCAAGCGGGTTGCAAGGCGTAGGCCTTGTGTAAGTGAGGGGGCTGAAAACAGCCCGTTACTGTGTGAGGATCAGATACCTTCGGCGTAGGTGACGCGGTCACTACCGGCAAAGACCGGTGTAGAGAGGTATTTCTCACCACCGTCCGGAAAGATGGCAACGATCTCGCCCGACTGATTCTGCTCAGCAAGGTTTTCCGCGATCTTCAGGGCTGCCGCAAGCGCGCAGCCGCAGGATTGACCACAGAGTATGCCCTCTTCAGAAGCCAGGCGCTGGGTGAAGGTGTAGGCCACATCGGTATCGATGCCGATCTTCTGATCATGGACGCTGGAATCATAAACCTCTGGCACAATGCTCGATTCAATATGTTTCAATCCCTCGATACCGTGGAACGGGGAGTCTGGTTCAGCTGCGATAATCTGGATATTGCTGTTCATCCTTTTCAGGTAACGGCCGGTGCCGACTAGTGTGCCAGAGGTTCCCATTGAGGCGATGAAGTGGGTGACTCTGCCTTCGGTATCACGCCAGATCTCCGGGCCCGTCGACTCTTCATGGGCGCGTGGGTTTGACGGATTGTTGTACTGATCCGGTTTAAAATAGTGGTCGGGATTTTCTTCATAAATTTTACGCGCATCGATGATAGATCCGTCTGAACCCTCAAGCGGGTCGGAGAAGATCAGCTCGGCACCGAAGGCGCGGCAGATGCGTTTGCGTTCGTCTGACACATTACCCGGCATCACCAAGCGCACTTTAAAGCCCATGCTTGCACCGATCATCGCCAGTGCAATGCCGGTATTGCCACTGGTTGAGTCGAGAATTACCTTGCTCTTGTCCAGCTGGCCGGTTTTCAACCCTTCACGGATCATCCACAAGGCTGGGCGGTCCTTGACCGAACCACCGGGATTGAAGCGCTCAAGCTTGGCATGGATGCGAATATTATCGGGCAGATGGCTGGTGATATGCTGTATCGTTGCCATGGGCGTGTTACCAATCAAATCTAATATAGAGTTCAAAATATCACCTTAGTCATCTGTTACTGTCCGTTTATGAAAGGGCTGAATCGCGCCTTCAATGGCGGCCAATGATGGCATGGAATCAGCTGTTGCCAAGCAGGCGCAGGATTTCACCGCTTTCATTCGAGTTGCCTGCTTGCGCAAATGGCCAGATCGGCTCAGGCAGATTAAGCAGGTAGTTTCTAAGTTGTTCAGGTTTAACACCCATTTCGCGCAGGGAGGAAAGTGCTGTTGCGCTATTGCGTTTGGCTAGCCGTTCGCCTCCTGTTGTTTTAAGAAGCTGATGATGGATATAGATCGGTTCGGGCAGCCCAAGCAGCGTTTGAAGCAGGCGATGAATGCCGGTGCTGGCCTGAAGGTCCTGACCTCGAATGACGTGGGTGATGCCCTGAATGGCATCATCAACAACAACCGAGAGGTGATAGCTGAAGGAGATATCCTTGCGTCCGATCACTTCATCATGATCGATATTGGCAGGGTGTACTGAGCCATCCTCTTCACGCCAGTGAAGCGGCATACTGAGCTTTGTCAGTGCCTTTTGAATATCCAGTCGCCAGGCAAACGGATACTTCTCCATGCGTCGGGCCTGCTCGCCACTGGATAGGTCCCGGCAGATTCCGGGATAAAGCGAGGAGCCCTGCTCAGCATGTGGAGCTAAAGCCATATGCTCCATCTCCCTCTGGATGCTTTTTCGCGTGCAGAAGCAGGGGTAGATCACCTCTAGTTCACGCAGATGGTGGATGGCAGCACGGTAGTCATCCAGATGTTTGCTCTGCACGCGCACCTGTTGCGGCCATTTAAGTCCTAGCCAGTCCAGGTCCTCTATGATGGCGTCGATAAATTGCGGTTTGCAGCGGGTGTGGTCGATATCCTCGATTCTGAGCAGTAGTTCAGCGCTGTTTTGTTTTGCCCACTGCTCGCATAACAGGGCGGAATATGCGTTGCCGACATGCAGCAGCCCGGTCGGGCTGGGGGCAAATCTGGTGCGGCATATCATGTGAACTCAGGTTTCTGCGATCTGTTTCGATGAAGGTGGCAGGATCAGTGCCTGCCCCTCTTCCATGCGTTCTGGGCGCATCAGCATTTTGATCTCATCGCCTGAGGCGAATTGCAGACCATCGTGAGGAATCAGGGTTTTGCCATCACGCACGATCGCAATCGGCTGAACACCATGTGGGATGCGCACGTCGGCCATCTTCTCATCAATCAGCAGCGAGTCCGGTTCAACGTAGCGGGATTCAAAAAGTAGCCGTTTTCGGTAGGCTTGATCATTCCAGTAGGTAAAGTTGTACGGTTTGGCAAAGAGCCTGCGAGCCTGCAGCTGATGAATCAGGTTGGCATGTTTCTCTGCGCCGTCCTCCTGCAGTGCGACATAGATCTCCGGGGTATGGAAGGTTTCACTGGCCAGCCTTGCAATCAGCAGGTTGTGATCGGATGAGCCCGTCAAAACGATGACAACACCGATCTCTTCGGCATGAATAATCTCCCAGTAAAGCGGATCCAGTGCATTGCCGCATATGGCGTTGTAACCGGAGTGCTTCAGGCTGGCGATCACCTCCGCATTGAGATCGAGGAAGCGGACCTCCCGATCCTCACCCAGTGCGCGTCCGAGTTCAGCACCGATCTGACCGCCGCCAATTATCAGTACTGAGCGGTCGTCGCCCCCCTCAATGGAGAGTATGGTTTTCAAGGGCCTGGCCAACAGGCTGTAGCCCATCACTGAGATGATAATAATGATATAGACCAGCGCCACGAGCATTTCGCTCTGCGTGTTGCCATTCTCTTTCAGGATCAGGGCAAACAGTGATGTAATACCTGCAGCCACTACGCCTCGCGGTGCCATGCCAGAGAGATAAAGACTTTCGTTTAAGCTGAGGTGACTGCCGAAGGTTGAGAACAGTACGGCCAGAGGGCGCGCATAACAGGCAAGGATCACGAAGATCAGTAGTCCCGGATATAGATACTCCCCCATTACACCGAGATTCATATTGGCGGCCAGCAGTACAAAGAGCACCGAAATCAAAAGCATCGAAAGGCTGCCTTTGAAATGTTTAAGCCGCTGGATGTCATGGACTTCCATGCGTTGCAGCGTGGCTCCCATCATCAGTACAGCCAGGAGCCCTGCTTGCGAACTGATACTGTCGGACAGCAGGAAAACGCCCCACGCTGAAGAGAGGGTCAGGATGGTTCGTACTTCGACATCCTTGGACCAGCTGCTGGAAAGCAGCATGGCCAGCAGACGTCCACCCGCAAGACCGATGAAGAAGCCAACAACGACTTTAAGCAGGATATCCTGTGCAATGAGTGCGCCGGACATATCGGGTGTCAGCGCCACCTGCAGGAATACAATGGCCAGAATCGCGCCGACCACGTCGATCAGCATCGCTTCCGCCGTTAAAACGTGACTGATGTTTCGTCCCAGCCGCATCTGGCGGATAATCGGCAGGATCACGGTTGGCCCGCCAACCGAAACCAGTGCACCGAACAGCAGTGCAAGCGGCCAGTCGATACCGGTAACCATATGCGCGACTGTAGCTCCGATTGAAATCGTCAGTAGTGGGCCGAAGATAACCATGCGCCCGACCACCCAGCCGTTGGCGCGTAGCTCCTTGAGGTTGAGGCTTAGTCCTCCCTCAAAGAGGATGATGGCAAGGCCTAGCTCGATCAGCGTGTGCAGAGCGCCTTCCATGGACTCCACATGCATGGCATGCAGACCGAAGGGCCCCAGCGCCATGCCGGCAAGCAGCCAGAGCAGGATCGGCGGAAAACGGAAGCGATTGGCCAGCATCTGGGCTGCCGTAGCAATCAGTACGGCAATAACAAATGTGGTGGTAGGCGTGGCAGTTTCAGGAAACATTGCCAAAAATGCTGCCGTTGTGTGCTCGGGCGGGCAAGTTAAGTTTTTACCCTTACGATATCTAGGGCGATGAATTGTTTATCCTGCATGCTTCCAGTCCGCTCTGGTGTTATCATGCCGCGCTGCTGTTTTGCAGCTGTTATGTGAGGTGTGGTCTTTAAATGAATTCAGCCGAGAGAAGTAGTGTATTTTCTATTGCCGGTATTTACGGCCTGCGCATGCTGGGGTTATTTCTTATCCTGCCTGTCTTTGCGCTCTATGCCGAAGGGCTGGAGGGGGTAACGCCGACCTTGATCGGTCTGGCTCTCGGTATCTACGGCTTTACGATGGCAATGCTGCAGATCCCGTTCGGTTGGCTCTCCGATCGCATTGGCAGGAAGCCTGTGATTGCGGCGGGACTGCTTATTTTCGCTGTTGGCAGCGTGGTGGCCGCCATGGCAGACTCGATCTGGATGGTGATCCTCGGCCGTGCTCTGCAGGGTTCGGGCGCCATTGCTGCAGCTATGATGGCACTGTTGGCTGATCTCACACGCGAAGAGGTGCGTACCAAGGCGATGGCTGTTGTTGGTATGACGATCGGCATGTCTTTTACTGTGGCGCTCATTGCAGGCCCTATGCTCAGCACATGGGTGGGAGTCGAAGGCATCTTCTGGCTCACCGCCATCTTTGCGCTGCTCAGTATCGCAGTGCTCTATCTGCTGGTTCCCGAGCCCGATCATCTAAGTATGCATCGTGATGTTGAAGCAGTTCCGGGAGAGTTTGGACGCATTTTGAAAGATGGGCAGCTATTGCGATTGGATTTCGGCATCATGATTTTGCATGGCATCATCATGTCACTGTTTATCGCGCTGCCATTTGTATTGCGTGACCATCTGGAAATTGCTGCTGTCGACCATCCGTGGGTCTACCTGCCGGTGCTGCTGGTGGCCATTGCCTTTATGGTGCCACTGATCATTATGGCTGAGAAGAAGGAGAAAATGAAACAGGTTTTCCTGCTTTCAATCAGCATGATTTCACTCTCCTGCCTGCTGCTCGGCCTCTGGCACGACTCCATGGTTTCCGTGATGGCAGCGTTGTTGCTCTTTTTTATCGCCTACAATGTGCTTGAGGCGACACTGCCATCGCTGATCTCCCGCATGGCCCCGATCGATGCCAAAGGTACTGCGATGGGGGTCTACTCCACCTCTCAGTTTTTCGGTGCCTTTATTGGCGGTGCCGTGGGCGGCTGGTGTTACGGTCAGTTTGATGTGCAGGGAGTTTTCTTCGGTGCCGGCTCACTGGCGCTGCTCTGGCTCATCGTAGCTTACGGCATGAAGATGCCGGTAATGCGCTCCTCCGTGATGGCCCATGTCGAGTCCGATGTGGACCCTCTGGCACTGGAGGTGGAGATTCTGAAGCTGGCTGGCGTCTTTGAGGCCAAGGTGGTGCCGGAAGAGAATGCAATCTTCTTGAGGGTGGATAAAAAACTGTATGATGCCGATGCATTGGCTGCGCTGTTGAAGCCGGAGATGACAGGGCAGGCGGTAGAGGGATGAGTGATAGAATGACAAAACCTGTATTGCTGATTGTGATGGATGGCTGGGGCATGGGCTCCGGAGGTCCGGAGGATGCGATTGCTCGCGCCAACACACCTGTATTCGACCGCCTCTGGTCCGACTATGCGCATACCACGCTGATGACCCACGGCCCTTATGTCGGGCTGCCTGCAAAGAATGATATGGGTGGCTCGGAAGTGGGGCACCTGACCATGGGTGCCGGACAGATTCTCGATCAGGGACCGACACGCATCAATAAGGCATTTGCTGATGGCTCCTTTCTAAAATCCAAGGCACTGACGAAGGTCATGGCTGCCGTGGAATCCGGTGGCACCCTGCATCTTATGGGGTTGCTCTCTGATGGTAATATCCACTCCCACATGGACCACTTCAAGAAGTTGATCAACTTCGCCTTCGACTCCGGGGTCAAATCACTGCGCGTACATGCGTTACTTGATGGTCGCGATGTCGGCATCCATACCGCACAGAAGTATGTCTGCGAACTGGAAGAGGACTTTGTCTTCATCAATAGCAGCGATGGATTTGATTACCGCTTTGCCAGTGGTGGTGGCAGGGAACGCATTGTGATGGACCGGGATCGCGACTGGTCGAAGGTGGAAGAGGGGTGGAACCTGATGGTGCACGGCACCGGAGCCCATCGATTCCCTTCTATGATATCAGCCATTGAACATATGCGTGCAGAGCAACCTGGTCTGATCGATCAGGATATGCCCGGTTTTGTTATTGTTGATGAAGCTGACCAGCCTGTTGGCCCTATCTGCGATGGTGATGCGGTGGTGATGGTCAATTTCCGCGGTGACCGCGCCATTGAGATTACCGAGGCCTTCGAGCTTGATGATTTCGACGGCTTTGATCGCGGTAACCGCCCTGATGTGGTGTTTGCCGGTATGATGGTTTACGACGAAGACCGTAACCTTCCTGCCCTGCAACTGATGGGCCCGACCAAGGTCGATAACCCGTTTGGCAGGCGCATTCTTGAGCTTGGTATCAAACAGTTCCGTTTGACCGAAACACAGAAGTATCCTCACGTGACATTCTTCTTCAACGGCGGTTACCGCAAGCCGCTCGATGACACGATGGAGGATTATATCCTGATCCCGTCGGATAAAGGGGTCTCCTTTTCCGAGGCTCCAGCCATGAAGGCCAATGAGATTGCAGACAGGGCTGTTGAGTTGATTGAATCGGGTGAATACGGATTCGGCCTGATCAACTTCGCCAATGCTGATATGGTCGGTCACTGTGGCCGCATGGAGCCTGCGATTGAGGCCATTGAAACGGTAGATGCTGCGGTTGGACGTATTGTTGAGGCACTGGCGAAGGTGGGTGGTGCTGCCCTGATTACAGCTGATCACGGTAATGCGGAAGAGATGATGGTGTATGCCAAAGGTGGTGCAGAAGAGGCCTCTACCAAGCATTCGATCAATCCTGTCCCCTGTATTCTCTTTGATCCTGCTTATGATGGCTCCTACACACTCCGCAAACCGGATGATGAGCAGAGTACGCAAACCCAGCCCGGCCTTGCCCATCTGGCTGCGACACTGTTTGAGGTAATGGAACAACCTATTCCCGATGATCTTCACCCCTCACTGATTCAGCGCTCCTGATCTGATTGTATCTGGCGGGGGAATTATTTCGCCCAATTTGAACAATAAACCGTTGCGGCACGCTGCGATTACGTGAATCATGGCTCTGTAACGCTGGATATTCATAGGAGTGAGCCATGGAACAGCTTGATCAGGTTGTAGCAATACTCGCGCTGACAATGGGTGCGGCCTGGGCCAGTGGTATCAACCTTTATGCCGCGATTCTTGTGCTTGGCCTGATGGGTTCCACCGGCAATATCGATTTGCCGCCAGGGCTGGAGATACTCTCCGATCCGCTGGTGATCTTTGCAGCTGGCGCCATGTACCTTGTTGAATTCTTTGCCGACAAGATTCCCGGTATCGATACAGGTTGGGATATGATGCACACCTTTGTGCGAATTCCGGCAGGCGCGATGATGGCGGTGGGCGCGGTTGGTGAAGTTGATCCTGTTGTGGGCCTTGCTGCCGGCATACTTGGCGGTGGACTTGCAGCAACGACCCATGCAGCGAAGTCCGGATCGCGCGCCCTTATCAACACATCCCCCGAACCCTTCAGTAACTGGACTGCATCAGTGTTGGAAGATGTCGCCGTGGTTGCCGGTCTCTGGACAGCACTCAATCACCCGACACTGTTCCTTGTGCTGATGCTGGTCTTCATCCTGCTGATGATCTGGCTGCTGCCGAAGCTCTGGCGCGGCATAAAACTGGTGGTGAAAAAACTGCGTACATTTTTCGGCGGTAAAGAGCCGGAAGCGGCCAAGCCCCTGCACGTTTTAAAGCCTGATTCAGCTGAGGCCCCTCCTCAAACACGAGAGCCTTGAGTGCTCTCGGCCATGCGTTCGACTCCTGTATGGGTAAACAAGTCAGTGAGGCTGAC
>Ga0316187_10005477_pt1 | contig 10954 bp, 9 predicted proteins | sample CroRivburrow1_MG_FD_204927 | JGI IMG/M metagenome (GOLD analysis project Ga0316187, IMG submission 204927) | Coastal sediment microbial communities from Maine, United States - Cross River worm burrow 1 | ecosystem: Environmental > Aquatic > Marine > Coastal > Sediment | place: USA: Maine...
CGTTACTTGCACCGAAATACCCCGAAAGGCAGCCGCCGCAATATCGAGGCACATTATGACCTGGGTAATGAACTGTTCGAGCTGTTTCTCGACGAGACCATGATGTATTCCTGCGGCATATTTCATGATCAGCAAACCACACTGCAGGAAGCCTCTGAAGCCAAGCTGGCACGAATTTGCCAGAAGCTTCAACTCAAGCCGACTGATCACCTGCTGGAAATCGGAACCGGCTGGGGAGGCTTCGCCCTGTACGCAGCAAAACACTATGGCTGCCGGGTCACGACAACCACTATTTCCAAACAGCAGTATGACTATGCCCGGCAACGCGTTCTGGATGCCGGACTGGAAGACCGGATTACCCTGCTGTTCGATGACTACCGGGAACTGAACGGCAGCTATGACAAGCTGGTGTCCATAGAAATGGTTGAAGCCATCGGCCACCGCTACTATGACGCCTATTTCAATAAATGCAGCGAACTACTCAAACCGGATGGCATGATGCTGTTGCAGTCCATTACCATTTCGGATCAACGCTACCCCGTTGCGAAAAAGTCGATTGACTTCATCCAGCGCTATATAGTCCCGGGCGGTTGCCTGCCTTCAGTAGCCGCGCTTGGGGATGCCATTGCACGAAAAACCGACATGCGCATATTTCATCTCGAAGATATCGGCCCGCATTACGCAACTACTTTGCACAAATGGCGCGAACGGTTCTTTAAAAATATCGGCAAGGTTCGACAACTTGGTTACCCGGAAGGTTTCATTCGCATGTGGGAGTACTACCTGTGCTACTGCGAAGGCGGCTTTCGGCAACAGACCATCGGTACCATACAGCTACTGCTGACCAAACCACAGACTCTGCGCTCACCCCTGTCCAGCACTGATTACTGATTCCATCATCAAAAGGAGAATGACCATGATTACTGCGACGACGATATTATCGAAACGCTCGGCTCCGACCTGTAACTAATTGCACCAGAATACAGGAAATAATGATTATGAGTGGAATTGACCCCTATGCCTACATGCAACAGGTATCAATGCAAATGCAAGATCTCAAATCCAGAAGTGATATCGAAACGGCACTCGATGAACTCGAGTACCTGTTCGAGGTGATACCACCGGACATGCAGGATAGCGCCGAACAGCTCATAACCATGCTGCGCGAAAAACTCGCGAATGCCAGCTAAAGACAACAAGCCCCGCGAGACAGGCGCCGTGCGTAGATATGCTATACGGCGCGTCAACCCGTTTCTCGGCGTGTTGCAGGTCATCGAAACCGCGGGTGGCCGTGCCGTCAGCGCCAATGGCGTGGTCTGGGATATCGAAATCCGTGCGGAACGAGCACCCGAATGGGGAAGCCTGAATCGCAACAACAAACAGGCAGCGTATTATCGCTACGGACTGTGGTCATCCGTAGACGGGCTGGTGTCCCGCCCGCTGGCGTCTAACCTCGACAGTGAAACCTTCACCCGGCAGAGCAACTTACTGATAGATTACATCCGCGAGCGTCTCGATCAGCTGCCATTCAAGCTGGAAGACAGGCTCGAACTGTGGCTGTTCGATCGGGATGACCGGGAACCACTGGCTCTGCTGGCCTCAGCGAGGCCCGGCAGCAAGCTACCTTCGCCAGAGCCCAAATACTGGAAATCGCATTTCGGTGCGAACGGCGTACCCAGCCAGCGAAAATACCCTGCTGCCAGCGAACTTGAAGCACTGGTCAAACAGCGTGCAGGCTTCAATATCAACAAGCACTGGATTACCCGGCATGACGATGGCAGCGGCATCATCGAGGCAAGCAACGCCCGCATGGATGCGAAAGCGTTTCCGGCTTTCCTGCTCATCGAAGACTGGCCCGAAGCCGACCAGGCAAAACTGGCCCGCGAGTATATCGAGTGGATCTCTCCTTCTTTGCTTACGCAGCAGCACCTGGACAGAGATGAGCGTGAGCGTGTGGAAAACAGTTTGAGCATAGAGGCGATATCGGTGGAGCACCATTGGCACCTGTATCCTGAAATTATCGATGAAAGTTGCATCAAGGCGGCGAGAGTGCAATGTCGCTTACAGAAGGTGAATCAAGACGGAGGTAAGGCACAATGACGGAACTGGGCCACGTAGTCTATTACGTCAAAAACCTTGAGGAATCGTTAAAATTTTACCACGAAGCAGTCAGTCTCGAGGTCAGTGGGAAGATATTCAATGGCCGCGCCGCCCTGATGACAGGCGGACGAACGCATCACGAGCTGCTGCTGATCCAGGTTGGCGAAGCAACCGGCCCCCTCGCAGGAAAACGTATCGGTCTGTATCACGTTGGCTGGAAAATCGGTGAAAGCCTGCAGGAACTGAGACAGGCGAGGGACACTATCCTTGAACAGGGTTACCAGATTGATGGCCTGTCCGATCACACGGTGAGCCAGAGTATTTACCTGCGCGACCCCGACGGCAACGAAGTCGAATTGTTCGTCGACGATCCGTCATTTGACTGGGAAAGCGACACATCGTGGATGGCCGCACCGGTAAAACCGCTGCTGTTGTGAAGCCCGGTTACTGCAAACAGAAAGGCAGCGAGAAGCGACGCGGGTCTGACTAGAACTTATACCCGATGGTCAATCCACCTGGACCTGCTACAAACTGTTCACCAGCCTGCTGCATCTGTTCGGCGCGCTGGGTAGTCAGGAGTAGAGGTACTGAAGACAGTTAGCAGAGGGTGCGTCAGTCCGGCTGGGGGCCTGGCAACAGACACATCCTCTACCAACGTTAGTTCGGCGAAAAAAAGCTTGCGCAATTATTACGTTTGCGTAGACTGGCCATAATACCTGAGTATTTTAGTCAGGTATTTAACGTAGAGCAGCAAAGCCAGCGCTGCCACCACGAGAGGAGACATCGGTATGCCACAGAAATGGTTACAGGTTAAGGGGGATCCTTCGGTCAGAGCGTTTCTGTTTCAGCAGTCACGGGTCGAGAGTCTGTTCGACAGCGAGCTGGATCGGATTCACAGCATTGTGCGTGATTTGCTGACCCGTAAAGGTGCCTTTCACGTGAAGATCCACTACTCCTCCAGTCAGCTCACCTGCTGGTTCAGTGAAGATGCCTATCGGTACCGGGTCTTTGTCCGGGAAGAAGTACTGGCACCGGGGTTCACTGATCAGTTCCGCGATGCGCGTCTTGACCACCTTCTGCCTGTGATCAGTGAGGAAGATACACATGCCATCCTCACCGAATTCAAGCGGCTGCGCACCACCGACGAAACGATCTACCTGCGCAATGGTTCAGCTAACCGGATCAACGGCATCATCGGCATGACGTTTTCCTGCGACGGCGCACATTACATCGATCACAAAGAGTTTTTTGACAGGCTTGAAACGTTTGCGACTACAGGTTGTGATGATACGGTACCCGCTGCGGCCTGCAGTTAAACCGGAGTTGATGTATTGCGGGTCACTCCACGGCAGACAAAAAGAAAAAGGGCTGGCTGATCCCGGCTAGCCCTTTATTATGGCGCCCCCAGGGGGAGTCGACCTTATCCCCCAGCTTCGGCTGACTTCGAAAGTCATCAATATATAAATAATAATCAATAAGATACTTGCTCCCAAAAAAGTGGGCCTACCGAAAAGCTTTGTGCCCAGTAATGCCGCTCATTAAGATAGCGCACATTCGGCAACCGAACGCCGGTGGATTGATGTGCTTGTCAGCCTTCATCTTGGGTTTCTGATCAGACCGTGGTTCAAGAACGTCTCACGATCACTGCGCAAGGAACCTAAATGGTTTCTGAGCGATTGGGCCTCGATAAAAGATCCCGGAGACAAAGCGGAAACGTTTGTCGCCTGCCACCTGCTCAAGGCCGTCGAAGGCTGGAATGATATAGGCTTGGGAAAGTTTGAGCTCGGCTACCTGCGCGACAAGGAAAAGCGCGAGGTTGATTTCCTGGTCGCCCGAGACAGGAAACCATGGTTTTTGGTCGAAGTAAAACAGCACGATGAATCAATAAGCTCTTCGCTAAAGTATTTTCAGCAGCAACTCGCTGCACCTTTTGCGTTTCAGGTCGTTCTTGATGCGAACTACGTGGATGCCGATTGTTTTGCCAGAGCCGGTACTCCAATTGTCGTACCTGCACGAACGTTTCTATCTCAACTTCTCTAACGCTTGATTAAATTCCGCATAGGCAAGGCAGCCGATTGCAGGAATCATACTTGAAGTATCTGCTGCAGGGTTTTATTGACGGATATGGGAAAATCTGTGAAATTTTCCTGTGAATTATAGTCAGCCGCTTGCGGCTACACTTGACTAGGCGACATCCGCGTCATTGTTAGTCTGCTTCACTGCTTCTATCACCTACTTGCTTTTTCACTCACCGAATATACCCGGCGCGCCTTGATAATTTATACTCGTAAATGGTGAGTCATAATTAGCTGACGCCTGCTTCGCCAATCACCCGCCGGATGGTACGTGCACCAATCTCCATTGGCTGAAAACCCGGCCAATCACAAGCAAGCATGTGTTTTGAAGAGACTTATGTTGGGCATTCGAAGTGGCCTTTAGTTCATTGACGTACTGACTGCTGATGGACTATACCTAACCAAATAACTAAGGTATTTGGCAGACACTCCCTTCGAACCCCGGTATGTACCTGGACCTGGAGGCTTAGCCGGTCTGCCTGCATCACATGGCAGGAGATTAGAATGGCGGAAACGAAAATCCCACAACCGGTTCAGTCGATGCTCGACATTTATCAGCAGCCCTTTGTGCTGGTTGACCGTAATTTCAATATTGTTGCTTCGAACAAGGCCTATGCCGAGCAGTACAACCTCCAGCCTGAAGACATCGTCGGCTGCAAATGCCATAAGATATCCCACCACTCAGACAAACCCTGCGCAGAAGTCGGTGAGGACTGCCCGCACCGGCGCATGTTCAAAAGTGGTCAGGTCGAGGAAGCGCTGCATGTCCACACGAGACCCGACGGCAGCAAAGATTGTGTGGAAATAAAAGCCCATCCGATCCGAGGTGATAATGGTGAAGTCCTGTACATGGGAGAACATCTGCGCCCCATTGAGACCCACGACATGCTCAGCAAGAACGAATTGGTGGGAAGCTCGGAAGCATTCCTCGATGCGGTTCGCGAAGCATGCGTGCTGGCGCCCTCGAGCCTGCCTGTCCTGATTACCGGCGAAAGCGGCGTCGGTAAGGAAAAATTTGCCGCCTACATCCACAAACGCTCATTGCGAGCGGATGGTTCATTTATCACCCTTGATTGCTGTGGCCTGAATGAAACGCTGTTTGAGTCGGAGCTGTTCGGACATGAAGCCGGTTCATTCACTGGTGCAAACAAGCAGAAGAAAGGCCTGTTTGAAATTGCCGATGGCGGCACGCTGTTTCTTGACGAGATAGGTGAAATCTCGCTCACGTTGCAGGCCAAGCTGCTACGTGTGATCGAAACCGGCGAATATCGTCGTGTTGGCAGCAACCAGACTCGGCAAGCCGATGTACGGATTGTTTCGGCGACCAACCGCAACCTGCTCGAAATGATCGACCAAGGTGATTTTCGCAGAGACCTTTATCATCGGTTGGCAGGTCATACCGTATCACTGCCACCGCTGCGCAAACGCATGGGCGACATACCAGCATTGCTCTGTTACTTCATGCGGAACACGGATAAAAAGGCGGCGCCGACGGGAGACACCCTGCGCCTGCTCGAAAAATACAAGTACCCCGGGAATATCCGTGAGCTGAAATACATTGTAGAGCTCGCTGCCCTCAAGGCGATTGACGGGCATATTCTGCCGGAACATCTGCCGGACGCAGTACGCTACCAGAATAGCGAACGATTTATGCCCGCTGAAGAACAAAGCCCACAGCATCGCGACACAAGTGGTGCGAAAAGCAGTCAAGGTCTGCGTCGCCAGAATGACAAGGTTATTATGGGCCAGGATACGGAGTCAGTGCTGAAAACCCTGCAGGCATGCCGCGGATCCCGGCGGGCTGCTGCGCGGGAACTGGGCATCAGTGAACGCAAGATCTATCGTTTGCTCAAGCGCTATGAGGAAATGGGGCTCGAAGTGCCAATGCCTTACCAGTAATAGCGGAATCGAAACAGCAAAAGAAAAAGGGCGGCCATAGCCGCCCTTTATTTCGGCAACATCCTCTATGCCGAATTACTTCTCACCTTTTACTTATCCTCTACCCGGGTTCGGACTGAAGCACCATGAATGTCGCTGTGCTCAGTACCCGTGTAGGCATACCCGCCGGGCGCACTTTGCTCCGTGTTGTCAACCGTATTGGTAGTGCGCAGCACGGTTGCGAGCTTGCCACGTTTACCGTTACCCAACACCCGGATCATACCGACGCCCGGACAACTCCCCTGTGCCGAGTGTGTCACCGAGACTGGCACCGGGCCGCGTAATGCAACAGCCAGGTACTTGCCATCCGGCGTGTTCTCGAGCAGGTCGGGAGCAGGATCGTTGGCAGGAAGTCCTGAATCTCCCGTCGGGCCAGCCTCATAGGTCACAGATGCAGCATCACAGGCGCCGAGACCACTACCCTTGCCATTTTTGGATGTCAGGTCGTAGGTGGTCCGCGCATACGTCTGGGTATCGATCACCTCGACGATATTCTGGATACGATCCACAGTATGGATGTGACTACCATCCAGCGTGCGGGTCATACCATGGCTGTCGCGTCGCGTCGTCGTGCCCGGTAGCTGCCCGGTGAGGTTCGGATTCGGGTCACCGCCGACATTACCAATGGTAGCCGTATTGGCTGCAGTGCCGTCAGTTGCATCAGAGTCCTTGTAAACCGTAGTCGGCAGGGGTGTGTTTTCACCCTGAACAGTTGAGAACGCAATGTCGTTGAGGGTGTAAAGAGTAAAGGTTGACTGGACGTTACCGGCGCCCGGCGTTTCTGAAGCCGACACACCCGCGTTCAACCACATGGCATCGCCAACCTGGACACCACCACACCCTGCACCGTTGATAACCTGCTGTCCGTATTCACCTGTGATCGTCATTGGCGTAGCTGTCGTGTCCGCGACCAGCAAACCGCCGCCACCAAAGGTGATGTAGGCATTGTCGTTGTCGGAAACGATCGGACAAATGATAACGTTGTTTGCACGGCCTCCCAGGTCGCCATCGGGTCCACTGGTGCAACCGTTTTCGCGACACTTGCCTGCCGGCGTCAGATCACCAAGATCCGCGTCAGCGTAGTCACCGATGACAGAACCAATCATGGGGTTACCCTGGGCATTGTTACCCAGATATACCCTGGCATTCGCGGTAACTGCCAAACCCTTGCCGACACCCAGGCCAGCCGCCTGGTTAAACGCGGCACCGGTGATGGCGCCATCGGCGTCACGGGTGATATCAATGCGCTCCAGCACCTTGCCGTTCAGGTTGGCAATCAGCAGGGCACTGCCGTCGCTGTTCCAGAAGGACATATGCACTCGCTGACCGGCACTAGTACCGGTCACACGGAACAGCGCAACCGCCTCTTTGGTAGCACCATCCATAATGCCGACGAAACCGTTGCCGGGACCAAACAGATTGATGTTCATGTAGCGGTTCTGTGGGTCACTCAACGCACCATGCAGACGGCCGTAGCTGTAATCACCCAGGGTGCTTCCGGTTGCCCCGTTTACGTCGTGTTCTGTGAGGATCCCGGGAAATACATCCAAAAGGTTACAGGGCCCCTCGCCCGGGACATTGTTGCCGTCGCAACCCAGGGGTTGGGCGGGAACGCCATCATCTATCTGTCTGTCGACGTCCTCGCTATTCCATACCCAGATCAAGCTGCCCTGGGTCCCACGTCCGGGTGCACCGGCAACCGAGTTGGACTGGTCGGAACCCCAGACTTCATAGGGTGTATTCGTACCGTCCTTGGCACTTACGGTGCCCGGTACAGCAACCAGCAGGGCCATGGCGATCGCGGTTGATTTAACTTTGAACTGTTTCATTGAACTCCTCTCCACGCTTTTGTCTACCCATTGTTCGTCACAAGCAGACATCTTTGTTGGTGTGTATTCCGGAATGTTTCTTCTATCGTTGAAGACACCCGTTCCGGCGACAATTCGGGCCTGCACCAGGAACGCTGCGCACAAGCCTGCGTATCGCTTTTGCAACACCCGCGCCAGTTTTTCTGACGATGTCTGTTGATGACTTACCAGGGAATAATTTTTACGATTAAGGAAAATGAAGAAGTTCACAACAGATTGTTTTGTATATATACCAACCTTTATCCAGTGCAACAGTCGGTGACTATTCCGGACGCTTTATGAGGAAAACGGTATCTGGCGCCTGGCCGGTTCTACATCAAGGATGTGACAGGTTATGACAGTAGTTCTGCCAGCAGTTATGCCATATCCACGTCTTACTTGTCTTATCTTGCGCGGGTGTTCAAACACACCGGAAAATATTCGGACGGTAGCACATGGCCTGGCACTGAAAAATACTATCGGCCCGGGGGAAAACAAATGACTATGTAGACCGAAAACAGGCTTATGAAGCGATTTCTCACAAACCCGTCGGCGATATGGCACCATGCAATTTCGTAGATGCCCTCAATCGGGAAGCGAGCACTCCCGGCAACGAGGTTCATCAACAGCTATAAAGCCAGTGCGAAGTAAAGAGTTTGCATACGGACTCAGTCTTCCAGCGAGACCGGCGTTACAAAGCCAGGTGGCTTTATCGCGAGTACGGAGCAATCGATCTGGTTCAGGATGGTCTCTGCGGTATTGCCCATGATGAAGCCCGGAACACCGGTGCGGGCCACCGTCCCCATGACGACCAGATCGGCCTCGATTTGTTTGGCCAGCGCCGGTATCTCTTTGCGAGCCCATCCCTTCACCAGATGCGTTTGGGGTTTGAGATAATCCAGCACATCCCGCCCCTGAGCGCTGGTCACGTCATGCAGGAGCGCATTCAGATTGTCAGCATGCTGCCGCCTCACTTGTTCGACATAGGCATTGACCTCCTCTTCCGGCGTTTCCATGAATGCGCCGTGGCGCATGGCACTCTCGCCTATCGCTTCCCACGCATGCACGATGTGCAGATCAGCAAAGTCAGCCAGCGCCATGGAACTGGCCATTTCAAGAATCTGGCGGTTCAATGTGCGTCGTGATTCCATCTCCTGCGGCGGATAGGCATCATCGACATCGACAGCCGCCAGGATTCGCCGGTAGGCTTTCGGCGCCTGAGGCTTGATGACCCAAACCGGGCACGGGCACTTGCGCAACAGGTGCATGTCATCACTGCCGAACCATCGCTCTAACCAATCCTGATGTTCGGGAATCTTGATCGTCAGATCACGCCCATTGCGCAAAACCTCGCGGATGATCTCCAGGAAGGGTGTGCCTACCAAGACTTTGGATTCGATCTTGACCCGCTTACGATAAGGCTCGACAAGCGTTTCCAGTTCTTGTGTACGGCTGTTCACCATCGCGGCCTGCAGATCGGCGGATATCGGGCCTCCCTCCGGCATCCCTATGCCGACTGTGACACGCGGGATCACGTCGACAACCGTCAGGCTGGCCTGATTATTCTCCGCCAGCGTCAGAGCACGCGTCAGAACAGGCTTGCAAGCTTCACCGGGTTCCACCACACACAAAATATCCTTGAATCTCTTCATCTCATTTACCTCCATGATCCGCATTCCAGCATAGACCAAACATCCGCGCCCCGCGACGCCCGGCATCCAAACAGCAATCGACTACAGCATCTGCGCTCCATAGCGCCGGTAATACCACTTCATAACAAAAGGTGGCAGCAATGTGGTCAGGGCGATAACAATGACCATACCGGCGTAGGCCTCGTTGCTTAAGATCCCGCTCTCCCTGCCAAGCTCGGCGAAAATCAGCCCGACTTCGCCGCGCGGGATCATCGCCGTGCCGATCATCCAGCGCACGGGCCAGCTCTCTTTCAGCAGCAATGCCCCGAAGAGTTTTCCAGCGACAGCGGCGACCAGCAACGACAGGGAGAACAACCAGATGAAGGGTGAACTCCAGTCGATCTCACGCAGGTTCAGCGACAGCCCTACCATGACAAAGAAGATCGGCGTAAACAGTTGCACAATGGGTTTCATCTGCGTTTCGATACGTTCTGCGAAGGCTTCATCAGCATGCAAAGCAACGCCCAGAGGCAGGAAGAAACGCCGTGACAACGCCAATCCAGCGGCGAATCCGCCGAGCAGTTCCGGTGCGCCTACAGCATGAGCCAGCCAGGCGAAAAACAAAACCAAAGAGACAATAGTTGTTGGGATCAGTCCGGGGATTTCGCTGCTCGCATCGAAGTGTTTGATGACGACAGACATCAGCTTGGCGGCCGCCGGCGCCAGCACAAAAAATGCCGCCACGAAGATCAGCACCTTGCCGGTATTCACCAGGCTCACGCCGCCACCGATGGAGAACTCATAGAGCAGTGCCAGCAGCACCACGCCCATCACATCGTCTAACACCGCTGCACCCAGTACGACCTGCCCCTCTTTCGAATGCTGGCGCTTGAGGTCGCTGAGCACCCGCACGGTGATACCGATGCTGGTCGCGGTCAGTGTCCCGCCAATAAACAGGGATACCAGCAACGGCAATTCGAACGGCCCGTAAGCCAATCCAAAACCAAACAGAAATGGCAGGATAAAACCGGCCAATGCAACGAAGATGGATTCCAGACCGGTGCGTACCAGGCGTTTGACGTCTGTCTCCAGCCCCACCTCAAACAGCAACAGGATAATGCCGATCCCGGCCATCAGCCGGATTGCCTCTGTCGGTTCGATCCACCCCAGCAGGCTGGGTCCCAGCAACACACCGGCGAACAATTCACCGATCACCGACGGCGATTGCAAGCGGGTAGCCAGCTCGGCGAACACCCTCGCCGTCAGCAGGATAATAAGCAGGGTCAGAAAAAAGTCGTGGACTTCCATCTTCGATTCAGAATCTAGTGCTCAGCCTCTATCGGATTACTCACCAGGTAGAGCC
>Ga0316187_10005478_pt1 | contig 10954 bp, 11 predicted proteins | sample CroRivburrow1_MG_FD_204927 | JGI IMG/M metagenome (GOLD analysis project Ga0316187, IMG submission 204927) | Coastal sediment microbial communities from Maine, United States - Cross River worm burrow 1 | ecosystem: Environmental > Aquatic > Marine > Coastal > Sediment | place: USA: Maine...
GTTTGTGGCGAGGCGGCCAACGGCCTTCCGGCCGTGATCGCGGATGGGAATCCGCTCCGGGCCAGCAGGTAGCCCCAGCACCGCGCGACGGGCACAAAAAAGGGTCGGGCCATTGGCCCGACCCTTTGCAAATCTGGAGCTGGCGACAGGAGTCGAACCCGCGACCTGCTGATTACAAATCAGCCGCTCTACCAACTGAGCTACGCCAGCGCTGTGCGAGGGTGCCGCGCGTTGCGGCTCTGATCCGGCCGTTGCGCAGCGCGGCGAAATTGTAGGCGCTGGCCGGCGCGCGGCGCAATGCCGCGGCATCACTGTTCGGCTAATTAACCCGCCAACCGGGCCCGGCTCGACGGGCGCGCTCAGCAGTCGCGGTCGAGGCGTTGCAGCTCGCCCTGCGGGGAGATCTCGCGCAGCAGCTCGGCGTCGATGTGGCCGTCGTCGTCGCGGTAGTCCAGCCAGCGCAGTTCGCGCTCGCGGTAGCGCGGTTCCAGGCGCGGGGAGAAGCCCATGGCGGTGACTTTGCGGTGCAGGCGCTCGGCGTGGCGGCGCTCGCGGAACAGGCCGAGGGAGATGGCGTTGCGCAGGGCGCGATCGCTCATGATGTAGTAGTCGGTGATGCCCCGGTCGCGCAGTTCGCGGGTCAGCGCGCGGGCGTCCTCGCGGCTGGCGCGCGGTGGCAGATAGACGCTGTAGCCGAAGAATTCGCGCTCGCTGCGCACCCGCTGGCCGCTGGTGATACCGAGGTCGGCGAGCCGTCGGCGTGCGTTGGCGATTTCGCCGGGATCGCGGAACGGGCCGATGGTGTAGCAGTGCGCCACCGCTTGCGGGGGTTCGGTTAGCGGTGCGACAGGCCAGGGTTCGGGCTGCGTCTCGGACTGCGACCCCGCTGCTGGCCCGGCCTCCGGCTCGGCTTGCGATTCGGGTTGTTGCGGCGCTTCCTCCGCGCCGCCGTCCGGCGCCGGGTCGCGGGCCTGCTCTGCGGCGCTGTCCTGCTGGCCGTCGAGCAGCGCCAGGGCATGCTCACTGTTGGCGTTGCGCTCGGCCAGCAGCAGCAGTTGCGCGGCGCCGCTCGATGTCACCGTGCGGATCTGCGGCGGGGGGGTGAATACGTAGCTTTGCCACAGCCAGAACAGGCCGTTGCCCAACAGCAAAATGAAAAAAAGGTACTTCACGTTAACCTCGCCGCCACCGCCAGTCCCGTCAGCACCAGCTGCGGGTGTTGTATTACTTCGATGCGCAACAGGGGCTTCAGCATAGCGGCCTCTCCGCCGCAGAGCACGTGTCGAGGCGTCTCGCCGAGACGCCGCGCGGCTTCGTCGCTGAGCCGTTCGATGGCACCGGCCAGAGCGTAGGCAGTGCCACCGGCTATCGACGCTACGGTGTTCTCAGAAAAGGGCTGCGGTGTGCCACTGGCTTTGGGCAGGGCGCTGGTGTTGCTGGCCAGCGCGGCGCGCATGGTGCGCACGCCGGGCAGGATGGCGCCGCCGAGGTGGCGGCCGCCGCGGCCGAGCAGGTCGAAGGTGGTGGCGGTGCCGCAATCGATCACGCACAGCGGCTCGCCGTGGCTGGCACGGGCGCCGATCAGCGCCAGCCAGCGGTCGTCGCCGAGCTGTTGCGGCTCGGCGTAGGCGCTGCGCAGGCCGTCGAATTCGGCGGCCGAGGTGAAGAATTCGACGGGCAGATCCCAGCGCTGTCGGCACCAGCGCGCCAGGGCCTCGCCGAGCGCCGCCGCGGCGACGTTGCAGCACAGCGCGCGGCGCGGCCGGCAATCCGCCCAGAGGCGCTCGAAGAGCTGCTCCGGCGGTGCTTCGCGCCAGGCCAGCGAACGGGCGTCGCGCAGTTCGCCGCGGCGCCACAGCACCGATTTGATGCACGTGTTGCCGATATCGACGAGCAGCGCGGCCTCGCTCATGGCGCCAGCCGCAGGCTGACCTCGCCGGCGTTGAAGCGCTCTTCGCGGCCATCGATCTCGACCCGCAGGGCGCCGTCCCCGGCGATGCCGAGGGCGCGCCCGGCGAGCCATTCGCGGCCGGCCAGCACGTTGACCTCGCGACCGGCGAACAGGTCGCGTGCCGCCCAGGCGTCGCGAAACGGCGCGAAGCCCTCGGTCTCGAAGCGCGCGAAGGCGTCGAGCAGCGCGCCGATCAGGTGTCCGGCGAGCCGCGAGCGCGACGGCGGCGCGCGGTCGAAGACCTCGCCGAGACAGGCCACCGGGCTCTCCAGCTGCGGCGTGCACAGGTAGTTGATGCCGACCCCGGTGATCGCGCTGCAGTCCACCTGGCGGGCGCCGATCAGCTCGATGAGGATGCCGCCGAGTTTGCGTTCGCGCCACAGCAGGTCGTTGGGCCACTTCAACGCCAGTCGCCCGGCGCCGAGTTCTTCCAGCGCCGCCGCCAGCGCCACCCCCACGGCCAGTGACAGGCCGCCGAGCCGCAGCGGCGAGCGCGCGAAGTGGCGCGATACGGAGAGGGTCAGGCTGTCGTCGGCGGACAGCCAGCTGCGCCCGCGGCGGCCGCGACCGGCGCTCTGCCGATCGGCGACGCAGGCGCAGGGGGCGCAGCCGCCGGGAATGCTGGCGATGGGCTGGCTGCCGGCGCGGCTGCGCTGCCTCGCCGCGGCGTCGCCGCAGGCGTTCTGCTGCAGCCAGCGATTGGTGGAGTCGACCTCCTCCAGCACCGCCAGCCGGCAGGCCGGGCCGCGGTCGGGGCTGGCCGCGTCGAGGGCGGCGCGGATTTCCCGTTCGTCGAGTTTCACGCCGATGCCTCCCCTCGCGAGTCCGCGCCCGCGGTGCCGTCGCCGAGCCAGTCGCGACGCAGTTCGACCTCTTCGGGCAGTGCGGTGAGCACGCAGGTGTCGCGCGGCGCGCGCTGCAATTCGACGACGAAGGCCATCAGTTCGTCGCGGCGAAAGACGTGCAGCGCCAGGCGATCGCCCGCTGCGTAGCGGCGCAGCAGCGCGGCCAGGTTCTGCGGCGTGGTGCGCAGGCCGTCGGCGGCGAGCAGCAGATCGCCGGCGGACAGTCCGGCGCGCTGCGCCGGGCCGTCGTCGAAGACGTGGCTGATGCGCGCGCAGCCGTCCGCCGCTTGCAGGCGCACGCCGAGCCACAGCGGCGGGGTGGAGTCGAGTTCGCCGCCGCCGCCGCGATCCTCTTGCGAGGTGGCGGCGCGCCAGCCGAGGGCGATGCCGAAGTCGGCGAGCAGCGATTCCAGCGGCAGCTCGGCGGTGCCATGTACGGCGCTGGCGAAGAAGTCGCCCAGATCGAGCCCGGTGACCTGTGCCGCCAGCGCCTGCACGCCGCGCTCGGCGATGCCTTCGCCGGTCCTGCCGTGGCGCTCCCAGAGGGCGCGCATGACGTCGTCGAGGCTGTGCTCGCCGTCGCTGTCGCGGCGGATGGTCAGATCCAGCGCCAGCGCCACCAGCGCGCCCTTGGTGTAGTAGCTGACGATGGCGTTGGGGGCGTTCTCGCCCTGCTTGTAGAATTTGGTCCAGGCGTCGAAGCTGGATTCCGCGACGCTCTGCTTGAGCCGCCCGGCGCCGCGCTGCACGCGCGTCGCGGTGCGCCCGAGCAGTTTTAGGTAGCGCTGTTCGGAGATCAGCCCGCAGCGCACCAGGGCCAGGTCGTCGTAGTAGGAGGTGATGCCCTCGAAGGCCCACAGCAGCTCGGTGTGCACTTCGCGGTCGAGGCGCTCGGGGATGAATGCCGCGGGCTTGATGCGCTTGACGTTCCAGGTGTGGAAGTATTCGTGGCTGCACAGGCCGAGGAAGCCGAGATAGGCGTCGGAGACGCTGCTGTCGCCGGGCGCCGGCAGGCTGTCACGCGCCACCAGCAGGCTGGTCGAGGCGCGGTGTTCGAGGCCGCCGTAGCCGTCGCCGACCACCATCACCAGAAACACGTAGCGCTCCATCGGCGCCGGCTCGCCGAAGAAGCGGATGTGCCACTCGCAGATGCGCGTCAGATCGCGGCAGATGCGCGCGCCGTCGCTGCGGAAGCTGCCGGTGAGCACCAGTTCGTGGGGCACGCCGCAGGCTGTGAAGTGGTGGCGCTCGAAGCGGCCCATCTCCACCGGGTGGTCGATCAGCTCGCTGTAGTCGGCGGCGCTGTAGTCGCCGAAGCCGTCGGCGTCGACCTCCTGCGCGCGCATCGCTGTGGCCACCTGCCAGCCGTCGCAAACCGCCTGCGCCGGGCGCGCGATGCGCAGCCGCTGGGGGAGCTGTTCGCCGCCCTCGACGGCGAGCAGCAGGCTGCTGCCGTTGAAGAAGCCGTGGGTGCTGTCGAGGTGTGCGGCGCGCACCGACAGATCCCAGGCGTAGACCTCGTATTCGAGGCTTAGCGGCCCGTCCACCGGGGGCGCGTGCCAGCGCTGCTTGTCGAGCTTTTGCAGCGCCACCGGGTTGCCGCGGCAGTGCGCGCGCAGGTCGACGATGTGGCGCGCGAAGTCGCGAATCATGTAGCTGCCGGGGATCCACGCTGGCATGCTGAAAATCTGTCCGGATGCGGCCGGGTGTGCCACGCGTAGCTGGACGCGAAACAAGTGCGCGCCTGGCTGGTGCACTTCGACGCCGTACTGTATGTCGTTCATGCAATCACAAGCCCTTGAAATTTTTCCTACAATAATAAAAAGTGTCAAGCCATTGACGAAGCGCCACCGACTCGTGCTGCGCTGCACAGAACCGCTCCAGCGGGCTGTGAGCCGGTGGGGACAGCCGGTAATATTGCCCGCCAATTCGACGGCCTGCAGGAACTTTCAACGATCATGGATGCCATCGACGCCTTGTACAACCGGGCCTCGACGCCGGCGCGTCTCATTGAGGCACCGCCGCCGGCCGGCAATGAGTTGCAGGCCATCCTGCGCGCTGCCGCCAGCGCTCCGGATCACGGCGCACTGCGCCCCTGGCGTCTGATCGTCATTGAGGGGGATGCGCTGCAGGCGCTGGGCGAGGTGTTCGCCGCGGCCTGCCTGGCCGCGCAGCCGGACGCCGACGAGGGGCTGCTGTCCCGCCAGCGCGACAAGGCGATGCGCTCGCCGATGTTGATCGTGGTCGCCGCCGAGATCACCCCGGATCACCCCAAGGTGCCGGAGTGGGAGCAGATAGTCGCCGCCGGCTGCGCCGCGGAACACGTACAAATTGCCGCCCAGGCGCTGGGCTACGCCAGCATCTGGATGACCGGCGACAAGGCTCACTCAGTGGTGGTCAAGCGCTCCCTGGGTCTGGCCGATAAGGACCGCATCGTCGGTTTCCTGCACCTCGGTACCGCGCGTGGCGAACGCCCCGCGCCGCCGCGCCCGGCACCGGATGAGTACACCCGGCGCTGGCACGGCCCGCCACGGCAAGGAGAGGACTAGCCATGCCCAAATATATTTCTCGGCGTCACGCGCGCCACAGCTTGTTTCGATCCCTGTGCCGCTGGGTATTCGCCGCGTTGCTCGGCGCCTGCCCGGTGCTGGTCAGCGCCGGCAATACCTATGTGTACGTGGAGAGCGACGGCACCACCTGGTACACCAACACCCACCCGAGCAACACGCGCCGCGGCGAGTTCAAACTGGTCGGCATCGTCGGCCGGCCCACCGCCAGCATTTCCTGCGCCGGCACGCGCCGCACCCGCGCCCGCGAGGGCCGCTACGAGCAGGTTATCCGCCGCTATGCCAATCGCTACGGCGTCAGCCCGCACCTGGTGAAGGCGATCATTTCGGTGGAGTCCTGCTTCGACCAGCACGCCATCTCCTCGGCCGGCGCGCGCGGTCTGATGCAGCTGATGCCGACCACCGCCGAGCGTCTCGGCGTCAGCGATGCCTTCGATTTCGACGACAACATCCGCGGTGGCGTGCAGTACTTTGCCGGCCTGCTGCAGCGCTTCGAGCACAGCGACAAGCTGGCCCTGGCCGCCTACAACGCCGGCCCTGGCGCGGTGGAGCGCCACGGCGGCGTGCCGCCCTATCGCGAGACGCAGAAGTACGTGCGCCGCGTGCTCGAAAAGTACCGCGAGTACGTGCTTGCCGAAGCCGGCAGCAGCTAGCGTCCTGAGCTGGAAATTCGACGAGCAGACTGCTCGACTCGATGTCCCGCGATTCGCACGATGATCACACCGAGATCCGGGCGGGCAGACCGCCCGTCGCGGCAGCACAGCGTAGGCCCTGGCCTGCGCTCACTCGGGCGCCACGCCCCGCACCTCGGCACTGCCGATGCCACGCGGATCGGTGGCGGCCTCTAGCTCGCCACTCCCCCGATCCCAGACCACCGCCTGCATATTCCCGTAGCCGCGCTCGCGCAGCTGCAGTTCATGCCCCATCCATTGCAGGGCCAGCGCCATAGGCTTGTCGAACGCCGCCGCCTCGTACTGCACGCGATCCGGCAGGAACTGGTGGTGGAAGCGCGGTAGCGACACCATCTGCTCGGCGCTCGCGCCCTCGTGGAAAGCCAGTGCCGCCAGCATCACCATGGTGATGATCCGGCTGCCGCCGGGGGTGCCGACGATGGCCATCCGGTCGCCCATCTGCAGAAAGCTCGGCGACATCGAACTCAGCATGCGCTTGCCCGGTTCGATGGCGTTGGCCTCACCGCCCACCAGCCCGTAGGCGTTGGGTACGCCGGGCTTGGCGGAGAAGTCGTCCATCTCGTCGTTGAGCAGCACGCCGGTGCCCGGCGGCACGAAGCAGGCGCCGAAGGGATAGTTGACCGACAGCGTTGCGGAGACGCGGTTGCCCTCGGCGTCGAGGATGGAAAAGTGGGTGGTGTCCGTGCCTTCCGGCGGTTTGGCCACGCCCGGCAGCAGCTCGCTGGGGGTGGCGCGATCGGTGCGGATGCCGGCGGCCAGCCCGGCGGCGTAGAGGGGATGGCTCAGCCGCTCGACCGGCACCTCGACGAAATCGCTGTCGCCCAGGTACAGCGCGCGGTCGCGATAGGCGCGACGCATGGCCTCGACGATCAAATGCAAGCGCTGCTCGGGCTTGGCCGCGGCCATGTCGAAGTGGGCGAGGATGTTGAGCATCTGCGCCATCGCTATCCCGCCGGAGGACGGCGGCGGCGCGGAGATCAGCTGCATGCCGCGATAGCTGGCGCGGATCGGCTCGCGCTCGATCACCCGGTACTCGGCCAGATCGCGCAGCGTCCAGATGCCACCGGCCTGGCGCACGCCATCGACCAGCAGCTCGGCCAGCTCGCCGCGATAGAAGCCTTCCGCGCCCTGTTCGGCGATGCGCTCCAGCGTCTGCGCCAGCTCCGGCTGCAGGATGCGGTGCCCCGGCGGTGGCGGCTCGCCGTCGAGCAGAAAGATCCGCGCGGCCTCCGGCGAGGCGTTCAGCGCATCCTTGCGGAAGCCCGCCATGCGGCCGTAGTAGCCCTCCACCTCGAAGCCCTCGCGGGCCAGGCGGATGGCCGGCGCCAGGCTGCGCGACAGCGGCAGCACGCCGTAATTTTTCGCCAGATGCTCCAGTGCGGCGGGGATGCCGGGGATACCGGCGGCCAGCGGGCCGTCGATGGAGGCGCGCGGGACCACCTCGCCCCGCTCGTCCAGGTACAGGTCGCGATGGGCTTCCAGCGGCGCGCGCTCGCGGGCGTCGAGGAAGGTCTGCCTGTCGTCGGCTTGGCGATGCAGCAGGTAAAAACCACCGCCACCGATACCGGAGCTGTAGGGTTCGACCACCGCCAGCACGGCGGTTACCGCGACCGCAGCATCGAAGGCGTTGCCGCCGGCGGCGAGCACGTCCAGCCCCGCCCGGGTGGCCGCCGGGTGGGCGCTGGCGATGGCCTGCCGACCCGGCACAGCCTGCGCATCGGCGGCGATTGCGACGTTCGCCGGCGACGCGCCAAGCAGTGCCAGACAGCCGATCGCGGACAGCAAAAAGGCCCCTGCGAGGAGCCTTTTCGATGTGCGCGCCGGTACGCTGGAGGCGAGACGGCCGCGGGCGCTCATGCCGCGTTTCCCATCAGGCGCTGGTATTTGAGCAGCAGGGTCTCGCGACTCTCCACGTGCTCGGGATCGTTGGGGATGCAATCCACCGGACACACCAGGCGACACTGGGGCTCGTCGAAATGGCCGACGCACTCGGTGCAGCGATTCGGGTCGATCTGGTAGATTTCCTCGCCGGCGGAGATGGCCTCATTGGGGCACTCGGGTTCGCAAACGTCGCAGTTGATGCACTCGTCGGTGATGAACAGAGCCATGGCAAAAATCTCAGCAAAAGAGTCGGGTATTGGCCGCAAAGCTTAGCCGATGCGCTGGGCCAGCGCACTATTGACCGAGGGGTGGACGAAGCTGGAAACGTCGCCACCGAGGCTGGCGATCTCGCGCACCATGCTGGAGGAGAGAAAGGCGTACTGCTGGCTGGCGGCGATGAAGGCGGTCTCCACCTCGGGCGCCATTTGGCGGTTGAGGCCGGCCAGCTGTACTTCGTATTCGAAATCGGAAACGGCGCGCAGGCCGCGCACGATGACCTGCGCATTGTGCTCCCGGGCGCAGGTGATGAGCAGGCCGTGGAAGGGTTCTACGGTGACGTTGTCCAGCCCTTTCAATGCTTCGCGCGCCAGCGCCACGCGGTCGTCGAGGCCGAAGAAGGTGGTCTTGGCCGAAGGGTGGCGGGCGACGGCGAGCACCACGCGATCAAACATGCGGCTGGCGCGCATCGCCACGTCGATGTGGCCGTTGGTCATGGGGTCGAACGTGCCCGGGTAGATCGCCGTAATGCAGGTCATCGGCAGCGCGCTCCAGTGAAAAATAGGCGCAGCTTGCCCCAGCCTATGTTGCGGTGCAATATTTTTGTCGGCGAAACAATCTGCCCTGCACTTGACCGTGGCTGGCCTCGCGCTGCAGCAGCCAGTCCTCCGGTACCGCACCGCCGCCGCCGCCGCCGCCGCGCGGCCGCTCAAGGTAGATCCAGGCTTGCGGCGCGAGCAGATCGGCGCGCAGCAGCGCGGCGAACAAGGGGCGCAGATCGCTGTCGGCGAAGGGCGGATCGAGAAACAGCACGTCGAAGGCCGGGTGGCCGCGCCCGAGGTAGGCGAGCGCATCGCCGGCGATCACCCGCACCCGCTCCCCGGCGGCCAGTCGTGCGGCGCTGTCGAGCAGCGCCGCGGCCGCCGCCGGGTGGCTTTCCACCAGCGCCACCTCGGCGGCGCCACGCGAGGCGGCCTCGAAACCCAGCGCGCCGCTGCCGGCGAACAGATCGAGACAGCGCGCGCCGGGCAGTTCGAATTGCAGCCAGTTGAACAGCGTCTCGCGCAGGCGGTCGCCGCTGGGGCGCAGGCTGGCGTCACCGGCGAAATCCAGCCAGCGACCGCGCCAGGCGCCGCCGATGATGCGCACCCGGCCGCGCTGCGTGGCGCCTGCGGCGCGGCCGGGCCGCGCGCCGGGCCGGCGCTTATTCCGCGCCGCCACCCACGATCACCGTGATCAACCGCTGTGGAGCGACGCGCCGCTGGAAGGCGTCGCGCACGCTGGCTGCGTCCTCGGCGCTGATCCGCGCGTTGAAGGCATCGAGATAGTCCAGCGGCAGATCGTAGAAACCGATCATCGCCAGATACTCGACCAGCTTGCGGTTGCTGTCGGTGCGCAGCGGCGAGCCACCGGTGATGTTCAGCAGCGCGGCCTCGATCTCCGCCTCGCTCGGCCCCTCGGCGACGAAGCGGCGCAGCTCCTCGCGGACCAGCTCGGCGGCGCCCTCGGCCTGATCGCCGCGGGTCTGCAGGCCCATCTGGAAGGGGCCGCGCTCGGCCATCGGCAGGAAGTGGCTGTACACGCTGTAGGCCAGGCCGCGCTTCTCGCGCACCTCGCCCACCAGCCGCGAGGAGAAGCCGCTGCCGCCGAATACGTGGTTGCCGAGGTAGAGGCTGAAGTAGTCTGCATCGCCGCGGCTCAGGCCGGGCTGGCCGATGAGGATGTGCGCCTGCTGCGAGGGGAAGGGGATGCGCAGCGTTTCGCCGCGCGAAAGCTCCGCCACCGGCGGTAGCGGCGCCGCCGGCTCGCCGCGTGGCAGCACGGCGGTGACGCGCTCGGCGAGCGCCTCGGCGGCGGCGCGGTCGAGATCGCCGACGATCGCCACCACGGCGTTGCTCGCCACATAGTGGCGGGCGAAGAAATCGCGCACCGCGGCGCGGTCGAGACTGCGCACGTCATCCTCGTCGGGGCGCCGGGCGTAGGGGTGATCGCCGTACAGTGCGGCGAAGAAAGCGCGCTCGGCGGTCTTCCCGGGGCTCTGGCGCTCTTCGCGCAGGGCGATCAGGCCCTGCTGTTTGAGGCGCTCGATCTCGCCCTCGGGGAAGCTCGGCGAGCCGAGAATCGCCGCGGCGATCTCCACCGCTGGCGCCAGTTCGGCTTCGCTGGACAGGCTGCGCAGCTGCAGCCAGGCCATGTCGCGCCGGGCGTCGACGCCGAGTTGCGCGCCGACCGCGGCGAGGCGCGCGGCGATCTGCTCCACGTCCATGTTTGCGGCGCCGCTGCGCAGGGCGCTCGCGGCCAGCCGGGCGACGCCGGGGTGCTGGCCATCGCGGGCGCTGCCGGCGTCGAAGACCACGCGCAGGTCGACGATGGGCAGATCCGGCGCCGGCAGGAAGTAGACCCGCGCGCCGTTGGCGGTGATCCAGTGGCGAATCCGCCGCGCCTCGCGCTGCTCGTCGTCGCCGGCGGCGGCCGCGCTCTTCGTCGAGGCATCTGCAAGCGGCGGCGCCGGGTTGATCGCGCAGCCGCCGACGAGTGTCGCGGCGAGCAGTGCGGCGGCGACGACGCTGCACCGACGCCCGGTGCGACGCCGGCTGGCATCGCCGAAGAGTTTTTCAAACAGGCGCTTAACCACGCTGCGCACCCTCCTCAGCATCGCTCGCCGCGGCCTCTTGTTGGGGCAGCAGGTGGCCCACGGTGCGGCGCTCGGCGCGCAGGTATTTGCGCGCCACCGCCTGCACCTGTCCGACGCTGATCGCGCGCACGCCGGGGATGTACTCGTCGAGGCGCTGGTGGCCGAGG
>Ga0316187_10005479_pt1 | contig 10950 bp, 8 predicted proteins | sample CroRivburrow1_MG_FD_204927 | JGI IMG/M metagenome (GOLD analysis project Ga0316187, IMG submission 204927) | Coastal sediment microbial communities from Maine, United States - Cross River worm burrow 1 | ecosystem: Environmental > Aquatic > Marine > Coastal > Sediment | place: USA: Maine...
CCGATCGGAGCGGAGGACGAACACCAGCACCTGCTCCCCGCCAACCACGAACTCCACCAGGGCTGTCTCTGCCGGCAACGCCTGGCGAATCGCCGCCGCTTCGGGCACCGACAACGACCAGGTGGCCGCCAGATCCGGGTCGACACTCCTGAGGTCGGAGACGAAGTCCTCGTACTCTCGCTCGGCCTGCTGCAGCTCGGCGGCGAAGGCCTCCATCGCCCGGAGTCGGGGCTCGAATTCGGATTCGGCCTCTTCACCGAGACTCCGTTGCAACCCGCGAATGCGCTGGCGAAGCTCCTGTTCTCGACGCTTCTGCTCCGGTGTGAGAGTGGGCATCGGTGCCTTGGAGAGGAGGTCGAGGTAACTGCGCGCCCTGAGCTTCTCGGCATAGGAAAACGCTTCTTCGGGTCGATCCATCCTTAGGAGCAGCCGCGACAGATCGACGTACGCTTCGTACTTGTCCTCCACATACCCGGAGCGGAAGCGCTCCTCACGCAGCCGTTCGCGGACAGTCTCGATGAGTTGGACGGCTTCACGGTAGGCGGCGGCAGCCTCCTCGTCGCGGCCCAGCGCCTCCAGGGCCTTTCCCCGACCGTGGGCCAGCTGCCAGGCGATCTCCGGCTCCCCCAGGCCTGGGAGCAGACCCGAGCCCTCCAGAAAATGCTCGAGTGCCTGGCTCGGCTCGCCCGTCTGCAGCTGGAGGTCGCCAAGCGCATAGAGCGCTTCAGCCGCGTGCAACTTCGATTCGAGCCCCCGAGCGACCTCGGCCCCCGAAACGGCGAGCTCGAGCGCCTCCTCCACCTTCCCCTGATCCCGCAAAGTGAGCACGAGCTGCGTTCTGCAGGAGGAGGCGAGGTTCGGATCTTCGAGCTCCAGGGCCCCGGCGAGAGCATCCCGGAGGAAGGCCGCGGCCTCCTCGTAACGCTCGCGTCGCCATTCCAGCTCTCCCAGGGAGATCAGGCTCGCCACGACGCCTCGCGTGAATTCGATGGAGCGTGCCAGCTCGAGCGCGCGCCGCTGGTAGGTCTCTGCCGAAGACAGATCACCCAGACGCAGGTGAATCGTCGCCAGCTCGTTGAGGGCTTCGACCAGCTCCCGCTTCAGTCCGGCGGACTCGTAGGCTTCCAAGGCCTGACGGTAGAGCTCCAGGCCCTTACTGTGACGCCCGATGTCGTGATAGACGTCGCCTTTGCCCTTGAGCCAGTCCGCGGTCTCCTTGTCGAGCCGGGCCTCACGGGCCAGCAAGAGGGCCTGGTCGAATCGCTCCAGGGCTTCGGGGATCTCACCTAGGCCGAGATGACAAAGGGCGAGGTTGCCGAGGTCCTGGCTCATGGAAGGCTTCGACTCGAGCCGCTCGCTGATCGCCAGCGCCCTCTCGTAGTAGCTCATGGCTTCTCGGTAGCGTCCCAGGAGTAGATACACTCCACCGATGTTGCCGAGAGTGTCGCTCTCACCGCGAGGGAAGTCGGTGCGGCCATAGAGCTCCAAGGCCTTTTCGTACTGCTGCAGGCTTCGCTCGTAGTCCCCCAGCTCATCGTAGACCAGGCTCAGATTGTTGAGGGCCGAGCCCTCGAGCTGCGCGTCGCCGAGCTCCCGACCGATGGCGATCGCCAGCTCGAAGTACCGGATCGCCGCGTCGTACTCGGCCTGCTCCCAGGCGAGCAGACCCAGATGACTCAGAGTCTTGCCCTCTTCGAGTCGGTCGCCGAGCTGGCGCTTCATGGCGAGCGCCTGATCCAGTAACTCGCCGGCTCGGTCGTAGTCCCCGAGGCGCTTGTGGCAGTTGCCGATCAGACCGAGGGTGATCGCTTCGCCCAGACGGTCATCCTGCTGGCGATAGAGGGCGAGAGCCTGCTCGTAGACAGGAAGAGCCGCCGCTGGACCCTCCTGCACATAGAGCTCTCGCGCCTGCGCCAGCAGTGCATCGGCCGCTTCGGACTCCGTGCCCAGGACGACGCCGGGCACCAGGATCAGCGCCAGCGCGGTCGCAGACAACCAAGAAGTGAGCTGGGGAGACATTTCTTCCCCGTTCGAACGCTGCCCCCGTCAATCGGGAGCGACGCGAAAGGCCACGGCATCGGACCTCGAGACGGCCCCGGAAGGAAGCCGCGCTTCCACCCACACGTAGTACCTCTGTCCAGGCTCGAGCGCCACTTGCGGAGGAACTATGGTTTCTTCCCCAGCGTTCGGGCCTTCCCATACCAGATCACCCGCGAGGCTCAGCAGCTGGACCGAGTACTGCAGGGCCCCGGGTGAGGTCGACCAGCGGATCTCCAGAGGCAGCCGGCCAACGATCTCTCCTTCGCCCGGCTGCAAAATCCGAGGCGGGGCCACTGTTACGGCTCCATTGCGGACTGTGCGATCTGCCGGCGCCTCGACGTAGGATCGCGCCGGGCCGAAGCCACTGTTTGGTTGCCAAAGAACTGAGACAACCAAGAGAAGAGCAGTCGCTGCCAACGCCGTCAGAGCTGGCGCCGGCACCAGACCGAATCGCCTGGTCGGTCTCTCTCGTGCCTCGCTGACTAGATCGGCGGGCAACGGCACAGCCGCCTGGGCTCGTGAATCTCGAACCAGGAACCCAATCTGACCTACACAGAAAGCGCAGTCAGCCAGGTGCTCCTCCACCTCGGACCTCGGGTTCTCACCAAGTCTGGCGTCGACGTAGGCCGCAAGCTGCGTCGAGGGTGGGCAACGAAGAGTTCGCTTGGCAGCTGAGTCAGCCACCAAGGGAATCTGTCGCGCGATTTCGGACTCGTCAATCATTTCAGGAACCAAATCCAGGTTATTCCCACCTGGCTATGGTTCTTCCACGGACACGGACGAGATTCCTTTCATCTGCAGATCCTCCCGGATCCTCGACAGCGCCCTCTGGATGCTCCTCTGCGCCTTGAGAGGAGTCCCGAGCTGCATCAGAGTGGAAATCTCCTCGAGGGACAAATCCTGCTCGAATCGGAGCCGCAAGAGAAGTCGCTCGCGCGGCGAGATGCCGGCCATGGCCTCGTGTAGGGCGTCCAAGAAATCCCGCTTGGCTGCCTCCCGCTCTGGATTCGGCTCGGGATCGGGCAGATCCCTCTCCCGATCGGCGGTCCCGGAGGTACCCGCGTTTCCGGAGAGTGATTCCATGTGGGGATTCCTTGAGAGCAAGAGCCAAGACTGCCGCGGACTGAGCCTCTCTCGGATTCGAGCCAAGCTGTCGGCGAGACCATCGCGGTCCAGCGTCGGATGAGTCACCTTGACCGTATGAAGCGTCTCGTTCTCACTCAGCTTGCGGAAGTAGATGCAACGAAAGACCTCCTGATCCACCTCCGGCAGAGATGCAATCGAGCGAAAGATCCGGGGGCGCCCGAATCGCTTGCGGCGCCAATCGAGGCAGAGGTTGCGCACAACTGCGCGCAGCCATGTCGGGAACGACGCAGCGCCATCCGCCTTGAATCGACGAAGCCTCCTGAGCCGATCTCTCTTCAGCTGCTCACAGACGAAGAGGAAGCAATCATCGACCCGGTCCTGATCTCGCTCGAAGAGGTGAACGACCTGGAGGATGAGGGAAGCGTATTCACTCAGGAAGCGATCCCAGGCCTCTTCCATTTCCTTCGCTGGAAAGCCAGGTACAAGCTCGATGAGCTTCGAGGCCACACCCATGAACAGGCCCTCCCCTCGCCTCAATGGAGCCAATGGGCTCCATCAGGATTCGACCCTTACGGTAACCCGGCAATCCTGTCTGGAGTCAGACGAGGACCCGTGGCTTTGTGTGCTCAGTCTTTCGGCTGGCTTACCTTTGTCCAGGTAATTCAACCCATATCACGGCTGGCTACCCGAGACACCACCCAAACGGGTGGTCACATAGCCAATCGACTATAGGTGGTCCGTTCGGTGAGACTTGGAAATCCCCTCGGACTCCCATTCTGGAGGGACAGCAGTCAGGTGAGTCTGGAGTCCGCCTTGGCAACGATGGCCTGAAGCTCCTCGAGCATTCCTTCAGGGAGAGGCTCGCACCGATGCTCGGCGATCGCCTTTTGAGCGATGTCACGAGCATTGCCAAAGGCTGTCGGCTTGTCCGCCGCGATCCAGCTCTGGTAGGTGTTGCGGTCGAGGAGGCGGGGCTGCCACACCTGGCGAAAATGGCGCCGAGTGTGGGCGTGGCCCAGGAAGTCATTGCCGGGACCGACCTCGTCGATGGCGTCGAGGGCCAGCGTCTCCGGTGTGATCTGGAAGCCGTCCATGAGGCGCCGGACATAGCTGACGATCTCGTCGCAGAGGACGATCATCTCGTAGGAGCAAGTCAGGCCGGACTCGACATAGCCGAGGTCGTGCACCAGGTTGGCTCCGCTCAGTGCGGTCCACAGAATCCACAATGTGCTCTCGATCGAAGCCTGATGATCGGCCAGCTTCGAGTCGGAGCAGCCAGAGAAGCCCCAAACCGGCAGGTTGTACCGGTAGTGCCCCAGCTCGGCCATGGCCATGCAGTGATGCATGAACTCCGGACTGGAATAAGTAGCTAGGGCGGTTCTCATGTCGAGCGGCCCGGAACCGGAGCCAAATAGCACTGGTGTACCCGGCTTCTTGAGCTGCGCGATGGCCAGGCCGCTCAGGATCTCGGCATTGGCCATGGCGAGGCTGCCCGCCGAGGTGATCGGCGCCGAAGCCCCTTCGACCGGACCCGGCGCGTAGACGAAGGGCAGGCCTTGATCGATCATCATCATCATCTTTCGCATGACGACATCGGAGTGCTGCAGTGGCGAGGTGGGCTCGAGATAGGCGAAGAGAAAAGGATTGAGTGCCAGCTCGTCCTGCCCACCGGCCACAGTCTGGGCCATCGCGATGATGTCGGCTAGTCCGTGCTCGTCCCAGGCGGTGAACACGATGGGCTTGGTCGTGTTCGTCATCATGGCGAGAAACGACTTGCGATCGGAGGTGGCCGCTGGAACATCCGAGGCCTGAGCCATGGACATGACGAATTCGACGTTGGGAAGTGAATCGACCAATCGGGCCGTTCGCTCGACATCGGCCATCACCGACGGGCGACGCTCCCCGGTATCCAGATCGAGGGTGTTCGGCAGGTCAGAGCCGGTGCCGAAGTAACTGCGGTGCGCCTCGAGGTACATGGCCGGCTCACCGGTACGACTGCAGAGGACGATTCGAGAGGGAGCGTGAAGCAACGCCTCTTCGACAACCGCGGGAGGGAATCTCACGAGATCGCCATCCGTCACCACACAACCGGCACCCGAAAGCAGTTCCAGTGCCTCGGCGTCGTAGACCCGGACGCCAGTCCGCCGGAGGATCTCGAGAGAAGCCAGGTGGATCTGCTCGAGCTGAGAGTCGGACAACAGACGAAAACCCGAAGGATTGGGATTGACCTCATCTGCTCGCGCCATGACTTCCTTCTCCTCTTGGTAGGCCCCTGACAAGGACTTCTCTACGCTTCCTCTCCAGCCTCCACAACTGCCACCAGTCTTTCTTCCAGAGCTCCCAGCCCCGTCGGCTGGATCTCGAGTGGAAGGCCCACAGAGTCCGCTATCTGCTTGGCCTTACTCTCCAGCACCTCGTCCGGCTCCTGCTGGAGATAGACCAAGCGCTCGAAGCCCGCGAACATCGTCTGGGTGTAAGAGTCTCTCCACTTGGGATCCGAGTCGGCCAGGATGGTCGTTTCCCAGTGCCGTACCAAATAATCGGTGATGAAGTAGGTTCCAGCACAGTCCCGGGTCAGGCTCGAAAAGCTGGCTCCGGCATACATTTCGTAACAGTGAGGACCCGGAATCCGACTCACGCCTCGGCTTTCCAGAAGCTGATCGAGAGCCCCCGCAGTGCCACAGTCTCCGTAGACCACAACGACCCTTTCGTACTGCCCTTCGAGGCGATCTAGCATCGACTCGACAGCTTCGATGATTCTTCGTGGCTGCGTATGATGCCTTGCCGGCACCCCGTGGAAATCGACGGACCATCCATGAGCCACCACCACTTGCTGCACTTCCTTCATCAGGGCACCGCAAACCACGAGTGCCAGCGGTTTCAGCTCCCGATCCTTTTGATCGATCTGGCCAGCTGACTCCGGATCGCTCAAGTACCTTCCTCCAGCGGGAAGCTCAGCTCCCTGAGATAGCGATCGTTGAAGTCTGCCATTGCCGAAAGCTCGACGTAGTCCACCCTGGACGGAATGCCGCGGGCCATCTGACGTTCCCGGAATGACAGGAGCGACATCTTGGCTCCCTCGAGGGCCGTGTTTCCCACCGATTGGATCTTCTTCAGATCGACTCGCGGAACGAGACCGAGGGCTCTGGCGCTGCCAGGGTCGATGGCAGATCCCAAAGACCCCGCCAAGAGGACCTCGTCGAGGTCCTCTATTCCAAGCCCGGCAGTTTCTAGCAGAACTGTGATTCCGGTACTGATCGCTCCCTTTGCCGCCTGTACTTCTCGAATGTCGACCTGTGTCAACGCAACTCCATCAGCGAGCTGGAAGGCGCGCACTCCGTCGATCTCGACCAGCCTCGAAACGAGAGGGTGTTCCGGCACTTCCTCCGGTCGTCGAAGTCGACCACTCGACTCGAGAAGCCCCACCCTGCCCAATTCGGCGATGGCCTGGATCAGTCCCGAGCCACAGATTCCCTTGGGTTCTCCTTCTCCAACGACGCTCAAGTCCACCTGCTCGCCGAGCTCTACTCGGAAGATGGCTCCTTCAGACGCCATCATGCCGCCCAAGATCCGACCGCCTTCGAAGGCAGGCCCAGCCGGTGCCGAGCAGGCCCAGACTCCATCGGTGGAGCCGAGGACAATCTCGCTGTTGGTGCCCACGTCGACGAAGAGGCGGCGCTTCTCCGAGCGAAGCAGATCGGTGGCGAGAAGACCACCAACCGTGTCAGCCCCCACATAGGCACCGATGAAGGGCAGAGTCTGGACTCGGGCTCCTGGGTGGATGGCCAGCTTCAGCTCCGCTGCTTCCAGATCCTGCTCACTGCTGAAGGTCGTCACGAACGGTGCCACCGCTATTGGGTGTGCATCGATGCCCAGCAACAGATGCAGCATCGTGGGGTTGCCCACCACGATGGCCTGGTAGATCTGTCGCTCGTCAACCCCTGACTCGTCAGACAGGCCGATGATCAGCTGATTGAGAGTCTCGAGAACCGCAATCTGCATCTCTTGGCGACGGATGTCGCTGCCGGTCGTATAGGCGATTCGAGAGATGACGTCCGCCCCGAAAACCGACTGCCGATTCAACAGCGACCTCTCGGCCAGGACCTCGCCTTTGGCCAGGTCGATGAGGCTGCCCACGACCGTCGTCGTCCCGAGATCGATCGCCAGGCCAAAGCACCGGTCCGACGTGTCTCCAGACTCAGCACTCAAGAGGTGCTCATCGCAGAGCGTGAGGGTTACCTGGGGGCCGGAGTCTTGCAGGATCTCACTCGCCTGCTCCACGACCTCGGACGGAACCTGCTCCGATCCGAAGCCCGAGGCACCTAGAGTCCTGCGGAGCTCCTCTTCCACAGAGGGAATGTGACGGGGATCTCCGACGGTCAACTCGGCCGACAGTTTCTTCACCGCGGGCTCGGTAGCGACCGCCCTCCCCCTTCCAGCGATGGCCGAGAGCGGCATCCGCATGGGCTCGGGTACCCAGCACTCCAGGTCCCCCTCGGCCTCGGCCCTGCAGGCGAGCCGCCAACCTTCACTGAGCTCCACTGGAGTCAGCCACTCCCTGTCAATCGCATGAACGCGAAATTCGGGGTCGCCAAGCCTCACTCGACAGCGCCCGCAGGTGCCGACGCCGCCACAAGTCGAGTCGATGGGAAGATCGACCCAATGCGCAGCCACGAAGATCGTGGTGCCAGGAGCAACCTCGGAAACAAGACGCTCCGGCAGGAAGGTGACCTGGACCTCGTCTGTCACCAACTCACTTCCGGTGCGCCTTGATCCAGTTCATACCGTACTCGTCGCGGGCCAGCAGCAAGTCACAGGCCATCAGCGTCATCGGAGTCTCGGGCACCAGCGGATTGGTGATCGCGGAGGTCAGGCCAGCCGACATCGCCAGCGCCAGGAAAGAGTAGTTGATGATCTTGCGCCCGGGGAGACCGAACGAGATGTTCGAGGCCCCGATCGTCATGTTGTTGCCGAGCTCCTGACGAACCCGACGGATTGTCTCCAGAGCGACAACTGCCGCTTGCGGCTCGGCACCCACGGTCATGGCCAGGGGATCGATGAGCACATCCTGCCGTGGAATTCCATGGTCCTCAGCACGCTCGACAATCAGCTTGGCGATTCGGAAGCGCTCCTCTGGGTCCATCGAGGGGCCGGCCTCGTCGAAGGCCAGGCCGATCACGGCCGCTCGCCGCTCTTTGATCAGCGGCAGGATCGTCTCGAGGCGTTCCGTCTCGCCATTGACCGAGTTGACCAGCGGCTTTCCCTGACAGACCGGCAAAGCTGCGGCCAGCGCTGAGTCCATCGCCGAGTCGATGGACAGCGGCGCGTCGGTCAGCTCCTGCACCAGCTCCACGAGGCCCACCAACATCTTGGCCTCGTCCGCTCCTGGCACGCCGGCATTGACGTCCAGCATCACCGCTCCGGCCTCGAGCTGGGAGACGGCATCCTGCTCCACCGTAGTGAAGTCTCCTGCCTCGAGCTGTGTTGCCAGGACCTTCCGCCCGGTGGGGTTGATTCTCTCGCCGATGATGACGAAGGGCTTGTCCGGACCGATAACGACTTTCTTGGTTGCTGATTCGAGAACAGTCTCCATTAGCTCCTCCCGAAGCCTGGGATTCGAAGCACCAGGGGTTGCAGCGTCGACTCACTCGATCCTCGGGGGATCAAGCCGCCACTTGTGTCAGTTCCAGAGCCACCCGCACGGCTTCGGGAGCGTTGGGTGCATAACCATCCGCACCGATCCGATCGGCCCACTCCTGGGTCACCGGGGCTCCGCCCACCATGACCTTGACATCGGCTCGCAAGCCGGCCTCTTCCAGAGCCTTGATGACCTTCTCCTGCTCCGGCATGGTCGTGGTCAGCAGGGCACTCAGACCGATGATCTTGGGCTGCAGCTCCTTGACTGCCTCGATGATCTTCTCGGTTGGAACGTTCTTGCCCAGGTCGTGCACCTCGAGGCCGACAGTCTTCAACATGGCGCCGACGATATTCTTGCCCAGGTCGTGAAGGTCGCCCTTGACCGTGGCGATGACCGCCTTGTCGCTGACCTTCCGATCGGCCTTGGCCATCAGAGCCGGTTCCACGAGCTGACTACAGCGCTCGAAGATGCCGGCCGCCGCGACGACCTCCGGTAGGAAGGCCTCTCCACAATTCCACCGACGGCCCAGCTCCAAAAGGGCCTCGGTCATCCCGGACTCCAGTATCTCCTCGGGCTCGGTGCCGGCGTCGAGGAGCTCCTGGGTGACCCGCAGAGCGGTCTCTTCGTCGATGGTCAGTATGGCTTCCTGCAAACTCTTGATCAATTCACTCATCTTCGTTCCCTCCATCGCCTCGCTCGAAAGCATCGATGATTCGAAGAATCTCATCCTCCACCCCGTCGTCGAGGGGAGGGGGTTCATGAGTACTCAGCAAACTCCGGACACGCTCGTTTGCCAACTCCTGTGGACCCGGTTGGCCGGCGCTCTCCCAGTCCTCCCAACTCAGTCGATCGAAGAGCTTGGGCATCCACTGCTGGCGCATGTTCTCGAGTGTGTGCTTGTCGCTGAGGTAGTGACCACCTGGCCCCACCGACTCGATGACCTCGGCGATGGAGTCAGAGAGCGACATGGCCGAGGAGTCTGTCAAATAGTGCAGGAGATTGAAGATCTCGGCATCCAGCACCATCTCGGCCAAAGAGTAGACCCGAGCTCCGAAGAGCAGACCGGCACCGCACATCATGTCGGCACCGGCCAGGACGCTAGCCAACCCGGATAGCCCATTCTCCAGACCCGCTTGCCAGTCGGGGGTCTTCGATCCGGTGGCGAAAGTACCGATGGCAGAAGGTAAGCCGTAGTGACGGGCCAGCTGCGCGGAAGCCATCTGGAGGTATAGGTCTTCGGGCCCTCCACAGGCTGCAGCGCCCGAACGCAGATCCATCACCGTGGCGCACGACCCGTAGAACGTCGACGCACCAGGGACCAGTGCCTGGAGTGCCGTAATGCCGGCCAGCACTTCTGCATTGGATTGAACGAGGGTTCCGGCCGCCGTCGCGGGGCCGGTCGCGCAGGAGATCGGCATGACGACGAAACCGCAAGGCACACCCGCATCGGCGTAGACCTGGGCCGCCTCGAGGGCGCCGTCCTCGTACATCAGCGGGCTCAGGCTGCATTCGAAGGCCGAGATGATGGGGCGCTTCCTCAGAGCCTCACTGCCGCCGGCCACGACCCGCGCAATCTCCACCACACCCCTGGCCACCCCCGGCGTGACGGCCGTCATCATCTGAATATGCTTGCCGCTGTTCGTGAACTGTGCATGCAGCTCGTGCAGAGATTGTGACTCCCGAGGTGCATCGCGGGCCGACATCGGTTGCCAGAGAACCCCGATCTCCGGCAACGCATCAGCCAGGCGCATGGCCATACCCAAGTCCTTCTTTGTCGAAGAGCGCCGTTGTCCGGTCTCGTGGTCGAGGATCTCGGCAGCGCAGCCGTCGACAGCTAGATAGCTGTGTTGGCCATCGATGGCCAGATCGAAGTCGGGTACCCGCGCCGCCAGGGTATAGCTTCGAGGAGCCCGATCGAGGGCCTCTTCGACCATCTCCCGGGGAAAGCGAACTCGCTTCGCTGACAAGTCCACCTCGGCCCCAGCCTCGGCCAGGGCTCGACACATGGCCTCACCACCGACGCCGACACCGACCTTCTCGAGAACGGTCAGGGTCTGGTCGTGGACTGCTTCGAGCGCTTCCGAGGTGAGCGCATTCGCCTGCAGCGTTCTGGGTAGTGAGCGGATGCTCGGAGCTTTTGGAGTCACAGCGATCTCCCTCCTCCGGAGAACCGGTGAAGCCACGCT
>Ga0316187_10005480_pt1 | contig 10948 bp, 9 predicted proteins | sample CroRivburrow1_MG_FD_204927 | JGI IMG/M metagenome (GOLD analysis project Ga0316187, IMG submission 204927) | Coastal sediment microbial communities from Maine, United States - Cross River worm burrow 1 | ecosystem: Environmental > Aquatic > Marine > Coastal > Sediment | place: USA: Maine...
GAAACAAATCCAACTGATGTCCCCGGGCCATCTGATCGGTCGATACTAGATTGGATGCGGTCACTCCCAGAAGTCGCACCGCGCGCTGTGCCGCCTCGGTCCGGTGCAGAAGCACCTCCAGCACCGGTATCACGTCTCTCGCCTGGGACACCGGGTAAGCCAGGGATTGGCTGCGGGTCACCAGTTCGAAGTCCCGATACTTGACCTTGAGCGTCAGGGTTCTGGCACGCAGACGTCTTGTCGAGAGACTGGCGCACACGTCCTGCGTCAGCGCGATGATCTGTTCGCGCATGACCGAAATGTCATTCAGGTCGGTCTGAAACGTGTTTTCCGCACCGATGGATTTTCGCGGGCGCTCGCTTTCCACTGGCCGATGGTCGATGCCGCGGGCGGCGTTGTAATAGTAGTGCGCCGCTTTGCCAAACAGCCTCTGAAGTTCGACTATGGAGCGCGCGCGTAAATCGGCCCCGGTATTGATGCCCACCTCGCGCATGCGCTTCTCGGTGGCCTTGCCAACGCCGTAGAAGCGGCCGATCGGCAGGGCGGATACGAAGGCGGGCCCCTGATCCGGGCGTATCACCGTGAGCCCATCCGGTTTGTCCAGATCCGAGGCCAGCTTGGCGAGGAATTTGTTGTACGACACCCCGGCGGAACCGGCCAGTGCGGTTTCTTTGAAAATCTGTTGCTTGATCTCCCGGGCAAGCAGCGTGGCCGAGCCGCGGTGCTGGGTGCTGGTGGTCACGTCCAGGTAGGCTTCGTCCAGAGACAGCGGTTCTACTTGTTCGGTGTAGCGCCGGAAGATGGCCTGAATTTGTCTGGAGACCGCTCGGTAGACATCAAAGCGCGGGCGCACAAAAATCGCATCGGGACATAGCCGATAGGCATGGGCGGACGGCATGGCCGAATGGATGCCAAAGACACGCGCCTCGTAGCTGCAGGTGGCGACCACGCCCCGGCTGTCCGGCGCCCCCCCCACCACCAGCGGATGGCCACGATACTCGGCACAATCGCGCTGCTCAACCGACGCATAGAATGCGTCCATGTCGATGTGAATGATCTTGCGCAGTTCGTCCACTGGCGTTCCGGTTCCACCAATATGGCGCCCACGAATTCAGGCTCTAGCCTGCAACACCGCTTTGAAGCACTGCCATATACAGGCCGGTTCCAACCCCGATGCTGAGCAGCGTGTTGCCGCGCCAGACATGCAGTCCCGCGGTCACACCCAGCGCCAGCAACTCGGGCAGCCCATGGGGCGCCTGCCCCAGCTCGATACCCCGCACTGCGTACAACACCAGAATGGTCATAACCGCTGCTGGTAGAACCCGGGCCAGGTATACCAGCAGGGGATGATTTTCGCGCCCTCGGAGCAGCAGAAACGGCAGCGCGCGGGTCGGAAAGGTCGCGACCGCCATCACTCCGATCATTGCCAGCGGATAGATCAACTCGCCCATAGGCCCGATCTGCGTCCAATCAGCAACACGCTCAGGCTGACGGCCAGGGCGCCCAGCAGCATGTTATCGGGCCCCAGCAGCCAGAGCGCCGCCACTCCTGAGACCGCCGCCACTGCAAAAGGGTACATCGCTGTCGCGGACTTGATTTGGTCGATCAGTAATACGGTGAACAGGGCGGTCAGCGCGAAATCGAGCCCGGTGGTGTCCACGCTCAGATTTGTGCCCAGCAATGCGCCTACGCCGCAGCCGATCACCCAATAGCACTGATTCAAAGCGGTTACCGCAAGATGAAAGTCTTGAGGGTGCGTTTTGGCCGGTACCGGCGTGCTGGTCAACAAGGCATAGGTTTCATCGGTCAGGCCGAACACAAGATACCACTTGGCCCAGCCCGTTCCCGGATACCGTCCCAGCATGGAGAATCCGTAGAACAAATGCCGGGCGTTGAGCAGAAAGACGGCCACGGCCGTTTCCAACAGACCGGCTTGGGCGGCAAGCAGACCCACCCCCAGAAACTGGGCTGAACCCGCGTACACCGCCAGGCCGGTCAGCGGGGCCAACCACCACGGGTAGCCCAAGTCGCTGAACAAAAAGCCAAACGCGGCGCCCAGCGGCACGTAGCCGAACAGCACCGGAAGCGTGGCGCGAAATGCGGCGGCAATTTGGGCCCGTTCGGCCATTGAATCCTGCTTTCTGGATCGGCTTGGCGCGGGTGCGGTGTCGGCTGCCTCAGCTCAAACCAAGCCGAATGCGAGCCCGCCTGACCGCCTCTTTCACCTGCTTGGGGGCGGTGCCGCCCAAATGATCCCGTGCGGCCACCGAGCCCTCCAGGCTGAGGACATCCATCACGTCCACCTCGATCGCCGGCGAAAACTCTGCGAGTTCGGCCACGCTCATCTCCGACAGGTCGCGGCCCGTGTCCAAGCCCCGTTTTACCGCCTTGCCGACGATTTCGTGGGCGTCCCGGAACGGCACCTGTTTGCGCACCAGGTAGTCGGCCAGGTCCGTTGCTGTGGCGTATCCTTGCAGTGCGGCCTGGCGCATACGCTCCGCTTTCACCTGGATGTGCGGCACCATATCGGCGTAGGCGCGCAGGCAGGCCTGTATCGTGTCAATGGTGTCGAACAGCGGTTCCTTGTCTTCCTGATTGTCCTTGTTGTATGCCAGCGGCTGACCTTTCATCAGTGTCAGAAGTGCCACCAGATTGCCGTTAACCCGACCGGTTTTGCCCCGCACCAGCTCCGGGATGTCCGGATTCTTTTTCTGCGGCATGATCGACGATCCGGTGCAGAAGCGGTCGGGCAGGTTGACGAAATCGAACTGAGCCGAGGCCCAAAGCACCAGCTCCTCGGAAAATCGGGACAAATGGGTCATGATCAACGCGCCGGCCGCACAAAATTCGATGGCGAAATCGCGATCTGATACGGCGTCCAGGGAATTCTCCGAGGGCCGGTCAAAATCCAGCATGCTGCAGGTGATGCTGCGATCGATCGGAAACGTGGTGCCGGCCAGCGCGGCCGATCCCAGGGGCATGACGTTCAGGCGAGCGCGGCAATCCCTCAGCCGCCCGGCGTCCCGGTCGAGCATTTCGAACCAGGCCATCATGTGATGGCCGAAGGTCACGGGCTGCGCCACCTGCAGGTGCGTAAATCCGGGCATGATGGTTGCGGCCTCGCGTTCCGCCAGCGACAGCAGACCCGCTTGCAGCCGCCCCAGCGTTCCGAGAATCGTGTCGATGGCGTCCCGCAGGTACAGACGGATATCGGTGGCCACCTGGTCGTTGCGGGAGCGGCCGGTGTGCAGTCGTTTCCCGGCGTCGCCGATGTTGGCTGTGAGGCACGCCTCGATGTTCATATGGACATCTTCCAGCGAGGCTTGCCAATCGAATGTGCCGCGCTCGATGTCGGCCCGGATGGCCTCCAGGCCGGCTACGATCGCCTGCTGGTCCTCCGCGCTCAACACCCCCGCCTCGGCCAGCATGGTGGCATGGGCGATGGAGCCGGCGATGTCCTGCCGGTAGAGTCGCTGGTCGAAGCCCACCGAGGCATTGAATTGCTCGACGAACTGGTCCATCGCTTCGCTGAAACGCCCGCCCCAGCTCTGGTTGGTCTGCTCTGTACTCATCACTGAAGATCCCGGCGGTCATTGGGAGAAGGGGCCGCATTATAGCGGCTTCGGCACAGTCTGTTGGGGGAGTCCGGATCCAATGGCGCGGATCGCATTTCGGCCCACGAGAGGCACCCGCACCTCAGCCATTCCGCGACTAAGCCGGGCGAGGCCGCCGAGTCTTCTCAGCGCAGCAGACGTTGCTCGGCCTGGCGTATGGAGCGGTCCAGATACGCGCCATAGAATCCCGTTGTGCCAATGCCGACCAGACGTTCCGCCAGTTCGGCGCCGTTAGGTCCCAGTAGAATCACCGTTGGGGTTACCCCGACCTGGTAACGGCTGGCAATCTCTTCTGTTGCGGTGCGGCGGCCATCGAAATCGTTCACGTACTGGCCCGGATCCAGGCTGATCTTGCGTATTCGCACGCGGTTCGCGTACTGCCCGTTGCGAATCACCGGCAGCAGCTCATCGACTTCAAGTCGGCTGCAGTATCCGCAGTCAGAGGCCGCAAACATCAGTACCAGGGGCATCTGATTTCCGGTATCGGCTGCGAAGTCCCGGACCATCGGCAACCCATCGGTTTCGTCTGCGTGGAGCAGGCCGATGGTTATCAGGCACAGTAAAAAGGAAATCAACAGCGTGCGCATTTGCTCCTTGGCCCTGCGAAGACGACACAATCACAAAAATTATCATGTGCTAAACCAGAACGCACGCAGGCAAGGCGCACTCGCTGGTATGGTGTCCCTGTTCACGGTACAGTCTTCCGCTCGCCGCCGGTTCCGATCCCAACATGGCAGAATCAAGTATAAGAATTGCGACGCGCAAGAGCCCACTCGCCCTCTGGCAAGCGGAACATGTCGCGGAGCGCCTGCAAGTGACTCACCCCGGGTTGAGGGTGGAGCTGGTGGGTATGAGTACCCGCGGCGACCGGGTTTTGGACAGCCCGCTGGCCAAGATCGGTGGCAAGGGTTTGTTCGTCAAGGAACTCGAACTCGCTCTGTTGGATGGGCGGGCTGACATCGCCGTCCATTCTATGAAAGACGTTCCCATGGACTTCCCTGATGGCCTCCACCTGCCGGTCATCATGGAGCGGGAGAGTCCGCTGGATGCATTCGTGTCCAACCGCTTCGATCACCCCGATCAGCTTCCCGAAGGCGCCATCGTAGGCAGTTCCAGCCTCCGCCGTCAGTGCCAGTTGATGGCCCGCTATCCTCACCTCCAGGTCCGCACCCTTAGGGGCAATGTCAACACGCGATTGGCCAAGCTGGACGCTGGCGAGTACGACGCCATCATACTGGCCGTTTCCGGTCTGCGCCGCCTGGGATTCGACGCTCGCATCGCCGCTGAGTTGACGCCCGAGCTCAGTCTGCCGGCCATCGGACAGGGCGCTCTGGGTATCGAGTCACGGGTTGGCGACGCCCGGGTCGAGGCTTTGATCGGGGCGTTGGATCACACCCACACCCACCGTCGTGTCGCCGCCGAACGGGCGTTCAATCACCGGCTACAGGGCGGTTGCCAGGTACCGATAGCCGGCTACGCAGTGCTTGATGGCGAGGAGATCTGGCTTCGGGGTCTGGTGGGACAGCCCGATGGCACGCAGATCATCGCCGATGAGCGACGCGGTCACTGGCAGTCCAGTGAGGGGATGGGGCGCGAACTGGCCGATTCGCTGCTTGCTTCGGGCGCCGATCGGATCCTGCAGGCGTTGTACGATGCGGATGCCTCGTAATGTCGAGTACGGAAGAGCTGAGTGGGCGGCTGGCCGGGTGTGGCATCGTGGTAACCCGCCCTGCTGATCAGGCGGAATGCATGTGCGCGGCTATTGAGGTGGCCGGCGGACGGGCCATTCGATTTCCGGTGCTTGAAATTCTCGACCCGACCAACGCGGATGCCATGCACCTGGCGATAGAACGATTGGATGCCTACGATATGGCAATATTCATCAGCGCCAATGCAGTCAATCGAGCAATGAATCTGATCCTCGGCAGGCACGGCCTGCCTTCGACCCTGAAACGGGTCGCCATCGGCCGCGGCACTGCCCGAGCGCTCAAGAACTTCGGCGCGCCGGCGCATATCTATCCGCGCCAGCGCTTCAACAGCGAGGCTTTGCTGGCCATGGATGAGATGCAGGCGGTCAATGGGTCGCGCATCGTCATCTTTAGGGGCGAGGGCGGCCGTGAACTGCTGGGTGATACGCTGCGTGCCCGTGGGGCCCAGGTGGACTACGTTGAAGCCTACCGGCGGGGTCGACCCAGCGCCGATGTGGATGCGCTCATGCGGCACTGGGCGCGGGGCGAGGTCCAGGCCTTCGTGGTCACCAGCGGCGAGTCCCTGCGCAACCTGTTTGACATGGTTGGCAGGCTCGGCCAGCAGTGGCTGCGCAACACCCAGCTGGTTGTACTCAGCGATCGCACTGCGCTATCGGCCACTGAGATGGGCGTCAAAGCTCCGCCCCTGGTCGCCGCCGAGGCCAGCGACGCGTCTGTAATCGACGCATTGGTGACATGGTGGGAAAATGGCGTTCGGCGCAACGCCTGCTGCTGACGCTACACTGGACAAAGGCTGGAACAATTATTTTTCTTGGGGACGCGCGATGACCGACGACAAACGAAAGCAGGGAAATCAGAAATCCAATGCTCCAGCGGACAAGCGAGCCCAGGGCGCGGTGACGGCGACCAAGCCGGCTCATGCGGGTGCAACCGGCGGCTCCGGTCACGGGCGCGGCCTGGCCCTACTGGCGTTGGTGGTCGCTCTTGGCGCCGCCGGCGGGGCTGCCTACGTCTGGAACCAGATCAAACAACAGTTGGCCGAGTCCAGGGCCAACTCAACCACCGCTTCCTCAACACTGGCCTCGGTCGGCACTCAGGCCAAGCAGGCGGCGGACAGCGTCGATGCTCTCAAGAGCGAACTGGCCACGGTCAAACAGGAACTGGCCGATCAACTGGCGAAGCAGGGCGAAGCGGTTGAGCAGGCGGCCCAGGGTAGTCAGGCCGGAATCAGCAAACTGGACCAAACGGTCACAGAGCAACTCAGTACCGCGACCAAGACCGTGGCCGAGTCGTTGCAAACCGCTGAGTCCCAGATGAGCTCGCTGCGAGCCGAGATTCGCGCGGCGCAAAAGACCCTGGAAGACCGTATGCAGGCCCAGATTGACAGTCTTCAGCTCACGCAACGAGGGCTGGGGCAGTCCCTCGAGGTGGTGCGTGAAAATGTTGCCAGTGGTGGGGATCAAAATGCCTGGACCCTGTCAGAGGTGGATTATCTGCTGCAGATTGCGTCTCATCGTCTTCGCTATCAGGAAGATGTCGACGGCGCGTTGTCGGCGGTGGTGATGGCCCAGCAACGGCTGAATGTGGTCGATGAGCTGGCGTTCGCGCCGGTGCAGGTGATCCTCGAGGAGGAAATTGCCGCCCTGCGCAGTGCCAAGCAGCTCGACCGGGCAGAATTGGCCCACACGCTGGACGTGTTGGCCAAGGAAGCCTATTCGTTGCCGCTGCGTAACGATGCCCGAACCCAGGTGATCAAGGATCAGGCTGCGGCCAAACGGGCCGAGACTCAGGCCAACGTGGACACCGATCAGGAAGGCTGGTGGGAAGACGCGGCGACCAGCGCCTGGGGTGAAATCAAACAATTGGTGGTGATACGACATGAGCGGCGGGAGGCCGCACCCCTGATTGCGCCCCAGGAGGAGTATTTCCTGGCTCAGAATCTCAGGCTGAAGATCGAGCAGGCGCAGTTGGCCGCACTGCTCGATGACGGTTCCAGTTACCAGGATAACCTGGCAACGGCCCTGCAATGGATCGACCAGTATTTCGACACCAACGACGAGCGGGTTATAGATGCCGTTGCGCAGCTCAAGGCGTTGCAGCAGGTTGAATTGCACCCTTATCTGCCGGACGTCTCGCGCTCACTGCGCACATTCCGCGACATCATGGAAACCCGGAAGCCGCTAAAGACTTTGCCCGATGAAAACACTGATGCCGCCGGGGAGGGCTCGGCATGAAGCTTTTGGTGATATTGATTCTGGCCTTGTTCTGCTCAGTGGGCGTCGCCCTGCTGGTCAAGGAGGATCCGGGCTATGTTCTGGTGACCGTCGGGCAATGGACGGTGGAAACCAGTGTCGCCGTACTGCTGGTGTTCACCCTGGTCGCCTTTGTGGTGCTCTATAAACTGGTGCGTTACTCCATGCGGTTGGCCGAATTGCCCAAAAACACCCGGGAGGCCAACGACCGGCGTCGATTGCACAAAGCCCATCGCCTGCTGTCCACCGGTATGGAGCAACTGGCCGAGGGCAAGTGGAGTTCGGCAGAAAAGACCCTGGTCAAATCCGCCAACTATAACGATACCCCAGCGCTCAGCTATATCGGCGCGGCCAAGGCGGCGCAGCACCTCGGGGACGATGCCAAACGCGACAAACTGCTCAAGCTGGCCACGCCCCAGGATGGTAATGCGAACGTGGCCGTCGGTCTGACTCAGGCCGAGTTGCTGATGGAAACCGGGCAGCTCGATCGGGCCGCACAGTCCCTGGAGCATTTGCGCCTGCAGTCGCCCAAGCATCCTCAGGTGTTGAAGCGCCTCATGGAGTGCCGACTCGCGGCCAAGGACTGGCAGGGTCTTTGGCGCATTCTGCCGGACCTTAAAAAGCGGGGAGTCTTAAAGGGCGCCGAAATGACGGCTCTGGAGACCCAGGTCTACCATGAATTGCTGGCCGAAGCGGCCAAGTCAGATTCCGTCGAGACTCTACAAAAGGCCTGGAAGGACACGCCTGGGGCACTGCGCCGGGATGTGGACATGTTGGTGGACTACGCTGGCTATCTGGAGGGGCACGGGGCCGGTGACAGTGCCGAACAGCTCATCCGAAAAGCGCTGGATCATAACTGGGATCCAAAGATCGTCTTGGCCTACGGTGAGATCAACCGGGCCAATGCCGAGACTCAGCTCAAGTTCGCCGAAGCCTGGTTGCAGAGCCACCCCAAAGACCCGGATCTGCTGCTCAGTCTGGGGCGCATCGCCCGGCGTAATCATCAGTGGCAGAAAGCGCGCCAGTACTATGAGCACAGTATTGCGCTGAGGCCGGCGCCGGAAGCCTACCAGGAACTTGGCAGCTTGCTGGATCAGTTGGAAGAGCCGCAAAAGGCCCGCGACAGTTACCGCAACGGCATGCGTTTGTTGACGGGCAAGGAACTCTCCTCAACCAGCAACGTATTGGACGTGGCCGATCCGGATGCCACCGAGAAACTGGAACGCAAACCGGCACCGACGGATGGCGCCACCCAGACATCTTGAGGCGATCGGCGGTGCCCGGTCGCGTGCGTCGCTATGCGGTCTGACCGATCGGTCAGACCGCATAGCGTTCGTTCTCCGGTCAGTTCCCGTCCAGCGCTTGTAGTGTGTCTGACGCGTACTCAAACGAGTCGTAGAACAGAAATTCATCTGGAAGCCCGCAGCTCGCGAAAGCGGTGCGAGCGGCCTCAATCATGGCCGGTGGCCCGCTCATGTACACCTCATGCCCGCTCAGGTCCGGATGGTCTTCAGTCACCGCCTGATGGACGAATCCGGTCCTTCCGGACCATTCGTCTTCCTCGGCGGGCTCGGACAGAACCGGGACGTAGCGGATGTTCTCATGCTCGCGCGCCCAGGCCTCGGCCAGATCATGCAGATACAGATCCCGCTTCGCCCGCACCCCCCAATAAATCTCGATTGGGCGTTGCAGGCCCGCGGCAATCGCATGCTCTGTCATTCCCCTTAATGGGGCGAAACCGGTGCCGCCCCCCATCAGAATAATCGGTCGATCCGACTCCTCCCGCAAAAAGAACGAACCCAGTGGCCCTTCGAAGCGCAGAATCGCCTTCTCCTTCATGTCCGTAAACACGTGGTCCGTGAAGCGTCCGCCCGGCACGTGGCGGATATGGAGCTCCAGAAAATCGTCTTCATGGGGCGCCGTGGCCAGCGAAAAGCCGCGTCGTCGTCCATCCCGGAGGATGATGTCGATGTATTGTCCGGCCAGAAACTGAAGCCGTTCGGTGGCGGGTAGTTTCAGTTTCAACCGCATGACGTCATGAGACAGCTTATCCATGGCCGCGACCCGGCAGGGCAGAACCTTGACCTGGATATCCTTCGCAGCCCCGACTTCGCGAATCTCCACCTCCAGGTCGCTGTCGGGACGGGCCTGGCACAGTAGCGCTTTGCCCTGTGCGATTTCGTCCTCGCTAATGGCCGCGGGCTTGCCATCGGGGTAGTGCACCCGACCCGCAAGCAGCTTGCCCGCACAGGACCCACATGCGCCATTGCGGCATCCATAGGGCAGCGCGAAGCCCTCGCGAAGTCCCGCCTCAAGCACGCTCTCGCCCGTCTCCACGACAATTCTGTGCCCGCTGGGCTGAATCGTGACCGTATGACTCATTGACTCCCGAACCCTTACATCAAGCTAGGGCGCTTCTGATCTACTCTGGACAAAGCAGCTTGGACGATGAAGCTGTGCATTTGAGTGCCAAGATGCAAGTTCACGAATAGATCAGAAGCGCCCTAGGTAATTCGACCGGCCCGCGCCGATTTTGATTCAACCCTATCCACCAGGTGGTCGTGGCCGGCTCACACACCCAGGTCGAGGGATTGCCAGATGTCGTCCACTCGCCTGCGCACCGCTTCGCTCATGCGAATCGGACGACCCCATTCGCGGGTGGTTTCCCCCGCCCATTTGTTGGTGGCGTCCAACCCAATCTTGGACCCCAGACCGGACACGGGCGAGGCGAAGTCGAGGTAGTCGATCGGCGTATTGTCTACGATCACACAATCCCGACGTGGGTCCATGCGGGTGGTCAGCGCCCAAATCACATCCTGCCAGTTGCGGGTGTCGATGTCTTCATCCACCACGATCACGAACTTGGTGTACATGAACTGGCGCAGGAACGACCACACACCCATCATCACACGCTTGGCATGCCCGGGATATTGCTTGCGCATGCTCACCACCGCCATGCGGTAGGAACAGCCCTCGGGCGGCAAATAGAAATCGATGATTTCGGGGAACTGCTTTTGCAGCAGCGGCACGAACACCTCGTTCAAGGCCACACCGAGCACGGCCGGTTCATCCGGTGGCCGGCCGGTGTAGGTACTGTGGTAAAGCGGCTCCCTGCGCTGGGTGATGCGTTCAATGGTGAACACCGGGAACTGGTCGACTTCGTTGTAGTATCCCGTGTGATCGCCGAACGGACCCTCCGGCGCCGTATCGCCCGGGTAGATAAAGCCTTCCAAAACGATCTCGGCCGAGGCCGGAACCTGCAACTCTGAGCCGATGCACTGACCCAGTTCGGTGCGGGACCCCCGCAACAGGCCGGCGAAGGCGTGTTCGGACAGGCTGTCGGGCACCGGTGTCACCGCAGCAAGGATGGTGG
>Ga0316187_10005481_pt1 | contig 10947 bp, 14 predicted proteins | sample CroRivburrow1_MG_FD_204927 | JGI IMG/M metagenome (GOLD analysis project Ga0316187, IMG submission 204927) | Coastal sediment microbial communities from Maine, United States - Cross River worm burrow 1 | ecosystem: Environmental > Aquatic > Marine > Coastal > Sediment | place: USA: Maine...
CAGCAGCCATCGAAGATTGCGGAAACTAAGCGAAGTCGGTAGCTTCATTCTTGTCTTTGCCGGCAGTTTCGAGCCGGGGCGTTAAACCGATACCAGTCCTGCGAAGTCATATATCGTCCAGAGGAGCCGCGGCCCTCATGACCGCGTCCTTTTATATTGTTTAAAATCAATTTATTGCGATTTCCATTTTTTGACCCAGGCACTCTGATTCATACCTAAGCAATCAACGGTCCTCCCCCTGCAAGACCACTATCCCGTGCTGACTCCACCCTACGTGGCAGTGACGGAAGGGCTGGTAAGACCGATGCCGCAAACACCCGCGCATCGGCTAGGATAGACTTTCATACCCAATGTTTTCAGGGCTAAAACGCCTTGATTGAGACGGAAAAATGACGCGTCTGGAAGTGTTCCCGCTGGCCCTTGGGGCGGGCAAGGAAGACAGGGATGATGTACCCGGAAACGCCGGAAGAAATAGCGCAGATCTCATCGGCGCTGAAATATCGGGCGTCGACATCTCAGCACCCCTGTCCGGGAATACCGTCGATTCGATACGCCAGGCGTTTCTGGAGCACCTCGTCGTCGTCTTCCGGGATCAGCAACTCACCCCTCAGCAATTACTCGCTTTTGCCCGCCAGTTCGGCGAACCAATGGCCTATCCTCAGTTGACGGGCCTGGCGGGCTGCCCGCTGGTCACACCGGTAATCAAACTCGAACATGAAACGATGAATTTTGGTGGTATCTGGCATTCAGATACCGCTTATCTTCAATGCCCGCCGATGGCGAGCATGTTGTACGCACTGGAAACACCGCCGGCGGGTGGGGATACATTGTTCTCCGACCAGTATCGTGCGTATGAGAGCCTGCCTGCCGAGATCAGGAACACAGTGGACACACTGGTTGGCGTCAACACCTCCGCGAAAGCCGAAGCATCAAGGACACGTGAAGTTCGACAGCGGGACGCGGGTGATCGGCTGAAAGTGCTGGTTGCCAAACACCCGGTTGTTCGCACTCATCCCGAAACGGGACGCAAATCGCTATACGTCAACTTCGGCCACACTACCCACTTCGACGGATGGACCGAAACCGGGAGCGCGCCCTTGCTCGCCACCTTGTTCGAACACCAGACCAGGCCCGAACTGATCTGTCGCTTGCGCTGGAAACCGGGATCGCTCGCGTTCTGGGACAACCGCTGCACGCTGCACTTCCCGATAAACGACTACCAGGGCTATCGGCGCGTAATGCATCGGGTCACTCTTGCCGGCGACAAGCCCTTCTGAGGCCGGGACCCGGCAAACGAAGTCGCGCCAAACCAGCAATACGGGTCGCCTTCGGTAGGGCCATCGCATCGTACCGGCGATCACCGGCTCAAACCAATCTGCCCGTGTTCAGATCCGCTTCAACCAGTCGCGTAGCGCCGCCGTTACTTCTTTCGGGCGTTCCAGGCTGGAAATATGACCGCACTCTTCGATCACAACGAGTTCGGAACCAGGGATCAGTGCGGCCATTTCTTCGTGTTGAGACAACGTCGTAAGGGCGTCCTGCCTGCCGCATAAAACCAGGGCCGGAACGCGCACTTGTCGAAGATCATCACGGCTGTCGGGGCGAGAAATAATGGCCTGCTGTTGGCGCACATAGGCGTTGACGCCGACACGCTCGGCCATTTCCGTGACAACTTGCACCAGAGCTTTATCCTCTTGCCGGGAAGGATGCATCAGTAGCGGCAGCATCAGCCTTGTGACCGGCTGGAAGTTGCGTGCCGTCTGCGCAATACGGACCAGATCGTGACGACGTTGGGTTTCTTCAGGCGTATCGGCAGCCCCACGGGTATCGAGCAAGGCAAGTGCGCTCACGCGCTGCGGTGCCTGACGCATAATCTCCATGCAAACGTATCCGCCCATCGATAGTCCCGCTAGCGCAAAGCGATCGAACGGTACGTCACGGAGCACTGCCTGCGCCATTTCCGCCATGCTGTCTTCAGATAGCAGGGGCGAAACCCAGCAATCGACAATACCCGACAATGCCTGAACTTGAGGCGCCCATAAGGCACGGTCGCAAAGCAACCCTGGCAACAGCACGAGTCCTTGTTTCATGCGTCCTTGTTTCAACTGCAAAGCCGTTTCATTTACAACGCCCTTTTGACAACACGGTCAGCATGCCTGACAGAACGCTTTGCGCTTAGCTCGATTTACGCAGATTTCACCCACTCTCGAATATCCCATGGTTCGTAAAGTGTCCAGATGTAATCGCTGCAAGAATTCTCCCGCAGCCGATGAACATCCTGCTGGTCCGCCTCATCGATAAAGGCCTGGAAGACGGCTTCGCTGGGAAACTCGACCACAATCATGTATCGGCGTTCCACGTCGCCATGCAGGTTGCGAATCGGCTTCCATCCAGAACTGACGACGCGCCCGCCCATACCGTAGATGATTTTTCCCGCCTTGACCGAGTAATCCCGATAGTCGTTCTCCCGTCCAGGCAAAAGATTGAATACATTCAGTGCGTATACCATGCGGCTCCCCCGTCTTCAGTCTGTTTTGCATCTCTCATCGAGCCCGGTTTTATACCATGACCAACGTCAACCGAAAGACCATGTGCCCCCTATGCCCATTGACGGCGCCTGATTCGCCCCAGCCGCATTCGCACCCTGATCGTATTGCCTCTACAATCTGCCCCAATAACCGTATCAACAAGAGGAGGAACAGAGTATGGCGACCAAGAACGTGCAAGTACTGCTTGCGAACCGCCCCGAAGGCTGGGTTAAGGAATCCGACTTCGACATCGTCGAAAACGACATTCCCAAGCCACAACCTGGCGAGATCCTGGTCGAGAACCACTGGCTGTCCCTCGACCCCTACATGCGAGGGCGCATGAGTGCGGGAAAGTCGTACGCCGCCGCAACTGAAATTGGTGATGTCATGACGGGTGGCACCGTCGGCAAGGTGATCGCTTCGCAAAATCCGAAATTCAGGGAAGGCGATATCGTTGTCGGATCGACCGGATGGCAACTTTATGCCACCTCGTCCGGTGAGGGAATCGCCAAAGTCGATTCAACCGCCGTCCCGCTCTCGGCGTATCTTGGCGTTTGCGGTATGCCCGGTGCGACCGCCTGGATCGGTTTGCTGGAGCACTGCGCACCGAAAACGGGGGAAACCGTACTGGTATCGGCGGCAACCGGCGCAGTCGGCAGCGTCGTCGGTCAACTGGCGAAAATGCAGGGGTGCCGCGCAGTCGGCATCGCCGGCGGACCAAAGAAGTGCGATTACGCAGTGAAAGAACTCGGATTCGACGCCTGCGTCGACTACAAGGCCGGGAATCTGTACGACGATCTCAAGGCTGCTTGCCCGGATGGCGTGGACTGCCTGTTTGAAAATGTTGGCGGCGAGGTCATGGATACAGCGCTGGCCCTGCTCAATCCATTCTCACGCGTTGCCCTGTGTGGACTGATCTCCGGCTACAACGCGACCGAACCTTACGGAATAAAAATGATTCGTTCGATCCTGGTAAACCGTGTAAACGTTCGCGGATTTATCGTCTTCGACCGCATCGACCTGTACCAGAAGGCAGTCGGCCAACTCGTTCGGTGGGTAGCGGAAGGAAAGATCAAATATCACGAGACTGTTGCCGAGGGAATCAGGACTGCGCCACAGGCATTTATAGGCATGCTCAAAGGCGAGAACCTCGGCAAGCAAGTGGTTAAACTGATCTGACCGCACACTCAGCGGAGGAATTGCAAATGAAGCACGCTACGGGTCTTCTTCACTCACGCCTTTGCGCTAAACACCTCGTTGTTGCCGCTGCACTCATTGCCGTGACGGGTCCTGTGTCAGCACAGGATCTGGCAACCAGGGTGGACCAGGACGTCACCAGCATGCAGGATCGCATCCTGTCGTGGCGGCGCGACATCCACCAGCATCCGGAACTTTCGAATCGCGAAACACGCACCGCTGCGCTGGTGGCCGCACATCTACGTGAATTGGGGCTGGAAGTACGCACCGGGGTCGCACACACCGGCGTCGTTGCCGTGCTCAAAGGCGGCAAACCCGGACCGGTCGTGGCCTTGCGTGCTGACATGGACGCATTGCCAGTGACCGAAGCAGTCGATGTCCCGTTCAAGTCAACAGCTACGGCGGAATACCTGGGTAACAATGTCGGAGTGATGCACGCGTGTGGACACGACGCACACACTGCGATCCTGATGGGTGTGGCCGAAGCACTTGCCCGCGTCAGGGATGAGTTGCCCGGCAGTGTGAAGTTCATATTCCAGCCAGCCGAAGAAGGGCCGCCCCCCGGTGAGGAAGGCGGTGCGATTCTGATGCTGAAAGAAAACGTGTTCAGCGATCCGAAACCGGACGCTATTTTCGGGCTGCATGTGATTGCCGGTTTGCACGCAGGCAAAATCACTTACCGGCCGGGACCATTGATGGCGAGCGCCGACTGGCTCTACATCACGGTCAAGGGGGCCCAGACACACGGAGCCTGGCCATGGCGCGGGATCGACCCCGTCATCACGTCCGCACAAATCGTCAGCGGACTACAAAACATCGTCGCCCGCCAGATCGACGTCTCCAAACAACCGGCGGTTGTAACGGTCGCTACAATTAACGGCGGCACGCGCAAGAACATCATTCCCGACAGTGTCGAAATGTCCGGCACGATCCGCACCTTCGACGAGGACATGCGATCTGACATTCACCGCCGCGTCGAGCACATCAGCAAAACGATCGCCAGCGCCAATGACGCCGAGGCAGAAGTCCGTATCGAGCAGGCAACCGCAGTCACTATCAATGACGAGGCACTCACCGAGAAGATGCTTCCAAGTCTGCGGCGCGTGGCCGGCGCAGAGAACGTAGCGATACAACAACGCGTCATGGTGGCCGAAGACTTTTCCTATTTCCAGCAACAGGTGCCAGGGCTGTTCTATTTTGTCGGAATCACCCCACCCGACCAGGACCCGGGCACCGCTGAGCCCAACCATTCGCCACGCTTTTTCATTGATGAAGCGGGCGTGATCGTTGGTGCTCGTACACTGGCAGCACTCACTGTGGATTTCCTTCAGGCAGGCAAGTAGTGTCTGCCTTGCACGAGAAGCTGACCCGGTCGCTCCCCGAAGATGCCAACCGTTCCGGATGCAAGCTACCATAAGGCGATCGGAAGGCGAATGCGAAACAATCGTGTTTCAGGGGACTGTCTGCGGCTAAAACCTGCCGTCGTGATAACTGTGATGCATTGCAATTTGAAAATGGGAATGACGAAATGACACTGATGAATGCTGGCCGTTTCTTCGCGCTGATCTTCGTTCTGATAGCCGCGGGTTGTGCTTCGACAACATTGACCAATAGCTGGCGCGCGCCCGATTACAGCACCCCTGTTAGCAGTCTGGTGGTAGTCGGCGTGAGCAAACAGGCATCGGTGCGGCGCGTGTTTGAGGACGAATTCTCGGCGCAATTGCGCGCAAAAGGCGTGCGCGCCGTGCCAAGTTATACACTCGTACCGGAAGACGGGCCAATTGGAGAGGACGATCTGCGCTCTGCTGTCGAGTCCAGCGGTGCCGATGCGGTGATCATCACCAGGCTGGTCAAGATCGAGAACAAGGTCGCCGTATCACAACCCGGCCCGCCGATCGCAGCAAGGTACGACCCCTACTATTACGGCTACTACTCCAGGGCCTGGGTTGGCTACTACGAACCGCCCATCGTGCAGCAATACGACATAGTTATCGCGGAAACCACCGTTTTTGTAAATGAGCGCGCAGAGCCGGTTTGGTCAGGAACGACAGAAACGTTTGCCCCGGTAGACCTTAAGAAGGAAACAGCCGGTTTCGCCAAGGTTGTTATCGAGGCGCTGGCTAAGGAAAAACTGATCTGATTTTCGTCAGAAAGGCAAAGACGTAAAGATGCTGAAACCGGAAACGTCCTCGTTGCCGCGCACGGCAATACCGAGCCGGTCAACATTTATCCCGAGAACGGTAAACGGTTCCCTGGCAAGAAGGCTGATCAACAGCTCAGTCTCCTCCTGGATCTTGTTGTCGCGGTCGCTGATTTCTGCGAAGTCCAGTCTCTTGAAGTAGTAATAGTACGCGGGCAGGACGCTCACTACGATCGCACGGCCGAACAGCTTGCCGCTAACAGGTATTTCGATATCGAATCCGATTGCGAACAGACTCAGTGGCTCATGCGGGCCGCCACTAGGGTGGTAGCCTGCCAGACTCAGTCTGTTCACCAGCGACAGTGCGCTGCGCTTGCGTTCTCCGATAAGAAAGCGGCTGCGTATTCCGGCATCGTAAATCCACGCGGATTCATCACCACCCAGTTCCCACCCCGCTCCAGCCGACACATACGGTTTGAGCAGCCAACGCGGCATCACTTTCTTCTCGAATTCGATTCCCGGGACGGCGCTGAAGGTACTGATTCGGTTGGGTAATCCGTTTTCGATAACATCATCGAAATCGAAGTCGTAGAAACCGAAAGAGATCGGGAGCGTAATTCTCAGACCCCACTGATCTTCCCCAGCTTCGCGCATGGTAAAGGACAGCGGCGCTTGCAGCACCCCGACGGTTCTGTCACCAGCTGAGTAAATCCCCGTCCCGTACGTCGCCGCGTAATACCAGTTGATCAGTTGCTGGTCGTCTTCAACTGCACGCGTTTGCGCACTGGCCACAGACATCGTTGCGACACAACAGAGGGATGTTGTCAGGAGTCGCCGCCACATCAAAGTGCCCACCCGCCGTTAACTCTTCACAATCGCCTGGAGCGCTAGGGGGGATTAACCGGTTCGACACGGTTCTGTTGCACGCGTACGCGATCACCCACATTCAATCCCGAGACATCGGACGCCTCCACCCTGACAAACCGGTCATCGTCAAATCGAACCACGATTTCGTATACCGTCCGTTCGAGCTGATTGCGCATTTTCTTGTCTCCGATGGCGCCGATCTGCGGCTTTGCCGACGGGTTACGCGTCAGCGGAATGTTGATGAACGGTCCCATAGGCGACGCTGTTTCTTCTACCGTCCTGGCGACTTCGCGTTCACTCGTAATCGCCTTGATCTCATAGATCACGCCGCATTCCATGCATGCCTGATTGACTGAAGGACCGGACAAGCTTCCTGTGTCCTGCGCAATGGCAAGATTCGAACACAGGAAGCCCGGCAAGGCAGCAAAAACGAAACGTGCAAGATGCATCAGGCGCATAACCCCGGTTACCGATATGAAAGGTTGAAGTTCAGCATAACCGAGCCACCCGGCACCAGCAACGGCCTCATAAGGTTTGCTCAGCCCGTGACCGGCACACGCCGTTCGTAGCGTGATGACATCAACGGCGATGAAATCATGAAGTCAGCACTGGCCCGGTCGCACGCTACCGGCACATTCCAGACCACAGCGATACGTAACAATGCCTTGACATCGGGGTCATGCGGCTGCGGCTGCAGCGGGTCCCAGAAAAAGATCACAAAATCCAGCCGGCCTTCGGCAATCATGGCACCGATCTGTTGATCACCTCCGAATGGGCCGCTAAGCAGTCTGGTAATTGGCAACCCGATGCCGTCCTCAAGCAGGCCGCCCGTCGTCCCGGTGGCATAGAGGTCATGCGCCTCGAGCGCTGCGCGATGGGTGCGTGCCCATTCCAGCAAATCCTGTTTCTTGTTGTCGTGCGCAATCAGCGCGACGCGTTTACGCGCTTCCATCATCGCGCCATGCATGACTTTTTCAGACACAGGATTCACACCGAATCACGGCTTCGGGTTCTCCAGCCCGCCAACGTACATACGATTCCACGTCGGACTGATAATCAACTGGTTGATACACGCGCGTGCCGGCAATTCAGCGATAAACAGGATGGTCGCACCGAGGTCTTCAGGCTGCAGCATCCTGCTTCGATCCTCCGCACTTGGCGGCACCGGACGCCGATCCATGATCGGCGTTGCGACTTCAGCGGGACAAATCGCGCAGGCGCGAATGCCGTTGATCGCCTCCTCCATATTAATGGTCTCGGTCATCGCTACCACCGCATGCTTGCTGGCGTTGTAAGCCGCACCCGTGAGCTTGGTGTGATACGCACCAGCCCATGATGAAATATTTATGACTACCCCGTCTTTGCGCTTGCGCATTCCGGGCAGTACCGCATGCGTCGTGTAGAACGAACCGTCGAGGTTGGTCCGGATGACATCATCCCAGCCTTGCGGTGTCTGGTTCTTCCAGTAACGATGCGGCACATTCATACCGGCGCTGTTGACCAGGATATCGATCCTGCCGTGGCGGGAAACGATGTTTTTCGCGGCCGTTTCAACGGCCGCCTTGTCGGCCACATCCAATGGTTCGATATCAACATCGAATCCACGAATGCGCAGTTTCTCGGCCTCCGGTTCCAGCACCTCCTTACGCCGCCCGCTCATCACCACCTTGGCACCCGCTTCTGCGAGTGATCTCGCGCCCGCCAGTCCGATGCCACTTCCGGCTCCGGTAACCCAAACAACCTTATCACTCAGATTCGACATTGATTCACCTTTCGAAGTAATTGCCAACAGCTACCGGAATCGGACCGGTCAGTCATCTGCAGGCGCAAATGCTTCGCGCAGCATCGCAGCACTTTCCGATATGGCACGTCGCGATGCATCTACCATACCGCCCATCAAATAGAAACCGTGCACCATTCCCTCGTAGTTGGACAGCCGAACACGGTTGCCGGCGTGAATCAGCGCCTCAGCGTATTCCACGCCCTCGTCACGCAACGGATCATAACCGGCAACGACAATCAGCGACGGTGGTAACGATGAAAGGTCATCCGCCTCAAGCGGTGCGTAGCGGAAATCCGTCACATCTTTCGAACTGCGAATGTATTGGGTAAAAAACCAGGTAATGGTTTTTCGGGTCAGCAGGTAGCCCTCTGCAAATGCGTGGTGCGATTTTGTCTCCGGCTCGGGCGCGGTCACCGGATAGATCAGCAACTGGAAGGCAATCTTCGGGGAGCCGGCGTTACGTGCGAGGATAGAAACGACAGCCGCCAGATTTCCGCCAGCGCTGTCTCCGCCCACGGCGATACGCGTGCCATCGACATTAATTTCGTCGGCATGCTTCACAACCCACTTTAACGCTGCGAAACAGTCGTCAACAGCCGCGGGAAACTTATGCTCCGGAGCGAGTCGGTAGTCCACTGCGACGACGATGCAATCCGCTTCGTTGGCGAGTGCGCGACACGCCGAGTCGTGCGTATCCAGATCGCCGATGACATACCCGCCGCCGTGATACCAGACCAGAACCGGCAGCTTCTCGCCTGAGGCCAACTCTCGCGGGGTGTAGATCCGGATGGGAATTTTCCCACCAGAGCCATCAATGTCGCGGTCTTCAAACCGGTGTATGTCAACATCGACCTTGAGGCGGTTGGTGCGGCGCCGGTACTCCGCTCGCGCATCGTGCGGCGTGAGCTGCCACAACTCGGCGACATTGGCTTTCTTCGCAGCGTCGAGCACTGCCTGTACTTGTGGATCCAGAGGCATTTTTAATCGCTTTCTTTTCTGGGGTACCTGAGTTTGAATGTGCCGGTTGCATGGGCAAGAAGCTCCTGCGCATCGTTGTGTAACTCACCTTCAACAAATACCAGTGTGCGACCAGCACGGTGCGCCCGCCCCCGGGCAGTGATGCGACCGGTGGCCGCCTTGATGAAGTTGGTTTTCAGCTCCACAGTGGTTGCGCCGATCGACGCAGCATCGAGCGATTTGGCACTCAACCCCATGACAATATCGAGTACGCTCATCACGACGCCGCCATGTGCGACCTGCCACGAGTTCATGTGCTCGTCCCGCAAATCCAGCAGCAGCCCAACATCACCGACACGTTTGTGTCCGGCAAGCACCCCGAGCTTCTCGGCAAAGGGTACATTTACATCAAGTCCAGAAGCCATCTACCTTACCACCCGCACCTTATTCCCCGACATCACACAGGCACCGGATCTATACGGAGGAAAATCCGCCATCCACGGCAATGATCTGCCCGGTCATGTAGGCGGACGCGTCGGAAGCCAGCAACAACGCAAGCCCTTTCAAATCCTCATCCCCGCCGAGGCGCCTCATCGGTGTTTGATCCATGATGTATTGCTCGGCGCGATCGATCATGCCCTTCGACATTTTCGACGGAAAGACACCGGGCGCAATGGCGTTCACGGTGATGTTGTGCGTTGCCCACTCGGCACCTAGCGATCGGGTGAAATTAACCACTCCGCCTTTACTGGAGTTGTAGGCAATCGTTGGCATGAAGCCGGGATCGGTTCCGACCAGCCCGGCGATGGATGCAATATTGATGATTTTGCCGTACTTGCGCGGAATCATACTGAGCTTTCCAACGGTCTGGCTCAGCAGGAACGGCGCAGTCAGGTTCAGGTTGATGATTTTCTGCCATGCGTCCAGAGGGTGATCCTCTGCCGGCGCCCCCCAGGCCGCACCGGCGTTGTTGATCAGGATATCGATCTGGCCAAACGCCTTGAGCACGTCCTCCACCATCGGCTTGATCGAATCCGACACCTGCAGATCGTTGACCACTGTCAGCGACTCGATGCCCATTTTCGATAAATGCGCGCTCGCCTCTTCGAGTTCGGCGGCCTTGCGTGCGGTGATTGCCACCTTTGCGCCCATTTCGCCGAGGGCTTCGGCCATTTGCAATCCAAGTCCGCGAGAACCGCCCGTAATCAACGCAGTCTTACCCGACAAATCAAACAGCTTCTTGACACTCATACCATCACTCCCTGTCGCTTTTTCGTTGTGGTTACTTCAGTGGAAGCCGAAGCCAGGCGTCCGCTCCCGCACCGGCGCTGCGCGATACCGTGTCGCGGCCGCCTTCGGCAATCCGCAATCCCAGTCCGCGAGAACCGCCCGTAATCAGCGCAGCCTTACCCGACAAATCAAACAGCTTCTTGACACTCATACCTTCGCTCCCCATCGCTTTTCGTTATGGTTAC
>Ga0316187_10005483_pt1 | contig 10945 bp, 9 predicted proteins | sample CroRivburrow1_MG_FD_204927 | JGI IMG/M metagenome (GOLD analysis project Ga0316187, IMG submission 204927) | Coastal sediment microbial communities from Maine, United States - Cross River worm burrow 1 | ecosystem: Environmental > Aquatic > Marine > Coastal > Sediment | place: USA: Maine...
TCGCCTTCATGGATCGAGAGTTGGGCCGCTTGACGAGCGCCTTCGAAGCGCGGCTCGAAGGCAAGCCCTACAAGATCGTGGTGGCTGGAGACCATGGTCAGGGTCTCGGGGACCATGGCGAAGCCTTACACGGCAACCTGCTCTACCAGGGTGTGACGCGGGTTCCACTCATTGTTGCGGGGTCCGCAGTCGCTGCCGGCCGGATCGACGTTGCTGTCAGCACTCGCCGCATCTTCGACACCCTCCTCGGCTGGGCCAGCAGTGAAGACGCGAGCCCTGGTCTGTTGAGTGCCGCAACCGAATCCGTGCTGGCTGAGGCGTTCAAGCCCTATCTGCAGTACGGCTGGCAACCGCAAGTCATGGCGGTCGATGGATCGACGAAGATCATCCTCTCGGGAGAGCTGGAAGTCTTCGACATCATTGCCGACCCGGCGGAAGCGACTGACCTCGCGGGTCGCGTCCAGGTCGATCCGGAGGTGATGAAGACGGTTCGAGACCACTGGGAGCGAGCCCTCTCTGGCCCCTTGGAGTCCGGTGCCATCTTGGGGCAGGAGGCGACGGAGCGGCTGGCAAGCCTCGGCTATATCGGCTCTGAAGGGAACCCGCTGCTGCGCGACGGAGCGCCCAATCCGAAGGACATGGTCGACTTGTTCCACGATCTCGATGTCGGCTCGGTGCTTTTCGTCCGCAAGGAGTACGAAAAAGCCTTGCCGCTCTACGAGCGCGTCCTCTCCGCTGATCCCTACAATCGTGCCGTCTGTCTCCATCTTGCCGTGGCTCATTCCGTGCTCGGTCATGAACAACGCGCTCTCGAGTACTTCGACCGCGCCAGGAAGATCAGTCCCGACTCTGTGGATCTACAGCACTACCAGGCTATGCATCACTTTCGTCTTCAGCAGTGGGAGGAGGCCGAGCCCCTCTTCGAGATCGTCCTCGCCGCAACACCCGACAGGCTGCCGGCGCTAGAGTGTCTGGCTCAGATCCGCGAACGGCAAGGCCGCATCGAGGAAGCGAGCTCACTTCTCGAACGCATCGTGACCCTGAAGAGCGAACCGCAAGCCGAGTTTGTGAAGTTGGGTGAGATGAGAATGTCGGTCGGCGACACCCAGGAGGCGATCCGAGCTTTCGAGAGCGCTCGGGTACTTCAAGAGCAGGAGTTTGATCATTCCCTGGAGTTGGGGGTGCTCTATCTGGCCGACCGGCGACTCGTCGAGGCGGCAGCGAGCCTGGACAGGGTGACCCCTACCCACCCGGCCTACCCCTTGGCGCTCTTCAAGCGCGCCCAGGTCAGCGTCCTGCTCGGTGAGCCCGACCGCGACCAGCGCATCCAACTGGCGCGCGACAACGCCGATGCCACGACCGCACCTCTGATCGCCAACGAAAAACTGTTCAAAGGCCCACCAGCTCCTTAGGGACTCCGGATCGCTGGACTGGAGATTCGTTCGGGTGGTCCGACAGGGGACGGCGTCGGCTACTCAGACTGCAACGGGAGGCCGCCACATCGTCTCGTCATCACGCCCCCTCTCCTGTGCTCTCTCGTGGACCTTGCGCTGCGCTCGACTCGGCGCCCCCTGTCGGACCACCCGAATGAACCTCTGGCATCGTTGAAGGCAATAGGGGCTTAGGGCAGTAGGGGCGTAAGGGCCTAGGGGTCTAGAGGAATGGGAGGGGGGCCACGGCCTCAAAGAACGGCCGGAGGTACAACGGCCGCCTCAACCCCAAGCACCCAAGGAACGGACGGACGTAGTCCGGGCGCCTCAACCCTCTAGGACACGGCTCCTTCGAGGGCGACGAGCGTGCCGTTCGTGGCATCCAGGTGAACCTCGGTGCCGTAGGGTAGGGCCGTGTTGCGGTCTCCGTGGCCAAAAGTGCCACCGAAAACAACCGGAACAGCGAGCCTCTCGAGGCGCTCAACGAGGACCTCGCGGGTCGTGGGGTGCTGCTCGACCCCTACTTGGATGTCGTCACAATCGGTGAAATCGCCAACCACGACTCCCGACACCCGGGACAGCACACCGGCCAGCTCGAAGTGCGTCAACAGTCGATCGACGCGGTAGGGAAGCTCTCCAACGTCCTCGAGAAACAGCACCGCACCGTCGAACTCGGGCTGCAGGCTTGTGCCCAGAAGTCGCGACAGCACTTCCAGGTTGCCTCCCAGAAGAGGCCCTCGCGCCACACCCGAAACCACATTCTCGAGCCCAAGCAACAGGATGCCGGGCTCCGGATTCTCGAGCAGTCTGAAGAGGGACTCTCTGTCTTCACGGGGAAGTCCCGCGAACTGACTGATCATCGGCCCGTGGATCGCTGCCACTCCGGACCGGGCGCATGTCGCGAGCAGCGCCGTGACATCGGAGAAACCGACGATCGGTTTCGGTCTCTCCAGAAGGGCCCGGCTGTCGATTTGCGCCAGGATTCGCAGCAAGCCGTACCCCCCACGGGCGAGAAAGATGGCTCTGCACTCGGGGTCCGCGATGGCGGTGTTGAGCGCCTCCAACCGATGGTCGTCGTCGCCGGCCAGGAAGCCGTGCTTGGAGAAGAGGCTGGCCTCGTCGAAACATAGATCGTAGCGCCCCTCCAGGGCCTCGAGACCAGCCATGAACCGCTGCCTGTCGACCGGCCCTGAAGCCGCTACGACTCGAACCCGGTCCCCGACTTCCAGGCGGGGGGGGCGAAGGATCGCGCTCATCCCCCGATCCTATCCGCTCATCCTCGGAAGCGGGCCGAGCGACGGCCCCGAATACCTTACAATCGAACCCTCTCGCGCTGCCGGAGTCGACACCAATGCCTCAGAGAACCCGCTTCGCTGATCTCCTCTCTGCCTGTACCGGAATCGTACTTATGGCGGCGTTGGCAGGCTGCGCCTCCTCGCCGGCGATTCATGATCGACCCGTCTCCTTTTCTGCCGCCCGACAACAGGCAACGCTCGATTACATCGCCAAGCATTACGGTAAAGAACCCTTGGACATCTCGATCGAGCCCCGAATCATCGTTTTGCATTGGACGGCGATCCCCGACCTCGCCGGCTCTTTTGCTGCCTTCGAGGCCGAGCAGCTGCCGAGCTCTCGCCCAGACCTGGCAATGGCTGGACAGGTCAACGTCTCGATCCAGTTCCTCGTCGATCGCGACGGCACCGTCTACCGCCTCATGCCCGAGACGTGGATGGCGCGGCATACGATCGGACTCAACTACAACTCCATTGGGGTCGAGAATGTCGGCGGTGGCGACAGCGTCGACAACATGACCGCTGCCCAGATCGAGGCCAACATCCGGCTCGTGCGTTACTTGGCCAAGAAATACCCATCGATCGAGTACCTGATCGGGCACTCGGAGTATCGCGAATTCGAAGGTCACCCCTTGTGGCTCGAACTGGACGACGACTACCGCACCGAGAAGGTCGATCCCGGAGATCGTTTCATGACGGCGGTCCGCGATGCGGTCGCTACGATCGGCTTGAAAGGTCCGGACGACGTTCGAGCCGAAAAGGAAGTCGAGTGAGCAGCCGGGCTTGCTGAATTCCCGTCATTTGGACATCGGCCGCAGGAGGCCGACCGTCAATCTCGCCGCGCCACCGAGGCCGAGGCTTCTCAACGGCTGCTCGCGAGAGTGGATCGCCAGAAGTCGCGAGAACAAGACCGGGCTGTCAGACAGCGTCTCGATCAGGCGGTGGCGCAGGACGGGGCGCCGCTCGACGAAAAGTAGGCCAGCGATGAGAGCGTTGGGCAGGCGCGCGAGACGAGCTACTCGCCGTTCGTACTCGAGAAGGTCATCGTTCTCGATGGCTGCCGCCAAGGCCGACGCCTGAAGAAAGGCCATCGACAACCCCTCTCCAGTGATCGCGTCTCGATAGCCAGCCGCGTCACCCACCAGGACCACTCTCTCTCTCGCTATCCGGGAGGCTCGGTGACGCAAAGGGCCCGCACCGCGGACCCGACTCGCGGGCTCTGCGCCCTGCAGTCGTCGTTCCAGAGCGGGAAATCTTGCGAGCAATTGCTCGAAATTGGCCTTCTGCCCACTCCACAGGAGAGCCACGCCAACCTCGCTCGACCCCACCGGCGTCACGTAGGCCTCGCATTCAGATCCCCAGTAGACCTCGACCAGGTCGGTCCATGGCTGGCTCCGGAAGTGCCGCCTGACCCCGAAGCGCTGCGGTCCGATCGACGATCCCTCGAGCCCAGCCCATCGCCGAACCCGGGACCTGAGGCCATCAGCACCCACAATCCACCGGGCCGAGATCCGCCCGCGCTCGGTCATCACTCCCTGAGCCGAGACCCCATGCACTTTTTCTCCCCAAACGAGCTCTGCGCCACCGTCCGCGGCCCTTTCCACCATGGCTGTGTGCAGCTCCGTGCGGCGTACTCCCATCGCACATCGTGAAGGGAACCGAGCCTCTGCAACCGTCTCGCCGTCGATATATCGGATGCCCCTGATCTTGTAGCAGGCTCTCTGATCGAGATCGATCCCCATCGCCTTCAGTCGCGCCACGCCTTCGGGCATGATCCCCTCACCGCATGCCTTGTCGACCGGGGGTCGCGACCCCTCCAAGACCATGACCTCGATTCCCCGCTGACGCAGCTCGATCGCCGTGGCCAGACCGGCCGGTCCGCCACCAATCACCACCACCTCGCGATCATGTGCTCTTCCAGCCACCTCGCCTCCTCCGTCGCCAACGCTGGAAGGCCCTGGAAGACCGCCACCACGATCTGGTCAACACCAGCGCAGAGACTGGGCCAGCCGGAGTCAGCTCGTCAGCCAAGAATCGCCGCAGGGTTTCCGCCCGCCGAATCTTGCCCGAAGAGGTTCGCGGCAGGGTCCCCGGCTCCAGCACCACGACCCGGTCAACCGCTATGCCACTCGTCTTGAGGACTTCTTGGCGGCAACTCTCCTCGATTGCCTCGGGGGTCTGCCGAGAACCACTCGAGCTGCGTTCGACAAAAAGCCACACCGCCTCGGCCTCAGAGCTCTCTGGGCGATGACTGACCGCTGCCACGCAACCCTTGCGGACGCTCTTCAAGCCCGCTAGGGCAAATTCCAACTCCTCTGGTGCGTGGTTCTGCCCGCGCACGATCAGGACATCCTTCGCCCTGCCGGTGATGAACAGCTCGCCTTCGACACGAACGCCGAGATCTCCTGTGTCGAGCCACCCGTCCCTGAGCACCGCTGCAGTGCTGCCGGGACGGTCCAGATACTCCTTCATGAGAGATGGCCCCTGTACCCAGATCCGGCCCACAGAACCGTCTCTGTTCTCCTGTCCAGCCTCGTCCCGGACCGAGATTCGAAATCCGGGAAGTGGTTGCCCCACGGACACCAGTTCGATGCCATCTGGCTCCGGTATTGCCAAGCCTTGCTCGGACAGGGCTCGGCGCTCGAATCTCTGACTGAGAAAGCCCCGTTCAATAGGGCTGAAGGTTACAGCCAGAGAAGCCTCCGAAAGACCGTACACCGGCGTCAGTGCCCGCGGTGAGAATCCCCATCGGGCAAAACGCTCTGCAAACCTCCGCAACACCGCGGGCGCGACCGGCTCCGAGCCGTTCAGGGCCACCTTCCAGCAGGACAGGTCGACCCCCTCCATCGCTTCGTCGGACACCTTGTCGACGCAAAGCCCATAGGCGAAGTTGGGGGCCGGAGAAACGGTTGCGCGATAGCGGGAGATGGCTCGCAACCAGACCTCGGGGCGCGCCACGAAGACCTCGGGTGGGATCAGGGTCAACACCGATGGCCGCTCCAGTGCCGGGAAGACGCAGCCGATCAATCCCATGTCGTGGTAGAGCGGCAGCCACGAAGCGCCGGAGTGGCGCACCTCGGCCGTGTCTGGCCAGTATCGATTCAGCGCCTTGACCTGCGCCATCACCGCGCGGTGGGTAAGCGCTACCGGTTTCGGGTCTACCGTCGTTCCCGACGAGAATTGCACCAGGGCGAGGTCCTCTGGGCTCGCCTCAGGAAGACGGCCATCACCGCTCGGCAGTTCGTCGAGGACCAGACAACCCAACTCGGGGTCGGCCCGCTCCATGGTCTGGCCGAGAATGCCGCGAACTCGCGACGAAACCAGCACGACCCGCGCTGAGACTGCCTGTAGAAGGCTTGCTGTTCGAGCGTGGTACTCCTCCAACCTTCCCAGGCGAACCGGCGGGTAGAGCGGTACGGGGATAGCACCGACCAACAAGGCTCCAAAGAAGGCGAAAAAGAAGCCCTTTTCAGTGGGGAACACCAGCGCGACCCTGTCACCACGACTCACCCCGAGCCGACGAAGCCCCGAGGCCACCCTGAGCGACTCTTCGAAGACGTCCGACCAACTCAGCCACTCGGGTTGCTCTCTTCTGTCGAGCAGGCGAAGACCCGCGTCTGGAAACTCCACCGCTCTCTCCAGGGCCTTCTGCAGCGTGGTGGCTTTCGCTCTCTGCATCACAGCTTCAACCGACGCTCTTCTGCTCAATGACTCGCACCAGGTCTCCGACGGTCTCGATTCCCGCCTCGTCATCCTCGTCCAAGCAAATCCGAAAGTGGTTCTCTACCTCGACCGCCAGTGTCAGGAGCTTCAAGGAGTCGAGCTCCAGGTCCTCGATCAGGTGCATATCCGGGCGCAGCTCCCCCTTCCAGCCCAGATGCCTCTGCGCTACCAGAGCCACACCTTCCAAGGTCGACTCCTGTTTCATTCAACCACCTCGGCTCCCTCTCGCAGCGCCGTCTCTTCCACTCTGATGCGCGTCCTCAGGAGACTGGCGTTGAGAATGCTGTAGATCAGAGCGGTAAGCCAAGCGGTGTGGACCAAGGGAAGAGCTGCGATCTCCAAGACAACGGCCAGATAGTTCGGATGGTCGAGGAAACGAAATGGGCCCGCTGTGATCCTGGATTCTTTGGCCCGCAGCACCCGCGTCGTCCAGCGCCGGCCCAAGGTCACGACCACCCAATAGCGCAGAGCCATCGCCACCATCAAGAGCAGCAGCATCGCCAGCGCCAGCGGTGGAATCAGTGGCCGCTCCAGGAACCATACTTCCATGGGGGCCGCCAACAGAAAGGTCGAGTGGAGCATGACCATCCAAGGATAGTGGGACTCGCCCACCTCGACGGCGCCACGAGCCAGCAACCAGCGCCGGTTGCGACTCGCCAGCCGCAACTCCACGAGCCGCTCCAGACCAACCAATGCGATCAGGGCGGTAAAAAGCCACCGACTGTCTACCATTCCAACAGCACCAGCTCGGAGCAGAAGCCCGGCCCCATGGCCAGCAGCATTCCATAGCTGCCCGGTTCGGGTGGTCGAGATCTCATCGTCTCTTGCAGCACGAGAAGGACAGATGTCGAGGAGAGATTTCCAACCGTCTCGAGGCTCTCTCTGGTCAAGTCCAACGCGTCGGGCTGGAGCTCGAGGGCGGTCTCGAGGGCGCTCACGACCTTCGGTCCGCCAGGATGAGCCACCCAGGAGACGATATCGCTGCGGCTCAGCCCCTGTGCGCCGAGAAAATCGTCGACGTCTTGTCGCAGGTTCCGCCGGGCCATCTCCGGGACGTCGGCCGAGAGAACGACCTGGAAACCCTTCTCGGAGATGTCCCAGCCCATGACCCTCTCGGTATCTGGATAAAAGACCGAGCGAGTGGCCACAATGCGCGGACCTGATGCCGGCCGCTCCTCACCCACCACGATTACGGCCGCTGCACCATCGCCGAACAGGCCTGATGAAATGAGGTTGGGAATCGATAGATCCTGAAGCTGCAATGTCAGAGAACAAAGCTCCACCGAGAGCAGCACCGCAACCTCATCGGGGTAGGCCTTCACATAGTCGGCAGCCCTGGAGATCCCCGCCGCTCCGCCGACGCATCCCAGGCCGAAGATCGGCAGACGCTTGACTCTCGGCGACAGATCCAGCCGATTGACCAGACGCGCATCGATGGACGGTGTCGCCACGCCCGTCACCGAAACAAAAATAAGGCAGTCGACGTCGGCAGGTTCGAGCCTGGCCTGGGCGAGGGCTTCGCGAACGGCCTGCTCGCCGACATCCTGGGCGACTCGTATCCAAGCGTCATTGGACTGCCCCCAGCCCTCGAGCTGCGAATACTCTTCGATGGGAAGGGCCAGGTGTCTTCCACCAACCAACACATTCTTGTGCAGGGCCTCGAGACGGCCCTGGTTGTAGAGCTGCCGAGACCAGGTCCGTTTGAACTCCTCCAGCAACCGCTCTTGAGAGTAGTAATGGGGAGGAAACGCCGCACCCACGGATGCGATCTTCATTGCTTGAACACCTCGATCTTCCGCCCGGTCAAGACTCGTACTCCGAGAGTTGGACTACTGCCCATTGTACGGGTTCGCGCGCGGGCTGGATCCGGTTCATTCGACCCCCTTGGGGTGGTCGATCATAGACCACGCGACTCCTTCGCGGTTCCCTCGAGCATGGGCTGGCTGTAGACTCGTCCACGCTCTACCCCTGGGTGATCCGAAACTCGCTGCATTTCGTATAGGCCCAGTAGACGTCATGCGCCCGCTTCAGCCACAGCCTCTGCTCCTCGTCTTCACTCTCGGGCCGCACCGTGAGCAGCGACGCCGCAGTCTGCTGCCCGCGTGGCTACAGGGTGCCGAGCGGCGGCTCCACGAACAAAGCCTGGAATCGATTCTCGCCGCAGGGCGTTCTGCTGGCTGTGATTGCCGAGTGGCGGCACCATCGCCTCTCGACCTGACCCCGAACTCGAAGCAGATCGAACAAACAGGCCGGTCCTTCGGAGAGCGACTCCGGGGCTCCATCCGGTCGGTCGAGTCGGACTCTGCGGGGCGGCCTACGATCGTCGTGGGGTCCGACTGCCCAGAGCTCTCGGCGGATCATCTGCGCGAGACCCTGCGCCATCTCGCCGACAATCCAGACCGCGTCGTGATCGGCCCAGCATCCGATGGCGGCTTTTATCTCTTGGCCTTCAATCGCCCTGTCGATACCGAGCTGTCCCGCGTCCGCTGGTGCCGGGAGGACACACTGAAGTGCCTGCTGGCGGCTCTACAGGAGAGCGGGCGCCCTGTCACCCTTCTCGAAGCGCTCGCAGATCTCGACACCACGAACGATCTCGAAAGATGGCTGGCGGCCAAGGTTCCAGCTCTCTCCGCATGGCGCCAGCTTCACCACTACCTCCGGCGCCTACTGTCTGGTCTCCGGCGCCCTTCAGTTCCCGCCGTGATGGGGACACCGATACCGGTCTCTGCCCATCCCCGCCGGGGACGCTCTCCTCCAGCCCGTCGACACTGAGAGCCGATCATCTCCTGCCGCCGTCGAAACAGTCGGCTGGCCGAAAACCCTGTCGTCCGACCCGGAGATTCGCGTCTCCCTTTCGAGGTAGTTAGACATCATGACAACAGTCAGTGTGGAGCAAGTGGTCAGGGACCGCTACAGCCTGGGTGCCGAAACGCGAGTGGCAGCGCTGTGCTGCCCAACGGACTATGACCCGCGGTACCTCGAGGTGATCCCGCAGGAAGTCCTCGAGCGCGACTATGGTTGCGGCGACCCCAGCCAATACCTCAAAGAGGGCGAGACGGTCCTCGACCTGGGCAGCGGCACGGGGAAGATCTGCTTCATCGCCGCTCAGGTCGTGGGGGAGACGGGGCGCGTTATCGGCATCGACATGACTCCGGAGATGCTGACCGTGGCGCGCCAGGCAGCACCAGCGGTCGCCTCGCAGCTCGGCTTTTCCAACGTCGAGTTTCGACGTGGCCGAATCCAGGACTTGAGGCTCGACCTCGACCTGTTGGAGGAAGTCATGGTCGAGAATCCGGTGGGCGACGTGGAAGGCCTGCTAGAGATTCAGGGACGCAGCGACGAGTTACGTGCCAACCAACCTCTCGTAGACAATGACTCGGTCGATGTCGTGGTTTCCAACTGCGTCCTCAACCTGGTGGACAATCGCCAGAAGGAGGTGCTATTCGAGGAGATCTATCGCGTCCTGCGGCGCGGCGGGCGCGCCGTTATCTCCGACATCGTCAGTGACGAACCGGTTCCAGATGCGATGCAGAACGACCCCGATCTTTGGAGCGGCTGTCTCTCTGGAGCGCTGACGGAAGAGGGGTTCTTGGCCGCCTTCGAAGAGGCCGGGTTTCACGGTGTCCGCATCCTGATTCGCCAGCAGGAGCCCTGGCAAACGGTGAGTGGCATCGAGTTCCGCTCGGTGACCGTGGAGGCCTTTAAGGGCAAAGAGGGACCCTGTTGGGAGCGCAATCAGGCCGTCATCTACAGGGGCCCGTTCAAGGAGGTTCTGGACGACGACGACCACCGACTAGAGCGCGGCCGACGCTACGCGGTCTGTGACAAGACCTACAACCTCTACCGTCAGGAGCCCTATCGCGACTCCTTCGAGTTCGTGGAGCCGCTGGAGGAGATTGCCCTCGAGGAGGCCCAGCCCTTCGACTGTTCTAGAACTCCTCTGCGTCAGCCCAAGGAAACCAAGGGGCGGGACTACGATCTGACGTCTACAGCGGCCGAATCCTGCTGCGGCCCGGAGGGCTGCTGTTAGTGCCGACCCTCGAGGCCTCTGAGGCCCCGGCGCCGCGAGTCGCCCTGAGCGCACTCGACACACTCTGGTTCCAGGTGGCCGGCACGGTGTGCAACCTGGCTTGCACCCACTGCTTCGTTTCCAGCTCTCCCACCAACAGGACCCACGACTTCCTCTCCTTAAAAGCGATCCTCCCTTATCTCGAAGAAGCCTCGAAGCTCGGGGTCAAGGAGCTCTACTTCACTGGCGGCGAGCCCTTCTTGAACCCGGAGTTGGAATCGATTCTCGTTAGAGCTCTCGACGTCGGCCCCGTAACGGTGTTGACGAACGGCCTGCTGTTGGACCCGCCTCGCTGCCGCCGGCTGAGCAGGTTCGCCGAGCAGACCGACTACTCTCTCGATTTTCGGATCTCTCTGGATGGCTACGCTGCCGAGACCAACGACCCCATTCGCGGTGAGGGCACCTTTGAGAGAATCCTCCAGGGCGTGTCG
>Ga0316187_10005488_pt1 | contig 10942 bp, 7 predicted proteins | sample CroRivburrow1_MG_FD_204927 | JGI IMG/M metagenome (GOLD analysis project Ga0316187, IMG submission 204927) | Coastal sediment microbial communities from Maine, United States - Cross River worm burrow 1 | ecosystem: Environmental > Aquatic > Marine > Coastal > Sediment | place: USA: Maine...
TTTATTGGGCCTAACTGTTTGGGTTTGATGCGCCCTGATACCGGGCTCAACTGTACCTTCAACAAGGGTAGTGCCAGCCAGGGAAAGATTGCACTGGTGTCACAGTCCGGTGCGCTTTGTACAGCGATACTGGATTGGGCTGCTGCAAACAATATCGGTTTTTCGGCTGTGGTTTCCACCGGCATTTCGGCAGATACTGATTTTGGTGATGTTCTTGATTACCTGGTGAGTGATCCTAAAACCAAAAGTATCCTGCTTTACATCGAGGGAATACATCACGCGCGTTCATTCATGAGTGGTCTGCGGGCCGCTGCGCGTGTTAAGCCGGTTATCGCTCTCAAGGTAGGTCGCCACATGAGCGGCTCTAGGGCCGCCATGTCCCACACCGGCGCCCTGGTCGGGGCGGACGACGTATTTGAAAGCGCCTTGCGTCGCGCCGGTGTGGTGCGTGGCCTGCGTATCGGAGATCTGTTTTCTGCAGCCACTACCTTGACATCTGTGTTCAGCGTGAAGGGTGAGCATCTAGCCATTGTCACCAATGGCGGTGGTCCGGGAGTAATGGCTACCGACCGTGTGACTGATCTTGGTATGTCGTTGGCAGAGTTGTCAGAGGACACACTAAAGAGGTTGAATACTGTTTTGCCGGCGACATGGTCACAGGCCAACCCGGTGGATGTCATCGGTGATGCCACACCCGAGCGTTATTCACGGGCGGTCGAAACCTGCATGAGTGATCCCGGTGTCGATGGCCTGCTGGTCATACTGACTCCCCAGGCAATGACCGATCCAGCCGCGGTAGCACGATCACTGGTTAAACTTCGCGATACAAGCCACAAGCCGCTACTGGCGTGTTGGATGGGTGACATCCAGGTCGCAGAAGGCCGCCGGATACTGCGTGATGCCAATGTGCCCACCTTCCATACTCCGGAAGCGGCAGTCGAGGCATTTTCCTATCTGGTGAACTACTACCGAAACCAGAAATTGCTGCTTGAAACACCGGGGCCGCTGTCACTCGGTAAGGCACCCGACGTCGAAGGTGCACGGATGATTATCGAGGGTGCGCTTGCAGAGGGTCGTAAAGTACTCAGTGAGTCGGAGTCCAAGGCGGTGTTGCGTGCCTTCCATATCCCGACTGCTCAGGCCAGTGTTGTGAGGTCACCCAATGAGGCGCTGGTCCAGGCCGAGAGTATTGGTTTTCCGGTGGTTTTGAAGATCAATTCTCCGGACATCACCCACAAGTCTGATGCTGGCGGGGTGCGCCTTGGTATCAGCAACGCACAGGCTGTTCGTAGTGCCTACAATGACATGCTGGACTCGGTGCAGAAAAGCCGACCGGATGCGCGTATTGACGGGGTCACTATCGAACCGATGCTACAGCGGCCCAACGGCAGGGAACTTCTGGTAGGTCTTGTTACAGACCCGGTGTTTGGTCCGGTCATAACCTTCGGCGCTGGTGGCACCGCCGTCGAGGTTATGGGCGATCGGGCAGTCACTTTGCCACCGCTTAACCACAGGCTGGTGCAGGACCTGATCGGGCAGACGCGGGTATTCAAGCTGCTCGGCGCATTCCGCCATATGCCGATGGTTGATATAGAAGCACTGGAGCAGGTACTGCTGCGTGTCTCGGAAATCGCCTGCGAGCTTCCACATGTCAAGGAACTGGATATCAATCCACTGATTGTCGATGAGCACGGTGCCATTGCCGTCGATGCGCGCATGGTCGTGGATTACCATTCGCAGTCTTCTGAGCCCTATAACCACATGGCAATCTACCCTTATCCTGCACATCTCGTGAAAAACTGGCAATTACCAAACGGCACTGACATGGTGATTCGGCCAATACGCCCGGAGGACGCCAGAATCGAACAGACATTCATCCAGAAACTCTCACAGCAAGCGAAATATTTCCGTTTCATGCAGTCCATTACCGAGCTTAGTCCGCAAATGCTAGCTCGTTTTACCCAGATCGACTACGACCGGGAAATGGCTTTGATCGCAGTGGTGTATGTGGACGGTCAAGAGACTGAAATCGGTGTCGCACGTTACATTACCAACCCGGATGGCAAGAGTTGTGAATTTGCTATCGTGATTGCAGACAACTGGCAGCGACAAGGTATTGCGCACCGCTTGATGCAGCTGCTAATTACAACAGCCCGCAGTCATGCACTGCAGATCATGGAGGGTGATGTGCTCGCCGATAACCGCGAGATGCTCAACCTTATGTCGAAGTTAGGCTTCAGTATTTACCCAAGCGAAGAAGAAACCAGAATGGAACACGTTGTTTTGCGCTTGTAGATCATTTTTCTTAGGATGAGGCGGCCAGATCTATCACTTGAGTGTCGACGCCCCTCGTCGAACGCCCCCCGGAATTCCCAGTCCATGCCCACGCCATGGGATACACCAAGGGATTCAGATCCCTTGGTCTCAATGACATAACTATATGAAATTTATGCAGATGGTGGGCCCGCCAGGACTCGAACCTGGGACCAAGGTCGTACTAGCCTTTTTGCTAATGCTTGTGATGTTTGCAATGGCCTCTTTTTTTTCTCGCGAATGAGTGAAAAGGATCAGTCTGTCAAAGCAAGCTGAATTACAGCCCGTATTTACAGGATATAATCCAAACGCCGATTCTGGTGTCAGACATTCCTGTACGTACATTCCCCTACGTGATTCCCCCAATATCTAACCATTCCTTCCGTATGTAGTATTGAAATGTCTAGTCAGATAAATACAAGACAGGTAACAACTGGATTGGGGAAACGCATCATGACTGATATACAAATGGTCCTGGCGCTGGTTGGCGCATCTATTGGGGTAGTTGCTACGGGCATTTCTATGGCTTGGTACTGTAAAGAACTGCCAAGACACCATTATCGGGAATTTTTAAGCAGGCTGACAAAATACGGTCATTCTTGATCGTAACAATCCAGCAATAGTGTCAGTGCCTAGTGCTGTAAAGCGATGCTCAAGGTTTCATTTAAAGATAGTAAAGCGCCATCAATGCACCCCGCCAGGGAAATGAACAACGGGAGATGCATCTACACAAAGGCCTTTTTCCCACCGGAATAGGCGATTGATGATGTTTTCCGCATGGATAAAGGTACCGATCGACCGCACACTGTCGAGTAAAGTCCAGGGGATCAAAAAAAGTATCAATTTTTTGATCCCAGGCTGCGCAAATACAAGCTTTCCACTTTCTCCCTGGCCCAGGGGGTTTTCCGCAGGAATTTCAGGCTGGATTTAATGCTTGGTTCATGGATAAAACATTTGATGTTGATGGTTTGCCCCAGTTCTTCCCAACCATAATGCTCAACCAGGTCCGTGAGGATCATCTCCAATTTTACGCCATGCAGGGGGTTTTTGGGCTGGGTGTTACTCACTATGTTTAATTATGAGACTGGCGTCCCCGAATCGTTTCGATTGACATTTTCCTCGAACTTTTCTGCCTTTTTCACACGAATCTTATTGCCGCCAACATCTCGGTAATTAAGGTCCTTTATCGCCGCCTTGGCCTCACCGGCACGAGGCATTTCAACGAAACCAAAGCCTTTGGATTTTCCTGTCACTTTATCCATTACCAGTTTGCAGTACTGCACATTCCCATACTCTTGAAACAAGATCAGCAGTTCCGCTTCTGTCGTGTTCCGGGACAAGTTACGCATCATGATTTTCATGTCTTGCACCATGCAGTGAATTCAGTTGTATAAAGTGATGGCTATTGAGAGGCCCTCGCGAACAGTTCCGTATGGTTCCCATGATAGCAAGTAATAGAAGCAGTGGTGAGTTGTTGTGTGCATGCCCATGCTGGGAACGTCGGAGAGGCGGACACTCCGGGCAGCAGAGGGGCGTTTTTTGCCCCCGCCCGAGGTCATCGGGACCGGGGAGAGGGCGCAATTCCGAACGGCGGTTTCCGGGGTGCAGGCTCAAACCGGTGCCGAAATCGCATCGACCATAACGGTACCGGTAATGAAGGGGCGGAGAGGGGGCGATTTCGAACGGCGAGTTTCGGGTGCGGAGAGGACGTTCATCGGGTGGCTTTCATCACTCTGGTGATAATTACTGTACTACCGGGAACGGCCAAAACACGACATTTATGCTCATGAAAAACGGCAACCCGAAGGCCGCCGTTAATTCATAGTTTGGTCTGCAAACCCGGCCCCACTATTCTGAAGTAAGCGGACCAGCAATACCTTCATACCCTTAGGCTAATACTCACTGCTCGATTTCGAAAATGGCCTCACAGGTCGGGCTGATAACGTAGCCATCACCCGCAGTCATGGTCATAGTGTAGGTACCGGGAGCTGTGTAGTTCTTAGTCATTAAGTTGTACTGCCACTTGCTGCCTGTATAGTCAAAGTAGAACTCATTGCCATCGGTTCCCTTTCCAACTGCCAGCGCATCATCGGTGACGTCAACGGAAACGCCTCCCGTCGCAGGGCTGTAAATGACCTGTAACAGGGGCAGCGTGCTCATCAGCTCAGCATCAGTGACTGGATTACCGTCGACATCCAGTAATTGTGCCTTAAGTGGCAACGCACATTTCCTTCTGACCTTAACCGGGCCAGCATTCAAGGGCGGGCGTTAGAGGGGAGCTTGAGGGCTCAGTCAGTGTGGCTAGGGTGGGTGTCAGGGTTGTGGTTCAAGTACTTTCCGGCAGTGGCGGTAACAGGCGATGTAACGAGGTAATCGGTTACCCGGTAACCGTGGACTTTACGGGATAGGGCTTTTATTCTTTCTGTACGTCTCCATGGTAGCGGGTGAGTGCGGTACACACATGAACCTTGATTTCGATCCCGTTCAGACTCTTGGTATGGCCATCCTGGTGCTGTACACAGGTATTCTCATGATCAGCCATATTGGCTGGTTGCGAAATAATGACATACCCGTTCCCGTAGCAGGCGGGCTGCTGTTTGCGATTGTAACCGGTATTGCGTTCAGCAGTCTTAACCTGCGTATGAGTTTCGATATGGCATTGAAAGAACCTCTGATGCTGGCCTTTTTTTCGTCTATCGGCCTCGGTGCGGACCTGCGCATGCTTTATCGTGGTGGCCCGCAATTATTACTGTTTGCTCTCGTTTGTATTGGTTATTTAATTCTACAGAATGGTCTTGGCTTGATTGCGGCGGTCAGTATGGACCTTCATCCCCTGGTTGGACTATTGAGCGGATCGATTACTCTGTCTGGCGGTCATGGCACAGGTATTGCCTATGCCCAGCAATTTCAGGACACAAGCAATCTTGCAGGTGCTATGGAGCTGGCAATGGCCTGTGCAACCTTTGGTCTGGTGCTCGGTGGCTTGATCGGAGGACCGCTTGCCGGCCGCCTGATAAGGAAGCACCAGTTACATTCAGATATCGAAAACCAGGCAGGACAGGGTGTCGATCAGCTGCCGGTAGACAGGAAGATCGATTCAGATAACTATTTGCTGTCACTGTTTTATATCGTTCTATGCCTTATAGGCGGAACAGCCATTGCTTCAGTCATGTCAGATTTTGCATTCACCCTCCCGGATTTTGTATGGTGCCTCCTGATCGGTGTAATTATCCGCAATGGTGCAATATTTCATAGACATCTGCGAGTCCATACAGAATCGGTCAGTCTGATCGGCAATCTTTCGCTTTCCCTGTTTCTGGCAATGGCGCTTATGTCACTTCAATTATGGAATTTGGTCAGTTTGGCGGGACCACTCCTGGTACTGCTTGCGATTCAGGTGGTTGGTATTCTGGTCTTTGCGACGTTCATAACCTTCCGTTTCATGGGTGGCCATTATGATGCAGCAGTCATTGCTGGTGGCCATTGCGGGTTTGCCATGGGCGCAACACCTACTGCAGTTGCGAACATGGAAGCATTGACGAAGCGTTTTGGCCCTTCACCGCAGGCCTTTCTCGTTGTGCCATTAATGGGTGCCTTTTTTATTGATTTATTGAATGCGATTGTTATCCAGGGATACCTGTCTCTGCCCTTGTTTGGTTTCTAGCCAGTACCGTGAGTTTCCGTTCACTATTAATCGTTCTTCTAGTGATGGCGGTATCCTCCTGCACGCGCGGACCAGATGAGGCTGTAATTTATAATGAAATACTTGCCCGGCTTGATAAGGAATTTTCTGCCGATCTGTTTACCATCAACTCTCTTTCACGCAAAGGCTCTGCCCCCGTGCCTGGCGATGATGGTATGTATATTTATTATGACTCCGAACTTGCTTTTCAGCGTGACTACAACCTGACGTCCTGGAACGGACTGAATCTTGGAACGCTGGCTGTCGTCCTGGGGGCAACGCCCGAAGGAGTCGATGGATTCAATAACAGCGGAAACAGTCGTGGTGATGTCTTGAAAGTTAGGGGTCGCCTTAGGTATGTATATAAGGGTGGGGAATGGTTAAACATCAGGCACACTGCGCCACCAACGGCTGCCATGCAACTGGCAACAGAAGCGACGGAAGGCAGTGGACCTGATGCTGTTCTCAGGCACGTACGCGAGCTGGTGCAGCGTACTCCTGCGAGCAGCAAGAAATCCAGTGAAAGCCTGATTATTGAAGAGTTCAGAAAATCACTGTCGCTGATTGATCTCGGCATTGCGAGACATGAAGGAAAGCTGCTGTTCGGAACAGGCTGGCCAGCTGGCACTTATAATAAATTCGGGACCGCATACAGGGATTATGCCTCGCAACACCAGTTTTCTGTCTTCAATTATGCATCCGAAGGCAGTATGGAAAACGGGCATCAACTACAAGCCGGTCAGTTGGATTTTGCACTGTTGCAGAGTGATGTAGCAGAAGTTCTTTCCAAGGGCTGGGTGGCAGAATACCAACTGCCACATCCTGATTTGCGTTCAGTGGCAAGCTTGTGGCCGGAGGCGCTGCATATCGTCACCCTTGAAGGAAATGGTATTGATACTTTTTCTGACTTGCAGGGCAAGCGGCTGGCTATCGGTAGCAGACAGTCTGGCACGCGTTATACAGCTATACGGGTGTGGATGGCGTCCGGCCTGACTGCCCCTGGGATAAGTCAGATAGAGGAAATCGGTATCGGTGCCTCTATTGAAGCATTGGAGAGCGGGAAGGTTGATGCCATATTCATTGCCGGAGCCATCCCAGACCCGGCAATCCAGGAGCTGAACCAGCAGCGGCTGGACGTTCGGCTAATACCAATCGCACAGAACACCCTAACCAGGCTTACAGAAGAATATTTTTCTTACTATGGAATCACCATCCCGGAAAGAACCTATCCCGGTCAGACAGAACCCTACCAAACACTTGGCTTCGCTGCCTTGCTTTTAACCAATCGTGCAACCAGTGATGAAGATGTGAGGACGTTCCTTACGCTTATGGTAGAAGGTGCGGATGATATTGCCAGGAATTTCTATCGCGCCGGTTTCATATCACAGGACACAGCCAGGCTTGGAATTGCGGTCCCCCTTCATCCAGCTGCTGAGCAGTATTATGCGGAACAAAATAACAACATAAACGGGGCGCCAGAGTAATTGCCGCACACAGGACATCCTTGATGGATGCGCCGACGAAAGCGTAGCTTGTGTGGGTATGAGGACGAGATAGCCGTCGTCTTGGGGGGCGGTATTCGGCGTATTCATTGATGACCGGTGCGACGAGTGACTCGACGGTGTTGTGGAGTGGGTGGTCGAAGAGTTGTTCAACGTCGGGGATGGATAGGATTGCACACAGCCTGGATAAGGCGCTCGAGGAGCCGCCAGAGTATACAGACCTATATTGGATCAGAGACCAACTCGTGCCGATCATGAACGATCTGAGTGGTCTAATTGAGCATCGGACGCATGAGTGGAGTGGACATGTAGCAGAGCATGAAAGTACTGCTATAGGTTTTGGAAAAGTGCTTCAGAGTGGCTTTGACGCTTTAGGTGGCGGAACTTGACCGCAAAAGAATCCAGCCATTCTGTATATGGCACGGCACGCAGGAGCCTGAGCATGGGAATGATGTTGTTGCAGGTTGCCTGGTATTACCACTGCAGATCTCACTAATATTGGCGATACCGCCTGGACCGTCACCCGTGAGCGGTCATCTCAGTCTGCCCGCCCCGAGTCGGACGCCCCCGGAGTTCCCCGTCCATGCTCCCACCATGGCATACACCAAGGGACTATGGATCCCTTGGTATCAATGACATAACTATATGAAATTTATGGGGGTGGTGGGCCCGGTAGGACTTGAACCTGGGGACGTCGGGTGAGTCGGCCTGCTCGGGTGTCTGAGTTGGGCGGTCCCCGGAATTCACGCTCACTCACAAGCTTGATGGCCTGTGTTGAATAGTCTCTTACGGTAATTCGTCAAAGGGCCATAACAATAGTAATTGCAATTACAGTCAGAAAGGCCAAGACCAGGTCTTCCTTGAGATGCGATGGTCTGCGAATGCTCATACGTTACCATTAATTGATATTTCAGAGACCGGGGGCAATTCGCGAGAGCCGCCCCCGGTTGGCAATATTGGTAGTAATGGTTATCTACTGTGCAGTTGTAGCCGGTGCTACCGGAGCAACTGTTGCGACTGGTGCATAACCATAAGGCGCGTAGCCATAGCCGTAAGGCGCATAGCCATATGGGCCGTATCCATAATGACGTCCATAGTAATCGCCATAGCCACGACCATAACCGCGTCCGTAGCCACCGCCACCAAAGTGCATGCTGAAGCCGAAATCGGCGTCACCGAAGAAATCGCCAAAGCCGTCGCCCCAGCCATCACCCCAGCCATCGTTGTAACCTCGATAAGGACCCCAACCACCCCAAGCAGAAACGGTGCTTGAAGCAACTACCAAAGTAAGAGCAGTCATTACTGTAGTTAACTTTTTCATCATGTTTCTCCAGAGTTAATGTAACAAGGCTATTTCCGAAAAATGGGTCTAGTTGTTACGGCCATATTATATAAGAACATGCTTATATATGAAATCTCTCTATTGGGGAGGTAGAGCCACACTCCGAACGAGCCAACAACACCGCGCCGCTTAACGTGCAACCGTAGGTTGTCTTCGTGTGAGTCAGGAGGTGGTGCTTGAATCGAATGGTGGGACAGAGTGCCACTGTGCTATACCTGTGCTCTACCTAACTCGGTATTTCCTGAGCGAAGCAGATGAATTTTCAGCCAAATAGAAATATACGGAGATGTCGTGAAGCGATTTAAGAATATTCTTCTGGTTTGCAATTTTGATGCGAAGCAGCACATGGCTGAGGATCGTGCTGTGTCACTGGCCAAACAAAACGAGGCGCAGCTGACGGTTTTTACCGTGGTCAAAGAGCGTTCGGCAGATGCGCGCATGACATTCACACTCATGCCACCGCAGGAACTTCATTCGCTAGTGATCGATGATTATCGGGAAAAGGTCGATGCGCTTGCCGCTGACATTGGCCAGCAAGGGGTTGACGTAAGATCGCAGGTGGTGACAGGAACGCCGTTCCTGGAGATTATCCGTCAGGTGCTGCGTGATAAGCATGACCTGGTGATTCTGGCGTCGGAAGGGAAAGGCGGCGTAAATGACCGGTTGTTCGGAACCACCTCTATGCACCTGATGCGAAAATGCCCCTGTCCCGTGTGGGTGGTCAAGCGGGCACAGACGCGGCCTTATACTCGCATCCTGGCGGCGGTAGATCCCTCTATTTATGACTCGAGAAGGGGGGCGATTAATCCTCTGATCCTGCAACTGGCCAGCGGCATGGCTCGCAAGGAAGCGGGAGAACTGCACATCATTCATGTGTGGCGTTTGTTTGGTGAACGTTATGTGCGCAGTAGTGGTATGACTGCGGAAGCGGTTCAGGAAGCGAAGGCGCTAGAGAAGAAACAGCATAAACAGCGCTTCGATACTCTGTTGAACCGGGCTGATGTCACCGATTTGAACCCCCACCTGCACCTGATTGAAGGCGATCCCGATGACCGTATACCGGAGCTGGTGGTGGAAAAGGGTATCGACTTGCTGGTTATGGGTACGGTCTGCCGCACGGGAATCGCTGGTTTTCTGATCGGCAACACAGCGGAAGAGGTGCTCAATCAGGTGGACTGCTCCGTGCTGACGCTCAAACCCGAAGGCTTCATTACACCTGTCCCCCTCGAATAAGCTATGATCGATTTTTATCTGAGGGGGATGCGCTCCACGAGATGTTGCAGAGGCTGACGATTGAGGCGGGGGAATGCCATGCCCCCCTCTATGCCTCACACCAAGGGACTATGGATCCCTTTGTACGGGCGCTACAACGCCATGATTACTATGGGGATTAGTGGGCCCGCCAGGACTCGAACCGGATGACATGAAGCGCGCGAGATATCACCCAACCTGCCTACTGTGGGAAATGTCTAAGGAGATGACAAGGGTGACAAATACTCAGAAGCACACCAGCCTTTTCCGAGCCGTTCGGTATCCACGTAGTACCAACCATTTTCCTCGTCGATATAACTAACCTCCGTGCCAGTACTCAGCACACCGATAGGTGCATCATCCAGGGATATGGATGTCCTGAGATTTAATCTGCTATTTACAGCATGTGTCGGAATAAATGTCTCGTCGATTTTTGCAGCACTATCAGCTACTCCTGAGGCCTGTGAGTTTGCCACAGTAGATACTGGTTTTCCGTCTGCAGGTTTAGGGGCATCTTGATCTGTAAAAGTAGTTTTCACAATTGTATTGTTGGGTTCGACTAACTCCATTACTTGAGTGAGTTCAGCTCCAAGGCTGGAGATTGATTTGGTGAGTAATTCAACACGATCAGTCAGCTGTTCGATTGCTTCATTCGCTTTTCTGATTTGGTCTTCGTGAATTGCTACGCGTGAATCCTGCGCAACTAGATTGACGTCTTCTGTTGAGAATAAAGAGTTCATCAACCAGGCAGTTATGAATCCGACGGCTATTCCACCGAGTACGGCGATTTTCAGTGACTTTTCGTTTGAAGTCGTGGATGGTTTGTTGGTCTGAAGGTTTGTATTCGACTCA
>Ga0316187_10005489_pt1 | contig 10941 bp, 15 predicted proteins | sample CroRivburrow1_MG_FD_204927 | JGI IMG/M metagenome (GOLD analysis project Ga0316187, IMG submission 204927) | Coastal sediment microbial communities from Maine, United States - Cross River worm burrow 1 | ecosystem: Environmental > Aquatic > Marine > Coastal > Sediment | place: USA: Maine...
AAACATAGGCATTTAAATGAAAGCAGAATCAATACTGAGATTTATGTTTATTATTGGAGCTGTTGTTGATGGCGGAATCGCAACATCGTGGTTTTTGATAGCATCTGGATGGGGTATACCAAATATTTTAAATGGGTACATTGGGACAGGGCCAGACTATCAATTAGCGATGTATGGTAGCGCAATGTTTATGGCAGGGTGGGCAGTGTTGTTAGCCTGGGGTGCGTTAAAGCCAATTGAGAGAAAAGAGCTTCTTCTAATTACTTCTCTGTTTCTTTTACTCTCCGTCATTATCGAGATCGTGTTTTTTAGTAACATGCTAGGAGGAGCAGTCTTTTTGTTTGGAGTAACTAAGCGCTTAATTTTGAGCCTGTTATTTACTTCGGCCTATTTCTATTCATTAAAAACGCAAGGTAGCTAATGTCGCCTAACAAATCACTCCACTGGAATTTTGCTACGCTACGCTTCGCAAAACCCCGTGAGCTAAACCGTTATGTTTATAAAACTATTCCAACTAACCAAGATTAACGAGGTAAAAAATGAAAGTAGCATATATCTTTTCTACGCAAGGACATTCGGTATCATACAAACTGGGTAAAATGATTCTCCCTCAGCTAGAAGATGATGCTCATGGAGTCGAAGTGGTTGGAATGTTCTTCTTTGAAGATAATGCTTATGTGTTACAAAAAGGCAATCCAATTGGAGAACGACTAGCTAAAGTAGCTGCTGATTCAAACATGCTGTTAATGGCATGCGACCAATGTGCTTGCGAGAGAGAAATAGATGGCATGTTAGTAGAAGGGGCAACAATTGGTTGCTTTCCTAATCTGTATGGTGCCCTATCAGGCAATATGCCTGATCAAGTAATTACACTGTAAAAACTCAACAATGCGTTTAACCCTGACCGTTTTATACGCCGCGCCGCTTTGCTTTGCTCTGTATAAAACGGCCGGTTAACTTGAACGTTATTTGCCCTGAAGGAACGACATGAGTCCGACAGTATTCAGGGAAAGAGGCTATAGAATTTTCTTCTTTTCGCGGGAAGAAATATCGAACAAAATAAAATTAATGTAGGAATTTAAATGGGAAGAATTACACAAATCGTAGTAGCTTCATGTCTGTTCTTGGGTTCTGCTCCTCTGCTTTGTGCCAGCGAAGGCACCCCTTGGGGGATGGCAAAAGTACTTGATATCGAATATAAGCCAAATAAGGTTCTATATGACTTAACTTCAGGAGATAAGAAGGATCTTGTCAGCGTTCTCGATCGAGTGGGGTATCTTTATAAACTTTACGGGTCAGATACCTTTGATAGTTCAATTGTGGTGGTCATCCACGGAGGGGCTATTCCGTTTTTCGCGATTGATGAATTTGAAGAAAACAAGGAGATTATGCAACGCGCTCAAAGCTTGACAGTTGGAACATCTATAGAGTTTCGGATGTGTCATGCTGCTGCAAAATTATTAAACTATGAGTCGAACGACATACATGGATTTGTAACAATGGTGCCGATGGCTGACGCGGAAATAGTCAGACTACAGCACGATGGTTATGCTTATATGCATTGATTGATGCAAAGCATCCAGGTGATGGAACATGCGCTGGAGATGCTCGAGAAACCTCCGAAGGCTGACTGCTCCTGCGCATAGTGAACAGCAGCAGAGGTTCGCCGACAACAACAAGAGCCGGTGTCTGACCGGCAATACCACACCGCGGGGATTACGCTGCCGCAGGCGGCAGAGCCTTGCCATGAGGGCGGAAAAAACACGCTTGCCTCTGGTGTGGTGAACTTCCCGAAAATTTTAACGATATACAAAACAACAGTATAGAAGTTGCTCGCCCGTACGATTTTGGCAGGAACGAATCTTGCTGTGTTTAGTGCCTGAGTGGTGAAATACCAGGGGCAGGCATGAATAAATCGACTATATTCGGATTTCTGGGCGGCGTAGCTCTTCTGATCGGCATGATTATTCTGTCACCGGAGAATGCCGGTGTATTCTTGAATATTCCGGGTCTTATCGTTGTCATCGGTGGAACGCTGGCCGCAACATTGGTCAGCCGACCGGTCAGCGAAGTCCGGACGCTGTTACGGAATATTCCACAGTTGTTCAGGGAAGAGGAAAGTACGATCGATTCTGATATCGGGCAGCTGCTCCAGTTTGCTGAGCGCTACCGTTACAGTAGTCCGCGTGCAGCAGAGCGTGCATTGTCCGCGATCAGCAATCCATTTCTGTCTACCGGTCTTCGCCAGACAGTTGAAGGTAGTAGCCCAGAGGACCTGACCAAGTCGTTGCAGTGGCGTATAGCCGGTGTGCGATCACAGGAGAACGCGCAAACCCAGATTCTCTACAGCATGGCGGCGTTTGCTCCGGCGTTCGGTATGCTGGGCACACTTTTTGGTCTTGTGCATATGCTTTCCGGCATCGGTGAAAGCGGGCTGAATGAGATAGGTGGCACGATGGCATTCGCCATGCTTACCACGGTCTACGGCATTGTTGCTGCAAATCTAGTATTCAAACCGCTGGCGATCAAGCTGGAACGCCTAACCGGTCGGCACCTGATGGAGATGACAGCATTGATGGAGGGTATTTTACAGGTTAATGAAAAACGCCATCCGACGCTCATCAGGGAAACGCTTGAATCCTATTATGCCCATTTTCAAGTACAGGAACCGGTTCGCAGGCCACTGGCTCTCGTCAGGGCAGCGTGACAGCGGAGTGCTGTACTACCTATGAGCTACACTGCAGAAAAACATTATGTACCGCTTAACGGTTCACTGCCGGGCAACGCCGATGAAGGTGGCTTACCGTGGGAGGAGGGCAGCGGAACGTCCCCGACCAGGCATGACACCTGGCTGCTGAGTTTTATCGATATCCTGGCATTGTTATTGACACTGTTTGTGTTATTGCTGGCTTACCAGGATAGCGAGAAGAAATTGACAGGGACAGAAACCCATACAGCGCGGGAGTTTTCGGCGGACTTTGATACTTCTCTGAACGTGTGGGGCCTCCTGTTTGGACAACAGGCGTTGACACCGACTGAATTTTCAATGTCAGAAGAGTATGTCATGACAGGTGAGGGCTTGTTGCCTGTGGATATGAGCACAGTCCATCCCGCCCTCGAGAGTGCAATACCGGTTGTGTCGGTTGCGCAGCCACCGAAGGAAGCGCAGGTGGTGCCGGTATCAGACGAGGTAGTTGTGGTAGTCGCGGAAGATGAGTTGATTCAGGCTGAGGAAGAAACGCTGGATGTAGCTGCACAAGAAGTTTCCGCGACGAGCGGAGCATTATACGCGCCAACAAATAATGTGGAGGCGTTGCTTGAAGTTTTCGAAACCGGCGAACTGCGTGACCGGGTTGAAGTTGCCATTCACCCGGGAGAAGTAAACCTGGAGATCAGTGACAGCATACTGTTTGACAGGGCCAGCGCGGCGTTGACAAATGAGGGCCTCGCTTTGCTGAACGACCTGGCGGAAGCGTTGAGTGGCCAACCTTATCCGTTGTCGGTCGAGGGGCATACTGACAATATACCGATCGAAAATGCCCGCTACCCGTCGAACTGGGAACTGTCATCTGCGCGTGCGGCCGTTGTTACGCGTAAGCTCATCGAGCAAGGTATTGCTCCCGAGATGGTGCGCGCTATTGGTTACGGCGCAACACATCCGCTGGCGGATAATCTTACCTCTGAAGGTCGGGCAAGAAACAGACGCGTGTCTTTTATACTGCAGGTCGATGTAAAGGAAGATAGCCAACAGCTTCATTAGCAAGCTTGTTGTGCCACTTTGTTATTTTCGTGAATCCAGGCATACCGGTGCTCGTTGATCAGGGCATGTGCGCGGTTGGCGAGTGAGCCATCCAATTCGGCTGCGCGTTGCAGTGCTTCACAACCTTCGCGCAAAATTCCAGACTTCAGCATCTCGCTGCCACTGGTAAAACACAGCTTGGCATTATTCAGATTGGCCTGGTACATGTTCTGATATACTGCAACAGCCTTTTCCTTGTCCATGAACTTGCCAGCAAGTTTTACATAGCGTAGCGCTGAATCGCCACGAAGACCCTGTTGCCGGGCACGTTCTTGCAGTTTTTCAAAGCGCAGCCGGTCATTCTGGAAGCTGGTGTGCCGATGGTTCCATTCAGGTTCAATAACGGCCTGCCAGTGGGCGTCCAGGCTCTTGAGAATAGCTGTTGAAGTGAAGAGCTCATGAAAGGCATTTTTCGCTGGCAGCTGAGACCAGTACAGATGTTCGATGCTTAACTCGGCCAGCAGGTCACGCAGATCCGGTTGGTTGTTAGTGCTGCTGTGGGTCTGTGCATGAAGCAACCAGCGCCTGGCAGAGCGTTCGGTGAGCAGTTTTTCGAGCAAAAGTTCGAAGTGGGCAAAAGGTTTTACCACAGGTGTCGGGCAGCGCTCGGCTGCTTTGTATATCATTGGCCAGTACTGCTTGTTGAGGAATGCATTGGCAATAACCTGGTTTGACAGGTAGCCTATTGCGTTCTGTTCTTCAGTATTTTCCAGTACCCACCGGCTCTGGATATTTAGTCTGTCGGCGCGCAGCTCCGCGCTGAGTGTGTGTGCAGTACGGGCAATCCATGCTACAGGTTTGAGCAACACTTTCGTCAGCAGTGAGGCGCGTTTCTCCAGTGTTGTCACTATGACCGGCCAGTCTTCCGACGCCTGGGTTAACCAGCCGGTCCAGCTGTGCTGTGTTTGTGCTGTTGCCGCGATGGCGCCTGCCAGGGCCAGGCGAAACTGCCCCGGTGACAGGAAAAATAACAGCGGGGCACCGGTATGAAGCGTGTAGCTATGAAACAGTGGTACCGGCCACTTTGGCGTCACCTGAATCTTGAGCTCGGCGTCCGGTGTAAGTTCGAGAGCATCGATCGATCGTATCCTGAAGTGCGTGACGCGGCGCTCCAGCATGGAAAGCAGGCTTGGCGCCTGTTCCGGCGCGATGCGTACACCGAGCGGCGCTTCCGGCCGGGTGAGATAGAACTGTAATGAAAGATAACCACTGAACAGGCTGACGGCGCCCAGTACCTCGACCACAAACCAGTCAAGCGGTCCCTGGATATGGTTAGACAGATAAAAGGCGCTTGCGGAAGCTGCTGCCAGTGTGAGGAGTGGCGACAGCATGAGGATACAGCCAGATACATTGACAAGCGATAGCAGCAGAAACCGCACTCTGCTCGACCGCTTAACCATCTGTGTGATCTTTTTTCGTCCTGGCTCGAGCCAGATGACTATCCGCTGACTCATCTCGCCTTCTCCTGCATCGGTTGGTTTGTAAAATTATCGGCCAGGCTCGCGGGTATTTCAGAGAATTGCTTCACACTGGGGCGGCAAAATATGAGAATTGGTCTGCAGAATTGGCATCTATGTCATAATTCGCTTTTTTAATCGGGCAAAGACCCGCGGAGAAGCCAGTTCGTGCCGTCATCCGTGAAAACAATCGCTGTTCCAGTCTGGTCACACTACGAACGCTGGACGCGCGGGCAGATCCCGCACATGCTGGTTTCCTGGCTTCTGGATTCCGGCTCTCTGACAGATCGGTTGAAAAAGGCCTGCGCTGGCTGTTTTGAAGTGCGTGTGATGGATGAGGGCTGGCATCGCCCAAGGCTGGATGAGGCACGTGCACTGGGCATGCCTGGCAGTCAGATTGGCTGGATCCGGCAGGTACAATTGCTGTGTGACGGGATGCCGTGGGTGTTTGCACGAACGGTTGTACCGGTTACCACCCTGAGTGGTGCGCAGCGGCAATTGGCGCGTCTCGGTGACCGACCGCTGGGCGCCTTTCTGTTCGCGGATCCGGGAATGCGGCGCGGACCGGTAGAGCTGGCCTGTATCCGCAAGGGGCAGGCCATGTTCAGCGAGGCAAGCTCGGGCCTGAAGCGGAAGCCCGCAGAGGTCTGGGGGCGGCGCTCGGTGTTTCGGGTTGGCGGCAAACCGTTACTGGTCGCCGAGCTGTTCCTGCCCGCTGTCAAAGGCGCGCCCTGACAGCCATTGATCCAGTGGCTGGATGTAAGGCGGATGACCGTTATCGAGAAACCAGGAGTCGACCGCGTAACGTTTGTCTGTGCTCCTGTCACGAATGACTGCTGCCCAGTGCAGATCCAGTATCCAGGGGTGCCTTAGCTGGCGCTCCTCCACCGTATGCCACTGCAGCAGGCCATAGTCGCTCAGCAGTTGAAGGTAGGTTGTCGTGTTTCTGGATTCGGAAATACAGTCGAGCTGACCGGGTAGTCCGGAACCGGCAACATTTTTCGCCAGGTCGCGCGAAGTGCCGGTAATTTCCCCAACCTGCTCTTCCAGCAACGCGATGGCCCTGCGAATTTTCCGGCGTTCATCGTCCGCTGTCGACGCCGATGCAAAAAGTGCCTGTACCTGGTTCCACTGCCGGGCGGAAAGCGAGACTGTTTTTCCTTCGTCGCAGTGATAGTCGGTACAGCTGTAGAATGGCGGCAGTGCAGGCGCCGCTATTCCCGTTAGCGGGTACATGCAGGTAAGATATATCAGGGCTGTGCCTGTTACTCGCAGCATATTCATGAACTGAAAATAAGGGATTCCAGGCATTATTTCCAGCACCTGTATGAAAAATCGACTGACTCAATATTCCAGGCTGATGCGCCTTGACCGGCCCATTGGCATCTTTCTTCTGATGTGGCCGATGCTCTGGGCGCTGTGGATTGCCAGTGAAGGAAGTCCAAATCCTCTGGTGCTACTGGTGTTTGCGAGCGGCGTTGTGTTGATGCGTTCGGCGGGTTGTGTGATCAATGACTATGCTGACAGGAATTACGACCCGCACGTTGAGCGCACCAGGGATCGCCCCATTGCTGCTGGCCGTGTAAGTCCTGGAGAGGCGTTGACATTGTTCGCAGTCCTGTGTCTGACAGCATTCGGTCTGGTTCTGCTTATGAACCAACTTACCATCATGCTGTCATTCGTGGGCGTGGTTCTGGCGGCGCTTTACCCTTTTATGAAGCGTTTCACGCATCTTCCCCAAGTGTTTCTGGGAGCGGCGTTTGGTTGGGCTGTGCCCATGGTGTTTGCGGCGCAAACAGGCGGTGTGCCGAAGGTGGCCTGGTTGTTGTTCGTGGCAACGGTGTTGTGGGCGACGGCCTACGACACCATGTACGGTATGGTGGACAGGGAAGATGACCTGAAAATCGGAGTTAAATCCACGGCCATTCTTTTTGGTGAGGCCGATCGCGCCATCATCGCGACCATTCAACTACTGTTGCTGGCTGCCTTGTTGATGGTCGGGCAGACGGTCAGCCTGGGTGGCTACTACTATTTCGGTCTGTTGCTTGCGTCAGGGTTGGCGCTATACCAGCAGTATCTGATACGCGAACGCCAACCCAAAGCCTGTTTACAGGCATTTTTGAATAACAACTGGTTCGGTGCAGCTGTATTTACAGGTCTCGTTCTCGATTACCTGGTGCGCGTGCCAGTTTAATACAGGTTTAATCAGGCCGGCAGGAAATCGATCGGGTAGGTGATTGTTACTGAATCCACCGACTTGGCGCCGAAGTTGAACATCTTGATTCGTTGTACCAGTTTGCGCTCCAGTGCCGGATCACCAAGTTCGCTGGAGACCAGATCGATCTTGGTGATTTTCCCGGAGGGAACGATAGTCAAACGTATTACCAGTTTGCCTTGCAGCGTAGGATCCTTGCGCAACGCACGGTTATACAGGCTGTAAATGGCACTCTTGTTTTTATCGAATACGACCTGTATTTCCTCAATGCTGCGTGAGGCGGCGCGGTTGCTCTTGCGTGCATTTTTGGGCGATGTGTTGGCAATGGTGCTTTTTACTTCAGTAGCGGTACGCGCGGCAAGCTGTGTCGACCCGGTATCGCGGCTCATCTTTGCGGTATTGATGCCCCGACTGCTACCACCCACCTTGGAGGTAATCAGTGCACGTTCCGTTTTTCTCGCAGTTGAGCCACTGTTGCTCAGGCGTTTTGCGCTGCTCAGTTCATCGACTGACTGGTCGCGCAGATCGGCAAGCGAATCCTGAAAGGCCAGCAGACCGGCCGTAGAAGCCTTCTTGCGCGCCTGCTCTATGGCATCCACTTTCGGTTTTTTCGGCTCTACCTTCTTTACAACCTTGGGTGGCACCTTCTTTTTGGGCAGGGGTTTCTTTTCAGGCAGGGGCTTTTTTTTGGCAATCGGTTTTGGCTCAGGTTTCTTTTCTACCTTGGGTTTCCTGGGTGGCTTGGGTTCGGTCTTTTTTTCGAAAATCAACTTGGCAATGCGCGGTGGAAGCTCGACTTCCTGTTCCACGGTCTTCTTGAAGACCGGCAGCAGGGGTATGGCAATAGCGAAGGCTATCGTGAGGGCCAGTGTGATGATCAGAATCTTGCGGAAACGGCGTTCGTCTTCCGCTGAAATCGACCATGGCAATGAGAGCGAGTGGGAATAAACCATTATATTTCCTGGCTCTCCCCGGCGGTGGCTTTCTGCACTACAGCCAGAGAGATTTTCCCGAAACCAGCCTCCGTGCTGGTCGCCATGACCTTCTTCAAAAGCCGGTAGGGAATACTTTTATTACCCATTATGGTGACTTCCAGAGGCTTGTTTTTATCAACGGCACTGCGCAGCAAGCGGCGCTGGTTCTGTCGTTCCAGGGCAACCTTGAGCGCTTCGATTACCAGGCCTTTGCTGTTTTCAGCGTCACTCACCGAAACCACTCGGCTGCCCTGAACCAGGATATCGGTTGCAGTCACCATGACAACAACGTTTTGCCGGGGCTTTTGTTCAGCGATGGATTCGGGCAACTCAATATTTCTGGTGCTGGGCAATACCTCGCCTTCCCCTGAGTTCGCCAGCAGAAAAAATACCAGGATAGTGAAAATATCCATCAATGAGACCATGTTGAACGCGGGCGCACCTTTATTGCGCTTGTAGTGGCGTTCCATGCGTTTGGCGCGGCGGGATTGCTTCATTTGCTGTCCTTTTGGGAAGCAGGCAGTCTGCTGGCGGGAGCGTCACCGATGGAAATAACCGGAAACAGCTCGGCAGTAATCATTTCATCGTCCTGCTCGACCTGTGCAACACGCAGTGTATCCATCATTTCCACCAGGCGTTCGTACTCTATATCTGTTTCCAGTAACAGGGTGATATCCTGCTTGTCGGGCAGGCGAGCCTTTATCTGTTGCAGCATGTCGGAGACCTGTTGCAGGTGGCTGCCGTCGGGTGTCACCTCAACCAGTTTCAACAAGCCGCGTTTGCGGTCACCGATCTCTATGACGTCTTTCCTTAAAATGACCTCGAGCTGTAATTTTTCGGGTTCATCCTTGTTATCCTGCTGATTCACCGAGCCGGGCGCAGGCAGGTCCAGTTCCAGAATGGTGATGCGTGAAAATACAGCAGAAATCAGCAGGAACGGCACCAGTATGACCATCAGGTTCATAAAGGCCGTGATGTCCAGCTCCGCCGGTCCGCTGGAACGTTTTTTACGCCAGCGACGTTTCATCAGGCGCTGGTTCCGCTGCGTTCGGTCAGGATATTGAGGAATTTAACGGATGCCATTTCCAGGCTATCGACAAGCTCCGTGGTTTTGGTCTGCAGCACGGTGTAGATCAGCAGCAGTGGAATTGCAGCCATCAATCCGAACGCCGTGGTATTCATGGCGACCGAGATACTGGCGGACAGCATGTCGGCTTTCTCTGCCGGGTTGGCGTTGGCAACCGCGGTAAAGGCCTGGATCAGGCCCATAATGGTGCCCAGCAGGCCCAGCAGCGTGGCGATATTGGCGAACGTTGCCAGGTAGTGGGTGCGTTTTTCCAGCCGTGGTACGGTCTCCATCAGGCCTTCTTCCATGGCGACTTCCACGTCATCCCGATGCGCTGCCTGGCTACTGGTGCGGTCCAGTCCGTAGCGCAGGATGCGGCTAAGCGCAGACTTGGATTTTTCGGTGGCAGCAATGGCCTGACCGTATTTGCCTTCCATCAGCAGCGGCATGACCTTTTTCCAGATGCGTTGATTGGTGGCACGCGCCGCTGTCAGGTAGACATAACGCTCAAGGGCAATGGCGGTGCCGAGTGCCAGAACGACAACGATGGGATACATAAACACCCCGCCGGACTGGAAAAACTGTACAAATGTCGAGTAGATATCCATCGTTAACTCCTTAAAAGTGCCTACTGTTTCTCGGGGATTCGGTCCATATCTTTAATCACTTTTGTGAACTGTGTCGAAATAATCCAGTTTGCGTCTGAAAACATCCGGATCGACAGGCTGCAGGGCCTCATCGATCAGGCTGTTTACCGGGCGCTCGGGTGTCAGTTCGGCATTAGGGTCTTTCCACGGCACAATGAACAGCGCCTTGGGCAACTCGCGGTTACCGATTACGGCCATGCCTTCCAGTTCCATCTGCTCCTCGGCCAGTACCGATAGCGAGGCTGCCAGCATGATTATAGTGGTTAGCCCGGTTAAAAGTTTCATGGTGTCGATCTCGCACTGGTGGCACCGGTGCGGCGTTCCAGGTCTATCACCCAGCGATCGACTGTCTGGTCGGGTTCGTCGATCAGCTCCAGATAGCGCTTGTAATGATCCAGCGCCAGCGTGGGCTGCTGCAGATAAAGATCATAGAGAATTCCTATATTACGGTGTGCGAGCGCGTAATCGGAATCCAGATTCAAGGCGCTGCTGTAGGCTTCCAGGGCGGCTTCGAAGCTGCCTTGCTCGCGGTAGGTAATGCCCAGTTGCTGATAGGCGACAGTGTTATCCGGGTTCAGTTCAGTCGCTTTTGTCAGGGCTGTTATCGCTTCATCAAACTGGCCGGTTTTCTGATAGGAAATGCCCAGATTTATGTAGGGTCCTGCGAGTTGCGGACGTTCTTCGATGAATGCCTGCAATACTGGAATAGCTGCCTGGTAATCACCGCTTTGCATCAGTACCAGCGCATTGTCATAGCTGCGCGGCAGCTTAACCGGTTCAGCG
>Ga0316187_10005490_pt1 | contig 10941 bp, 14 predicted proteins | sample CroRivburrow1_MG_FD_204927 | JGI IMG/M metagenome (GOLD analysis project Ga0316187, IMG submission 204927) | Coastal sediment microbial communities from Maine, United States - Cross River worm burrow 1 | ecosystem: Environmental > Aquatic > Marine > Coastal > Sediment | place: USA: Maine...
GGGTAGTCTTCGCCTGAGCCCGCTCAAACAACTCGCCGTTCAATCGTCAACCCCGCGAGCGCCACCCCCGGCGTCATCCCCGCGCAAGCGCCGCCCCCGGCGTCATCCCCGCGCAAGCGGGGATCCTGGCGCGAATGACATGGTATTCGGCATTTCCGCTTCAGAGGCAGGTTGCAGAAGGACAGGTTCTGTATCAGTGACTAATCAATGATGGCTTTAGCGCGCGGTAAGATCCCGATACGTCGGACCGCCGCTTGCGCGGGGATGACGTCAGGATAGCGGACATGTACAAGCCCGACCGGGCGTCGGTTCAGCCTTGAAACGATTACTCGTCGAGGAATTCGTTGCCCTGGATTTCGCCGTCGGTATTGATACGGATACGGCGGGTGTTGGGTTTGTTAGTCAGGATATAAGCCGCCATAAGCAAGGCAAACTCGCTATTGTCCTGCTGCATCGCGGTGAGCAGTTTGTCAGCGACGATCTGGCAACGCTGGTTTTGATCTGGGTCCGGCACCCACCAGCGGCTCATCTGCCAGCCGCAATTCATGTCCTTGTCCATCTTCTCAAAAAACTCGATCGCTTCGAGCATCAGCGCTTCTGGCACATTGAGTACGTAACTCTTATCATGGATCTCAACAGTAACGTTCATATGGCTTCCCAAAATCATGGTAGTAACAATTCCTGACCTGCTGACCCCGGCGCAACTCGAGGCCCTGTGCTCCGTCCTGCGCCAGGGCGAATTCGTCGACGGTAGACTGAGCGCCGGCAATGATGCCCGCCAGGGCAAGAACAATCTCGAACTCCGTGCCAACGCCGAGCGCTTCGAGGCCCTCAATAACGTCGTCATGACCGCGCTGGTTCAACACCCTGTCTATCTGCAAACTGCGCTGCCGGCAAAAATCAGCGCCCCCATTTATGCACGCTACCTCGCCGGTATGGAATACGCTGGTCACATCGACGACCCGATCATGGGTGCACCCGGAGCACGCTATCGCTCCGATATATCGATCAGTATTTTCCTCAACGCACCCGAGGAATACGACGGCGGCGAACTGTGCATCGAAACGGCCAACGGCAGTCAGACTTACAAGCTAGCGGCCGGTAGCGCCCTGCTGTACCCGTCGACCTGCTATCACGCTGTTACCGCGGTGAATAGCGGGGAACGACTGGTCGCGGTAACCTGGGTACAAAGCCACATTCGACGAGCCGATCAGCGTGAAATCCTGTTACAGCTCGATCAGGCACGCAGCTTGCTGGCCGGAGATAGCAATGCCGAAAGCTATCGCAAGGTCAACCTTTGCTACGCCAACCTGTTCCGCATGTGGGCCGACTCCTAAACCCGCAATCTCGCCGAACTCCTGCTGCGGACACCGTAAAGCGCACCGTGGCGGGCACTTATCCGGCTCAGCGCTTTGATCCCTTATCCGCGTGCGCCAGGTCCACCAGTTTGGTCGACAATTCCTCGAAGCTACGCTTGTGCCGCGCCAGCTCGGTATCACCCTCGGAATCGTAATATTCCGCGGTAGAAAACTCGCCACGCTGCTCGAGTTCGATAAACTTATGCTGTAAATCCAGCATCTGTTTGATGATTTCCTGTTTTTCAGTCATTGATATTCCTCACAATAATTTGACGGGGGCACGGACCCGCACTAGTAACCACCCTTGCGACGGCTCTCCGGTAATCCGCCAATTCTACCACCCTGTTTGCTCGGATCACCCGGAAACAGGTCGTACAGTGTCTTTGCGCTGATACTATTGTCGCTCCAGCAGCGGCTCATGGCCTTGACCAGGGTTCGCGTATTCGGCTGGTTGGCGCCGTTATTGATATATTCATCCCGCAGGTAATGAATCACGTCCCAATGACGCTGTGTGAGCTCGATACCCTCCTCGACGGCGATCAGGCCGGCAAGTTCGCTCGACCAGTCCTCCAGATTTTCCAGGTATCCACTGTCAGTAGTCGCAATTTCTCGGCCATCAATCGTAAAACCCATAATGTTTTCTCCTAAAAGACTGTCACAGTCCAGCTTATTCCTGGGCCGTGTAAACGGGATCGATCCCGCGGTGTGGCACAAACAACCCACAACCCAGCAGACGCGCCTCACCCAGCCCCTGTTGTTGCAGTCGAACTGACGCTTCGGGCTTCAGGTCGGCGATCAGCAGTGCACGCGTAAACAGGGTCCCGCGCTTACTGCGTATTTCTCCACTGCGCCCGCAAATCATGCGCGTCACTTTGATGTTGAGCCGCTGTAAATCAACTGCGACCTGCGCCAGGAATTCCGGCTCGGACTGATCCGGGTCGCAGCAAATAGCCCGTGCATGGAGGCTGGCCATGCTCGATAACTTGCGCATCGAGCTGGCACCGACTTGCAGTTGTTGCCCGCCAAGTTGCAGGGTTTGATCACTGATGCCTGCAACCTCCTCATGGTCCTTACGCTGCAGCCTGATGGCAAGCCGGGCGCGTCGCGACAGCGGCATTTCCGTATCGCTTTGCTGCGGCCGGGTCCAGCCATTGCCAGAGGCCGCCATGTGCACCCCGTGGACGCCGATGCGAGCACAGGTCTCGGCCGCCAGACGGGACTTCAGGGCTTCGGCGAGCACAAAGGCATGATCGATCTCGAGCTTGCTGCCGCGCAGACTGAACACCAGGTCATAGACCTCGTCGGAAACTTGAAAGCTGGTTTCGGGCTCGTCAGCTTCACGCCAGAATAAATTTTCTGTAGTCATGTGGAACGATTCATACCGTCGATTGAGCGCCCAGGCCCCGCGCGAAGTCGATCGCCTGGTAATATCGCGCGCGGTAAACCAGGCGCGCGGGATGTTGCGGGTCATCCTGAAAGGCCTCGCGGCCGTGCAGTATATTATTGCAGATAATGCCCTGGCCCGCGCACAGACGTATCTCGATCATCGCCTCCCCTTGCATCAGGATTTCACGCACCAGATTAAGCGCTTGCTGGCTGCATTTATCGCTTTTCCACACGATATTGTGCGGGCGCGAGGTGAAGCGCATATTGAGCGCACAGGTAATGGGTTGTAGCGCAAATACCGGCCCCGTCTCCTCGGCGCGAATCACCCGGTTATTCTGGACATTGGCAGGAATTCGCATCAGGTCGTTGCGCATCAGGGCTTCCAGCAACTCGGGTGACTGGTCGCGGATCAGCAAGTACATCATTTCATGATCAAACAGGAAATTACCGCCACCGCGTGCGGACTGGTTGACACAATACAGGCTAAACGCGTTGATGCGCCGCGCATGCGGATTGTAATAGCCGTCGGTATGCCAGTTCATCGCGCGGTTGGTATAGGGAATGTATTGCGCACGCTGATCGGCTTCATCGACCACGCGCAGCGCGGTCACCTTATCAGCATCGGCGCCAAGATTATCATCGAGGTCGTGCAGGCCGAATTGACGGTTTAGCGTAACAAAATCGTGCTTGCTAAAATCTCTTGACGGCACCTCGAAAATAACGAAATTATAGGCCTCAACCTGCTGTTGCGCTGCTGCCAGCTGGGATTCCGCCAACAACCCCTGCGCGTTGAGCGTAAAAACACGCAACGGTGTGACTTGACCACGATTTTCGAGTTTGCTACTGCGCCAGTCCTGGTAGGCCTCTTCGTTTGCCAGCAGGTAAGGCGAGTTTTCTTCGCAATGGTTGAGTACAGCGTTCATATGGTCTACTGTTGGGTTCAAATCCAGTTGCTTGCAGATAGATTCAGGATTCAATAGGCGTCGATTCTATTACAGCCGCGGCGCAAATGGAGCATCCCATCGGGAGGGGATTTGAGCGCATTCAGTCTGGACTGACAACGCATTGATTTTTATCACTAATATCCCGAGTTAGGCCAGTGAGACAGTTATGCTTTCGAATCCTGTGGCAAACACCTATCTCAATGGGGATAAGCGGCATATTTCGTGCACCCCATGCGGGGGATGGTCGATCAGGCGTGATTGCAACAAACTACCGTTCGATCATGACGTTTAACCGGGTCTATAAAATTCAACAGACAACTCGGTGGTTTTCTGGACTTCGATTCCGATAATCACCCAGGATTGATCGCTTACGCAGATTTAGGGAATAACACTATGGCTAAAAAAGCACATGTCACGCCGATGCTCGATGAACTCGAGAACGGCCCCTGGCCCAGTTTCATTTCCGGCATCAAGCGCCTGCGCGACGAACACCAGGACGATCGCATCAACGGCATGGCCAACTCCCTGCTCGGCCAGCTGGAGCATTCCTACGAAACCCGCAAGGGTTACTGGAAGGGCGGCACGGTCAGTGTCTACGGCTACGGCAGCGGTATTATCCCGCGTTTTTCCGAAGTAGCGCATGCCTTCGAGGAATCGAAAGAGTTTCACACGCTGCGGGTGCAGCCCCCCGCCGGCAATTATTACACCACCGACATGTTGCGCCAGCTGGGCGATAGCTGGGAGAAATACGGCTCAGGCCTGGTCACCTTTCACGGCCAGACCGGCAATATCATGTTCATCGGCACCTCGACTGAAAACACCCAGCATTTTTTCAACGAGATTAACGAATACGGTTTCGACCTCGGCGGCGCCGGCCCCTGCGTGCGCACCGGAATGTCCTGCGTCGGCGCGGCGCGTTGCGAGCAGTCCTGTGTCGATGAGATGAAAGTGCATCGTACCCTGCTCAACAATTTCACCGATGACGTACACCGGCCCGCCCTGCCCTACAAGTTCAAGTTCAAGGTCTCCGGTTGTGGCAATGACTGCATGAATTCGATCGAGCGCTCCGACTTTGCCATCATCGGCACCTGGCGCGATGACATGAAGGTCGACCAGCAGGCCTTCAAGGAATATGTCGGCAAGAAAGGCCGTCAGCACACCATCGATAACATCATCACGCGCTGCCCGACCAATGCCCTGTCATTGAACGATGACGATTCGCTCAGTGTCGACAACCGTAACTGCGTGCGCTGCATGCACTGCCTCAACGTGGTACCGAAGGCGCTATCGCCTGGCGATGACAAAGGCGTAACCATCCTGATGGGTGGCAAGCGCACGCTCAAAATCGGCGACCTGATGGGCACCGTGATCGTCCCCTTCATGAAACTGGAAGACGAGGCTGATTACGAAACCCTGACTGAACTCGCCGAGGAAGTCATCGACTACTGGGCCGAGAACGGTCTCGAACACGAGCGCTGCGGTGAAATGGTCGAGCGCATCGGACTGGTTAATTTTCTCGAAGGCATCGGCGTCGAAGTTGACCCCAACATGATTGCCGAGACCCGCACCAGTTCCTATGTACGCATGGATGACTGGGATATCGAAGCCAAGAAATGGTTCGACCGCAAGGCCGAGCAAAAGCAGGCCTCGTAAATGGCGCTCGTTCGCAACGCCAGGAGTAATCAAGACATGAATGCAGGAGCGCGATAATGATACAAGGCCAACGCACCCCGATCGAATCCGGATGCCCTGATGGTTTTCAGTACATGCACCCCACGATGCGCAAGAACTACGGCAACTGGGCTTACCACGAAGACCCGCGCCCGGGCGTATTAAAACACACCGCGCATGGCGGCGAAGCCATATATACCGTGCGCGCCGGCACCCAGCGTATCCTCGACGTGTTCACGCTGCGCAAACTCTGCGATATCGGCGACCAGTACGCCGAGGGCTATGTGCGCTTCACCATCCGCAGCAATATCGAGTACATGGTGGCCGACGGCAGCAAGGTCGAACCGCTGATCGCGGCATTGGAAAAAGAAGGCTTCGTGGTCGGCGGCACCAAGAATTCGGTGGCGATGATTTCACACACCCAGGGCTGGCTGCATTGCGACATACCCGGCACAGACGCCTCCGGGGTAGTCAAGTCGATGATGGACGAGCTGATCGAGGAGTTTAAAAACTGGAACATGCCCAACCGCGTCCATATCACGACTTCCTGTTGCCAGATCAACTGTGGTGGCCAGGGCGATATCGCCATCAATGTGCAACACACCAAACCACCCAAAATCAACCACGACCTGGTCGCCAACATCTGCGAACGGCCGTCAGTAGTAGCGCGCTGCCCGGTCGCTGCGATTCGTCCGGCACTGGTCAACGGCAAGCCATCACTGGAAGTCGATGAAAAGAAGTGCATTTGCTGCGGTGCCTGTTATCCACCCTGCACGCCGATGCAGATCAATGACCCCGAGCACACCAAGCTTGCGATCTGGGTCGGTGGTAACCACTCCAATGCGCGCGGCAAGCCAACCTTCCAGAAGCTGGTCGCCGCCGGCATTCCCAATAATGCGCCGCGCTGGCCCGAGGCAACCGCAATCGTCAAGAAGATCCTGCAGACCTACAAGGACAACGCCCGCGACTGGGAACGCCTCAGCGACTGGATCGAACGCATCGGCTGGCCACAGTTTTTCGAGTTGACCGAGTTGCCGTTTACCAAGTTCCACGTCGATAACTGGCGCGGTGCGCGGCATTCCCTCAACGCCTCCACGCATATCCGTTTCTAGGCAGCCGTATGAAATTCAGCATTATGGTCAATGAAGGTCCTTACACACACCAGGCTTCGGACAGCGCATACCACTTTACCGAGGCCGCGCTGCGCGCCGGCCATCAAATCGTACGCGTGTTTTTCTATCACGACGGGGTCAATAACGGCACCCGACTCAGCGTGCCGCCGCAGGACGACCGTAATGTCTGCGATCGCTGGTCACAACTCGCCCAGCAACATCAACTGGAACTGATTCTATGCGTTGCCGCCGCCCAGCGGCGAGGTATGCTCGACGCGGATGAGGCCAAACGCGCCGGCAAGGACAGCAATAATATCGCGCCGGGTTTTGAAATCTCGGGCCTCGGACAATTGATCGACGCCGGGATTCAGGCGGATCGCACGATCGTGTTTGGCGACTAGGGGGCACGACATGGCGACGAAAAAATTTCTATACATTAATCGGAAACCCCCGCACGGCAGCATCTATGCGCTCGAGTCACTCGAAGTGGTTCTGATCGGAGCCGCCTTCGAACAGGCGGTGACGCTCGCGTTTATCGACGACGGGGTTTACCAGTTGCTGCAAAACCAGGACAGCAGCGCCATCGGTACGAAAAATTTTGCGCCGACTTATCGCGCGCTCGGCGATTACGACGTCAATCGCATTTACGTCGAACGCGAATCGCTGGAGTTACGTGGACTCGTCAAGGAAGATCTGATGCCGCTGACCTGGGAAGACGAGGACGATGACTGGGCCGAAAAGGATTCAATCCATGTTGTCGGTAGTGCCGAGCTCGCCGAAATTATCGAACAGCAGGATGTAATCCTGAATTTTTAGGCGTATTTCGCCAATGGACTTTTTGAGTAAATAAGAGATGTCTGTCCTGCACATAGTCAACAAATCACCCTACGATCGCAACTCGTTGGAAACCTGCCTGCGCCTGGCGGCTGCCGGCAGTGCGATATTGCTGATCGAAGATGGCGTCTACGCAGCACGCAAACCCTCCTCCGCTGCCGACACGTTACAGCAGGCGCTGGATAATCATCCGCTTTATGCGCTGCAAGCAGATCTGCAGGCCAGGGGACTTGCCACTGACTCGCTTATCGACGGAATTCAACTTGTCGATTACGATGGCTTTGTCAAACTGACAACCGAGTACGATAAAACGCAGTCATGGTTATGACCGCTCAACCTGTTATTGATTGAATCAGAGGTAGAAATGAGTATTGAACTGGACGGAAAATCATACGAGACCGACGAAGAAGGCTATCTCGTCAATCTAAGCGACTGGAATGATCAGCTCGCTACCGCAATGGCCAAGGCCGATGGTGCCACCCTCGATGAAAATCACTGGGAAGTCATCAATTTCCTGCGCGATTATTACGAGGAGTACCAGATTGCACCCGCAGTGCGCGTGCTCACCAAGGCCGTCGGCAAGAAACTCGGCAAGGACAAGGGTACCAGCAAGTATCTTTATGAACTGTTTCCTTACGGTCCTGCCAAGCAGGCCTGTAAGTATGCAGGGCTGCCCAAGCCCACGGGCTGCGTCTAGGCAATTCGTCTTGCGGGAGGCGCTGCTGCGCTTCCCGGACGTCTGGCGCCGGGAGATGATGTTCATATGTCATTACTGACGATCGCATTTACCCTGTTGTTCTATTGCGCCACAGCGTTGCTGATCATCGGCCTGGCGGTGCGCATTCGGCTGTATGCAAAAACGCCGGTTCCATTGCGAATTCCAACCACGCCCGCGCCACTCACTGGCGCCGGTGTGGTCGGCCGTATGTTTTTTGAAGTGACCTTGTTCAGAAGCCTGTTCAAGGCAAGCAAGTGGACCTGGATTTTCGGCTGGTTGTTCCATGCCGCCCTGCTGCTGGTGTTGCTGCGCCACCTGCGCTACTTCACCGACCCGGTCTGGTCCTGGGTGGTTTTAGTTCAGCCGCTCGGCGCCTATGGCGCTTTCGTGATGCTGGCCGGCCTCGGCGGATTATGGGCAAGGCGTTTCCTGGTTGACCGGGTACGCTACATATCCGCACCCTCGGATCACCTGATGCTCGCCTTACTCATCGCCATCGGCGCTACCGGCCTCGGCATGAAATATGTCGCCGCCACCGATATCGTTGCTCTCAAGGCGTTTTTCCTCGGGCTGATGTATTTTGACTGGCAGCCAATACCGACCGATGTAATGCTGTTGCTGCATCTCTCGCTGGTGGCCGTTTTAATGATCATCTTCCCGTTCAGCAAGTTGCTGCACGCGCCCGGAGTTTTCTTTAGTCCAACGCGCAACCAGATCGACAACCCGCGCGAGAAACGACATCTACCGACACGTAATGCCCACTCGATCAGTCAGGCGAAGCAGACGTAATGGCTGACTTCGACACTCCCGCACTGAAACCCTATCCCGTGATCCCACCGATCGAGATCGGGGTCATGGCGCACAGCAAACCCTATGTCGCCAAACCGGAGATACAGCAGAAAATCGGCTTCCCCGGTGAACTGGTTGATAACTGGCAACAGGTCGCCATCGACAAAATGGGCGAACTGGTCGATAACTCCAGGGCGCTGCGCGTTTTTCTCGACAGCTGCGTCAAGTGCGGCGCCTGCACCGACAAATGCCACTACTACCTCGGCACCTCCGACCCCAACAACATGCCGGTGGCACGCCAGGATCTGTTTCGCTCCGTCTACCGGCGCCACTACACGCTGGCGGGCAAATATTTCCCCGGGCTGGTCGGCGCGCGCGAACTGGATCAGGAAATGCTCGACGACTGGTATAGCTATTTCCACCAGTGTTCACAGTGTCGCCGTTGCTCGGTCTACTGCCCCTATGGTATCGATACCGCCGAGATTTCGATGGCGGCGCGTGAAATCATGGATACCATCGGCATCGGTCAGAAATACTGCAACGAAATCATCGGCAAAGCGCAGACCATCGGCAATAATCTCGGCCTGCCTCAACCTGCGCTGCTCGACACGCTGGAAGGACTCGAAGAGGATATCGAAGAGGAAACCGGTGTCACCGTGCGCCTGCCACTCGATCAGCACGGCGCCGATATCCTGCTGGTCACCCCGTCCGCCGATTTTTTCGCCGAGCCTCACGTTGACGGGCTGATCGGTTATGCCAAGGTGTTCCACCAGGCAGGTTTATCCTGGACCATTTCCAGTCACGCCAGCGAAGCGGCCAATTTTGGCATGTTCATCGGTTCCTACGACAACATGCAGATACTGGCGCAGCGCATTCGCGAAGCCGCGCTCGAGCTTGGCGTGAAGCGCATCGTCTTTGGCGAATGCGGGCACGCCTGGCGCGTCGCCTACAATTTCTTAAACACGCTGGCCGGCCCCTTCGATTTTCTCGACCCCAACTATCCGCTGCCGCAGCACATCTGTGAAGTTACCTACGATCTACTGCAACGCAACGCGCTGAGAATGGACAAATCCGCCAACGACGACAAGGTGCTGACCTTCCACGATTCCTGCAACGTGGCGCGCGCCTCGCGTATGGGAGATTTCGAAGGTGGCCAATTCGTAATACCGCGCGCGGTTATCCAGGCGAGCTGTAATCATTTCTACGACATGCCGGCACATGCCACGAAGGAAGCCACATTTTGCTGTGGTGGTGGCGGTGGCCTGCTGACCGACGACCTGGTCGAACTGCGCGTCAAGGGTTCGCTGCCGCGCATGGAAGCGCTAAAACAGGCGGTCGATGATTACGGCGTAACCCACATGGCCGCGATCTGCGCAATCTGCAAGAGTCAGTTCAGCAAAATACTGCCCTATTACGGCTTCGAGATGGATCAGGTCGTCAGTGTGCACCAGTTAGTCAGTAACGCAATCCAGTTGGGTGGCGAACATTAGCATGAGAATTATTGGGAGAATCCAATGGCAGCCTCCAAAGACGAAGTAAATCGCAAGCTCACCTTCAGAAAGTACGAAGACGGCGTGCATCGTTGGCGCTCGCAGGGCGAGAACATTTTTAACGAGGACACCAGCAACAAGTGTCCTACCTACGTGCATCGCACACCACCCTGCCAGGGCAGTTGCCCTTCCGGCGAGGACGTCCGTGGCTGGCTCAATATCGTGCGCGGTATCGAGCTACCCCCCAGCGAAGTTAGCATGCAGGAATATGCGTTCCGTCGCTCCACCGACGCCAATCCGTTTCCATCGATGATGGGGCGCGTCTGCCCTGCGCCCTGCGAACAGGGTTGCAATCGCAACAACGTCGACGATTTCGTCGGTATCAACGCGGTTGAGCAATACATCGGTGATACCGCGAAAAGCGAAGGTTTCAAGTTCGCAGCGGCACCGCCCATCGGCAAACAGCGCGTGGCGATCATCGGTGGCGGCCCCGCCGGCCTCGCGGCGGCCTATCAGCTGCGCCGCAAGGGTATCGCCAGCACTATTTTCGACGAACACGACGAACTCGGCGGCATGTTCCGCTACGGCATTCCGGGTTATCGCACACCGCGTGAATTCCTCGATCACGAAATCAACCGC
>Ga0316187_10005495_pt1 | contig 10938 bp, 4 predicted proteins | sample CroRivburrow1_MG_FD_204927 | JGI IMG/M metagenome (GOLD analysis project Ga0316187, IMG submission 204927) | Coastal sediment microbial communities from Maine, United States - Cross River worm burrow 1 | ecosystem: Environmental > Aquatic > Marine > Coastal > Sediment | place: USA: Maine...
CGACGACATCTTTCTCGAAGAAATGCGTTCGACAGGCCATGTATGCGCCGTGGGCTCCGAGGAGCAGGAAGAGCTGCTGGTTATTGATGAATATGCCAATTCCGACTGGCTGGTGCTGGTTGATCCACTGGACGGATCCTCCAATCTCGATATCGACGGTCCGGTAGGGACCATTTTTTCCATCGTCAAACGCAAAACGGCCAACAGCGAGCGACCCGTCGAGTCGGATACCTTGCAGTCTGGGCGCGACGTGGTGGCCGCGGGTTACGTGCTGTATGGGCCATCGCTGATGCTGGTGTGCTCGGTGGGCCAGGGCGTGAACGGCTATACCTATAACCCAAACACGGCTCGCTTTGAACTCAGTCACCCGGATATCCGCATCCCTGATGCCGGTGGTTATTATTCGGTGAATGAGGCCAACGCCTCGCAGTGGCTGCATGGCATGGCGGACAAGCTGGTGACCGTGCGCCACACCCAGAAACTCGGTATGCGCTATGTCGGCTCAATGGTGGCGGACATTCATCGCACACTGCTCAAGGGCGGCGTTTTTCTATACCCGGCCGATGCCAAGAACACGACCGGAAAATTGAGGTTGTTGTATGAGGCGATACCCATGGGCTACCTGATGGAGCAGGCAGGGGGTGCGGCACATACGGGGGAGACGCCCGTGCTTGACGTCGAGCCGGAGGCATTGCATCAGCGCGTGCCCGTCTACCTTGGATCAAACGCTGCGGTGGAAGGCCTGACCGCCTGATTTTACGCATAGCCGGATGACGGAATCGGCGGCATTCACCCACTATTACCTGCGCCAGATCGGCGTGGTGACGCCACTGCCATCCGCGGGAGAGCTTCCCATTGATCCGGCAACGTCGGCTGCAAGCGAGCTTGCGAGCTTGCCCGGCCTGGATGAGCTGGCGATAGAGGCATCAGCCTGCACGTCGTGTTCGCTATCAGAGGGACGCCGCCAGGTTGTCTTCGGCGTTGGCAATCCCGCTGCGGATATTGTGTTCATTGGCGAAGCGCCAGGCCGGGACGAGGACATTCAGGGCGAACCGTTTGTCGGCAGGGCCGGCAAGCTGCTGGACAAGATGCTCGCCGCCCTGGGCCTGGATCGCTCAAGCGTCTACATTATGAATGTGGTGAAATGCCGCCCGCCCGGTAACCGTGATCCCAAGCCGGAGGAGGTGGCTGCCTGTTCACGCTGGTTCGATCCGCAATGGCACGCCATTGATCCGAAAATCGTCGTTCTGCTTGGCCGGGTGGCGGCGCATGAGGTGCTGGAAACCGACGCTTCCCTGGCATCAATGCGGGGCCGCTGGCATGAAAACCGGGGCGTGCCCGTGCGTGTGACATACCATCCAGCCTATTTGCTGCGCTCGCCCGGCCAGAAACGGCGTAGTTGGGATGATCTTTTGTGTGTGGCTGAAAAACATCGGAGTCTAAGCGCGAAGTGACGCTAAGTGGGTCATGCCGTTAAAAGGACAGGCATTCTAATTTAAGGATTTCCGGGCTGTGCATCCAGTTTCTTCTCTATAGATCGCAATACCTGCTGTGCGATTGCATGATCTGGCTGCAGCTCAAGAAGCTTTTCAAATTCTTTCATGGCTAGTTTTAGTTCGCCGGTCTTGTTATAAGCAATGCCAAGGTTGTAATGCGCCTCAATTGAAGATGGGTATATCGATAAAGCCGACTTTAATACTTCGATGGCTGGCTCAAGCTTGCCCATCTTCCCAAGCGTGCTTCCAAGTCCCACATATGCATTTACGTTATTTGGCTGTATCGCTATGACCGATTCGAATTCCTGTTGTGCCATATCAAGCATTTGCCTTCGTTCATAAGCGACGCCGAGAGCATAGTGAACATCGGCATATTGCATGTCCTGAGCCAGGGCAAGGCGATATTGGGTGATAGACTTATCCCAGTTGCCCATGTCCGCGTAAATCTGACCAAGTATAAAAAGCGCATCCTTGTTATGGGGCCTTATTCGCAGTGATTCCTGCAATTCGCTTATGGCCAGGTTTAATGCGCCAGCTTCTTTATAGGCCAGGCCCAGATGCATGTGGGTTCGCGAGTTTTGAGGGTTCAGTTTCACAGCCTCCTTGTGTTCATCTATCGATTCCCGTATCCGACCCAAATTAAAATAGGCTGCGCCCAAGCCATCGTGAGCATCTGCATTAGCCGGGTTTAATCGGATGGCTATTTTCAACTCTTCTATTGCATCTTCAAAGCGCCTTTCGTGAAACAAAGCCGAAGCCAGGTTATTGTGAGCTGTGGAAGCGCTGGGGGATTTTCGGACTACGTCCGACCATAAAGTCAGGTTGTTTTCCCATACGGGTGCCCTGCTTATTGTTCCGAATACGTATAAACCTGCAAGCAAGAGAAGTGAAAGAATGGGCAGGTGTTTGACAGCTGATACTTCTCTGAACATGGCAAAAGAAAGTGAACCTAGTGTTGAAACAAGGATCACGAACCCCACGGAGGGGAGATACAGATAGCGTTCCGTGAAGGTATTTTCTCCCAATGCAGGAATGTACATCACAGGCAACAAGGGGATAGCGATCCAGACCAGACAGAAGGCGAGCACCCGATTGGTTTGCACCAGTCTGACACAGGCACTGATATAACACAGGGTTGCCGCGATACCCACGAGACCCTTGACGCTCAATAGCGATGTAATGGGGTGAAATACATGGTAAACGTTCAGATTGACAGGCAGCACCAGCTTGCCGAGATATTCGGCAAACAAGGGGAAAATATTGATGAAGTACCCGTAGGCACCCAATTCCTGGTGCCTTTGTACCGGGGCGAATTCACCGATGGCATTCGTGCGCATGGCAAAATACACCAGAGCCACAAGAATAAACGGCGAATATCGTTTCAGCAGCTCCAGCAGGCCCTGAGCGGAAAATTTCACGTCCTGCCTGACGACGGCATCATAGGTGAGAAGCATGATCGGCAAGGTTAATGCTGGCTCCTTGCCCAGGCAGGCGATAAAGAAAAACACGGGTGCAAGGATATTGCGCGCTGTGTTCTTAGCTTTTATGTAAGTAATAAAAGCCAACAGGTAAAACAAACTGCATAGAAGGTCCATAATACCGCTTATCCACATTACCGGCTCTGAATGAATCGGATGGGTGGCAAACAGCAGGCCCGCGATCAAAGGAAATACAACCTGCCCGCTTGGCTCCGTAATCGCCTGACTGGTGTGCCGGGCATGTATCTGCGGCATAAGAACGCTTGCAAGAAGAAACACCAGAATAGAAACGCCCGCATGCAGCAGCATACTCGTCATGTGGTATCCCCATGGGTCAAGTCCAAACAGATGAAAATCAATCATGTAAATCAAAAAAGCCAAGGGACGGTAATAATTCGAAGTCTTTCCTTCGAAATCCCAGGCCTGAGAAAGAAAAATGTCGGGAATTTGGCTAATATCCCGAATCAAAGCGTTATCCATCAACAGTCTTACATCATCATATACAAAGTGATTGGATAAGGTGTTCAGATAAACACCAAGGCAGATCGTAATGATGGCAGCAATTGCAAACTGTCGAGAACAAGTTGCTATTATTTTCGGGGCGAAACTCATGAGCCTCGCATGATATCTATAATATAAATTAATTTCATTGCATGCAAAATGTAGCCAGGTTTCTCGTGGGGGCGCAGACAGCTATAATGCTAGACGGTTACGAACACTTCCTCCAATAGCAGTTGCACTCGCAAGTAGAGATATATAGCCAAACCTGCAGGCGCTTGCTGATCAGATTCTGCACCTTATACTGTTTTTTTGCGGTAGCGCCTTGGAGCTGGTGATAGGAATCATGCACTACAAATTCATTACCAATCGATCTACTGCGTTCCTGTCTTTCATATTCTTTTTTTCGGGTTTTTCCGCCTTGATTTATCAGGTAGTTTGGCAACGTCTTCTGACCGTTCACTATGGGGTTGGAGCAATTTCAATGTCCCTCATCGTGAGCGTTTATATGGTTGGCCTGGGCCTAGGAGCGCTATTTGGCGGGTATTTAGCCGAGCGAACCACTCGCAGGATTACTCTATATTGCATCGTGGAATTTCTAATCGGCGCCTTTGGCCTGATCAGCCTGCCTCTACTTAGCTTTATCGGCAGCCATACAGCAGGCAGCAGCTATGTGCTTTCTCTTTTCTACATGTTTGCGTTTCTGTGCCTGCCCACTTTCCTGATGGGCACCACGCTTCCTCTACTTACTAAGGTTTTCAACCGCTTAATTTGCGACTTTCTTGGGAGCGTTAGCTTTCTCTACTTCATCAATACGATTGGTGCTGCAATCGGTGCGGTATTTGCGAGCTACCTGATCATTTCTTTCTTTGGGCTGGATGTCGCAGCTGCTATCGCCGTCCTCATTAATTTTTTCCTAGCGGCTTTAATTTTTCTCGTCAGGGATTCCGATTCGGGCGAATATGCATCTGGAAAAACATCCCGGTCAATAGTGGATCGAGACGCTATCTTTGGCAGTTCTGCCTTTCTCCTGGTCTTCATCACCGGGTTTTTGGCTATCGGGTATGAGATTGTATGGTTTCGGATTATTGGTGTTTTGACCAAGGCTTCACCCTACGCGTTCTCTACCGTTCTATCTGTCTACCTGGCCGGGATAGCCATAGGCAGTTTCGGGATGAACAAGTATTTGCAGCGACATAGAAACATTCACAAGAAGAGCCTGTTCTTTTCGCTTCAATTCCTTATAGGTGTCAGTGTAGTACTGACAATTATAAGCTATTACTATCTTACAAAGCATACTGGTTTCGACACCCTTACTATTGCCTCTTTTCAAAACGACCTGCACCCATCCTTCAAGATGCCCTCCATGGTTTCGGTTTCACAATTTCTGATCGATATGTATGGCATCGTGGATGTCTTCTGGTGGCCAGCATTTTTCGTGTTAATTCCAACCATTTTCATGGGCGCCAGCTTTCCCCTTATCAACCTGCTGGCGATGTCTCGTAGCGATGAAGAAGGCAGAACCGTCGGCACTGTTTACTTCTTCAATATTACGGGAAATGTGCTAGGAGGCCTCGTAACCGGATTCCTGCTATTGCCATTCCTGGGCACTGAAATGACCCTTCTGGCATTCTCCTCAATTGGCTTGTTGTTCGGGTTATTCGTTTTGAACATTGGGGGGAGGAACGTACCGTTTCGTCGAAGGGTGGGCAGCGTTGCGACAATATTGCTGCTAACAGTTGCCGTCTTTCCCAGGGGAGGTCAGCTCTATGAAGAGATGCATACCCCGCCGGACACATTTGATCAAGTGTTTGAGACTTACCTTGAAGAGGGCGTAGAAGGCATAACGCTAGCCTATCAGCAACAAGATAAGGTGGTTAACTATATTAACGGTCTGGGGCACGGAGGTCGCCCAGGTTATATGTTTTATTATGAAACGCTCAAAGCGCTGGGCTTTGCACCAGATATAGAAAGCGCCCTGGTGATTGGGTTCGGTACAGGGTCGGCCGTCGAAATGATCCAGAAATCTGATGTCCGGGCCATAACACTTGTCGAGCTCAATGAAACGCTAATGAACAATCTATCAAAGATGCCGGTCATCGAGGACATTCTCTCGGATCCAAGGCTTACTATTGTTTTTGACGATGGCAGAAGGTATTTGTTGAGAACGGATAAGAAGTTTGGCCTTGTCGCCATGGATCCGCTAAGAACAACAACGTCCTACAGCAACAATGTCTATTCTCGTCAGTTCTTCGAGCTCGTGAGCGAGCACCTTAGCGAGGATGGTGTCTTCATGCTTTGGAAGGATGAGCATATGGTCATACCAAACACAGTTCATGCCGTGTTTGACTATGTAAAAGTGTATGGTTTCTTTATTTTGGCTTCGAATTCACCATTCAAGGAAGACCGCGAAAGGGAGAAAAAGATATTAGCTCAATTTTCACTTGCAGAGCGCGGACATATTTTAAAAGCAGGAACCGGGCAATATATTGGAGATCAAACCTATTTCGCTAAGCAAGCAAGCGACTATCTGATAAATGAGGATTGGAAACCCATCACCGAATATTACCTCGGATTGAAAGTCAAAAATATTTATCCTTGAGGCTGGGCAAAAGGCGAGCAGCGTAATGTATATGGGTGAGACATGATGCGGTTGTTGTTTGATTCCAAGATGGTGCCTGTTGCACTCATGGTTGTTGTGAGTTTCGGCGTGTACATGAATTCGCTATCGGGTGAATTCGTCTACGACGATAGTCTAATGATTTCCGACAATCCATGGCTGAAAGACATCAAGCACCTTCCAAAAATTCTTTTCTCTGGCGCATGGGCATACAGCGACCACGATCAGGTCTCTAACTATTATCGGCCCTTGGCTTTTTTGATCTACATGATTGACTATCGGCTCTTTGGGCTTGATCCGTGGGGATACCACCTAACGAGCGTGCTGCTGCATGCAGGTGTTTCGATCCTGGTGTTCATGCTTGCCAGCTTTTTTATGCAGAACATGTATGTCCGAGGCTCACATGAAGTGGTAACGGCTTCAGACGGTCGGATGTTGGTGCCACTTTTGGCCGGGCTGCTGTTTGCCACCCACCCGATTCATTCGGAGCCTGTGATGTGGATAAGCAGCGTTTCGGATATTTCCTTCACTTTGTTCTATTTGCTGGCGTTTTATGTCTACGTGAAGGGGCGCAGAGGAATTTACAGTGTGCTCGCGCCGGCGCTCTTCTTCATCGCCTGTTTGGGCAAAGAGACAGCGCTGACCTTGCCTATCATGCTGTTCGCCTATGATGCCGTCGTCACCCGGGATGTGAAAATATCCCTCCAGGGCATTCTCTCTCTATTGAAGAGATATATACCGTTTATCCTTGTGGCCCTTGCATATTTTGCCATGCGAACTTATGCGCTCGGCGGTTTTGCTCCGGCGCAAACAGATCGGGAATTGGGCATCTACGAGTATTTCACCAACATCCTTCTCGTGTTTGCCCAGTATCTCGGCAAGCTTGTGATGCCAATTAATTTAAATGCGCATTACACATTTGATCCGATTCATTCGCTAATTTCCCTTGCAGGGTTGGTGGGGGTGCTGGTGTTTTTGGGGTTTGTTGCGGGGTGCTATTTACTTGGAAGGAAGAGCCGTGTGGCTGCATTCTGCATGTTGTGGATACCTGTTCCCCTGCTGCCGGCCATGTACTTTCCTGGGCTGGGGTATAATGTATTCGCAGAACGGTACCTTTATCTGCCATCGGTTGGGTTTGCGATATTAGTGTCAATGGGACTGCCACAAATTGCAGCGGTTAAGTTCGGAAGAGCTAAGTCGATGCTTTGGCCAGCGCTGGCGATAGCCGGAACAATTATATTGTTATATTCCTATGGTACGGTAAAACGCAATAGTGTTTGGCAGAACAGTATCTCCCTGTGGGCCGATACAGCTGAAAAATCCCCTAACAGCAGTTTCGTACATACCCTGCTTGGAACTGCTTATGGAACTTCGGGGGAAATCGACCTTGCGATTAAGGCATTCAAGAAATCCATAGAGCTCAGTGATGAGAATTCTCGTTCGCACTATAACCTTGGTGTTGCCTATGAGAAGATTGGGCAATTGGATGCAGCGATTGACGAGTACCGATTGGCAATACGGCATAAGCCTGATTTCGTTGATGCATATTACAGCCTTGGGACTGCCTATATGCGCAAGGGAATGCTCAGCCTCGCGATTCAGGAGTTGAAGGCTGCATTGGCCATCCAACCAGATCATCTGATTTACAACAATCTTGGGGTAGCCTATTCAATGAATGGCAGGCCTGATGCTGCTATGGAGGCATTCAAAATGGCTTCCGTCCTTAGCCCTATGTATGCTGAGGCTCACTTCAATCTGGGTGTTTCTTATGAAGGCAAGGGGCTACTAAATATGGCTAGAAGTGAATACGAGATCGCTCTGCGTATCCAACCGGAACACGTCGATGCACTCCGAGCACTCAATGCCATGGGTAATTCCGACATTCTTCAGAATGCTCAAGAGTAGGGCCATGCTGCCGTAGTGCTCCTGATTTACCATCTGCGTCATGCACCTTTCCCTTGGCGGAATGCTGGATGGCGAGCCAGTCAGGGACGGACTGGTGACCTAAGTCTGGGCTGACATCTCCAACGCTCCGTGAGCAGTGTTTTTGCCGCCATACCGTATAAATTTTATTTGACTGGTGAGTGGCAGTGGGAGCGTGGCTGGATTGCCCAAGGGCCTTGCACTACCCGTATTGCGCGCTTGCGCCCCGAATCTGTCATTTGATCAATGGGTTTAATGGCTTGGTGAATAACGTGGGTAAATATGTACTGCCCATCTGACTGTTGCTGAATCACGACAACTCTGGCAAGTTGCCGCCAAAATGCTCAGCGGCCAAACTTGAAAGCAGCTAGCCGAGAGGCATTTTAGGCGGTATTTTATTAAGCAGGCCTATAACTGTAGCTTCATAGGCGGAGTAGATGACCAAGGTAAATTCGCTATTCCAGCGCTGCTCGCATTGCGGCTACACGTTTCATCCGATTTATTAAAATTCCAGTCAGTCAAGGAAGACCTTTCGCATTATGCATCGATCACCCAAGGGTACACTTCGGTTATTTTATTTAATATTTGCGGCATCGGGTTTTGCTGGTCTTATCTATGAATCGATCTGGACACATTATCTAAAGCTGTTTCTTGGTCATGCCGCCTACGCCCAGAGTCTGGTGCTGGCTATTTTCATGGGTGGCATGGCGATTGGGGCCTGGCTATGCAGCCGTTATTCCGGGCGATGGCCGAACCTGCTTATCGGATATGTCATTGTCGAAGGGCTTATCGGTATATGCGCTCTGCTGTTTCACTCAGCCTTCGATGGGTTTCTGGATATTGCTTATACGCAGGTTATCCCGGCATTAGGCGCTCCAGCCTCGGTGCAAGCCTTCAAGTGGCTGACTTCGGCAGCTTTCATTTTACCGCAGTCGATTCTTTTGGGTATGACTTTTCCATTGGTGACATCTGGACTGATACGCCGTTTTCCTGACAGGCCGGGCACAGTGGTGGCCATGTTGTACTTCACCAACAGCATTGGCGCTGCTATTGGCGTGCTGGTCAGCGGTTTTGCCTTGATTGCCTGGGTGGGGTTGCCCGGCACCATGGTGGTGGGTGGCATTATCAATCTGCTGCTGGCGGCGACGGTGTGGTATTTGCGTGGAGAGGGGGTGTCCGCCGAAGCTGCCGCCGAGATCAAGGAGGCGGCAGCGGAGACAAGCGAGGACCCTGGTTACGCGTTGATGCTTGCCGTGGCCTTTATTACAGGCATGGCTTCGTTTATCTATGAGATTGGCTGGATTCGCATGCTGAACATGGTGCTCGGCAGCACTACGCATGCCTTTGAGTTGATGCTCAGTGCTTTCATTACAGGGCTGGCCTTTGGCGGCTTGTGGATCAAGCGGCGCATCGATCATCTGACGCACCCCTTGCGTTTTCTGGCCATGGTGCAGCTAGTCATGGGGGTTTTTGCCCTTCTTACGCTGCCTTTGTATGGCAACACCTTTGAGGTGATGCAGTGGCTGGTACAAAACCTGGACAAGGATCCAGGCGGTTACGTGCTATTCAATATATCCAGCCATGCCATTGCGATCGCGATTATGTTACCCACGACCTTTTGTGCCGGCATGACGCTGCCGCTGATCACTTATTATTTATTAAGGCACCGGCATGGCGAGAAGAGTGTGGGCGCGGTATATGCCTTTAACACGGTCGGCGCCATTGTCGGCGTATTATTTGCTGTGCACATTGGCATGCCGGGTCTTGGCCTGAAGGGTTTGATATGCGTGGGTGCCGCCTTCGACATCGGCCTCGCCCTGATATTGGCCTGGCGGGCGTACGGGGATCGGCGCATGCCTGTGTTGGCCAGCGCGGCAGGTGTTGGCGCATTGATGCTTACCCTGCTCTTCGTGCAGCTGGATTCGCTAAAAATGGCTTCAGGGGTGTTTCACAAAGGGACATTATTCGATCCACGGCATTCGGAAATCCTTTTTCATGAAGATGGCAAGACCGCTACCGTGGATGTGACGCGCTTTGGCGAGCACATATTAGCGATTGCCACCAACGGCAAGGGCGATGCCAGCCTTGACATGTCCCAGAATGGGTCATCAAGACTCTTTGATGAGATTCCCATGGTATTGGCCGGGGCTCTACCCCTGGCTCTGCATCCGAAAGCGAAGACGGCTGCCGACATCGGTATCGGTTCAGGTCTGACCAGCCATATTTTGTTGCTCGACGAGCAATTGAAGCGGGTGGATACCATCGAGATCGAAGCTGAGGTGGTGGAGGGTGCCAAGCAGTTCCGGCCGCGTGTGGACCGGCTCTTTGACGATCCACGCAGCCATATTCATGTAGAGGATGCCAAGACCTTCTTCTCTACCTACAACCGAAAATACGACATTATTGCCTCTTACCCTTCGAACATGTGGGTGAGTGGCGTGCCCGGATTATTTACAGATGAGTTCTATCGCTTGCTCAAGCGCTCGCTGAACCCCGATGGGCTTCTGGTGCAATGGATGCAAATATACAGCATTGATATTCCTCTGGTTGCATCGGTGATCAAAGCTCTTAGCGCCAACTTCGAGGATTATGCTATTTATGCCGCCACAGATGTGGATATCCTGATTGTGGCCAAACCCAAGGGGGACATTCCGGAACCAGATGGACGGGTGTTCGAAATGGGCGAGCTTGGGCTGATTTTGGCACGAGCGAATATTCACACCAGGGATGACATTCTATTGCGGCGTTTGGGTGACAAGCAGATGTTGGATCCGCTCATGCTCAGTTATGACATTGACGCCAATTCGGATTATTACCCTGTTCTTGATCTGAATGCCGGCCGAACAAATTTCATAGGAGCCAATGCAATAAAACTGTCAGGCCTTGGCCGTGCGCCGCTTCCATTGGCGGATATGCTCAGTGG
>Ga0316187_10005498_pt1 | contig 10937 bp, 12 predicted proteins | sample CroRivburrow1_MG_FD_204927 | JGI IMG/M metagenome (GOLD analysis project Ga0316187, IMG submission 204927) | Coastal sediment microbial communities from Maine, United States - Cross River worm burrow 1 | ecosystem: Environmental > Aquatic > Marine > Coastal > Sediment | place: USA: Maine...
GATTGGGAATGCCTCAATAGCAAAGCGCTCGCTTTCCTGAAACTTGCCTCAATTCGTCTGATGGTAAGAAAACTTTGCAATCAAAGATAAAGTTTTCGGACAGACTCTAACCGTGGCGAGGCCGCAACGCATCAGTCTCAAATCAGCCCGCCGTCTGGCACTGACCGCGCAAGGGTTCTCCGGCGCCCGGCCCGCGCCCGGCAAAACCACCCGTTGGCAGGCCCTGTCGAAAGTCATCGACAATCTGAACCTTCTGCAGATCGACAGTGTGAACGTTCTGTCACGCTCTCATTATCTGCCACTGTTTTCGCGTCTTGGCAGTTACGACAAGGCTGTCCTGGACAAGCACACACTGGCTGCCAAAAACCGCCGGTGTTTCGAATACTGGGCGCATGAGGCGTCCATACTGCCCCATCGCTACCAGCCATTATTACGCTGGCGCATGGACGATGCCCGAAATGGAACCGGCATCTACAAAGGACTGGTGGAGTTTGCCCGCAACAAGCCGCAGGTCATCGCACGCACGCTTGAAAAGGTACGCGCCGAAGGCCCCTTGCGCCCGCGCGATTTTGGCCAACCAGCAGTCCGGTCCGGCGAATGGTGGGGCTGGAATGAGCACAAGACCGCACTGGAATATCTGTTCTGGACCGGTGAAGTGACCACTGCCAGCCGTGACGGTTTTGAACGGTTGTATGATGTGCCCGAACGCGTGCTGCCCGAAGATACACATGCAACACCGTCACCCGACCGGGCAGATGCCATTCGCGAGCTGGCACGCCACTCCGCCCGCGCACTTGGCATCTCGACCGAAACCGACATCAGGGATTATTTTCGCCTGCCCGTAGCGGATGCCCGCCAGGCCATCGCAGAGCTGGTTGAAAGCGGTGAACTGCACATGGTTGAGGTTCAGGGCTGGAACAAACCGGGCTACATCTGGCACGCGGCAAAGTCTGCCCGCTCGTTTGAGCGCGCCACCGTGTTGTCACCGTTTGACCCGCTGGTATGGAACCGGGACCGCGCGGAACGGTTGTTCGGTTTTCGCTATCGCATAGAAATCTACACGCCTGCCCCAAAACGCCAGTTCGGCTATTACGTGCTGCCCATTCTGATCGGCGAGCAATTGTCAGGCAGGCTGTGCATGAAGGCGGACAGGCAGGCCGGTACCTTGCGCATCAACGCAGCCTGGCATGAAGACGGCGTGGATCCAGGTGCCGCGTCGCAAGCCATTGCACCTGCTCTTCATGACATGAGCCAGTGGCTTGACCTTGAGCGCGTCGACATTGCCGGACGAGGCAATATGGCAGCGGAACTCAAGACAGCATTCAAATCTTAAATCACGCCTTCTCTGACCAGTTCGTCAGTTACCTCGACAATGGCACCACGGATGGTTTCAACCAGGAAGTCGGCATCATCCCTTGTCATGGTCAGCGGCGGCGACATCACATCAAGATGGCCCATGGGGCGGACCAGCAAGCCGCGCGCTTCACACAGATTGGAAATCCGCTTGGAGATGTTCACTTCATGAGGGATGTGCGCCTTGGTCTGCTTGTCGGCGACATATTCAACACACATCATCATGCGCTTGCCGCGCACATCACCAACGATTGCGAGCTCCGACAATTCATGCAGGCGGCCTTCAAAATAGTCGCCCACGTCACGTACATTCCCGCAAATATCTTCGCGTTCCATGATTTCAATATTCTTCAGTGCCACCGCACAGCCTATCGGGTGACCGGCACAGGTAAAACCGTGAGCAAACCAGCCATCGGGATTGTCGCTCGACATCACATCGTGAATTTCGTCCGTGTAGAGCGTGGCTCCCATGGGGAAATACCCAGACGTAATACCCTTGGCGCACACAATCATGTCCGGCTGAATGCCGAATTCGTCCCACGATGCAAACATGTGCCCGATACGCCCGAATGCGGTGACGACCTCGTCGGCAATGAACAGGATGTCGTGTTCATGACACACATCAATCATCCGTTTCAGGTAGCCCGGCGGTGGCGGCACAACACCGCCCGATGCCTGAATGGGTTCGGCAATGAAGCAGGAGATGTTGTCCGCTCCCAGTTCGGCAATCTTGTCCCTGAATTCCTGCACCAGGAAGTCGGTGAATTCAGCCTGTGTCATGCCCTCGCCGCCGCGATAGAAATACGGCGCCGACAGATGATGGATAAAGCTGGTCAGATACTGGAACTCGTCCTGGCGGTCACCGTCACGCAAGCCCACAGAAGCCGTCAGCACGGTCGAGCCGTGATAGGAATTCTTGCGGCTGATAATGTGCTTGCGCGTCTTGCGGCCCTTGCGGCCATGATAGTATTGCGCAATCCGGATGGCACCTTCATTGGCGGCGGAACCCGTCAGGGAATACATGACCCGGTTCAGGGAGCCCGGCGCCATGGACGCCAGCTTGCCCGACAGCATGGCAGCCGGCGCATTGGAGACGTCAACAAACGTATTGGAATAGGCAAGCTGGCTGGCCTGCTCCGCCATGGTCTGTGCCAGTTCATCGCGGCCATAGCCGACATTGACACACCACATGCCGCCAATGCCGTCAAAGTACCGCTTGCCCTCGGTATCGGTAACATGACAGCCCTCGCCCTTGGCCAGCACCAGGGAGCCTTCTTTCTTGAAACTGTCAAAATGCGTCCAGGGATGCAGGAAATGATCACGATCCAGTGCCCACAACTGTTCATGGTCGTACTGGTTGTGTAAGGGGTTCAGCATTACGGCACCTTTATATTGAATGAGCATTCAATATGGCGGATTTTGTCCACACTGGCAATGTCCCTGGTCCAGACATCACCGGTACAATCCCACTGCGAAGTCAATCAATGGTCTTGGCTGTCAGTTCCGCCGGCAGCATCTCCACCTCCTCGGCTGCCGCATTCATGGCTGCTTCATCACGCGAACGGACGACAATATTGGTCGCAAACCGGCCGTCACGTTCATACGGATAAGACCCGATCATCACACCCTGGTGCGCAATCTGGATTTCCTTCAGCCGCTTGGCCACATCGCCTTCGCCGAGATCAAGCGGCACGGTGCGCGACAGCATCACTGCGCCGCCGGTGAGCTTGGGTGCCACTTCATCCAGCATGGCCTGCATGATCTTGGGCACGCCCGCCATCACGAACACATTGCCGATGTGAAACCCCGGCGCCTTTGACACCGAGTTGAGGATCAGTTCAGCCGTATCGGGAATCCGCGCCATGCGCAGCCGGGCTTCGTTCTCTTCAATACCGCGAGCTTCCCAGTGCGTCCGCAATATCTTCAGCGCCTCGGGGTGGTGGTCGATTGCGACACCAAAGGCCGCTGCCACACAGTCTGCGGTAATATCGTCGTGAGTTGGCCCAATGCCGCCGGTGGTAAAAACATAGGTGTACCGGGCCCGCAATGCATTCAGCGCTGCCACAATGTCGGCCTGCTCGTCAGACACGACACGGGCTTCCTTGAGGTCTATGCCCACAACGGTCAGATAATCGGCAATGTATCCCAGGTTCGCATCCTTGGTGCGCCCCGATAGAATTTCGTCTCCGATCAGCAGAACGGCTGCCGTTGGAATAGAGCTTGTCATGGCTGGCAAATTTCCGGTTTTTGTGACACTTAATAACTAGATTATCCACTTACGTCAGAAGCCATTCAACAGGTCAAGCCATCATGAAAATATCAGACAAGCCATTGCTGCGCGGCACCTTGATCAAGCGCTACAAGAGGTTCCTGACCGATGTGACCCTGGACACCGGGGAAACCGTCACGGCCACCTGTCCGAACACCGGCTCGATGATGGGTTTGCTGGAGCCGGGCAATCCGGTCTGGCTGTCGGTTTCCGACAGTCCCACCCGCAAATACAAGCACACCTGGGAGATGGTCGAGGCAGTCAATGCTGCCGGCGAAAAGGCGCGTGTCGGCCTGAACACCGGCCTGCCCAACAAGCTTGTCGAGGAAGCCATTACCGCCGGGCGCATCCCTGTGCTTTCTGGTTATGACACGCTCAAGCGCGAACAGAAATACGGCAAGAACAGCCGCATCGACATCCTGCTGTCGGACGAAGCCAAGCCTTCATGTTATGTGGAGGTCAAGAACGTCACCTTGTCCCGCTCGGCCGGAATGGCGGAATTTCCCGATGCGGTTACATCGCGCGGGGCAAAACACCTTGATGAACTGGCCGACATGGTTCGTGACGGCCATCGTGCGATAATGGTGTATCTGATCCAGCGCAGCGATGCGAAAAGCTTCTCGCTGGCCCGCGATATCGATCCCGTGTACTTTGAAACCTGGAGCAAAGCCACTACATCAGGCGTTGAAAGTATCGCAATGGCTTGCACCATGGGCGATGATGCGATTTCATGTGATACGGCTATCGAAATTGAAGGCGTGTCCTAGAGCAAGGTAAACCATGCAAACCACTTATGTTGAAGCAACAGCCGCCCCCCTGGTCAACAATGGCCAGGTGAAACTGCACGGACCGGAAGATTTTGAAGGCATGCGCAAGGCAGGCAGGCTGGCAGCTGAAGCGCTCGACCTGCTGGTCCCGCTGGTACAGCCGGGCGTCACCACGGAAGAACTTGATCGTGTGGCCCTGATGTTCGCCAGGGACAATGGCGCCACGCCCGCACCGCTGTACTATCGTGGCTTTCCCAAATCCATCTGCACGTCGATCAACCATGTGGTCTGCCACGGCATTCCCGGTCCGCGCGCACTCAAGGAAGGCGAAGTCGTCAATATCGACATCACCCTGATCGTGGATGGATGGCATGGCGACTCCAGCCGCATGTACCCTGTGGGCGCCATCAACCGGCGGGCCGAGCGGCTGATTGAAATCACCTATGAATGCCTGATGCGCGGGCTGGCAGAGGTCCGCCCGGGCGCTCATACCGGCGATATTGGCCACGCCATTCAGACCTATGCTGAAGGCCAGCGCTGTTCGGTGGTGCGCGACTTCTGCGGTCATGGTCTGGGCCGGCTGTTTCACGACATGCCGAACATTCTGCACTATGGCCGCAAGGGCGAAGGCATCGAATTGCGCGAAGGCATGTTCTTCACTGTTGAACCGATGATCAATCTGGGCCGACCGCAGGTAAAAGTGCTGTCCGACGGATGGACTGCGGTTACCCGCGATCGATCCCTGTCGGCGCAGTTCGAACACACCATCGGCATCACCGCGGACGGCTGCGAGATATTCACGCTGTCGCCTGAAGGCTATCACTGCCCGCCGCACAAGAGCTGATCACGCAGGAAACGCCCCCGGGGTCTGAGAATGGCTTTCAAGGACGAACAGGGTTTTGACCTTTCAGGCCGCGCCAAACCGGATGCGCCCGACCATCTCGGCCATCGCAAGCGCCTGTGTGACCGATTCAGTCAGGGCGGCGCTGACGCCATGCCGGATTATGAACTGCTGGAACTGATGTTGTTTCGTGCCATCCCACGAAAGGACACCAAGCCCATTGCCAAGGCGCTGATCGCCAGGTTCGGATCATTTGGCGATGTCCTGGCTGCACCCGCAGCCCGCCTGAAGGAAGTCAAAGGGGTGGGCGACAAGGTCGCGTTTGAGCTGAAACTCATTCAGGCTGCTTCCGTGCGCATGGCCCGCAACACGGTTCTTTCAAAACCTGCTCTCACCTCCTGGACCGCATTGATCGAGTATTGCACCGCCGCCATGGCCTATGACGACCGCGAACAGTTTCGCCTGCTGTTCCTGGATCGCAAGAACGTGCTGATTGCCGATGAAGTGCAACAGCGCGGCACTGTTGACCACACGCCCGTCTACCCGCGCGAAGTGATCAAGCGGGCACTGGAACTGTCGGCATCGGCCATCATTCTGGTCCACAATCATCCATCCGGTGATCCGACACCATCACAGGCGGATATCGACATGACCCGGCAAATTGTGGATGCAGCGTCAAAACTGACAATCACCGTTCACGACCACATCATCATCGGCCGCACCGGTCATGTCAGTTTCAGGGCAATGAAGCTGATCTAGGCTGCCTCGCGTTTGGCCCAGGCCGTCTTGAAGGCAGGCCGCTCATGCAGCCGTGCCAGATAGTCCTGCAACGGGCCTTTCGGCGGCTGCCAATTCATCACATTGATGCCCCAGCCCATGCAGTGACCGATAATCAGGTCGGGCACCGTAAATTCATCGCCGGTTACAAACTGGTTATCGCCCAGCCGGGCTTCCAGATGGGCAAGCCCGCGCATATAGTCGTATTCGCAGGCGGCTGCGGCCTTGTCGCTGCGCAGGTCTTCCGGCAGCACGAAACTGTTCTTGGCCGCCCACCACAAGGCCCCGTCCAGTTCATCCAGCGCCAGGTGGGTGAAACTGTCCTGCCTGGCACGCTGGATCGTGCCCGCCTTGTGGGTGAATTTGCCGTGCTTGTCGGCCAGGTACTGGCAGATCGCCACGCTGTCCAGGATAACATCATCACCATCCATGAAGGCCGGCACCTTGGCCGACGGATTTACTGCCAGCGCTTCCGGCGACCGCGGTGCCGCACTGTCCTGCTCGTAAGTCTCGCCCAGTTCCTCCAGCATCCACATCACCCTGAAGGCACGGGATTTTGCCGATCCGATCAGCTTGTACATTGTATGAAACTCTCCGGCTTACCTGTTGAATTGACTCTCGAAATCCACATCAGTGATCGTTCAGATCAGGATGATTTTTGGTTGAATCAACCAAAAATCATAAACCTGATCGCTTTCAAGGTGATCGAGCAACATGGGTTCAATTGAACCCATGTTGCTCTAGACTTTCAGGCGTATCAAAATCCCGCAATATCGCATCGCTGTCCACATCGATCATGCACACATTGTCACCGCTGAGCAGGCTGCGTGCGCCCTTGTCGCCGGAGGTTTTCTGAAGCTGGTCAAAATTCCGCGTGCCCAAAATCACCGGGTTACCGCGCACGCCATCATATTGCGGAACGATGATACAATCATCGCCGGTAAACGCATCCAGAAGCTGATTGATGATTTCAGCGGACACGTCCGGCATGTCTGCAAGCAGGATCATTGCGCCTGCGCAGCCTTTTGGCACAGCCGCAATGCCGGTTTTAAGAGATCCCGCCTGACCGGAAGCAAATTCAGCATTGTGCGCATAGACCACATCAAGCCCGCTGAGCGCTTCCTGCACTCGATCAGCATCATGGCCGGTGACAACGACCACCGGGTCCAGGTCGGTGGCCAGCGCAGCTTCAACGACGCCACGCACCATTGCCTGTCCGCGGTACCCGGCCAGCAGTTTGTTATCCGCACCAAAGCGTGACGATGTACCGGCTGCCAGCACGATGCCGGCCAACCGGCTCATCGACCGGCCTCACGCGGTGACGGCCTGGTCTCGATCTCCATCAACAGCCCGCCTGCCCCCATGTCCATGATATCCTGCGGGCGGACATCAATTCCCGCCAGCACCCGGCCCAGCACCCAGTCAAACCCGTTCAGCTTCGGCGAACGGGCACACGAAGGCACACCGATAACCGCTTCTCCGTCAAGCGTGCCGAGCAACAGCAAATTGCCCGGATCGACCGGCATGCCCAGATGCACGATCTGTCCGCCAGCCGCTTCCAGACCCGCCGGCACCACATCGCCGCGATCAACAATGGCTGATGCGCCGAACACCAGCACCGGATTGTGCCCTGACGCTTTCAAGCGGCTGATACCTTCGGACACACCGTCAATTGTGTGTGCGACTTCAACCACATCGCCCAGTGTGCTGCCATGGCGTTCGAGCCGGTCGCGAATGACCGTTGCCGATTTTTCCAGCAGGGTTTCTTTCATGCCGGCGGTGCGGGTCAACACCAGACCGGCCTTGTGCGGCGTAAAGGGCACGACCGACAAAAGCGCGCCAGATCCTGCCAGTTCCACTGCCTCATCAACAATATTTGCCGGGGCTGAAAACGGAATGATCTTCACGGTAGCCACCATCTGGCCTGCCTTGACCGCCTGAAAAGGTGTCAGCGTTGCCAGGGTCACAGCCTCATGCAGCCGGTTGAGCGCCCGCACCAGGCCTGCATCCACCAGCACAATGCCGTTGTGGGCGGAATAGATGTTGGCCCGCCCGGTTGAAGCCGCTTGCCGGGTGACGCCGTCACCACACACCGCATCGGCCAGGCACGCAGCGGCTGCATCTTCATGCACATCACCCGCCTCGACACGAGCGGCAAACACTGTTGAGACGCCGGCCTTCGTCAATTCGGCAATGTCTGCCTCAGAAAGAACCCTGCCCTTCTTGAAGCTGATGCCATTTGTACGCACAGAATGCGCAAGAATGGCGCCTTGGGCCAGGGCAACGTCGATTTCGCCGAATGTCATCTATCCAGGCCCAATCGAAGCGCCTTCGTCATCTCGGCCATGATTGAAATGGCAATTTCCGGCGCACCGCGCGCCCCGATATCCAGACCGACCGGTCCGCAGATACGCGACGGTTCCACACCAGCCTGTTTCAGGCGCTCAGTCCGCGCTGCCTGTGTCCGCCTCGACCCCAGTGCACCGATATAGAAGCACTCACTTTGAAGCGCCGCAATCAGCGCCGGATCATCCACTTTGGGGTCATGGGTCAGCGCCAGAAAGCCGGTCCGCGCATCAAGACCGATAGCAGGCAATACTTCATCTGGCCAATCTGCATGAAGTGCAACGCCGGGGAAACGGTCTTCGGTGGCAAATGCCCCGCGCGGATCGATCACCGTAATGTCATAGCCTGCCGCTTTCGCCATCGGCACAATCGCCTGGGCAATATGAACAGCACCGATAATCACCAGCCTCAAGGCCGGGTTATGAATATGGATGAAGAACTCGCTGCTTTGCGTTGAAACGACTCCCGATTTATCAAACCGGAACCCGTTCTCCAGAGCGTCGGCCAGCACATGCTCACCTGCATAGCGCTGGGCCACCACCTCCTGTGTTCCGGAGGCAATGTCGGTCACCACCGCCACTGCCAGCCGGTCAGCACGCGCCTTTTCCAGTGTTTCAAGAACTTTAATGTCCATTGGTGCTTCAGGCTCCGGTTACCGGCTCGACATAAACCCTGATCTTGCCGCCGCACGCCAATCCGACTTCCCAGGCGGTTTCGTCGGCTACGCCGAACGCCAGAACCTTGCCTGCACCGGTCTCAATGGCGTCCTGCGCTTCGGTCACCACGGCTCCCTCGACACATCCGCCCGATACCGAACCCTCAAAATTGCCGTCAGCATCGATAACCAGTTGCGAGCCCACCGGTTGCGGCGCCGATCCCCAGGTCTCGATCACCGTGGCCAGCGCCACCTTGCGGCCTTCACGCACCCAGTTATTGGCCGTTGCCAGCAGGTTTGCATCATTGCTGCTCATGGTCTTGCCTCTTCCTTCTGCCGCGGGTCGCCGGATTTCAGCCACCGTTGCGGATCATGCGTTTCATTGCGCGAGCCTGACAGGACTTCGGCCAGATCAGCAAGTGTATTCAATGAATGGCAGGGCCGGAACTCGTCCACATGGGGCATGATCGCCCTGATACCGCTGGCACGCGCTTCAAACCCACCATAGCGCAAAAGCGGATTGAGCCAGACAATTCGTTTGGCGGACCGCGCCAGCCGCTCCATTTCCACTTCAAGCATGTCAACATCATCGCGGTCCAGCCCGTCCGTCATCATCAGCACGTGTGCGCCCTGTGCCAGAACGCGACGCGCCCATTTCCGGTTGAATTCGCGCAAGGTATGGCCGATGCGCGTCCCGCCGGACCAGTCATCCACATTGGAGCCGACAAGCTCCATCGCCTCATCCACATCCCGGCGTTTCAGTTCACGGGTGATGTTGGTCAGCCGGGTGCCGAACACGAACACCTGGACCCGCGAGCGATCATTGGTCAGCGCGTGCAGGAAGTGCAGGAAAATCCGCGAATAGTTCGCCATGGATCCGGAAATATCCAACAATACCACCAAAGGCGGCTCACGGGTCTGGCGGGCCTTGTGAGCCAGGGATGTCATGTTACCCCCTGCCCGAAGCGACCGGCGCATGGTGGCGCGCATGTCCACCACACCTTGCGCGGATGCTTTGAACCGCCGCATCTTCACTTCCAGCCGGTTCATGCGCATGCGGGCTATGGCAGCACGGGCAATGCGCTCTTCGTCCGCGCTCATCTGCTCAAAATCCTTGTTGCGTATCACCTCGCGCGCCGACGATGTAAACTCGCCTTCAAGCTCAACCTCATCCGATGGGCGTTCCCGCTCAGATTGCGCATTTTCCTGACTGAACATGGCTTCCGCCAGGCGCTTGTTGCCGGGTTTCTTCTTTGCCGGCGCGGTTTCCACCCTGACCTGCTGAAACAGCAACTGCATCAGTTGCTCAACCATTTTCGGCTTACGCCAGAACACCTCAAACGCATGGTCAAACAGCGTCGTGTGTTCATGCCGTTTCACAAACACCGAGTGCATGATCCAGTAGAAATCGGTCTTTGACGCCATGCCGCCGCCACGCACCGCATCAAGCGCATCGAGCACGGCGCCGGGCCCTACCGGCAGACCGGTATCACGCAACACCCGGGCAAAATGCATGATATTGTCCGGCAAGTGGCCTGTCGGAGGCGGCTTGTTGGAATTGGCAGGTGTCGGCAGCATTGCCACGTGCCCTACTCGGCCGCACGCAAGCGGATATCAGACTGGATCTGATCAACCAGCCGCTTGGCCTCGGAGCCTTCCATGCGGGCAATGTCATCCTGGTATTTCAGCAACACACCAAGCGTGTCATTCACCGTCGCCGGATCAAGCGCAATGGCATTCAGTTCATTGAGCGCCGCAACCCAGTCCAGGGTTTCTGCAACGCCGGGTGACTTGAACAGATCCTGGCCGCGCAATGCCTGAATGAAACCGACGACTTCCTCGGCCAGGTCATCGCCGACGCCGGGCTTGCGTGCCTTGATGATGGCAAGTTCGCGCTCGGCAGACGGATACCCGACCCAGTGATACAGA
>Ga0316187_10005499_pt1 | contig 10936 bp, 7 predicted proteins | sample CroRivburrow1_MG_FD_204927 | JGI IMG/M metagenome (GOLD analysis project Ga0316187, IMG submission 204927) | Coastal sediment microbial communities from Maine, United States - Cross River worm burrow 1 | ecosystem: Environmental > Aquatic > Marine > Coastal > Sediment | place: USA: Maine...
ATTCAAAACATTCTGGTTCGAGAGCTTGATTTGCTGATACTGCAACTGCTTGCGATAGCTGTGTGGTGTTGTGCCGGTCCAGCGCTTGAAGGCACGGGTAAAGCTGCTGGTGTCGCGGTAACCCAGCATGGCGGCTATGCCATGTATCGAGTCTTGTGTATGTTCGAGGGAATCGCAGGCGGACTGGAGGCGGCAGTGATCGACAAGGTCCGAATAGCTGAGATCTTCCTCGTTCAGCCGTCGCTGAAAGGTGCGCGTACTGACACCCAGTAATTCTGCTACCACTTCAATAACCGGATAGCCACCGGGTAACAGGGCATCGATCAAGCGACAGATAGCATTAATGGATAAACTGCGGGCCATAGGGTTACTCTGCAGGATGCTGGATCGTTAATCGGGGTCGCCCAAATACCACATGAATGACGTGAAGTTATGAAATTATTACAAAACATTAACAATGCTGCTGGCCATATCACGCCAAAGTGACGCAGCCGTTACCCGGCCAGGTAATTGGCAGATCAGGTATCTGTGGATATTGCTCAGGTTCCAGGCACCTGATGCGGCACTCGGTGTGTGTGCTTGCGGGTGGTTCTGCGGTTATGTTTCGTCAGGCATTGAGGCGTTATCACGGCGAGGATGCCGCCTTGACCAGTAAATGATGATGCGGAAATCCTGCAAAAGACATGCATGCAGAGCATGCGGGTTATTGTTTGTATTGCTGGCGATAGACCTGTGGTGTGACACCTGCTATCCGCCGGAAGGCTCGTGTGAAGTGCGCCGCGTCACTGTATCCCAATCGATTCGCAATATCAGTTGCTGTTATTCCGAGGTCTTGCAGCATCCGGCTGGCGGCACTGAATTGCACGCGCGCCAGTAGCTCGTTAAAGCAGGTGCCCTTTGCCTGGAGTCTGCGTTGCAGTGTGCGTTTACTTGTATTGCAGAGTTCGGCAGCGAATTCAATGCTCATTTTGCTTTCCTGTATGTAAGACAGCAAGATTTGCTCGAGCGAGTCGTCAAGACCTTTTTGCACCGGCTGATAGTCATGTGTTGCAGATACCGGCATTGTGCCTTGTTCGGCCAAGGGCGGCAGGCCGAGCAGCCTGTTTTCCAGGGTAATGTAGGAAAACTTCTGAGACATACGCATGCGTGTGTGTGGAAGCTGTTCGCGGATATAACGGCAGGGGAGATGATCCGCCATCAAGCCGATCTCGGTTGGATGCCATTGGGGGCCGGTATATACGCGTATCATGCCTATACATGTCATCAGGCCAAACCAGGCGATCTGGTCAATCGCAGGGTTGTCGGCACGGCAACTCGGACGATGAAAAAAATAGGCATGCCCGGAATCAGGCGGCTGCAGGAGCCCCACCCGACAGTTGCTGACAGTCCGGTTGGACAGCTCGCTTGCTTTAAGGAGCCCCTGGTAGAGTGTCGGCACACTGAGTAACAGTGCTGACATCCTGGGGTCTGCGCCGTTGGACCCAAACTTTTCCCCCACACGAAAACCCAGATCCATGACCCCTTCAGAACGCGACATGTAGACGAGAAACGTCAAGAAGCGGTGCGAGGGGAGGTAGTTATTGACATCCTCGAGTGCGGAATAGGGCAGGCCGGCCTGTCGAAATGCGCGTTCGACGGGGGCGCCAATATCCTCCAGCAGACTCACAAAAGGCCTCACAATGGCAACCCTGTGCAGCGGGATCGGCTTCGAATTTCCGTGATAACTGGTAGTCATAATGCAAGATCGTTAGTCTATGCAGCATAAGCAGATTACTTGCCATCAGATGCCAGTGTAACATAACCGGATTGTTACAATATTACGATGGTATTACTGCTTGATGCTCGCCTGTTGCCTGCTGTGAGAAAATCAAACATGTCGAATCAATTTTCAATACGCTTAAGGATCGGTGTGGTAGCGCTAACGCTTTGCTTACCCATCGCGGCGCTGGCCGGTGCCGTGCACCCGCTGGAACCAGTGAACCTGTCGAGTCCCAGGGCGACATTGAACAGTTTCCTGACGACGGTAGATGCTGGTTATCAACTGGTGAGGGACGAGTACTTGCAGACGCCGGGTGACACCTATCATGATCGCCTGGCTGACTCCGTTATCAGGCTTGAGAGTATGCTCGACTTGAGCGGGATTCCACCCGCGGCTCGCTTCGAGCTGGGTCGCGATGCGGTTGTCTATCTGTACGAGGTGTTGTCCCGTATCGAGCTACCGCCCGAGGCGGAGATCCCGGATGCCGCGGTCTACGCAGATACCGGGGATGACGAGAAAGCAGGCGACAAAACCGTCAGCTGGACGATTCCGCATACCGAGATTACCCTGGTTCGGGTGACAGATGGCCCGCACGCGGGGCAGTTCCTGTTCGACTCATCGACGGTAGTCCGCGCCCGGGAATTTTATGAAAAGACTCTCAGTCTGCCGTACCGGCGCGATGTTCCCTTGAAAAACTACGCCGAGATGCGCCCCTATCTGAGCATAATCGGCTGGATGATTCCGGCGCATGTTATCGAAGCGTTCCCCGACGGGCTGAAGCGTAGTGTGTATCAGCAGGCGGTGTGGAAATGGATCATTCTTGCGCTGGTGTTAACCCTGACCGTCGCGGTGCTTGTGGTCATTCATCGTGTTACGCGGCGCAGGCTGCCCGCTGACGCCGCCAGCGCCCATCTGCGTCGCCTGGTGACCCCGTTGACCCTGCTGTTGACACCGCTGGTGCTCGATCTGCTGAACCAGCAGCTTACCCTGACGGGCTGGGTGTCCGGGGGGGTATCGTGGCTGGCCGAGGCCATCTGGTATTTTTCACTGGCATGGATAGCCTGGACAGGCTCGATGACCGTTGCCGAGCTGGTGATCACCTCACCGAAAATACCCGACCAGAGCCTGAACGCCCATCTACTGCGTCTGCTTGCCCGGACCGTCAGCATTGTGACCGTTATTACCATCATCATTTACGTCAGCAATCAACTCGGTGTGCCATTGTACGGCATGATTGCGGGTCTGGGTGTGGGCGGTATCGCTATTGCACTTGCTGCCCAGCCCACGTTTGAGAACTTCATCGGTGGCCTCAACCTGTTCATCGACCGCCCCGTGCGTGTCGGTGACTTGTGCCGCTATGGTGAGGATCCAAACCTGGATTGGCAGCGCATGGGGATCGTCGAGTCGATCGGCTTTCGCTCGACGCAGATCCGGGGCATCGACAGTTCTGTGACCACGATACCCAACTCCGATTTTTCCAAAATGCACATCGTCAACTACGCCCGGCGCAGACATATATTGCTGTTAACCATCCTGGGCCTGCGTTACGAGACAACGGACGATCAGCTGCGATTTGTGCTTGCCACGCTGCGTGACATGCTGCTCGCCCACCCTCGAGTCCCCGATGACGAGCCCCGGGTGCGTTTCGCGGGCTTCGGTGATTTCTCGCTGAATGTGGAGATCCGCGTCAACATCGATACGAATGACAGGGATGAATTTCGTGCGATTCGGGAGGATATCTTGCTGCGGGTGATGAACGTCGTGAAGGATGCCGGTACCGGTTTTGCTTTCCCGTCACGTACTGTCTACCAGGCTCACGATGCCGGACTCAATGCCGAGCGCCAGCAAGCGGCCGAGGCACAGGTACGTGCCTGGTGTTCTGCCCAGGAGCTGCCATTCCCCACCTTCACTGCTGATTACCGCAACAGGACCCGCAACACGCTCGACTACCCGCCGGAGGGATCGCCGCAGGCAAGCGAGTGACGGTCGGCAGGACAATATTGACAGGCAAGCCATCGTTTATCTGCAGATTGGCGCGATAAGGCAATTAATCATTTTGCCGGTTACATACAATGTTTTACAAATCACGGCCCTGCTAATTAATGAAGAGGAACACGCTATGAGTGTGCTTGATGGTGCGGCGTTGGTCGTCATTTTTGTTATCATTATCCTGATTGCCGTGGTGATCGTTTTCCTGGGAAGCCTTCCCGGAAAAATTGCGGTAAAGCGCGGCCATCCCTATCCGGACGCCGTTAATGCTGCGAGCTGGATTGGTCTCGCCACCGGTATTTTCTGGCCCGTTGCCTTTATATGGGCGTTTCTGCCTGTTTCCCTGAATCGCGACAAGGAGTCAGCCAGCGCTGCCTCAGCAGGCGACGACCTGGCGGAACTGCGGCAGCGACTCGAGGCGCTTGAGGCAACCAGCGCGAAGCGCCAATCGTCGCCGGTCGGAGACGTCTAATGATCATCGTGATGACCCTGCTCTACCTGGGCTGCGTGTTCGCTGCGTTCAAGGTTATCAAGATCAAGGTCAATCCCGTTTCGGTCGCCGTAGCGGTCCTGGTCGGGGTGATCATGCTCGGAGGAATCGTCTCGGTATGGAAGCTTGCGTCACCGATGACAGGGCAGATGACGCTGAGAAGGGTCGTTTTACGGATCAATCCCGACGTGCGGGAGTTTGTGTCGAAAGTTTATGTGGAATCGAATCAGCTCGTCAGCAAGGGTGAGCCCCTGTTCGAAATTTCTAGCGAGCGATACCAGTACGCTGTCGATCTGGCGGCTGCCTCACTGGCGGCGGCCAAATCGAAGGTGTCGCAGCTTGAGGCATCGATTGCCGCTGCCAAGGCGTCGGCACAGCAGGCCGAAGCCGATACCAAGGTTGCCAATGCCAAGCGAGGCACCGCGCAGAAACTAAAAAGGTCTTATGCCGGCGCGGTCGCCAAGCTCAAAGTGGCACAGGCCGAGGCCTCATACTTCGCTGCGCAAGCGAACACCAGTGCCACGAAAGCTTCCCAGCAACAGGCGCAAGCTTCCCTCGCCGCGGCCAGATATGCAGTGGAGGCAGCCCAGTCCAGTCTGGACACTGCGCAGTTCAAGTTGTCTCAAACGACTTACCGGTCGCGGGTCGACGGCCGTGTCGTCAATTTTCAGATCCGCGAGGGGACCCCCGTGGCGAGGTGGCAGTTCACCGCCAGCGGTACCATCATGGACCTGTCTGACAATGCAATTATTGCCATTTTTCCACAGAATCTCCTCAAGAATGTCGCCGCGGGTGACAGCGTCGAGGTTGCGTTCAGGCGCCAGCCGGGCAAGGTCTTCCCGGGCAAGGTGGACTCCGTTATCAATTACACGGGCGAAGGTGAGTTTAAGGCAACTGATCAGGTGCCGGTGGCTGCGACCATCGGCTCGAAGGGCTTCCTCGCGGTGCGCATTTACCTCGATGACGAAGAGTTGGCGAGGACACTTCCGATGGGGGCCGACGGTACGGTTGCCATCTATACCGGGTTTGCCAAGCCGTTCCATATCATCAGCAAGATAACTGTGCGTATCAAGGGCTGGATGTATTACTTGCCCGTGTGACCGTGCGAGCAGGCAAATTCATGAGACGCGAAATGACCACAGTAAATTCAGGCCCTGGAGGTGACGGAATATGATTATGATCATCACCCTGTGTTACCTGGGCTGCGTATATGCCGCATTCAAGGTCATAGGACTCAAAGTGAACCCCGTGTCCGTTGCGGTAGCGGCGGTGATCGGGGTCCTGGTGATGGGCGCCATCATCATAGGATGGAAGTTTTCGGCACCGATCACGCAAAAGATGACCGTTTACCGGCCCGTGGTGCCAATCCTCGCCAGTCAGAACACCAAGGAGGTGATCACGAAGATCCATGTTGAACGGGATCAGCAGGTAAAGAAGGGAGATGTGCTGTTTGAAGTGGAAAAAACCCCCTTCCAGCTTGCGGTTGACCAACGGAATGCCCAGCTTGCGGAAGGCAGGCAGAACATAGAGGCGCTCGAGGCCGCGGTAGCGACCGCTGCCTCCAGGGTGGAGCAGGCCAATGCATCCATGACGGCTGCCAAGGCGACATTCGATGTCACTACAGGTATACGCGCCGACGATGCGAGCGCTGTCTCCAAGCTGACGTACGACGTCGACCGCTACTCCTATGAGTCAGCACAGGCCTCCGTGGCTGTTGCTGCCGCTTCAAAGACAAGTGCAGAGTTTGCACTGGCAGGCGCCAGGCACTCGCTTGATGCAACAGAAGCCCAGCTGCGCACGGCAGAACTCGAGCTGGAGCGGGCTGACATCAGGGCGCCGGCGGATGGATCCCTCGTCAATTGGCAGGCCAGTGAAGGTACCATGACGACCACCGTTATCACCTCCGCGCAGGGCGGCTTTCAGGATATGAGCTTGACCCGAGTAGTGGCTGTGTTTCGCCAGAATCTCTTGAAAAATGTGGCACCGGGAGACAGCGTCGAAATCGCCTTCAAGAGTTTTCCCAGCCGCCTCGTCACGGGCAAGGTCGATGCGATCCTCGAGTGGACGGGGGAGGGGCAGCTGATGTCGTCAGCTGTGTTGCCGTCTGCCGCTACGCTTGGGTCGAAAGGATTTCTCCCCGTCCGGATCACGCTGGACGACGAGGCCTTTGCCAGAGAAGTGCCGATGGGCGCAGCGGGCACGGTGGCTATTTATACAACAGTGGGTAAGCCATTCCACGCGATCACCAAGATCGTGGTGCGAATGAAGACCTGGCTTTACAACCTGCCGGTTTAAGGAACGACCAAGGCAGGTCTTGAATCCAGTACCGTGTACTAGCAACCAACAGGAAGTGAAAATGTTGAACCACGACACACAAACGCAAGCCGGTGCACGCATCAGTTCGCGCGTGCCCGGCGGCGCCGTTGTCCGGCATGTTGTCATCACATGTGTGCTTATCGTTCTGATTTCCGGCTGCACGACACTTAGCCCCGAATTCAAACAGCCTGAAACCAACGTGGAAAAGGAGTGGATTTGGGCAGATAACCCAAACTTCAGGCCGGTGGCGCCAGCCGATGACGGCCGCTGGTGGACCGTCTTCAACGATCCTGTCCTCAACCGGCTGATAGAGAATGCGTACCGGCAGAACCTGACGCTGCAAACGGCGGGGGTGCGGATCCTCCAGGCAAGGGCCCAGCTCGGCATCGCGGTTGGGCAGCTCTACCCGCAGCAGCAGCAGGTGACCGCTAATTCCACGTATATCCGCAGTAGCCGAAACACGGCTAACACCGCGGGCCCTGACCTCAATTTCTGGAACCACGACGTCGGTTTCACCGCGGGTTGGGAGATCGACTTCTGGGGCCGTTTCGCGAGTGGCATCGAGTCGGCGGACGCCAGCCTGCTCTCAACAATTGCCAATTACGACGATGTGCTGGTGAGCCTCACCGCACAGGTGGCGACGACTTATACTTCGATCCGCACCTTCGAGGAGCGGATCGTTTTCGCAAAGAAGAACATAGAACTACAGCAGCAGGGACTGCATCTCAGCAGGGTGCGTTATCGAAACGGTGCCACCACCGAACTGGACGTGAACCAGGCGGAGAGCCTGCTGCTGGGAACCCAGGCGAGCGTGACACGTTTAGAGCTTGGCCGACGCCAGTCCATGAATGCGCTCGCAACGCTACTCGGAATCACGGCGTTCGAAGCGCAATCGCTCATCGACAGCTCCACCGATGAGGAGGGCGTCATTCCGGACGCTCCGGCCGAGGTAGCGGTAGGTATCCCCGCCGACCTGCTGCGGCGGCGTCCCGACGTGCGCACCGCTGAACTGCAAGCGGTGGCTCAAAGCGCGATCATCGGCGTGGCCAGGGCCGACCTCTATCCCAGCATCGCACTGTTCGGTACGATTGGGCTCAGTACCGGCGGTGGTACGGACACCTCGCTCAACGGCAGCGTGGACCTCGGCGACCTGCTGGACTACGACGCGCTGCGCTTCCAGGGTGGCCCGTCGTTGACCTGGAACGTATTCAACTACGGGCGCATCAAGAACAATGTCCGGGTGCAGGACGCAGTGCTGCAGCAACTCCTGATCAACTACCAGAATACCGTGCTGCAAGCAGGGCAGGAGGTCGAGGACGCAATGGTCGGATTTCTGCAGGCGAAGCTGGAGACAGAATTTCTCCGCAAGTCTGCTGCAGCGGCGAAACGCTCAGTGGAGATCTCGCTGGTGCAGTACCGGGATGGCGCGACGGACTACACCACCGTCATTAACACAGCGTTTTCCCTGTTGAACGCGCAAGACTCGTTGACGGCAGCTCGTGGCACGGTGGTGCAGAACCTGGTCTCCATGTACCGGGCGCTTGGCGGTGGCTGGCAGATCCGCGAAGGGCATGATTTTGTCCCTGAGGAAACGCGGGAGCAGATGCGTGAACGCACCGACTGGGGCGGCCTGCTCGATCCACAGGCGCTCGAGAATCTACCGCCACCGGACAAGGCAGGTAAGGAGCTGCGACGCCCCGACTGGTAACGGTACTTGTGTGTTTACTATTTGATATAACGAATTACGATTACATAAAATTGAGGAGTATGTAGACCATGAAAACCATAAACAAATCGATCACTTTTTCTTTATTGTTCTCGGCGTTGTTCGCTGCGGCGGGGTTCGCCGCAGACCCCGTCGGCGAACCGGGCCGCAGCGCGGGCGGCAAGAACCCGCTGAAGAACGTGTACTTCGGCGAAGAGCATCTGCACACGACCAACTCGCCTGATGCGTTTGTGATCGGGGCCCGCGGTAGCTGGGAAGACGCCTACAACTGGGCGATGGGTAAGGAGATCGAGCTTTCGACGACCAAGGAGAAGATCAAGAAATCCACTCCCCTTGATTTCATCGGCATTACGGATCATGCCGAGTATTTTGGTGTGATGCCCTCGCTCATCGACAAGAACAGCCCGCTTTACAATACGGAGCTTGGCAAAAAAATGCGCGACCCCAACGCGAAACCAAGCGACCCGGATTCCGCGATCAACCAGATTCTCGGTTCGCTGGTCAGCGGCAATCCGATGAAAGAGTTCGTCAGCCCCGAGCTTTCTACCAGCAACTGGAAGCGCTACGTGGATACGGCCAATAAATTCAACAAGCCCGGCGAGTTCACCACCCTGGTGGCCTGGGAGTGGACCTCGATTCCCAACGGTCGCAACATGCACCGCAACGTGTTCTTCCGCGACAAGTTTCCGGAGGCCCCCTTCACGGCCTTCGATTCCATCTACCCGGAGGATCTCTGGACCTTCCAGGAAGTACAGCGCGGCATCGGGCGCGACAACCTCGCGATTCCCCACAACGCCAACGTGTCCGACGGCTGGATGTTCTCGCCCAACAAATTCCTCGGTGGCCCGATGGACGCCCGCTACGCCAAGCGTCAAAACACCAACGAGCCGCTGATGGAGATCATCCAGACCAAGGGCCAGTCGGACACTCACCCGCTGCTGTCACCCAACGACGAGTTCGCCGAGTTCGAGATGTTTCCGAACATGATCAACGTGGGCATGCCAAGCCAGGTCAAGTACGGCTACATGCGCCAGGGTCTGGTGGAAGGGATGATCCATGAGAACAAGCTCGGATCCAATCCCTTCAAATACGGGATCGTGGCCGGGTCCGACAGTCATGCGTCCTACACGCCCAATGAGGAGTTCAATTTTCACGGCACCCATTCGCTCCTCGACGACACGCCCAAGAAGCGCCTGAACCCCAACAAGAACGCCTCCGGCGACGTGGCCGCCGCGGTCGGCTCGGCCGGCATCACCGCGGTCTGGGCGGAGGAAAACACCCGGGAAGCCATATTCGACGCGATGAAGGCCAAGGAAACCTATGGCACCTCGGGCCCACTGATCCGACTGCGCTTTTTTGGTGGCTGGGATTACTCGAAGAATCTGGTCAAGGACAAGCACTTCGTCGAGAAAGCCTACAAGGGTGGCGTGCCCATGGGGCAGGATCTACCGAAGAAGGATGGCAAGGCGCCAACCTTCGTGGTGTGGGCCCTTAAAGATCCGGAGAGCGGTAATCTCGACCGGGTGCAGATCATCAAGGGCTTCATCAATAAGTGGGGCCGGGCCGACGAAAAGATCTACGACGTCGCCTGGTCGGATAATCGCAAGCCGGATGCCAAGACCGGCAAGCTACCGTCGGTGGGCAATACCGTGGATGTTAAGACTGCGAAGTACACCAACGATATCGGCGACACGCAGTTGAGCGCCGTGTGGACCGACCCGGATTTTGATCCGAAGCAAAAGGTGGTCTACTACGTGCGCGTGCTGGAGATCCCAACACCGCGCTGGTCCACCTATGACGCCGTCAAACTTGGCGTCCCGCCTCTCAAGGACGTCCCGGCCACGATCCAGGAGCGTGCCTGGTCATCGCCGATTTGGTACACGCCGGAGGCAATGAAGACGGCGAAGAAATAAATGTTATCCGTCATGCCGGCGCAGGCCGGCATCCAGTTGACCGCTGCAGTTTCTGGATTCCGGCATTCGCCGGAATGACGTGAAGGACCAAAACCATGAGGACCAAGACCATGAAGACCAAGACCATGAAGACCAAAACAATCGTAACGACGCTGTCCTTATTGTTCTCGGTATTGTTCGCCGCCGGTGCAATCGCAGCCGACTCCGCCGGTGAACCCGGCCGCAGTTCGGATAAGAAGAATCCGCTGAACAATGTGTACTTCGGTGAGCAGCACCTGCATACGCAGAACTCACCGGATGCTTTTGCGATGGGAACCCGAAATACGGCAGACGATGCCTATAACTTCTGTAAGGGTAAGGCCATCAAGAAAAACACATCGGGAGAGATGGTGCAGAAGAAGACGCCTTACGATTGGTGTGCGGTGACCGATCACGCCGAATACTTTGGCGTGATGCCACAGCTATCAGACCCTAAGTCCGAGTTGATGATGAAGAACAAGGACAACGAGATCATCAAGCTGATCCTGTCGGGTGACCCCAAGAAGGGCGATGAGGCATTCAGCAAGATCGCGGTCGGCCTGACCACGAATAATCCTGATCCGGTATTCAACGATCCTAAAGTTCTCGGCGAAGCCTGGCAGAAACACATCAAGATCACAAATAAACACAACGATCCGGGAAAATTCACCACCCTGATAGCGTTCGAATGGACATCAATTCCTAATAATCAGAACCTGCACCGC
>Ga0316187_10005500_pt1 | contig 10934 bp, 9 predicted proteins | sample CroRivburrow1_MG_FD_204927 | JGI IMG/M metagenome (GOLD analysis project Ga0316187, IMG submission 204927) | Coastal sediment microbial communities from Maine, United States - Cross River worm burrow 1 | ecosystem: Environmental > Aquatic > Marine > Coastal > Sediment | place: USA: Maine...
ACGTTACTCCGGAATTGTGCTTCCAGTTCCACTATTTTGCGTTGCGAAAAATGCACTTCATGATGCGCGCCAAAGCGCTGGTCGCGTTTCCCGGCGGGTTCGGCACTTTTGATGAATTGTTTGAGACGCTGACTCTGATCCAAACCCGCAAGATAAACCCTTTGCCCGTAGTGCTGGTTGGTGAAGAGTACTGGCGTAACGTTATCGATCTCGACTTCCTGGTTGATGAGGGTGTGATTGACGTCGAGGATCGCGACTTGTTTTGGTACGCTGAAACGGCGGAGATGATTTGGAAAGGACTGCTGAACTGGTACGAACAAAGCGATGAAGATCTGATTGAGGGCTAAGGCCGACGAAGTTATTTTTTATTGATAGAGAATAAATCAGAGGCTTTAACCAGTATCTCAGGCACGGGTCGATCGCAGATACCGGAGAATGAATCGAGTGATAAGCGTAGCTAGCTCAAGGAACGACTTACGAAGGATAAGCCAGCGAGGTAATCGAGCCGCTCTCCTTTTACTTGCGGTAGTGCTGTGCCTTGCTGCGCCGTTTTCCTTTGCCGAAACGGATGAGTGGCATTATTCGGGTGTCGATCGAATTGTCGCCGTCGGCGATGTTCATGGCGATTACGACGCCCTGGTTGCTACGCTCCAGGCGTCGAATGTCATTAATGACAGTCTTGCCTGGAGCGGTGGAAAAACACACTTTGTAAGTACAGGTGACTTGCTGGATCGCGGTCCGGATTCACGACGCGTGATGGATCTGATCATGCGGCTCGAGCACGAGGCAAAGCTGGCCGGCGGCCGGGTGCATCAACTACTTGGTAATCATGAGGTAATGAACCTCATTGGCGATCTTCGCTATGTTTCCAACCAGGAATACGCGGCGTTTCTCGACGTTGAAACAGCCAAAGAACGAAAGCAATGGTACAAACAGTTTCGCCGCGACAAACCCTCGGATAGCAACGAAACAGCCGTGCGCTGGGAATTTAATGAGAAAGCACCACCCGGATATTTCGGGCATCGACGAGCTTTCCGACACGATGGGATTTACGGCAAGTGGCTCCTCGAGAAGCCGCTGATGATCGTGATCAACGATACCGCTTTCGTGCACGGCGGTGTTCCGCCCTACATTGCAGAATATGGACTTGCCGGGAGCAATAGCACGCTTAAAAAAGATCTGTATGACTATGTGACCACACGCGCAAGCCTGGATGACGCAGTTGTCATGAATCCGATCTACAGGTTCAAAGAAACCCCTGCGATACTTAGTGACAAAATGAGCTCTGGACAGATTTCCGACGAATGGGTGAGCGCTGGACAGAATATTATTGACCTGAGCAAATCCCCGTTGCACGGGCCAGCTGGTCCGACCTGGTATCGCGGTACGGCGACTTGCAACAGGCTGATTGAAGGGGATGCGCTGAATTCCGTATTGAGCCAAGTCGGCGCGAAGCGCGTTGTAATCGGCCATACACCGACGGCTACACATCAGGTGCAGCAGCGTATGAACGGACGCATTGTCGAGATTGATACCGGCATGTTGAAGTCGTATTACGAGGGCAGCGGCAACGCGCTCATTATTGAAGGCGACGAACTGACCGTGACTAATCAGGACGGTGATCTGGATTTGTCTCCTGTCGAATACCCGCTGCGCGTTGGCAATGAATCCACAGCAATCGATGACACTGCGCTGGCTGATATTCTCGAGAAAGGCGAAGTCGTCGAATTAAACGCTGACGGCGCCGCGTGGAGATTGGTGCAAGTCAATGCTGATGAGAGAACGGTATTTGCATACTTTAGCGAATTACCTCCGGAGCAGGACTTTGTGCCCGAGCTCGCAGCGTACAAGCTTGATCGCCTGTTGGGGCTGGCCATGGTTCCGGTGACCGTCCGGCGTGAAATCGACGGTCGACACGGAATGCTGCAGTTCGTTCCGGCCGCAACCCTGACCGAACGTGCACGAGTGGCCGCAGGCAAGTGGCATGGCGCGCCGTGTTCACTGGATAAACAGATGGGTGCGATGTACGTCTTCGATGCGCTCATTCACAATCCTGCGAGGACGCCATCGTCGATGTTGTACAGCCCGGAAAACTGGCTGTTGATCCTGGTTGATCATGAAAGCGCGTTCGGCATAGCAGAGGGACGGCCGGCGTATCTGAAGGACATCGAGCTCGCTATTGGCGATCAATGGCGAATGGCGCTGCTCGAAATAGATGACGAAGCACTGCGTACAAATCTCGGTGACGTACTCGACGAACGCCGCCTGGCAGCACTCTCGAAACGGCGAGACGCCATGCTGACAGACCTGAGCCGCTGAGCTTCGGAATCTGGCCGGATCCCGAGAGCACTCGTCGGGTCTTACCGGACCATGGCGCTGAAAAATGTCAGGCTTTCTTAATGCTACAATCGTCACGAGGCTAGTCTGGAACCAGTGACCGGTCAGAACGGTCATATGATTGGACTGCGGAATCGTGATGAAAATGTCGATAAATCGTCAAGACTGTATTGCTCTGCTGCTGATGTTGCTGATCAGTCATGCGGCTCTGACGTTTCATATAACGACACACAATTTCGTTGATCAGACGAGCTGCAAGTTTTGTTCAGGGCATGCAGATCCGGGACACGCAATTCCGCCTTCCACTGGTGAGTCGCTGCGGCCGATCCCTCACCGGATCGGCGTTGACAGTGTTCCTCACATTGCGCGAGTCGCGGAACCCAAATCTTATCGAGAGCGTGCGCCACCCACCTTTGTCTGACTATTAATTCGGCTGCCGGACGCTTGTGCAAGCTTCCGGCATGGGCTTTTCAGATTCAACAAGAGGTGGTGCCATGAGCATCAGATTGAGCGGCATTGCACTTTGTGCGATTGCTTCCCTTTTCACTAATAATGCATCAGCGCAGATCAGTGAAATCGAGTCGTTGCGCATCGCGATCGATGAATTGCGTGTGGACTACGAGTCACGAATCGCAGCGCTCGAGCAACGACTGGCCATTGCAGAGCAGGCACAGACAGCAGCGGTCGCGCCTGGGTCGCGCAGTGGTGGCTCAAACTCCGCATTCAATCCCGCAATCGGCGTGATATTTCAGGGACAGGCCTGGAATTATGCGAACGATCCGGCGGAATACTCCGTGCAGGGCTTTCCCTACGGTGGTGAGGCCGGACCGTTTGACGAGGGGCTGGCAATAGGCGAGGCGGAGATCAATATCAGCGCCAATGTCGATGACAAATTTACGGCGTGGTTAACAGCGCCCCTCGTCATCGAAGACGGAGAAGCTGGTGTTGAAATTGAAGAAGCGTGGCTTGAGACCACAGCACTGCCCGCTGGCTTTTCCGCGCGCTTCGGCCGATTCTTTTCTGGCATTGGCTACCTCAATAACAAGCATGCACATTCGTGGGATTTTGCAGACCAGCCATTGCCCTATCAGGCTTTTCTCGGCGATCAGTACATCGACGACGGTGTGCAGGTCCGCTGGATTGCACCAGCAGATCTGTATGTTGAGGCGGGCGCAGAAGTACTAAGGGGTAGCAACTATCCGGCCGCAGGAGCAGAAAATTCCGGATTCGGCAGTAACAGCCTCTTCCTTAATGTCGGTGGAGATATTGGCAGCGATGTCAGCTGGCTCGCAGGCATTTCGCATCTTAGCGCTCAAAGCGTTGATCGAGAATCTGGCGATGAAAGTGATGCCCTGCTATTCAGCGGTGACTCGGACACAACGATCGCGCAGTTCGTCTGGAAATGGGCGCCGAACGGAAATTGGAAGCAGCGCAACCTCGTTATTCAAAGTGAGTTGTTTTGGCGTTCGGAGCGAGGTGACTACTCGTTACCGGGTGAGTTGCCACTGGCTTACGACAGCGACCAACGAGGTTGGTACTTGCAGGCGGTCTACCAACCATTTCCGCGATGGCGATTCGGTACGCGAGTGGACAGCTTGTCCATGGATGATGTCGGATCGGTATTTGACGGCACTCCGCTCGCAGCGCCGAATGATGATCCAATGCGCTACAGTCTGATGACCGACTGGTCAAACAGTGAGTTCAGCCGCCTGCGACTGCAGTACACACGTGATGAGGCGGGGCCAAGCGATGAGAATCAATGGGGGTTGCAGTACATCCTGAGCATCGGTGCTCACGGTGGACATAGCTTCTAGGTCCCGGGGGAATTGAAATGAGAAGGATTTTCACAGTTCTGGTTTTAATCTTGATGTCATTCGCAGCGCATGCGGATATCAGAATATTCGCCTGCGAACCGGAGTGGGCGATGCTTGCAAGCGAAATAGGGCAGGACAAAGTCGACACTTATAGTGCGACAACTGCCTTGCAGGACCCGCATTACATACAGGCGCGACCCAGCCTGATCGCCAAGGTACGACAGGCAGATCTCGTCATATGCAGTGGCGCAGAACTGGAGATCGGTTGGCTGCCGGTATTGCTACGAAAGGCAAACAATCGAGATGTGCTGCCAGGAACGCCTGGTTTTCTCGAAGCCAGCAGTTTGGTCGAGCGATTCGATGCGACTGCAAACGTCGATCGGGGAAGCGGCGACATTCACCCTCAGGGCAATCCGCATGTGCAGACCAACCCGCATAACATTGCAGTGATCGCGATCGCGCTCGCGCAACGCATGGGCGAACTTGACGTCGAAAATGCCGATGCCTATCGAGCAGGTCTCACCAACTTTCAGTCCCGATGGGACGAGGCCATTGATCGCTGGGAAGCAAAAGCGCAGGTGCTCAAGGGACAACGGATAATCACACACCACAAATCCTGGGTGTACCTGGAGCGGTGGCTGGGTTTGGTCGAGGTGGCCAACCTCGAGGCCGTCGCGGGCTTACCACCAACGGCCGGCCACTTGAGTCAACTGGTTTCGCGGTTTGAAAACGGCGGCGCTGACGTCATCGTTCGAGCGCCATATCAAGATCAGCGTGCATCAAAATGGTTGGCCGAGCGAACCGGGATATCCGCCGTCGTGTTGCCGCTGACGGTTGGCGGTACAGATCGGGCAACGGATCTGTTTAGCTTGTTTGATGACATCGTCGATACCTTGCTTGGAGCGACGCAATGAGTCTGGAATTGGTCGACTGGACCATCATCGGTCCTGCCTTTGTCGCCGGATTAATCGTACTCAGTACCCATGTGCCGTTGGGGCATGAAGTTTTGAAAAGAGGCATCATTTTTATCGATCTGGCGATTGCACAGGTTGCGGGACTTGGTGTAATTGCAGCGCACGCGATGAATTGGGACCCAAACGGAATTGAGGTCGAAATTGCCGCCGTTAGCGCGGCGCTGCTCGCAGCGATTGGACTCAACTGGTCGGAGAAACGTTACCCCAGGATACAGGAGCCATTGATTGGCATTCTTTTCATACTTGCTGCCACCGGCGGGATTTTGGTGCTCGCCGAAAACCCGCACGGCAGTGAACACCTAAAGGAACTGCTCGTTGGGCAGATCCTGTGGTCCTCGTGGGAGTCGCTTCTTCCCATCGCGGGATTGTCTGCTATTTTGCTGGCGTTTTGGTTCACGCTACGTGACCGGGTCGGCCCATTAGCCTTCTATGTAATTTTTGCGTTTGCTGTCACGGCGTCGGTTCAAATCGTCGGGATTTACCTGGTATTTGCGAGCCTGATCATTCCGGCGCTGGCGACGCGGTCCATGAACCGCGGCAGGCGACTGCTTGTCGGTTACGTTATTGGTTCACTGTCCTATTTTGTAGGAATCGTGCTGTCGGCAATATTCGACTTACCAACTGGCGCGATCGTGGTTTGGGCCATGGCGGCGGTAGCTCTTATTATCGGTTCGTCCCTACCGAGCAAAAGCGATGCACTGTGATTTAGTGATGCCATTAATCCCCGCTGCCATGGAGCAGCCAGCCAAAGGAATACGCTGCTAGTGCCGGTCTCGATATTTGCCTGGCCCGGTGCTGTCGCTATTGGTGTGAGCCTCGGTTTGTTGGGGTCTGGCGGATCCATTCTCACTGTCCCGGTACTTGTCTACTTGATGGGTCAGGACGAAAAAGTCGCGATTGCCGGGTCGCTGTTCATTGTAGGAAGCGTTGCCGTGGCGGGCAGTACGCAATACCTCAGGGCGAGGCTGATCGACTGGCGTAATGTCGTTATTTTCGGCCTCCCGGGAATGGCGGGTACTTACCTTGGCGCACTTATTGCTGCTTACGTAGCAGGTATCGTGCAGTTATCACTTTTCGCGGTCGTCATGCTACTCGCGTCGTACATGATGCTCAGACCATTGGAACTTGATGAAACCAGCCATACGCCGCGGGAAACCTGGAAAATAGCATCAGATGGATTACTGGTCGGCATTATTACCGGGCTGGTCGGTGTTGGCGGTGGTTTCCTGATTGTGCCGGCGCTCGCGTTGTTGGGTGGATTGTCCATGCACAGGGCGGTGGCGACCAGTCTCGTCATTATCGCTTTGAAATCCTTCAGTGGCTTTTACAAATACCTGGACGTACTGGACAGGCAAAACCTGGAGTTGGACTGGCAGGCGTTGTTGCTTGTAACAGGACTTGGAATTGCTGGTAGTTTCGCAGGTGCGAAGGTCGCACATCGCGTGCCACAACATAGACTCAAGAAAGGTTTTGGCCTGTTTCTTATCGTCATGGGAATTTATATCCTTTATCGTTCATTACCGGAGGCGTTAGGCATTGCTGCCTGAGACCGGGAGATACAGACAATGAATATGAGAAAATTATCGCCGCGGTTCTTCGTGTCTGAGCAAATTACGACGGCAGATCTTGGCGTTGCCTCGGCGCAGGGAATAAAGACAGTAATTAATAATCGTCCTGATAATGAAGCTCAGGGACAGCCAAGGTCAGCCGACCTGGCGGCCGCCGCAGAAGAACTTGGCATGCAATTTGTCAACCTGCCCGTGGTCGCCGGCAGGCTGACAGACGAGAACATTGATCAGTTCGAGCGTGCCAATCGCACTCTGCAAGGCCCGATCTTGATGTACTGCCGTACCGGAACACGCTCAACGTGTTTGTGGGCGTTGAACGAAGCAAAGACTCTGGACGTTGATGCCGTGATGGCCACTACTGCCCAGGCTGGCTACGATCTGACTGCTTTGCGTGCCAGGCTTATCAGTCGCTCTGCGGCTACGCCGGCCGCTGCGAGCGAGTCGATCCAGCAAGCCGTATCAGGTGACAAGCACGATGTCGTAATCGTCGGCGGAGGTACTGCTGGTTTGGCGACAGCGTCGAGCATGCTGAGACGAAGGCCGGATCTGGATATTCTCCTTATCGAGCCACGCGAGGCGCATTATTATCAGCCGGGCTGGACGCTGGTTGGCGCCGGCATATTCGATCGAAAGAAAACCGAACGTACGATGGCCTCGGTCATGCCAAAGGGCGTTGCGTGGAGACATGCGGCGGTCGCCGGATTCGAACCTGAAAAAAATGACGTTATCCTGGAGGATGGGGAGCGTATTGGCTATCGCGTTTTGGTTGTCGCGGCCGGAATCAAGCTCGACTGGGATGCTATTGAAGGTCTTGGCGAAACGCTCGGCAAAAACGGTGTCACGTCGAATTATCGTTACGACATGGCTCCCTATACCTGGGACCTGGTGCAGGAATTGAACCAGGGCAGGGCGGTATTTACGCAGCCGCCAATGCCTATAAAGTGTGCAGGAGCTCCGCAAAAGGCGATGTACCTGTCATGTGATCATTGGCTGCGGCAAGGAAAACTGAAAGATATAACGGTCGAGTTTCATAACGCTGGCGGAGCCCTGTTCGGCGTATCTGACTATGTGCCGGCACTGTCAAAATATGTCGACAAGTACGGAATTGAGCTGTGCCTGAATGAGAATCTTGTTGCCGTGGATGGTCCGGCTGGCAAAGCATGGTTTGACCGAACCGACGGCGAAGGGACCACAAGTCGCGTCGAGGTCGATTTCGACATGATGCACGTCTGCCCGGTGCAAACTGCGCCTGACTTCATTCGCCAAAGCCCTTTAGCTAATGACGCCGGATGGGTGGACGTTTCTGCGGAGACTCTGCAGCACAGCAGGTTTGGCAATATATTTTCAGCTGGAGACGTTTGCTCGGCGCCCAATGCCAAGACGGCCGCGGCTCTCAGGAAGCAGGCTCCGGTGGTGGCGGAGAACGCACTCAGAGTGCTTTCTGGCGGTGCTCCTCATGCTGTCTACGATGGCTACGGCTCCTGTCCGCTGACCGTTGAGCGTGGAAAAATTGTCCTGGCTGAGTTTGGTTATGGCGGCAAGCACTTGCCGAGTTTCCCGCAGTGGTTAATTAACAGCTATGAACCTTCAAGGCTTGCTTGGTTACTGAAGGAAAAGATGTTGCCTGGTATCTACTGGGAGTTGTTACTTAAAGGCAGGGAATGGTTGGTAGATACGGAGTTACTGCCTCAGGTTCCTGCGTCACGTGAACATAAAGACGCTGTTGACTAGAAAGCAAACGGTAGCAATAAGGATAAGCCATGGACACGGAATTGAATAATCTTGGGGTACGTATGAAACGTAAGCGATTTGTAGCCGTTGCGTGGTCAATCCTGTTACTGCTGCCTTTTGTATCGGGCACGGCGCTATCTGAGGGGGGAGAGCTTGCACGTGGAGCCGAGCTGCTGGCTCCATTGAAAGGAGATCTGAAGCAAGCACTCATGGCGGGAATGCAGGGTGGCCCTCTGAATGCGATCAGCGTCTGCAAGGACCAGGCACCTGCTATCGCAGCGTCTCATTCAGTCGAGGGCGTCAAGATTGGGCGCACGAGCCACCGTCTCCGCAACCCGGCCAATTTGGCGCCCGACTGGGTCGATCCTGTCCTCGAGAAATATCTTGGCGAAGAATCGGATCGCGTACCAGTTGTCGTGTCTTTGGAGAATAATCAGGAAGGCTACGTGGAACCGATTGTTATCGTGCCGCTGTGTCTCGCTTGTCATGGAAAAACGCTGGAGCCAGATGTTTTGGCCCACATTAATGAGGCATACCCGGAGGACGAAGCCACGGGGTTTGACGTCGGTGACTTACGAGGTGTGTACTGGGTAGAGTATTCTGCGGCAGACTAAACAACGAATGTAAGCGGAGACAAACAATGGCGAACGAGGGCTATCACGAGCCAATTGACGAACTCTCAGATGACACGAGAGATATGCACCGGGCGATCATTTCCCTGATGGAAGAACTGGAAGCTGTAGATTGGTATAACCAGAGGGTTGACGCCTGCAAGGATGACGACCTTAAGGCTATCCTTGCTCACAATCGGGATGAAGAAAAGGAGCACGCGGCGATGGTGCTGGAGTGGATTCGTCGCAAGGATCCGTCCTTCGACAAAGAGCTGAAGGACTATCTTTTTACCGACAAGCCAATCGCACATACCTAGCGCGGCTTCGTTTATTAAGGCTGATCCTGATCCTCGTCGTCTTCCGGCGTCGGTTGTGGCGCCGGTTGCAACGGAGGTTGTGACTCCGACCATCCGGAACGAAGATTCAGGTCGCGTTGTGGGAATGGAATCTCGATACCGTACTCGTGGAGCTTGGTCTCCAGTGCCCAGAGGTAAGCAGAGCGGGTTCGAGTGGGGCGCTTGGCACCCTGCCGATTGACCCATACCAGCATCAGGAAATTCAGACTGCTGTCTCCAAACTCGGTCAGCCAGACATCAGGCTCTCTGCCCTTCATGTTCGTCAGCGTATACGAGACTTCCGCTGCGGCTTCCATGGCAGCCTGTTTGACCAGCTCTTTATCGCTTCCATATGCAACACCGAAGGGGATGCGGACCCGTAAAATTCTCTCGCCAAGCGTCCAGTTCGTCAGGCGCGTGGTGACGAATTCGGAATTCGGCACAACGATATCTATATTGTCGTTGGTATTGATGAGCGTGCTACGCACGTTAATTGACTTAACCGTGCCGGTGAGGCCGGTGTCGAGCTCGATGTAATCGCCGACGCGTAGCGTATGTTCAAATAAGATGATCAACCCGGATACGAAATTGTTGACGATCGATTGCAGACCAAAACCGATGCCGACACTGAGCGCTCCGGCGACGAGCGCCAGGTTGCCAAAGTCTAGTCCGATCGATGACAGGGCGATGAACACCGCGAAAATGACGATGGCGTAATGGGTCAGACGACTTACCGTATACAGTGAAGCCTGCGTGCCACTGGACTCGCTGCCAGCGACGCGTTTGATAGCATGTCGGATGCCGCGCGATAACAGCATTGCCACGAGCAGGATAAGCAGGGCCCGAATAATGTCGCCGCCCGTGACGGGAGTTTCTCCCACTGAAAACAATGTGACATCAGCCAGGTCTGCAACTCGAATATAAGCTGTTTTCGCCTTGAGGCTTACGCTTGCCAGCCAGGATTTGAACGCGCCCGTATATTCGGCTGCGGCGTTGTTCACGACACGTATCAACAACTCCAGATCGGCGATCGACGTGTTCAGCTCTCTTACTGAGGCGAGAGTTTCCTGTGCTGTGCCTAATCGCTGATCAAGTAGTCGGCGAGACGCGCGATCGAGGTCATCCCGATTGATGCTCTGGACGGCGAGGAGTTCGTCTTCCGTCTGCCGCTTCCAGCCGGCCGTTTGCTGGTTAATGTCTCGAATAAACTCAGACCAGGCTAATTCCTTATCTGCCAGCGCTCGCGTATCCGGTGCTGCGAGCAGGCTAATTTCAGTCCACCAATGCTGGGCCTCTGTCCGTGCGAGGGCGGTTTCAGCAAGAGCCAAACCAACCTCTGCTCCCAACAGCCTCTGTTGCTGCAACCTCTGCTGTGAGCGCCCCTGAGCAGCGTCCAGATCGAGACTGCTCGCCGCGATTTCAGCCGCGCGCAGATTTGCTTGTGCTTTCTCGACGTCCTTGCTGTTGCTGTCTATGCGCTCGCTGAGTTCTTCCAGCGTCGCCGAATCTGCTGTCTGCGCCAGGCGATCCGTGGCGAGCTCGACGCGAGTGGTGGTTGCCTGGG
>Ga0316187_10005501_pt1 | contig 10934 bp, 5 predicted proteins | sample CroRivburrow1_MG_FD_204927 | JGI IMG/M metagenome (GOLD analysis project Ga0316187, IMG submission 204927) | Coastal sediment microbial communities from Maine, United States - Cross River worm burrow 1 | ecosystem: Environmental > Aquatic > Marine > Coastal > Sediment | place: USA: Maine...
CTGGTTTGCCACTCTTCGCCATCTCCAGAGGTATAGTGAATTTCCATCCTGCCATTGTCATAGGCAGTCCAGAAAATCCACCGTTTACCGCTGCTGTCTCGGTCGATTACAGGGTACATATTGTCATAGTGATTATCGGTAATCCGAACTGGCTCCTGCCAGACGCCGTCTTTTCTCTGGGAATAATAGATCTCCATCTTCAGTCCATCAGAAGACGACCAGACCACGTCTATATCGTTATTCATCTCCGCTACCTCGACAGTAGCGGTGGCAGGGCAAACAATCACAAGCCCAATTACCACGGATAGTAAGTATCTTAACATCAGCCGTTGTCCTCCTCTTCTAAATCTGGAAATTCTGGCATATCGAAAGCTGAGCTTGCAGCATCCTCTTGAAAGCCAGCCAAGATAATCAAATAATTAAAATTATTGCAAACTTATCAACTATACTACTAGCGTAGGGGTTTTTCAATATCGCCAGAGGTATTTGTCCAGTCAACTCAAGCAACTGATATCATAATCAAAAATATTATTATCAAGGGAAACAATGAAATATTTCAGCAGAGCTAATTGTGGAGCGAGTGGTTGTTCTCGTTTGAGTTTATAGATGTGGTAGGGACTCTGACATTTTGCTATAGTGCCGTTCCGGAGATTAAGGCTACCTCAGTTGTTGCTGAAATTCGTTGCTCTGAAGTCTCTCATTACCCAATATTTTCAAGTTTCGAGTTACCAGAGTGCGCGACAAAATTGATGATCAGTATGGGTTCTGGAGTATACCAATTGGCAGATCAAATGGTGCGATAAAACTATCCGGGCTATTCCGATCGGTTGCTCAGTCTTTTTCATCACTTCCGGAAGAAAACATGCTGCCAGAAGCTATTCAGCCGTTTAGCCGGGCCAATATCATGTTTTCCTATTAAGGCTTTGTCATTTATCGTACGCTGGTGTAGAAACAACTGATATCGTTCAATTCACCTGAATACATAGGGTTCTGGCTCAATTAAGGGTTCTGGCTCAATTAAATTTTTATGATGACCAACAAAGAGATCCTGGCAAGGGTGTATCAAGCCCTTGAACCCTACAGATCTAAACTCATAATTTCGATGGTAGCCATGATGGGCGTGGCACTCTGTACCGGTGCTCAGACCTATATGGTTAAGGATCTGCTCGATAAAATTTTTATCGAACAAAACAAATTCTACCTCTATTCTCTGACCATCATCGTTGTTTTTATATTCGGTATCAAAGGCCTCTTCTACTACACTTATCACTTTCTTTTGGAAAGGGTCGGACTCTCTGTCATCAAAGACTTTCGAGCCAGAATCTTCGAGCACATCCATATTCAGCCCTTATCATTTTTCCATAATTATCCCACCGGAACACTGATCTCGCGTGTCGTCTCGGATGTGACGCTTATGCAGCAGGCGGTTTCCAGCGCCCTGGTTGGAATTCTAAGGGATTTTTTCTCGGTTGTTGTCCTCATGGGGGTAGTCTTTTTCCTGAACTGGAAACTGGCCCTGTTCTGTTTTTTGATCCTCCCCGTGGCTGCCTTCCCGATCATCAAGTTCAGTAAAATTTTCCGGCGCTTGAGCACCAAGGCTCAGGAGGAAACAGCCCAGGTTTCAAACATGCTTTACGAGACCATCACCGGCAATAGAATCGTCAAGGCATTCAATATGGAAGATCACGAAAACAAGCGATACAACAATCAGTTGCAATTGCTTTTTGACGTGACAGTTCAAGACGCGAAGTTTCGCTGTCTTCAGCACCCCCTGATGGAATTCATTGGCGGGGTCGCCATCGCCATTTTCATCTGGTTCGGCGGTAAGCTCGTTATTGGAGGTGTCATGACCATCGGTGAATTTTTTGCTCTGATGACCTCACTGGTAGTCGCCTACGATCCTGTCAAGCGTATCGGGAAGGTCAACTCAACAGTCCAACAGGGCTTGGCTGCTGCCACCAGAATCTTTGCCATTCTCGATATAGTACCGGCCATTTCCGATAAGCCTGACGCAATTGAACTACCACCTTTTGAAAGCTCCATCGAATTCAAAGGTGTTTATTTTCATTATGAAGACGATACCGAAGCGCTTTCAGATATAAACCTTCATGTACCCGCCGGGCAAACACTGGCTATAGTCGGACACAGTGGTGGAGGTAAAACCACCCTGACCAACCTGGTGCCAAGGTTTCTTGATGTAAGTAAAGGATGTATAAACATTGACGGCTACGACATCCGACAAGTTACCATGCGCTCCCTGCGCGACGGCATTGCCATGGTTACTCAACAGACCATACTGTTCAACGATACCGTTCGTAACAATATCGCTTATGGCAGCCTAGAACGTTCGGAATCGGATCTTATTAAAGCGGCCGATGCCGCCCATGCTCTGGATTTTATCAAAGAACTGCCAAAGGGGTTCGAGACGATCATCGGTGAAGGCGGTGCCAGGTTGTCGGGTGGCGAAAGACAGAGAATATCCATTGCCCGGGCACTCTTGAAAAACGCTCCGATACTGATTCTCGATGAAGCCACGTCTGCCCTGGATACCGAATCGGAACGCGAAGTTCAATGTGCTTTGGAAAATTTGATGAAAAACAGGACGACCTTTGTCATCGCTCACCGTTTATCGACTATCAAGAACGCCGATCGGATCATCGTCGTAAATAACGGAAGAATTGTCGAAGACGGCACCCATGATCAACTTCTCGCCCATCATGGCGAATATGAGCAGCTCTACAATATGCAGTATCATTGATACTGATGATCACCCTTATAAATCGAAAGACGTGAACGAAGCATTATAGTTGAGCCCTGTAAACACAGAAAATACAATCCTTAGATTGAGGTCCGCCGGCACAGCATTCGTCTGTCTTGCCTGCTTTTTCACTCCCCTTTCCACTTCACTGCTTGGAGTTTTTTCGGTTCTTGCGGTTGCCGCCTGGATTTTATCGGGTGGATTCTTCGATCTTCCCCGAGTGCTTAGAGCCAATCCATCAACCCTGGCGGCGTTGTTTCTATTCTTCCTGATGACGACAGCGATAGCCTACTCCTCGGTCACTGCCGCTGAAGGGTTTTCAACCCTGAGAAAATATCGGGAACTGCTTCTGCTGCCCGTAATTTTTTCTCTGCTGAGTCTTTCCAGCAGACAGCGCCGCCGTGCCCAGCTCAGCTTTGTGGCCGGCTGCATCGTCCTGATGGCGGTATCCTATCTCTTCTATTTTGAGCTGCTCGACGGTGAACGATACGGCTACTCGCTGGTCTATCACATTACCCACAGCTTTTTCATGGCTGTGCTCGGCTATTGGGCCCTGCACAGATCTGCCGTGGCAGGTTGGCGTAAATTTATCTGGCTCCTCGTCTTCGTTGCTGCGATCACTAATTTGTTTTATATCGCACCTGGTCGAACCGGCATGTTTGTTTTCTGCTGCCTGGCCCTGCTCTATCTATATCAGCGCCTAAGTCTCGTCAAATTGGCTATTTCTGTTATCGTATTCGTCTCCCTGCTTGGCGCTGCCTATTTTACCTCTGATAATTTCTCCGGGCGAGTCGATGAGGCTTTCAGTGAAATCTCTCACTATGAGCCTGGCCAATCAAGAACATCCATAGGACAGAGATTCGACTGGTGGGCTATCAGCATTCAGCTCATAAAGGCCAAGCCACTATTCGGGCATGGTACGGGATCTTATGAAGCGGCCCATGGCCGGGCTATCCAGAAGAGCAGAATAACCCCTACTGACAATCCCCATAACGAGTATCTCTTTCTTGGCGTTCAATTCGGCTTGATTGGCTTAGCTCTGTTTATTCTGGTGATAGTGCTGCAACTGCAGGAGGCGAAGAGTATCGCCAAGAAAGACCGCCAACTTCTCCATGGGGTGTTGTTGGCACTGCTGGCCGGCAGCTTGATGAACTCATTGCTGTTTGACTCTCAACAGGGGCATTTCTATCTCTTCATGAGTGCTGCGCTCCTGGCCGGGAGCGATTAGAGAAGTATCTTGAATTTTAGAATTTCCATACGCCTCACTGTGTGGCCGTCTCTTTCCCGAGTCCCCTTTCAGCAGCTACCAGTTTGCGGTAAAAGGCAATTGTTTTTTCACACATGTTATCCATTGTAAAAGTTGAATTTACCGCGGCTTTACCCGCTGACCCGTAGCGCCTCATCTTATCCGGTGAGGCCAGCGCTTCATCCAGGGCAACCGCCAGATTGTCCGCCGCTCCCGGTTCCACAAGCCAGCCTGTTTTCTGAGGCGTAACTGTTTCCAGGCTTCCTCCATGCGCCGTGGCTATCACCGGTTTTCCCATGGCCATTGCTTCAATGGTTGTTCGGCCGAAGGCCTCCGGCTCATTCGATGAGGCAGAGACAACAACGTCAGCCAGCATCAGTGCCGCCGGCATATCCTCGCAATGCCCAACCATAAAGATATTATCTTCCAATTGTAACCCCTTGATCATCTCGGAAAGCTCGGAGGTGAATCCTGGATTGTCTTCGATGTCGCCTACCATTATTGCCTGGTAGTTCCTATGCTTCATTCGGGCCAGCGCCTGGATAAAGACATCCTGCCCTTTTAACCGGGTAAATCTTCCGGGAAGCATGACAACAGGTTTATCGTTGGAGATTTTCCACATCTGCTGAAAGCGCTCGATTCGTTCAGGAGACACCGCCTCTGGATCGAACTTGTCCTTGTCGACACCTCTGAAAATAAGTTCAATGTCCTTCTTTATGCCGTAAGCCTTTCTTATGTGTTGTTCAATGCTTTTCGAAATGGCGATTATGCCCATCCCCTTGGTCATTATGGCACTGTAACTGTTAACCGAGTAGAATCCATGGAAGGTGGTCACCAGCACCGGACGATCCTTCTTCGGCAATGATTTCCAGACCAGGTAACCGACCCAGGCCGGCATACGTGAACGCAGGTGGAGCACATCAACCTTTTCCTTTTTCAACAATTTTCTCAACGGCAGCATGTACTTCATGGTGAGCGGGCTTTTGGAGCCCACTTTCCAGCCTATATGATGGCTGCCTTCATCTTCGAGCTGCTTGACCATCCGACCACCAGCCGATATGACGATGGATCTGTGCTTATTGTCGGCGAGAAACTTGCCGATTTCCAAGGTGCCCCGCTCAACGCCGCCGCTTTCCAGTTCAGGAAGCATCTGCACGACCGTTAATATATCCCCGGCTTTTCGCAGTTCCTTTTCTTCAAGCAATTCCTTATAGAGTTGAAGTGTCTTCTCGCACATTCGGGTAGCCGTAAAATGCTGCTCTACCCATGTTTTCCCATTGTTACCGATGATTGCTAGTTGGTCCTTATCGCCGATGACTTTTCTCATCGCCCTGGCCAGCACCTCCGAATCTCCAGGCTCTACCAGCCAACCGGTTTCGTTGTCCTTGACCGTCTCCAGACTTCCGCCATGTTTGGTAGCAATGATTGGCTTGGCCATTGCCATCGCTTCAATAGCTACCTTTCCAAAAGCTTCGGGCTGACTTGATGAGGCTGAGACAACTAGATCGGCGAGTGAAAGCGCAGCCGGCATGTCATTGCAGTGACCGACAAGTTTGATTTTGTCTTCAAGCTTGTGGGTTTCAATTTTGTCGCGCAGCTTTCTCACAAATGACGAGTTTTCTTCGGCAGCGCCAACACACAAGGCAAGAAAATCCAGGTCCTTAATTGCAATCAGGGAATCGATGAACACGTCCTGACCTTTCCAGAAAGTAAATCGACCCGGCAGCATGATAACGGGTCTTTCGGCTTCACCAACAGCCCAGGCCTCTCTTAGTTTCCTGACCCTCTCGCCATTGACTTTTTGCGGGTCAAAGACGTTGGCATCATAGCCCCCGTGAACCAGCCGGATTTTGGACCTATCTATCGGGTAATTATCCAGAATATGATCTTTTATGCCTCCAGATACGGCGATAACCCGTTCACCCTTGGTCATAATCGTCGAATATGAGTTTACCGAATAGAACCCGTGAAAGCTGGTGATCAAGGCTGGACGTCTGTTGTCGTCCATTGATTTCCAGGCAAGATAGCCAATCCAGGCGGGAAGCCGTGATCGCAGATGAAGAACATCGACCTTTTCACGGGTTATGAACTGTTTCAATTTAGGGATATATTTAAGACATTGAACATTCTTTGAGCCCACGTTTTTCCAGAGGATGTGCTCAACGCCGCTATCTTGCAACTGGGATACAAGTCGCCCCCCTCCGGAAATAACTATGGACCGATGTCCTTGTCGGGCAAGATAGACGGCAAAATCGAGCGTTTCTCCCTCTACCCCGCCTTCATCCATCTCCGGAACTATCTGTACTACGGTAAATTTTTCGGCCACCATCTTCTAAGTATTTCCCTTGCGCATCGATCTGCTTCGTTGAGCGTCTCAGGCTTAAGCCATTGTGTTTCACCCTGAAGAAATAAGGTGTTTGTGACTATCATCTTGTTGTCGAGCAGATATTCGAGGCTGCGTTGAAATTTATTGTTTTTCTTTCGCCAACGAACCGGCAATACGCCGACCCTGCACCCGGCTGACAATGCCTCATAAACCATTGAGATAGAGTCAGCGGTAATCCATACCGAACCGTGGCTACGATACATATTCTCCACCCACCCAGATTCAGTCTCTGAAAAAGGCACAAAGTTCACCTGGTCCAAAACGGCCAGTTGGTGCCTGACTAACTCTTCGGTGGAATCGGGCGTTCTGGGTGAACTAGCAATCAACCAGGATGTCTGCTCTGTGCTGCCTATCAAATCGGCCAAATCAGAAACGAGTCCCTGCTCATCCCAGTGGTGCGATTTTTCATCTACACCACCAATGAGAATTAGGCTTCTGGATGGATCCTGCCCCGCTGCCCCCTGCGAAATATTTGGGGGGCCGACGGTGAAGAAAATATTGTCCGCCGGTTTCACCTGATCATGAAGAGGAATAAAGCAGAGGTCGAATTTAGATCCCAGATACGAAGCGGGTGTCATACAGGTGACAATTTTAGCCCGGGCCTTTTTACCTGCAGAGAGCATTGGTATGTGCGTACTGCTGCCGGTACCGATAAAAATGTCCGACCGCTGATCCCCGACAGGCCCAGTAGCGTTAACCAGAGGAAATAGAAGTGACAAGTGTGACCAGAGATCGTGCAAAAACTGACGATCCGGCACCGCAACTTTGTTTAGCTCCACATCGACATAGGCCTTCAGGGCGTTGACAACCCCTCGAGACTGTTTCTCATGCCCTGGTCGTCCATCGCTGAAGAGCGTTACCTGCAAGGCCTGCATATAGTCGTAACGGAAAAAACTGAATTCCGGGCTGAACCACTGCTATCTTGGCGGCGGCCCCGGTTTGCGCGCTCCGCCACCGGCAAGTTTAACGGTGATCTGGTTGGATTTCTGCAGCCTGGAGGTCATCGTGGTGAAAAGCTGGCCAGCAATGTCCGGGTACTTGTAAATGATCTCTTCTAATTTTTCACCAGGATAGCGCTTGACCGTGGCACGCCCTTTGGATATCACCGAGGCCGATCGGGGTTCTCCCGAGATAGCTGCCATCTCGCCAAAGTATTCCCCGGGCTCTGTTAACTCAGCAATTTTCTTGCCGCCTTTCACCACGGTAAGGGCCCCTCGAATCAGCTTGAAGAAATCAAGATCCTTGTTTCCTTCCCGAATAATAATATCGGCGTCCTCGTAGATTTCCTCATCCGGGTTGATAAGGTAGGCAGGGAGGCTTTCTTCATGGGCCACTGTCCGTCGCATTGCCTCGTTGATACTGGTGATGCCGTCGCGTACTTTCTTCAGCGCTGCGTCACGGAGAGGGGTCATACCTTCCTGAATGGCGATCTTGCGGAGTTGATCTTCCGGAACTTCAGCACTGATAGCCTTGGCCACCTCTTCGGTGACCTCCATAAGTTCGAAAAAACCAACCCGGCCACGATAGCCAAGTCCATTGCATTCAGGACAGCCCACAGGCCCGTAGATTTCCAGGTCTTCAAGCTCGTCCTCATGAAAACCTGCCTGCAGCAATTCCTTATCGGAGTACTTCATTTTCTTCTTACAATTCTGGCACAGCCTCCTGCCCAACCTCTGGGACAAGACCATAGTCACCGACGAGGCTATGAGATAAGGAGGGACACCGATGTCTATCAGACGTCCGATGGTGGCGGCACTGTCATTGGTGTGCAGAGTGGAGAAGACAAGATGCCCGGTCATGGCCGCCTTGATGCCGATTTCCGCCGTTTCATAGTCGCGAATCTCGCCGACCATAATGATATCGGGATCCTGGCGTAAAAAGGCTTTGAGGGCGGCGGCAAAGGTCATGCCGACTTCCTGATTTACATTAACCTGATTTATGCCTTTGAAGCTGAACTCCACCGGATCTTCGGCGGTGAGTATTTTTATATCCTCATTGTTCAGCGAATTCAGTGACGAATACAAGGTCACAGTCTTTCCCGAACCGGTAGGCCCGGTCACCAGGAGCATGCCCTGCGGTCGCGCCAGACAGCGCTTGAGCATTTCAAAGGTTTCAGGCTCAAATCCGAGCTGGGTAAGATCGACGTTAAGCGCGTTTTTGTCTAAAATTCGCAGAACGACCGATTCGCCAAACAGTGTGGGCAGTGACGATACCCGAAAGTCGACGGCGCGATTCTTTCCCATCCTCATCTTAATACGTCCATCCTGGGGAACACGTCGCTCGGTGATATCGAGACCAGCCAGGATTTTGACCCTGGCGGTTATCGCGTTTTTAATGGTAAGCGGCAGGTTCATCGACTTAAACAACGAACCGTCTTTACGGTAGCGGACCTGCATTGTACGTTCATAGGGTTCGATATGTATATCGGACACCTGATCCTGCACCGCTTTGACCAGAATACCGTTGACCAGTTTTATAATCGGTGCGTCCGAAGCAGCGAACTGATCGAGATGGTCGTCCTCAACGCCGCTGTCGATCTCGAAATCATCGGCTGCCTCTGCAACGATTGCGCCGAAATCATCGACCTGGGTCATCGACATTTCTTCTTCAACTTCTTCGGCTCCAGAGGCAAAAAATGATCTGGCCTCCTCATCGTCAATGCCATAATATTTTTTGTAGGCCTCAACAATGTCCTTTTCGGTGGAGACACAAACGGAGACCTCTTTGTGGAGCTCATCCTGCAACTCTTCAATCGCAGCGGCATCAGACGGCTCCGCCATGGTGATCTGGAAGGTGTTCCCAGCCAGCCGCAGCGGAAAGGCCATGTATTGTTTGGCGAGCTCGTATGGAAGTATCTTGACCGCATCGGGACTGGGCGGTTCATTCCTGATGATTGCGGGAATATAATTGTGATGACGACTGAGGAAATTAAAAACCGTATCCTCATCAATATATTCAAGCTGGCGAAGAACGGCACTCATACGAGTGCCGTTCTTCTGTACTTCTTTCTTGGCGGTTTCAAATTGAGTAGCCGTAATATATCCAGCTTTACTCAATAATTCTCCGACTTTGATCCTGCCGGCACCCGATTGATCTTTGACGGTTTTCTTTATCGAAGATCGTCTCTTTGTGGCGCTATTACTTGTTGATGTAGCCATAACCTCATACTTACTTCAGAAAGGTGCAATTCAAGTTCGGTATCTTAACCTTATTATATTACACCTTTCTTACTAAAAACACTATTTCTCGATTAAAATACACCTTCAACCTTTCCGGTTTCTACATCAACGTCAACACGCTTAAAGGCCGGGTTAGAGCCGGTACCAGGCATGAGGCTGATGGTTCCCGCGACCGGAACGATAAAACCTGCACCGCCATAGGTGAGAACCTCACGGATGGAGAGTCTCCAGCCTTTGGGTACACCTTTGAGCGACGGATTATCGGAGAGGGAGAGGTGGGTCTTAACCATGCACATAGCCATTTTAGAAAGTTCAGGGTCAGCCTGGATTCTGTCGATAGCCCTGTTGGCTTCTGCAGAGTAGTCAACACCGTCGGCACCGTATACTTCCTTGGCGATGAGTTCAATTCTCTCTTTGATCGGCATATCGAGTTCATAAAGCAGTTTAAACTCGGACTTGTCTTCACATGCCTCAACAACGGTCTCAGCGAATTCGATGGCACCGTCGCCACCATGTTCCCAATGTCTTGAGAGCGCAACACGGGCACCTTCAGCTTCGCAAAGTTCACGAACTTTGGCGATTTCCGCGTCAGTATCGGTGTAGAATGCGTTGATACAGACAACAGGAGCGATACCTGCTTTACGAACTGTCTTGATATGATGAATCAGGTTGTCGCAGCCTTTGGCAACCCATTCAACGTTTTCGCTGTTGTACTCTTCAGGCATCGGCTTACCTGGTACAGGAACAGGTGCGCCACCGTGGCATTTGAGAGCTCGGATAGTTGCCACAACAACTGCACAATCAGGCTTGAGGCCGGAGTAGCGGCACTTAAGGTTCCAGAATTTTTCAAAACCGATATCAGCACCAAAACCGGATTCCGTTACATGGTAGTCGGCAAGCTTCAAACCAACGCGGTCAGCGATGATAGAACTTTGGCCGATGGCGATGTTGGCAAAAGGTCCTGCATGGACGATAACGGGCTGTCCTTCGAGTGTTTGCATCAGAGATGGATTCAGAGCATCTACCATCCAGGCAGTCATGGCCCCGGCAACCTGCAGATCTTCGGTGGTAACCGGTTTGCCTTTCTTGGTGTAGGCAACAACGATTTTACCCATTCTCTCACGCATATCCTTGAGATCTCTAGCAACCGAAAGAATGGCCATAACCTCTGAAGATACGGCGATACCGAACTTGGATTTCATCATGAAACCGTCGGCCTTACCGTTAACACCGTCAATGCCGATGATGATGTTTCTGAGGGCCTGGCAGCAGAAGTCCATGATCCAGCCCATCTCTACGTTGGTGGGATCGATGTCGATTCTCTTCATGCCGGAAAGTCTTTCAAGCTGCTCGTCGGTGTAGTTT
>Ga0316187_10005502_pt1 | contig 10933 bp, 18 predicted proteins | sample CroRivburrow1_MG_FD_204927 | JGI IMG/M metagenome (GOLD analysis project Ga0316187, IMG submission 204927) | Coastal sediment microbial communities from Maine, United States - Cross River worm burrow 1 | ecosystem: Environmental > Aquatic > Marine > Coastal > Sediment | place: USA: Maine...
GGATGCCGCTGAACGAAGCACCGACAGTGCCGAATCGATTGCCGCGCTTCAGCGTGAGCTGGAGCAGTGTCGAGAGTCCCTGGTCGCAGCCGCCGCGGGTGGCGCCTCGGAAAAGGGTGAGGCGGACGATCTCCAACAGATCAAGGGAATCGGCCCAAAGATCGCCGGGATACTGCAGGAACTGGGTATTCAGCGGTTCGAGCAGATTGCGGTCTGGTCCCCTGAGAAGGTTGACTGGGTGAATGAGCGTCTCAGGTTCAAAGGCCGGATAGAGCGTGAGGAATGGATCCCCCAGGCCAGGGCATTGATGGCCGCACGCGATGACTGAACCTCAGGAAACTGTCAGGCAGAGGGGCTGATATGCGGTTTGTTTCTTCTTGGCCAGGATCAGTCAGCGAGCCATTTGTTCAGTGCTGAAATCAATTGCGCGGCCTGATCGGGGCTGGAGATATTGAACTTGGACTTCTGCTGGTACTCACCATTGCGCTTCTGGTAGCGGCGGATCGAGTACTTGTCCTTGCTGTATTGCTCCTTGCGGGCGTCCCAGTCCTGGTAGCGGAAAAGGATGGTTGTCCAGGCACCTTTGGACAGCACCTCCTTGTCGAGCTCCTTGACGACGTCTATGCCGCCCTCGCTGTAGTTGATGCTGAGTTCGTCGGGGGTGCTGGCCATTACAAAATCTCCGTTAGGGACTGGTTGCTGAGGCGCGCGACCTTAGCAAAGGAGCGTGTCCGATGTCACCTGGAACTTGGATGGCGACGCCACACTTGGTTCAAATTGCTCCCTGACGCTCCAGGAGGCTGATCAGCTCAGGAAGCTGCAGTTCCTTCGCGAGGGCAAGCGCCGACTGGCCGTCAGCGGCCTTCGCATTGACGTCTGCGCCGCGGTTGACCAGATGTGTGGCCAGGCGGTGATTGTCCTGCCTGATCGCTATCAGCAGCGGCGTGTCGCCGTCCGCGTTGCGTTGCTCGAGGTCGGCGCCGCGTGCGGTGAGGAATCGAACGGTGTCACGATCGGTGACGCCGATCTGCGCAGCCTTCAGCAGCACGGCCGAGGCATCGAGCCGGGCGCCCTGGGCGAGCAGGACCTCGGCGAGCTGGGTGCGGCCATTCAGGATGGCCAGGTCGAGCGCGCTGTCGCCGTCTGCCGTCACTGCGGCCGTATCGGCGCCATGCTTGAGCAACGTTTTGACCATGATGATCTCGCCTTTTTGGGCAGCAAACTGCAACGGATACTGCCCGTTGGGCAGCAGGACATTGATGTCCGTGCCCCAGTAAATATGGCGTTCGAGTTGATCGAGATCACCCCGTTGTACAGCCAGGTAAAGCGCCACGCTGGGTTTGTCCGGCTCACTGCAGCCAGCGAGCAGTGAAATCAGGATCGCCAGGGTGATGGTGCTGAGTGTTCTCATGCCTGCCCGATTCCTTGTTACGGCGATTCTGCGACGGCTGTCGTTAGACCGAGGGTCTCCCAGGCCTGCATGCCACCACGGTACCACTTGATCTTGGATGGCGGATAGCCCATTCGTATCAGACTGCGGATATTGGGAGGCGATTGACCGCACCAGGCCCCGTTACAAAACATGACCAGGGTCTTCGCATCGCGGAAGTTCCACAGCTCTTCGTATCGCTGGGCATCAAACTGTTGCTCAAGCATGTCAGCGATGTCGGATGTGATCTTCACCCCCACGCCGGAAGCGGAAACAATGCCACTGTAAAGCGCGAATAATGCACAAAGCTGACTGAGGCGGCCGGTCTTGCTCATCATCGTTGACGTCGGGTCTTGAGATTGGACACGTCTGCGATCATATCGAATTCAAGAGCGGACTGAACGCCGAGATCTTGTGGATAATGTGTGGCCTTGGCGAGTTGTGGAAAAGTGGAATCGCGCGGCATTCGCCCGGCCACAGCGTTCCCGGGTTAGAATCCGCCGATGATCGGAAAGATTCTTTTCACCCTCGCGGTGATACTGCTGGTTGCCTTGATCTGGCGAACACGCAGTCCGCACCGCCCGGCTCCACAAGCCCATCCCCGACTGGTCAATCCGCCGGCAAAGAGACTCTCGCCCGTGCGTGTGCTGGCCGTGGCCACAGTCGCCCTGATGTTGTTGGCGTCGGCCTATCTTTTGTACGAGCATTGGCGTGACAGCAGCGACGTCATATTCATCCGTGTCATTGATGCCGGCAGTGGGCGCACGGTGGAGTATCGAGCGCAGCGCGGTGACATTCAGGAACGCGAGTTTTTGACCACCGACGGGCGGCGCATCGTGCTTGCCGAGACCGAGCGACTGGAGACCTCGACCATCAGGTCGCCGAGTTCGGTGGACCAAAATTGAAAGCCAGCGAAAGACGCGTCTCCCGGCTGGCGTTTTCCTCGACTTCATGTGGCAAGTCCGGTGGAAACAGAACCACCAGCCCAGGTCTGGGTGTGACAACGATCTGTGCGTCATCGTCGTGCAGGATCAGGCGACCGCTGTTCTCCGGACATTGCAGATAACAGACCGCCGAGAGTAGTTCATCGTCTTCCTCGTGACTGTGCAGGGTCGTATGGTGGCCCGGGTGCATCTCATTGAACCAGAATCCGTGACGAAGCGGGCTTTTATGCAGGATCTGCGAGGCCGCCGCCAAGACGAAATCACTCAGCGCTGAGAGTTCCGGCAGACGTTGCCGTGGCACGTATATATTCTCGAAGCGCCCCGCGAACATGTGGGTGCGTTTGATGTCGTCCGCGTCCTTTTCGCGTTCGAATGCGGCCACCAGGGCCGGAATGACGACGGCGGCGCCGGGCATCTCTGCGAAGTACACCGGTGTGATGCCACCGATCGGGATCTCACTCATGGTGCCGCGTTTCTTCCCCCTTACAATGGATGAGTCCTCCGGAGACGGCTGTGCAGTTCTCGGCCATGGGTTGCGCGGTACGACAGATGGCGCCGATATTGAACAATACGAAGAGACCGAGCGTGAGATAGATGATGCGCATGCCGACAGTTTCGGTTGCCAGGTAGCCGATTGCAATCCGCCCAGGGCCTCCTGCCACTTTCAACTCCGCGGGCGTCTGCGGCGGGCAAAGAAAACCCGGCGTCCGCAGTGCGGGGCCGGGTAAATGGCGAGATATGATCTCGCCTGTGCCGAGAGTGAAACTGTTGATCAGGCGGCGGGGCGTGCCATCGCGGCCTCGAATGCAGGGACTTTGATGTTCCCATGCACCTTCACCGCCGCTTTTGGTGATTCGGTCATGAGGTCTTTGAGCAGGGCAACCCTTTGTTTGGCTTCCCGCACTGACACGATGGCCGGATCACGAACGTCTCCGCTTTCCTGCGACAGACGTTGGTGCGCCCGGTCGACGTCGGCGTCGCCGCCACGGGGCGGAGTGCTTTTTTCAAAGGCAGGCTCAGGCGAACGGACCGGATTGGCGTCGGGTTTTCGTTGTTCGAGAATCGGCTGTGCCGGAAAAATGTCGCTTGAGATCGGGTTTGCCACGTTTTCGCCTCTAGTTCGTCAATGTATTGACGATATTGCCGTCTGCTGCAGGTTTGCCTGCTAAGAAAGCACGTTGCGTGCCAAACGGAGCTCGAAGACGCCAACGGGTGACTAACGTCGAAATTGCCTTCGGAATCCCGCGCAAAAACATGTCTTTCGAATCACTTATCAGGCGGAGTATCGCTTTGTAGTGACCAATGGCCGCGAGCGGCTGGTCTACGACGTCCGGGTCGAACTGAAAAATCGACCGCTCCTCAGGCAGATCGCACGGGCGGATTCCCGAGACCTTTTTTTATCCGCTGTGCCTGGTCAGTCATCCACCAGCCGAAGGTGACTGATGTCCGGAATCGGCCTGTGAGGCTTTTCGACCTGGCAGTCCTCCAGAGAGCCTGTATTGGGCGGCAATGCCTCGAGTGAACCGGTATCGATCTCTGCCGGTGCCGGTGCTTCGGAATGGTCCAGGATCGCCCCGGGCTCAGCCAGGCCATAGCCGCCGCTATCGGCCGGTGGCCTCGGAGGGGCCTCGTCCGCCATCGGGCGGGCCTCGGCTGTCGCGCCAGCAGTGCGGGCGGCCCGCTCATCGGGTGCCTTCGGGGCCGGTGGGGATGAGCCGCTGGCCACGATCTGGACAAGTGCGCCAACATCCCGAAAAGCAGTCCGATACCGGCCTGCAGCCTCGGCATCCACCCCCTGCTTGACCCGCAACGGTTTGCCCGAAAACAGGCGGTCCACGGCGCTCTCCTGGACCTTGAAAAGCTTCGCGACGCCGTGTCGGACGGTGGTCGGATCCGCGTCCGGCAACATCTCACCGAGAAAATAGATATCGAACGACTCCATGCTGGCCTCTTTTTTCAGCGATTCTGTTTTTCGTGCTGTCGCGCGGGTGTCTCCGCTGACACCATATTTTGGCGGCAGCCTTGCGCGTAACCTTACCGAAATGTGGTGGCGATGGGCCAGGTTTGCGCCCGTCTCGCGGTCGGCGTTGTGCGGGTAGCCACACCCGGCGTGGTTCGGCCTCCGGTCGGATTTTCAGATGTGTGATTCGAGCCATTTATGAAACTGGGAAACCAAGATTTCGGCACTTTCATTGTGTTCACCATAGGCGCGCATGGTGGTGAAGATCTCGATCAGGGAGAGGCGCAGGGCATGGCTGTCCTGTCGTGAGCGGGCCGTATAACCGCCATCCATGGCCAGGTCGATAGCCGCCAGTGAACGGGAACTGCTCCACCACTCTTCGCTGTTGAGCGTCTGGCAGGCGGCTCTGGGGTCTCGTTCGAAGGCGCTGCGTGCGATCGCTGCGAGGTTGGCCTCATAGGTATGGCCGTAGCTGCGCAGCAATTGCTCGATTTGTGCCAGCGCCTCCTGCATGGGCGAAAGCATAGTGCAGAGGGGTAGCCGTTTGCACGTCCCGGCCAGGCGGCGGGTGCTAGTTTTCGACCTTGTTCTCAGCCAGCAGGTTACCGATGAGATCACCATCCTGCGGTGTCAGCAGGTGACCGTTGGCCATGGAATAGGTCTTGACCCTGCCGACAAGTGCGGGTGCCCGATTCAGGTCCTGGCTGAGCGGCGGAACCACGTGGTCGCCCGGCATGTAAAAGGTGCCGATGCGCATGATGCTCGTATAGGCGATATCAGGGTGTGGTTGCCGATTCAGCCAAAACAGGAGGTTGCCGGGGGCTGGCGGCAGCAGGTCGATCAGCACGCCGCGACTGTGTTGCAGGGTGTCGTACAAGGCATGGCCGGTGGCGCGTCGAACCAGAAATTCTTTTGCGAATCCGAACATGCCGCTGTCGTCGGTTGCATCCAGCGCCTGTATCGCGCGGCCGGTACCGAAATGCGGCGTGGCGATGGTAATCAGATGGCGTACACCCAGTGTGCCGTGACGTACCAGGGTCATGCGAGCGACGACACCTCCGGCGGAATGGGCCGCCAGATTGATCTTCTGCTCGGGGTGACGTTTGCCTATCTCGCGCAAAATGGCTGCCAGCCAGTCCGCCTGGACGACGATGGGGGCCTGCGAGGGCAGGTTTACGGCGTACACCGGGCGTCGTGTCGTTTTGTCAGCCAATTGCTGGTAAAGCACCCCGCGGGGACTGTATCCGAAGATTCCGACCTGCCTATAGCCACGTTTGTGCAGGCGGCCTATCACGCCGGATTCGGCCCAGCTCTGGGCGGTACCAAGGTAGCCGTGCACCAGGACCAGTACATCGGCGCTGGCCGATTTCATGACCAGCAGACTGAGGACCGCCATCGTCCATATCAGCTTTTTCATTGCGCATTTCCCCTCAGAGAACCCGCCTTGGTCTGTATGTTGCGGGTAATAAAGAAATAGCTAATAGTCTAATATTAACTCTTGGCGCGTAGGATATCCATAAAAGCTTACTGAGTTCCTAGGGTTTCCTGATCCCAATCTACAACGACCCGCCTTAGTGCAGGGCTGAAGGTGGTTGTTCCTGCTTCGGCTCTACCAGCGGTAGCGAGGCGTGGTGCGCCAGCATATACCAGCGGCCCTCGACGCAGCGGTACACGTTGGTGGCCAGAACCAGGGCACTGCGCTGGCCGGAGCCGCTGCTGACCTTCTCCTCGACCGTGTGCACCGCCAGGTGCTCATCTGCACTCGCCTGGATAAGCCGATGTTCCACCCGGGGTACCTGGCTGTTTGCGAACATCCCGGCCCAACTGGCAAGCACGGCGTCGGTGCCCTGCAGCAGTCCACCACCGGGATGAATGCAGCTGGTGGTGCTGGAGTCCAGCCATGCCGCTTTCATCTTTGCCAGATCGAGTTCGCGGAATGCGGTGTAGAAGGCCGTTTCTGCAGCGGCGGCATCAGGGAAAGGCATATCAGAGAATGGGATCCGATGTTTGAGTCAATCGAGATAACGTGCCTGCCATTGCTGGTACAGACCGTACACGTGTTCACAATAGCTGATCTTGTCGTGAAAAAGACCCGGGTTGATCGCATCAAACAGATAATAATTTGCGCGATTGTTGCGCGAATTGATGATGTTGCGCATGTTGTCGACCAGGCTGTGTGGCCCCCAGTGAAAATCGTGCTGGGCCTCGTAATGCAGATAGACAGGCACGATCGGGATACCGGTCCGCAACGAGATGGCAAAGGCCCCGTAGCGAAACTTTGCCTGCAGGCGCGGTCCTTTGATTCCCCCTTCCGGATACAGTGCGACGTTGCGTCCGGCCTTCAGGTGATCCTCTATCGCCCTGGCCGCGGCACCACGCGATTGTGTTGATTCGCGTTTGACAAAGATGGTGCCGGCGGCGGCGCTGATACGGCCGAGTAGCCACCAATCGCGTACCTCAACCTTTGCCAGGCAGTCGACGTCGAAAAGGGCGGGGATCCCGGCATCCTCGAAGGACGACGGGTGATTGGCTATCAGGATGAAACGTTCGGGGAGCGAATGGGTATTCTTGTGGTGCAGGCGCAGATCGACCCCCAGGGCGTGCACCCAGGTGCGGCTCCAGGCCTGGAAAAGTCGGCGATACCAGGTGCCACGCCAGTCTGCCGGAAGAAAACTCATGGGGTACATGAGCAGTGTAAACAGGATGAGTTCCGTCCAACCCAACAGCAGCCACATGGCTCGGGCGATAAATCTGATCATTGCGGTTCAGGCCGCCATTGTTGTTATGCCTGTGTGGCAGTGTAGCCGCATGGTCTCAGTCCGCATCTCTGAAGCGGCCGATTCGACTAGGATTCGATGAGCTGCTTCATGTAGCTCGCGTTCTTGACCCCGAGCACCATCCGACTGACAACCCTCTCCTCGATCACTATCAGCGTGGGGACCGCGCGAATGCCGAGCTCACGTGACAGCGCGCGATGTTTGCTGATGTCCAGTTTGAATACGGCCGCACCCGTTGCAGCGACAATGTCGACCTCTTTCGACATGGGTCTGCAAGGCCCGCAACCGGGACTGAAGCAGTACACCAATGCCTTGCCGTGGGTTTTCGCGAGTGTCGGGAACAGGGCATACAGCGGTTCGGCCGGCCGCCCTTCTGAGGCCCGGGTGGCAATGTACATGTAGGTGCTGTAAAGGGCCCAGGTGACAGCGAGGCCGATCACCGTGTAAATCAGCAGATTCAACTGAGCAGCAAACCTCAGATCGGGAAATCAGTGCTTGGAGCCAAGCCTAGCCCGGCGCGGCCTGCCTTGGTATTGGGGAAAACGTCTAAGACCGGAGAGGGATCAATTGTGCCCGTTCGGGTCTGGATTCTCCAGATGATGCTTGTTTTCTGGTTCGCGGCTCGGAACAAGGCGCTTGTGCCTGAGTTCGCGAAGATTTCGCATCCCCATCAACAGGGCCCCGAGCCCGAGAAGCACCAGAAGGACGGCGGCGTTGCTGCCGAGTTCACCCTCGATTGGTGCCGCGTGGACCGGGCCGACGGCCAGGGCAGGGAATAGGCTTAACCGGTACCAGTTGCTTACACTTTGCATCATTTTCGATGATCCCTGCGCATCCGCGTACGTTGGGAAGAGCTATGCAATAAGCCTGCCCTTTAACAAATAACGCTTTAAAACAGAGTGTTAACGTTATATTAGGCATTTTCTTCGGTTTTGCTTGTAAAAATTTCTGACAGGTTGGGTTGCACTGGTCTCCGGGGCCAATCATCAGGTTTTATCACCACCTGCCGCTAGGCCATCCGACAGCCCATTGCGGAGGACCGGGGTGACATTGCTGGAACAATGGGGCGTACCCCTTGCAGTCCTGGGGATGCTTCTACTGACGCTCTTGATGGCGGCCGTGCTGAGCCGTTACCAGGCCTACCAGGCCGATGTGCGTGTGGCCGTGCGTCATCTTTATGCGCACGCGGCCGAGCTGGTCGCCGCGCTGGCTGAACTCGGCGGGGTGCCGTTGTCGCGCGAACTGCGCCTGACACTGCGTAGCGAGGTGCTGGCCACTTACCGCAAGATTCGCAAACTGAACCGACGTTGCCCGGGTATCGCTGAAGAGATCAGAAAGGCGGAGCATGCGTTGAATGCCGAGGGTGCACCGCTGGCCGGTGGGGTAGGCCGGATGGACAGCGAGCAGGTTTTCCGCACGACCATCGCGGCGCTAGACTGCCTGATTTCCGCCCTTGGCCGCGGTGGCACGCTTCAACCCATTCCTGCCGACGTTCGCGCGATCTTTCGCCGAGAATTGGGCGAGCGGCGTGCAGAGGCCATGTCACGCTATCACCTGGTCGAGGCAAAGCACCATGACGGACGGGGCAATACCACCAGGGCGCGAACTCACCTGATGGCCCTGGTTCAGGTTCTTCGCCAACGTGGGCCGTCGACCGACTTTGTCCGTGAACTCTATGCGGAAGCCGAGTCTGCTTTGTCAGGACTGAATGAACGCCAGCTCAATTCCGACACGGTTGTTTGTGATGCCGATGCGGCCTGAGCCTGCAGCCAGCAGGGCAATGGGTATGTCGGATCCTCAACCTTGACGCGGTTCGCGCATTTCCTTCAGATCGTCGATATTTGCGCAGAAGCCCAGCGACTCGACATCAGGCGTGGCGGCCTCCTCCAATACCTGATCGCAACGTGATTTTGAATCGCAGCCATCACAGCGTTCCATGTGTTTCTGTATATCCAGCGCCTGCTCCTTGTGGAGGTAGGCGGCGCTGTCGATGCCCAGGTACTTTAGCATGCGCGCAAGCCGCAACTCATCCAGGGCCTGGGCAAGGCCTTCGCGAAAGCGATGCCCGGCGCGTAGATTACCGAGGATGGCCAGCGGGAGGCGGACCAGCAGATACAGCATGAGCCCTGCCAGCAGCACGGTAATGATAAGACTTGCAATGTCCACAGGCCGTCCTCTCAGGTTAATCCGGAAAATTCTCAGGTGCCGTGTACGGTCTTACCATGATCTGGATCAGCATGCGAGCAGACACTGGTCCACATGTCCGTGACAGACTATTAACCCGGCCACCCGATATAGCGGGTGGCCGGGTTAATAGCCATTCAGATACTGAATAGGCTGTCCGCGGCCGCTTTGAGCGCATCGGGGTCTGCGCCAGCCTGATAGGCCTTCGAAGAAGGCTCGAAATAGTCACAGAAATTCGCACGATCCTTGTCATTCACGGGCTCTGCCACGGGTTCCTGACAGTCATTGGGCCGCCCGGGTTCGTAAAACCTGCAGTTTCGGCAGACGTGGGTCTGTTTGCGACACCGCGGGCATTCACTTTCGCGCTGATAATCGACTGCCGTCAGCCGGTTGCCGCATGACCAGCACATACCCTCTGCATTTGGCGACATGGTGTCCTCCCTTGCCCGTTTCGTACAAAAGGCTTCAGATTCCTGCCGTTCCAACCGATACCAATCAATAACCATTGTAGTCGGAGACGCCTGTCTGTCGTGAACGATCCGCTCGAGATGAACATCGCCGGTCGCGTGATGCTCCTGCTTTCGCAGCTGGGCATGAGGGACGCACGCGGCCTGTCGATCTATCTCGATGCGGTTCGCGCGGTGGTGCGGCGACAGGCAGCCAGTGATCAGCCGATCAGTCTGGGCAACCTTGAGCCTTTCCTGAGCGAGCAGCTGGAGATGCTGGTGACGGCGTTGCGGAAACATCGGGGTCTCCTCCGCTTTCCAATGCAGGGGCAGGAGGATGGTGGGTCTGGGCAGACGCCCGCGTCGGCTGATGAACGCGATTCTGCGCCAAGGCGACCAGCGAAGCCGGCTAGCGGCTATGTGCCGGTCGCCAAGAGCATGGAAGAGAAGCTCAAAGATGATCGCCAGCCAGTGCAAAAATTACTCCTGGAGGACTGTGTTGCAGAGCATCTGCTGGACCTCCCCAAGGCAAAGGAGTTGATCGCCGGCATGGCCGGCAAGACACCGCAGGATGCGGAGCTTGAGATCGTCGAGTATCTCCGCCAGGAGCTTCAGACCCAGGTCCGGCATTTCATACGCAGCGACAAGGGCGGGCCCTGGTCGAAACCGCATGCGCAGGAAGACCTGCGCAAGGATATTCATGCTGCGAAAAGCGTACGTGGTGTGTTGCTGCTGTGTAGACAGATTGTCAAAGAACACCAGGAGTGGGAGAGGGAACACGGCCAGGGGGGTATCCTCGGTCTTTTCAGCCCAAGGCGCCGCTTGCATGGGGCCTGATCTACATTGCCGGCATGCTTGACGCTTGACCTCCGCGGCATCAATATCAGCAGCTGTCGACACACCTAATTTGCTGCCGGTTTCCTGCCCGGTGTATGCATACCCGGGTGGGTGAAAACAGGGAATACGTTTGGACAAGTTCAGCCTGCATCCCCAACTCGCGAGTGATTGTCACCTGCTTGGTAACCTCGGGCTGTCGCAGGCACTGCTACTGGATGACAGCCGCTATCCCTGGGTGATCCTCGTGCCAAGGAGAGCGGGTGTGCGCGAGATCTTTCAGCTGGCAGCCGCCGATCGCCACGGTCTGCTGGAAGAGTCCTGCCTTACAGGTGAATTCATGATGCAGGCCTTTGCGG
>Ga0316187_10005505_pt1 | contig 10929 bp, 8 predicted proteins | sample CroRivburrow1_MG_FD_204927 | JGI IMG/M metagenome (GOLD analysis project Ga0316187, IMG submission 204927) | Coastal sediment microbial communities from Maine, United States - Cross River worm burrow 1 | ecosystem: Environmental > Aquatic > Marine > Coastal > Sediment | place: USA: Maine...
GTCGTCGAGAACCTGGGCCGGGGCAAGGCCCGGGCCGCGGCCCTCGGGGTGATCCGTACCCCCGTCGACGATGAGATTCCCATCCGCCTCGCCGAACTCCAGCGGGAACTACGTTTGCTGATGCAGGAGTACGTTCCGGTCGTCGTGGCCGTTGAACGTCTCTTCTTCCAGAAGAATGTAAGTACGGCGGTTGGGGTGGCCCAGGCCTCGGGTGTTGCCCTGGCCGAAGCCGCAGCCATGGGCGCCACCGTTGTCCAGTACTCTCCATCGGCAGTGAAGTCGGTGGTAACCGGCGACGGACGGGCCGAGAAAGCGCAGGTACAGAGAATGGTGCAGATGTTGTTGGGCTTGGCCAAGCAGCCAAAACCCGCCGATGCCGCCGATGCCGCCGCCCTGGCCCTGTGCCACCTGGCCCACGATCCATCCCTGGGTCAACGCCGATCAGTTTCAGGGGCGATGCAGGCTTCAGGGGCGAAGCGGGCTCCAGGGACGAAGCGGGCTCCAGGGACGAAGCGGGCCTCAAGGGGGCAGTCATCGTGATCGGCTCGTTGCGGGGCCGGGTGCTGGAGCGCGAAGCAGTGATCGAACGCTCGGCCGCGGCCGAGGTAATCATCGAGGTTTGTGGCGTCGGCTATCGAGTGTCGGTCACCGCCGCCACCCTCGACCGACTCGGCCACGACGATGAGGTCCTGCTCCATGTGCACCATCACATCCGGGAGGCCGATCAGAAGCTCTACGGCTTCTTGACCAAGGACGAACGGAAGGCGTTCGAAGGCTTGCTGGCCGCCCACGGTGTGGGGCCTGCGCTGGCGTTGGCCGTGCTGGCCACCCATTCCGCATCCCGCCTGGCACGGATCCTGGCCGAGGACGACCTCCAGGCGCTGTGTGAGGTGCCGGGTGTTGGCAAGAAAACGGCTCAGCGGCTCCTGGTCGAATTGGCCTCGACGCTCGTGCTGCCCGACCTCGGCGGCTCCGAGGATGCGGCCATCGATCTCAACGGGGCGTCACCGGCAACGAGATCGGCGGTTGGTGATGTGCGCGAAGCCCTGGCCAACCTGGGCTACTCCACCGATGAAATCCGTGCTGCTCTGGTGACCGCCGGGGTCAAGGGCAGCTCCGATACCGATCTCGACGCCGGGCAACTGCTGAAGCGGGCCCTCCGTGCCCTGGCCGGAGGCTGAACCGTGCCACGAGAGGAGAACCTCAACCCCCAGCCGCTGCCCGACGAGACCGCGGTGCTCGGCATCGACGACACCGCCGCGCTCGGCAGCGAGGAGGTGGGCCTTCGGCCCAGGACCATGGCCGATTTTGTCGGCCAGTCCGAGCTCAAGGATCGGCTCGGCATCATCCTCGAAGCAGCCCGGGCACGGGGGGGCACCGTGGATCACCTGCTCTTTGCCGGCCCCCCAGGGCTGGGCAAGACCACATTGGCCGGGATCGTGGCCGGCGAGCTGAACGCCCACTTGCACGTAACCTCGGGCCCCGCCATCGAACGGGCCGGTGACCTGGCCGCCATCCTGACGAAGGTCGAACCGGGTGATGTGCTCTTCATCGACGAGATCCACCGGCTGCCCCGCGTGGTGGAGGAGGTGCTCTATCCGGCGATGGAGGACCGCCAGATCGACGTCATGGTCGGCAAGGGCCCGTCGGCCCGTTCCATTCGGTTCGAGCTTGAGCCCTTCACCCTGGTGGCCGCAACCACCCGAACCGGCCTGCTGACTGGTCCCCTCCGGGATCGGTTCGGCTTCCACGCCCGCCTCGACTACTACTCAACCGCTGATCTGGAGCAGATCGTGACCCGGGCCGCCGGTCTGCTCGGCGTAATCATTGACGAGCGGGGTGCCGTTGAGATTGCTGGCCGCAGCCGCGGTACGCCCCGTATCGCCAACCGCCTGTTGCGTCGGGTCCGCGACTACGCTGAGGTCCGGGCCGATGGCGAGATCAACGAGCAGGCGGCGGCGGACGGACTGGCGATGTTCGGTATCGACGATCGCGGCCTCGACAAGGTCGACCGCATGCTTTTGTCGAGCCTGTGCTGCCATTTCGACGGGGGGCCGGTCGGTCTGTCGAACCTGGCCATCAGTGTCGGCGAGCCTGCCGAAACGGTGGAGGACGTGATCGAGCCCTTCCTCATCCAGCAGGGCCTGTTGCTCAGAACCCAGCGGGGGAGGATGGCAACCTCCGCCTCCTGGCGCCATCTTGGCCTTCATCCTCCGGTCGAGGCCGGTGAGCGCCCCGACGGGCCCTCCCTGTTTGACTGACGCCGACGAACCGAGAGCTCCATGACCGACGCTGGCCAAGCCTCCTATTTCGACTATTCGCTCCCTTCCGAGTACATCGCCCAGGAACCGGTTGAGCCTCGTGATGCCGCCCGCCTGTTGGTGGACCGGGCTGGGGCCGAGGTGGCCCACCGCCGGGTCGGCGACCTGGTTGATCTGCTCGATCCTGGCGACGTATTGGTGGTCAACGACACCAGGGTTTCCCACGCCCGACTCCTGCTGACCAAGCCGACCGGCGGTCGGGCCGAGGTGCTGCTGCTGGAACCGACCGGGGCCGGCGGGCAGTGGCAGGCGCTGGTCAAGGGTGGCCGACGGATCCGACCCGGCACCGAACTCGGGGTCGAGGGGGAGACCGTGGTCATCGTCGGCGACGAACTGGGCGACGGACGTCGTCTGGTCGAGTTGGTGGCCGACGACGCCATGGACCGGCTCGGTCTGCTTCCCCTCCCGCCCTACATCCACCAGCGTCTCGACAACGACGAGCGCTACCAGACCGTCTTCGCCCGTCGTCAGGGCTCGGTGGCGGCCCCGACCGCAGGCCTCCATCTCACCGACGAACTGATGGCCCGAATCCGTGATCACGGAGTCCACATCGTGACCGTTGAGCTGCAGGTCGGTCTGGGCACGTTCCGCCCCATAACCGCTGACCACATCGCCGAGCACCGGATGCACACCGAGCGCTACCGGGTCGAGCCTGACGCCTGGCAACGGATCAGGGCCGGGTCGAGGGTGGTGGCAGTGGGCACCACCGTGGTGCGGACCCTGGAGTCGGTGGCAGCGTCGGGGCGGCTGGAGGGGGCGACCGACCTGTTCATCACCCGCAGTCACCCCTGGCAGGTGGTAGACACCCTGCTGACCAACTTCCACGTTCCCCGGTCGTCGTTGCTGGTTCTGGTCGATGCCTTCATGGGGCCACGCTGGGCCGACCTGTACCGGATCGCGCTCGATGAAGGCTACCGATTCCTGTCCTTTGGGGATGCCATGCTCGTCGACCGACGGCATCCTGATCAGTAGTGGCACTATCGATAGAGATTGAGGCAACCGACGGAGCGGCCCGGGCCGGGCGCATCACCACCGGTCGTGGCTCCTTCCCCACCCCGGTGTTCATGCCGGTGGGAACCCGGGCCGCGGTCAAGACCCTCGACACCAACGACCTCGACGCCCTGGCCCCACCCATCGTGTTGGGTAACACCTACCACCTCATGGAGCGGCCGGGCTCGGAACTCATCGCCGAGATGGGTGGCCTGCACGGTTTCATGAGCTGGGGCGGACACGTGCTCACCGACTCCGGCGGCTATCAGATCTTTTCCCTGAAACCGAAGATCACCGAGGCGGGCGCCACCTTCCGCTCCGTCTACGACGGTTCAATCGTCGAGTTGAGTCCCGAGCGGTCGGTCAAGGTGCAACAGGAGCTGGGCAGCGACATCGCCATGGTGCTCGACGTCTGCCCCGCCCTCCCCGCCGAACGGGATCAACTGGCGGATGTGGTGGAGCGGACCCTGCGCTGGGCCGAGCGGTCGAGGGCGGCCCACGACCGGGTCGACCAGGCCCAGTTCGGCATCGTGCAGGGGGGTGTGGAAACCGACCTGCGGGCTGATTCGGCTCGCCGGACCACCGAGATCGGGTTTGACGGCTATGCCATTGGGGGGTTGTCGGTGGGGGAGAGTCGCGAGGTGATGGTCCCGGCCCTGGCCGCCGCCACCACCGAGTTGCCCGCCGACCGCCCCCGCTACTTCATGGGCCTCGGCGACCCCATTGGCCTGGTGGAGGCGGTTAACAACGGGGTCGACATGTTCGACTGCGTGCTCCCCACCCGCCTCGCCCGTCATGGCACGGCCCTGACATCGGCGGGCAAACTCAATCTCCGTAATCTGCGTTTCGCCCGCGACGACAGCCCGATCGACCCCGAGTTCCGCCATCCGTTGTCCGAGCGTTTCTCCCGGGCCTATCTGCGCCATCTCCTGGTGACCAACGAACAGACGGCGGGTCGAATCATCACCCTCCACAACCTGGCGTGGTTGGCCAATTTGGTGACCGAGATGCGGGTGGCCATTGTCGAAGGCCGCTTCGCCCAGTTCCGCCGGGAGCTCATCGCGCGCTGGACCCCAAAGGCCGAAGCTACTCCCGGGTAGGCCTGGAACACCGGCGAACGCGTGTTGTCAGCCCCATTGTTCCTGGTGATATGCGACCTGCTTGCAAGTACGTGATTTCAGCATCGGGCCCACGCCGGTTGGTCATCCAACAAACTTAGGGCGTGCCGGCAATTCACCGGGTGGGGCCGTGGTAATCACGCACCAATGGTGTGGTGCGGTGGCAACGAATCTTGTCCATTGGCGAACCAACTGCCATCATTGCTGCTAGTGCCTGACGGCCATATTCGTTGCGGCCTTCAGCGAACATTAGGGGGAATACCGATATGACCAAGATGATGAGACTGGTCGCGACTCTGATGGCGTTCGGCCTGGTTGCCGCCGCCTGCGGCGGATCCGACGACGAATCACCCTCGGCCGGGGGCGAAACCGAGGCAGAAGTCGGTGGCGGTGTCGATGACGATGCAGCCCGTGACGCACTTGCTGAATCCACGACGACCTCGGTCGGAGGTGGTGAAGTCGAGGAGGTAGCGGCCACGATCGAAGACCTGGAAGCTCAATGGGCCGCGGCCCGAGCCCTCGTCGTCCAGAGGATCAAGGACGAGGGTTACGGCATTGGAGACGACAACATCCTGAGAGGCCCGGCCGGATTCGAGGTGGATCTGAGCCAGTGCCCATCGAACTGGACCGAAACCGAGGGCCTCACCGACGGCAAGATCAAGATCGGGCACACCACGGCCCTTTCGGGCAATCTCGCCGCCTACGGCAATATCGCCGCCGGAATGGAGGCCTACTTCGACTATGTGAACAGCACGGGCGGCGTCGGTGGCTTTGATATCGAGCTGATCGTCAAGGACGACGCCTACGTTGCCACCAATACCATCGAACTGGTGGACGAGCTGCTCCAGTCGGACAAGCCATTCATGATCAACACCCTGGGGTCGCCAAACACACTGGCTGTGTACGACAACCTCAATGCGCAGTGCATCCCGCACCCATTCGTGCAGACCGGACATCCAGCCTGGGGCGACCCGGAGAACCATCCATGGACCACGTCGGCAGCCGGAATGTCCTATGCCACCGAGGCGGTGCTGTGGGGCAACTGGATCAGGACCAATCTCGCCGACCAGCTGCCGGTCAAGGTGGGTGCCCTGGTGATGGATAACGACTTCGGCCTGGCCTACCGTGACGGCTTCCAGAACTGGGCCGATGCCAATCCCGACGTCGTGGCCGAGTTCGCACCGGTGCCCCACGATCCTGCTGCGGCCACTGTGACCAACGAGATGACGACCATCGCAGCTTCGAATCCCGATGTCTTCATCTCGATGACGGCTGGAAACCCGTGTCTGCTGGCGGTTCAGGAGGCAGGTAACAGTGGCATGACCGATGGCTCGACCGTGCTGTTCGCTCCGTCGGTGTGTAAGGACCCCAACGCCTACATGATCCCCGCAGCCGAGGCGGCCGAGGGGTGGTACATCATTGGTGGAGGGGTCAAGGCGACGACCGATCCGCAGTACGCCGATGATGCCTACATCAAGTTCCTGAATGACACGTTGGAGGCCGCTGGGCTCGACACCGCGGTCGGCCTCTACGGAGCCGGGTTCGGCCAGCACGCCTGGCCCCATGTGGAGGCCCTTCGGATTGCTGCTGAGCTCGATGGCGGCCTCAACCGATCCAACCTCCTCATCGCACTCCGGACAATCGAGGGTATCCACCCGGCGTTTCTCGACGGGATCGTGTTCAGCGTCAACGGCAACGAGGATGCCTATTACATCGAGGGGTCCGACATCAGCATCTACGATGCTGTCGGGGAGTCGTGGATCCAGCAGGGCCCGGCAGTCGACCTGAACGGGTCATCACCCAATTGCCCCTGGGGAGACGGCGGCTGCTGACCGACCGGATCAATCCGCCGCCTGGCGTCAAGTTCGGAGCGTTTCGGCTGCCGGCCGAAACGCCCTGCGGCGGGGCGGTCCGGACGCACCTGGCTGATTGTTGGTCGATCGAAGCAAAACCTGCGATCTGTCGACCTGATATCGGCCGACCGAAACTAGGCTGACTCGGCGCGAAGGTGCGGCTTCGCCGCGATTTGAACGCCTGAAGTGATCGGTCGAGCGCTACCGTCACCTGGCTGGAGGTTGCCCCCATGGAGCAGTTGACTGGATTTCTTCCCCTGATCTTGATCGGCGCGCTCATGTACGCCGTGTTGATCCTGCCGCAGCAGCGGCGGACCAAGGAGCACAAGTCGTTGTTGGCGGCGCTGGAGGAGGGCGACGAGGTCCTGATGAATTCCGGGATCCACGGCTTCATTTCAGCCATCGACGGCGAGATTTTGTGGGTCGAGGTAGCGGAGAAGGTCGAGCTGAAGGTCTCACGTTCAGCCATTGCGGGCAAGGTCCCGACTCCGGTTGACGAAACCGTCGATGACTTGGAAGAAAGCTGATCATGTCGTCCCGCCGTTCGTTGTCCGCCATTGCCGTCGTCGTGGTCGCCCTGGCTGGGGCCATCTACACCCTCGCCGTTGGGAACAAGCCGTTGCTCGGCCTCGATCTCCAGGGCGGCGTCTCGGTGGTGCTTCGGCCCACCGGCGAGGTCGACGAGGAGGCCTTGGCCCGAACGGTCGAGATCATCCGTTCCCGGGTCGATTCCCTTGGTGTGGCCGAACCTGAGATCTCCACCCAGGGTGAGACCATCGTGGTTGACCTGCCCGGGGTCGAGCAGCAGCAGCGGGCGCTGGAACTGGTTGGCCAGACTGCCGAACTTCGCTTCCGGCCCGTTATCGCCGACCTGGGCCCGGCCTTGACCTCCGACCCTGAGCCCGACCCCTCGGTCGTTGGTGACGGCGACGACGCCGATGATGACAGCGGTGACGGTGATCAAATGGTCGACAGTCACGATGGTGACGACACCAGCAACGACGCTGACGATGAGGGCGATGATGAGAGCGACGCGGAGGAGAGCTCGGCCGGGGTGCCGGCGGGACGTTTCAGTGCTGCCGCTCCAGCCCAGACCGATACCACCGATGATGCCGACACCGCCGACGAGGACGCTGACACCGCCGATGACGGCGAGTCCGATGGCGTCGACTCGGCCGACGACGACGCCGACACCAGCGACGACGGTGGAGCGGGTACTGGCGGTGCCGATGATGGTGATGACGACTCGGCTCCGATCTCGCCGCTGCCGCAGGGAACACTCACCCCTGATCAGTTGACTATCAGGGATGCGTGTTCCATCCCCGGTGTGACCGAGCCGGAGGGCGATCGGCCCGAGCTGCCCGTCGTGCTGGCCGATGAAGTTGGGAACCGCGTGTGCCTGGGGCCGACCCTGCTCACCGGCGAGGCATTGGAAACCGCGGGCGTCAGCCTCGGCAACTTCGGCGAGTGGACCGTCAACCCGGTGTTCCGCAGCGGGTCGGAGGGCATTGGCGTGTTCAACCTGGCGGCGAGGGAGTGTTTCCAGGGCACCGAGATCTGCCCTCCCTCGGGGATCGCCGCCGATCAGTCGCCCCGGGGCCGGCTCGCCATCGTGCTCGACCACGTGATCGTGTCCAGCCCGACCATCGGGGTCCCGACGTTCAACCGTAGTGGCATCGTCATCAGCGGTGCGTTCGAAGAGGAGGGGGCCCGGGATCTGGCCTCGGTGCTGCGCTTCGGCGCCCTGCCGATCGAACTTGAAACCCAACAGGCCCGGACCGTCTCAGCCTCCATTGGCGACGATGTGTTGGAGGCGGGGGTCATCGCCGGTGCGATCGGGCTGGCCCTGGTTGCGGCCTACCTGCTGTCCTACTATCGCCTGGCCGGACTGGTTGCCATCGGAGGTTTGGTGCTGTCGGCCCTGCTGCTGTGGACCATTATCGCCTGGTTCGGTGAGAACCTCGGTTTGGCCCTGACCCTGGCCGGCGTCGTTGGCCTGATCGTGGCCGTTGGGGTGTCGGCTGACTCCAACATCGTCTACTTCGAGAACGTCAAGGACGCCTACCGTGGTGGTCGAAAAGTCTCGACTTCGGTTGAGCGCGCCTATCAGAGTGCCATCTCGACCATTGTCAAGGCCGACGTTGTGAGTCTGATCGCCGCAGCCCTGTTGTACTGGTTGACCGTCGGTGCGGTTCGTGGCTTCGCCTTCTACCTCGGGCTGGCCACCATCCTCGACCTCGTCATCTCGTGGTTGTTCATGCGGCCGGCGCTGGCCTTCCTGGCCCGCCGCCAAATGGTGACCAAGAATCCATCTCTGCTCGGTCTGCCGCCGGGGGGTCCTTCATGAGCACGCTCAGCACGTTGTACCGGGGCGAAACCAACATCGACTTCCGCCCTCTGTGGAGGCGGTCGGTGCCGGTTTCGGCTGCGCTGGTCGTGATCGCGTTGCTGTCGTTGCTGCTGATCCGCGGCCTCAACCTGAGCATCGATTTTGAGGGTGGTGGGGTGTGGGAGGTTCCCGTTCCCGACACCGTCACCGTGGCCGACGGTCGCGCCGCCGTGCCCGACCTGACCGATGCCCGGTTCCAGTTGGTCAAGGATTCGAACGGGAGGGACTTCCTCCGGGTCCAGTCGGGAACGGCCGACATCGATCGCAGCGCCGAGATCGTGGTCGCCCTGGCCGAACTGGGTGAGGTCACCGGCGACGACGTGAGCGTCTCCACCGTTGGCCCGACCTGGGGCTCACAGATCACGGGCAAGGCCGTCAGGGCCCTGGTGTTGTTCTTCTTTGCCGTTGCCGGCTACCTCGCCTGGCGGTTGGAGTGGCGAATGGCGGTCGGGGCGTTGGTCGCCGTGGTCCACGACCTGGCGGTGACGGCCGGGGTGTACTCGGTCTTCGGGTTTGAGGTCAGCCCAGCCACCGTCATTGCCCTGTTGACGATCCTCGGCTACTCGATCTACGACACCGTGGTCGTCTACGACAAGGTGCTGGAGAACCAATACAGCGCCCTCGGTGACGGGGTTGGCCACACCGAGTTGGTGAACCGGTCCATGAACCAGGTGTTGATGCGCTCCATCAACACCACCATTACCACGGTGTTGCCGGTGGCCTCGATGCTGATCATCGGCGGCTTCTTCCTTGGGGGAGCCAGCCTTCAGGACTTTGCCCTGGCCCTGTTCATCGGCCTCATCCTCGGCACTTACTCATCGATCTTCCTGGCCGCCCCCGTTCTGGCATGGCTCAAGGAGCGTGAACCCGTCACCGACGAGACCAAACGACGCCAGCGTCGGGCCGCCGAGGCCTTCGGAGCCGACGATGCCGACGATCCCGAGGTGATCGCGGCTGCGGTCGGAGCCACGTCGGGCCCTCGTCCCAGGAAAAAGAAGAAGCGCCGATAACAGCCGCACCGGATGCGGGGCCCGACATCGTCGACTGAGCCCAACCTTCGCTACGGTGGGGGTAGATGGTAACCGTAGAACGAGTCCTGCCGTGGCGTCGCGAGCGCCGCCAAACCGAGGATCAGGTGGCACCCCTGGTCGCCGGGTACAAGGGACCGGACAGTGAACGTCAGGTCGACGTGGTCTCGCGGGCCTACCGTATGGCGGCCAAGGCCCACGCCACCCAACGCCGCAAGTCGGGCGAACCTTACATCGTCCATCCCTTGGCCGTGGCCAAGATTGTGGCCGATCTCGGCCTCGACGAGACAACGGTGGCCTCGGCCCTGCTGCATGACGCGGTAGAGGACACCCTCGTCGAACTTGAGGACATTCAACGGGCATTCGGCAACGACGTCGCCAACATCGTCGATGGTGTGACGAAGCTCGACCGCCTGCGCTTCGATTCCCATGAGGCCGCGCAGGCAGCCTCATTCCGCAAGATGTTGGTGGCCATGGCCAAGGACATTCGTGTCCTGATCATCAAGCTCTGTGACCGGCTGCACAACCTGCGAACCATCGCCGCCCTGCCGACCTGGAAACAGGAACGCATCGCCCGCGAGACCCTTGACGTCTACGCCCCGCTGGCCCACCGCCTCGGCATGCAGGACGTGAAGATGCAGCTCGAGGACCTGAGTTTCGCTGCGCTCCATCCCAAGCGGTACGCCGAGATCGAGCACATGGTTGCGGTCAGGGCCCCCGAGCGTGACCTGTACCTGACCCAGGTACTGGAGGACATGCGGTCACGCATCGCCGAGCTGGGTATCAAGGCCGAGGTGATGGGTCGGGACAAGCACCTCTACTCGATCTACGAGAAGATGGTGCTCAAGGATAAGGAGTTCAATGAGATCCACGACCTCGTCGGGATCCGGGTCATCGTTGACGGGGTGCGCGACTGCTACGCCGCCCTCGGCTCGATCCACGCCACGTGGAAGCCGGTGCCGGGCCGCTTCAAAGATTACGTGGCCATGCCGAAGTTCAACCTCTACCAGTCGCTGCACACCACGGTGGTCGGCCCTCAGGGCAAAGCCATTGAGGTCCAGATCAGAACCCGGGAGATGCACGATCGGGCTGAGACCGGTGTCGCCTCCCACTACACCTACAAAGACGGCGATGAGGGCTCGAGTACCGACCTGCCGTGGCTGACGCGCATCATCGACTGGGAGAAGGACACCTCCGACCCCGATGAGTTCATGGCCAACCTCAAGGTCG
>Ga0316187_10005507_pt1 | contig 10927 bp, 13 predicted proteins | sample CroRivburrow1_MG_FD_204927 | JGI IMG/M metagenome (GOLD analysis project Ga0316187, IMG submission 204927) | Coastal sediment microbial communities from Maine, United States - Cross River worm burrow 1 | ecosystem: Environmental > Aquatic > Marine > Coastal > Sediment | place: USA: Maine...
TGAAGTCACAACCCATTCCGGTCGCTCGTGCGTGAGCAGCTTTTCGACTCGATGACAAAGAATAAATCTACATGCTGGTGGCTCGGGCTTGCAGCAGGTGCCCTTGTATCCGCTGCTGTCACCGTCATCGTGGTGGTCTGGGAGTGGCTGGAGAATCCAGGTGGAATATTCCACAGCGAAAGTGGAACCAACTGGGGATTTGTATTTGACACGACGATTAGTTGGCTTGTACCGACTTTTGTATACGCAGCAGTCTTGGCTTCAGTTTTGCATGCAGTATGGTTAGTCGCGAGGCGGCACCGACGCAAGAAGTAAAGCGGTTTTATTGGTTCGCAATAGGGGGCCGAGTCTCAAATAAGGTCCAACAGGGCAGGTAGTACAAGTTGCTTGATTATGCTGAGCGCGACGATGCCGGATAGCACGACAACAAGCGTAAGCAGACTCCATTCGTTGAGTACCAGGCCCAGGGCAAGCGCCGCAGCTGGCGGATGCTCGGTGCGGGTAACAACCATGGTGAACATCGCCAACGATATGGCAATGGCTCCGAAAATAATCATAACCGCATGATCAGCAGTGGGCGAGACGTTAATCAACGTTGCGAGCGTGGACATCAGAGAGCCTGCGAGGATGCCGACCACGTAACTACCGATCATGTGCCGCGGGCCTGAGTGAAGGGAGCGGGGCACGGCAAAAGCGATGAAGGCGCTGGCGCCGAGGGCGGCGATCAGCACGGTCTGGGTGACCGCATCGAGCACCAGTAGCAAGACGAAGACGACGAGACCGGCAAGCCCGCATTGTAGTGCGTAGCGCTTGAAGTCTTCGCGCCGGAAATGCCGGTCAATATCCAGGGCCATCGTTTCGCAGGTCCTTGTTGCGGGCTTGGGATATTGAGCTTACCGTAATGCCTGCCTCCAAACCCAATGTAACCAAATTCATCGGGAGCCCCTATAAGCTAGTAGGAAATGATTTGAGGGTATGTCGATGCGTTATTTGAAAATTCTGATTGTTGGGCTGCTGCTGATCGTTCCGGTGGTCGCCGCCGCGAGTAGTGACGATATTCCGGAGTCTGCGGTCTGGTATTTCCACCTTGATCTCCAGCAAATGCGGGCAGATGGTCCGGGCAAAGCTGTCTACGACTGGTTGCAGGACGAAGCGCTCTCCGAGATCAGGGAGGAGGCCGGCGTCGATCTCGACAAGGAACTTGATCGCATGACAGCGTTCGCGCAGGAAGGCCAGGGTCCCGTCCTCTTGTTCGAGGGCAATATCAGCCAGGAAACGAAAGACAAGATCATGACTTTCGTCGCAGCAGCTGGAGATCTCGCGCCACAGAAAGCGTCAGGAAAGACCTATTACCATTTTGCGGGCACGGAGGATGGTGAAAACCGGAGCTATAGCGATGGCGATGTCGAAATCGACCTTGAGCGGCTCCAGGAGGAAGCCTGGGTAAGCCTCGCGTTGAAGAACAAGGTGCTGGTTACCGGCAGTGAGGACCAGATGAAGTCGATGCTGGCAAACGGTGGCAAGGTCGCGGGTAGCCGCAGCCACAAGGGCGCCTTGTTGGTACTGTCTGCCGAGAAGACGATGCTGCAAGCTGGCATGAACTCGTCCGCGGTCGGTAATGACGGCGACTCGGGGTGGGATTCGAACATTCTGCGAAATACGGAGCAGGTTGCGTTCCTGATGGCCGCCGCCGCCAACAAGCTGGCTCTCGAAGCCAAGCTCATTACCACGGAACCGGAGATGGCCGAATCGCTCGCCAGTGTCGTGCGCGGCCTGATCAGCCTGCTGGCATTCAACGACGAGATGGATAGCGAGGCTGTTGCGATGTTGCAGGGCACGAAGGTTAAGGCCAGCGGTAACAGCCTGAGCATTTCGCTCGCGATCGACCCCGATCTGGTTGTTCGGACCTTAAGTGACTGATGAGCTACAACTGATTGCTGCTGCGAAAGCGGGGTCCGCGGAGGCATTCTGCGACCTCGCCAAGCTTTACAGGGAGCGCTTGCTGCGCTTCCTGTTGACGCGATGCGCGAGCTTCGCTGACGCTGAGGACGTGCTGCAGGATACGCTGATAGCGGCGTTCCGCTACATCCATTCCTACGATGCACGCTGGCGTTTCAGCACCTGGCTGTATCGCATTGCGATCCGCAATGCGGCGAAGCTGCGCGGGCCCGACCTGGTTGAAGTCGGTGACCTGCGGGACGAAGAAAACGATCCACTATTGCAGTGCATCGCGGCTTCGGAAACCGAGAACCTCTGGGTCAATGCCCGACAATTGCTCAATGACGAGGTGTTCACGGCCATGTGGCTGCGTTATGCAGAAGACATGTCTGTCAACGACATCTCAAAAACCCTGGACCGGTCCGCATCTTGGACCAAAGTTAACCTGATGAGAGGACGGCGCACGCTCGAGTCAAAGATGAGTGGCGCCACAGACCGAAGTGAAGCCTATGGATAAGCTGGCCAAAAGACTGCATGAAGACGCGGAACGCATAGAAGTAAGCGTTTCAGACGAACTCGACCGCCGCATCGAAGCCTCGCTGTTGGCAGTAACGCCGGAGACGACCAGGCAACGTCCTGTCGCGTCCGCGAGGCCGCCACTGTTCTGGTGGGCGAGCACTATCACGGGCATTGCGGCGGCTGTTGCCGTGATCGCGATCGTGAACTGGCAGGCTCCCGACCAGCCGGTTGCGGATGTGCCACTGAACATCGTCGCGGCGGTGCCAGCGATCGATTTGAAGACGGAAGCAGCGGTATTGACGAGCCCCTTGCACGAGGAGCTGGATAATCTCCAGTCGGACCTGAAAAAGGCCGAGGAGAAGGTCAGGCGGGATATCGGCCTGTAGGGGTCTAATGGACAAGAGCCCTGCTATCGGGCACTTTTTAGTCCATTGGGCGTTCTCGCTCTTCGGGACGATTACTTTGCCATGGAACTCAATCAGGTTACGGTCCCTTGCACTGACTATGCTGCGTCGGTCGAGTTTTACCGAAAGCTCGGCTTGCGGCTGATTGTTGATAGCCCGCCGCGGTACGCACGGTTCGAATCCAGTTCCGGGTCGACACTGTCGATCCACACTGCAGATACGCTTCCATCGCCCCCCGGCGTGACGATTTACTTTGAAGTCGATGATGTGGATGCGATCGTCCGCGAGCTGCAGGGCAACGGTCTGCAGTTTGACGCCGAGCCTGTCGACCAGCGCTGGTTGTGGCGCGAGGCTTATCTGCGCGACCCCGCGGGCAACGTGATCTGTATTTTTCATGCCGGCGAGAATCGGCGAAACCCACCGTGGCGGATTGCCGAATGAACGACGTCAAGACGCCCCACGACAATCGAAAACGCTTGTCTGGCACACAGATCTTCCGCGCAATCGCGATCGTGAGTGCCATGTTGAGTGCCGTGTCGTGGATCTACCGGTTCATTGAGGAGCACTCGAGGTACCAGGAAATCTGGTTTTACATCCTGTTTCCGGTCTTTTTCTGGGCCCTTTTTGCAGGCCCGCTTTTCCTGATCCTGAATAATAAGAGGTACTTACGGATTCTGGCCGGCATACTGCTTGTCCCGACATCCCTGCTCTGGGTACTCTCCATACTAATCGGGTTTTTCGGGCTCAAAATCCACTAGGCAGCAGAGGGACATCGTGCACGCAGTAATCTTCGACATCGACGGCACGCTGCTGAATTCGGCGGCAATCGATGACGCGCTTTACCGGGAGGCCGTGCGGCGGGTGCTGGGCCGGGTGCAACTGCGGCCGTCCCTGCATGCATACGACTACGTTACAGACACCGGAGTCCTTTCCCAGATTCTTGCCGACAATGAGATTCCGGCGGAACAGGAACCCTTGCACGAGATCAGATCGAACTTCGTTGACTTGCTGCGTGGCCATGTTGACGAACACGGGCCGTTTGTGGAGATTCCCGGTGCTGGTGACTTGCTGAGTTCGTTGCGGGCGTCCGCAGCGCACGCGGTCGCTATCGCGACGGGCGGCTGGCGCGAGAGCGCAGTACTCAAGCTTGAATCAGCCGGGTTATATGTCTCTGACCTGCCGCTCGCGACTTCAAACGATCATCATGAACGAACAGCGATCATGGAGATTGCCCTGACACAGCTTGGTTCGGGGATTGACACGGTTACTTATTTTGGCGATGGCCCCTGGGATCGCGACGCGTGTCGCACATTGGGCTGGGAGTTCGTGGCAGTGGGTCCCGAGTTAGGTGGGATAGAGTCTTATCACGGGTTAGACTTGGGCTGATATGGCCAGAGCGATCATTCTTGTATTGGACTCCTTCGGCATCGGCGCAACAGCTGATGCCGACAAGTTCGGTGATGTCGGTGCCGATACCTTCGGCAACATTGCCCGCGTGCGGGCTGAATCGGGGCGGCCATTGCAGTTACCCAACCTGGCCAAACTCGGGCTGTTCCACGCCGGGCAGGAAAGCACGGGCGAGTTCGCATCCGGCGTTGATACCGACGTTGAGATCATCGGTGCCTACGGTCACGCCGCAGAGCTTTCGAGCGGCAAGGATACGCCCAGCGGTCACTGGGAAATCGCGGGTTTGCCGGTCTTGTTCGACTGGGGTTATTTCACGGACAAAACCGATACGTTTCCACCGGAATTGCTCAAGGAGTTGATCGAGCGGGGTGATTTGCCTGGCGTGCTCGGCAATTGTCACGCGTCCGGCACGACGATAATCGCCGAGCTTGGTGATGAGCATGTTCGCACCGGCAAACCGATTGTGTATGCCTCGGCAGACAGCGTCTTCCAGATCGCGTGTCACGAAGAAGCATTCGGCCTGCAACGGCTCTATGACCTGAGTGAGATAGCACGTGAACTCGTGGACGAGTACAACATCGGGCGAGTTATCGCCCGGCCGTTCTTGGGTGATGGGCCGGATAGCTACGTCCGTACCGCAAACCGGCGTGACCTGACAACACCCCCGCACGCGCCGACAGTACTCGACAAGCTCGCGGCGAAGGGCGGGGATGTCATTAGCATCGGCAAGATTGCCGACATTTATGCGCACCAGGGCATCACGCGAAAAATCAAGGCCAGCGGTAACGAGGCGCTGTTTAATGCGACGCTCGAGGAAATGAACGCGGCCGGTGATGATTCGATCATCTTTACGAACTTTGTCGACTTCGACATGTTGTACGGCCATCGCCGTGACGTCGAAGGTTATGCCGCCGCACTCGAGTATTTCGACGAGCGGCTGCCGGAATTGCTCAAGCTACTGAAAGAAGATGATCTGCTGGTCCTGTGCGCGGACCACGGCTGTGACCCGACATGGCACGGTAGCGACCATACGCGCGAGAACATACCTGTGCTTGCGTACGGTGCGGGCTTGGCTGCGGGCTCGCTGGGCCGCCGGGACACCTTTGCCGACATAGGCCAGAGTCTCGCGACACACTTCGAACTCACGCCGATGGACTACGGCACCAGCTTTCTCTAGCTAACTTTCTTTGCCCTTCCATGAGTCCGGCACGCGGACGGCGATGACTTCGCCTTCAGCGGTTTGCACATCCCCGGAAAATACACGGCACTTGACGAGCGTTTTTCTTTCGCCGCACTCTTCGATCGTTGCTCGAAGCTCGATGTCCGTGTCGATCGGCGTCGGTGCCAGGTAGTTGACGGTCAGCCTGCCGGTTACACACCAGATCTCGGGCGGTTCACCGATGCCACGGCCTTCCTGCAAGTAGTAGTTGGACAGGGCGGTGCCAACGCTGTGGCAGTCAATAATGCTGGCGATAGTGCCGCCGTAGACATACTGCTCCGGGCCCGCGCATTGCTCCGCCTTCGGCGTGTACCGGCAGACACACTCATCGCCGTGCCAGTGGCTCTTGATCTGCATGCCCTTGTCATTGTCGGCGCCGCAGCCGTAGCAATGATTGTGGGGTAACAGATCCTGAATTGCCGTCATTCAGCGTTTCTATTTCTTAACGAGTCCGACAAGGAACAGCAGTATTGACGCACCGATAGTGGCCATTACGATCGTGCCGAGCAAGCTACCCGCAATAATGCCCAGCAGGTTGAAAACAAACTGGCCGATGATCGCGCCGATAATGCCGACGACGATATTGCCGACGAGGCCAAAGCCGCCACCTTTCATTAGTTTGCCGGCCAGCCAGCCCGCAATGGCGCCAATTAACAGCAGTGCGAGGATACTTTCGATTGTCATGAGATCTCTCCCTATTGTTTTTGGTTTCTATCAGCCAACGCGGCCTGAATTCTTGCCGCAAGCGCTTTGGCTTCCGCTGCAACACGAGCGGTGTCAATCGTCAGTATCTCGCCATCCCGCATGAGTATTTTTCCGTCCACGACGACAGACGCAACGTCCTGCTCATCGCTGACATAGACAAGATGCGAGACCACGTCGAAGGTCGGAATGTGATGTACGTCATCAAAGGCAACCTGGATGATATCTGCGCGCTTGCCAACTTCAAGTGAGCCAACCTCGTCACCAAGTCCGATGGCTGTGGCGCCGCCGCTTGTCGCCATGCGCAGCACGGCAATGGCTGGCAAGGCTTCAGGATCCATGAGGCCTATTTTCTGCAGGAAAGCGGCCAGGCGCATTTCTTCCCACATATCGAGATCGTTGTTACTTGCCGCGCCGTCAGTGCCCAGCCCGACTCGCACGCCAGCATCAAGCATCTCGGCGATCGGAGCGATGCCGGATGCCAGTTTCATGTTCGACGTCGGATTGTGAATCACGCCAACCTTGCGCTCGACAAGTATCGGTATCTCCTGCTCGGCAGGCCAAATGACGTGTGCGGCGATCGTCGGGCCGTCGAAAAAGCCGATGGATTCGAGCATTTCAATACTCGACATGCCATACAGGTTCTGCGAATTCTGCACTTCAAACTGTGACTCGGAGACGTGGATGCTGATCGGCACGCCGTATTTCAGAGCTGCCGCGCGCGTTGCCTGCAGTTGTTCTGCATCCAGCGTGTAGTTCGCATGCGGCCCGAATATTGGCGTAATGCGGCTGTTCTTACCTTGCCAGCGCTCGATGAAGCCGGATCCTTTCGTGATTGAATCATCAGCACCTTCAGCATCGGGGCTGCGCTGGTCGATAACGGTTGACGAAATCAGCGCGCGCAGACCGCAGCTGTCGATTACCTCGGCGATCGTGTCGGGGTAATAGTACATGTCGACAAACGTCGTCGTACCACCGCGAATCATCTCCCAGCACGCGAGCTCCGTGCCGATGCGCACGAACTCGGCGTCAACGAATTCCACCTCTGCCGGGAAAATGTAATTCTGCAGCCACTCCATCAGAGCCAGGTCGTCGGCAACGCCGCGGAGCAGCGTCATCGCCGCGTGTGTATGTCCGTTTACGAGTCCCGGCATGACGACACGGTCGCCGCCATCGAGTGTCTGCCTGGCGGAGTAGGTACTGGCAATTTCGTCGGCCGGACCGACTGCGAGAATCACACCATCGTCAACAGCGACTGCCCCGTTCGTAATAATGGTGCCTGCCGCGTCCATGCTGACGATGTGATCGCCTTTCACGATAAGGTCAATCGCGTCATCCGCAATTTCCGGCTCGGCCTGAGGGGCCGCCGGGTCGCATCCTGAACAGAGCAACAGCGTAGCAATCGTCAGGAGGGAAAAGGGGCAACCGAAGCTGCCCCTTGATGTCTTGCTTGATTTCATCAGCAAAATTATAGCCGAATTGATATTCGACCACACTCAAAGATCGGCCGGAAATACGGTATCGTGGTGCAATATTGGAAATCGACGCCACAGGATTGGGCGTTTGTAGCGGGAGCAAGCTCATAGATTCTATTCCGACATTCAAGGCACGCGACGATGGCGGGCTTTCCGAGGCCGAGGTTGCCGCGTTCGAAGACGCCGGCGTGATCATCGTCGAAGATTTTGTATCGCTGGACGATTGCAGGCGCTTGCGCGAGCGCGCCCATGAACTCGTCGAGGGATTCGACCCCGAATCGGTACGCACCGTGTTTTCCACGACGAAGCAAACGCAGCTGAATGAGGAGTACTTCTACGACTCGGGCGACAAGATTCGTTTTTTCTTTGAAGACAACGCGTTCGATGAAACGGGCCGCCTGCGACAGTCGAAATACGAGAGCCTCAACAAAATGGGGCACGCCATGCATGACCTCGACCCGGTTTTTGACGCGTTCTCGCGCACACCGAAACTGGCGGCAACCGTGGAGAGCCTGGGCTACGCGGACCCCGGCATCATCCAGTCGATGTATATCTTCAAACCGCCGGGCATCGGCGGCGAAGTGACCTGCCACCAGGATTCGACGTTCATCTACACGGAGCCTCAATCCTGTATCGGGTTCTGGTTTGCGCTGGAAGACGCGACCCTCGAGAATGGCTGCATGCAAGTCATTCCCGGCGCGCACAAGATGCCGCTGAAAAGGAGAAACTACCAGCGGCCGGATGGAACCTATGTTATCGAGACGCTCGACGACACGCCGTGGCCTGAGGAGAGCCTGGTCCCGGCCGAGGCCAAAGCCGGCACGCTGGTGATTTTCGATGGCAGGGCGCCGCATTTGAGCGCCGCCAATCGCTCCGACAAGTCCCGGCACGCCTACACGCTGCACGTGATCGAGAAACAGAGCCATTACCCGGCTGACAACTGGCTGCAACGCAGCGCTCACTTGCCGCTGCGAGGCTTTGACTAGGGAATTCGATGTTATTCACGGATGTAATCAGAAAGAAGCGCGACGGCGGCGAACTCAGCGACGACGAGATTCAGTTCTTCGTTGATGGGCTGGCCGACGAGAGTCTGCCCGCAGAACAGGTGTCATCGCTGGCCATGGCCATCTTTTTGAATTCCATGAGTTTCGACGAGGCGGCGAAACTGACGATGGCGATGGCGGCATCGGGTACGGTTCTCGAATGGGACTCGCAGGACTACGACGGGCCGGTTGTCGACAAGCATTCCACCGGCGGTGTTGGCGACAAGGTGAGTTTCATGCTGGCGCCGGTCCTGGCGGCCTGCGGCTGCTATGTGCCGATGATCTCGGGCAGGGGCCTGGGGCACACGGGTGGCACGACCGACAAGGCCGAGGCGATTCCGGGATATAACGCGACACCCGATCTGGGGACGTTTCGCGAGGTCGTTCAGCGAGTAAATTGCGCCATCATCGGGCAGACGCCCGACCTGGCTCCGGCCGACCGCCGTTTCTACTCGATACGCGATGTCACCGGCACGGTTGAATCGGTCCCATTGATTACGGCGTCGATACTCTCGAAGAAGATAGCCGCCGGCCTGCAGGGCCTGGTCATGGACGTCAAGGTTGGAAATGGCGCCTTCATGGACACGATGGACAGGGCGCGCGAGCTGGCGAACAGCATAATCGGCACGGCTGCCGCGGCGGGCCTGAAGACGCACGCGGTCATCACCGATATGAACGAAGTCCTCGGAACTACGGCTGGCAACGCGCTGGAGATCGAAGAGTCTGTGCTGTATCTGCGCAACGAGGTTCGGGAGCCGCGACTCAACGAAGTCGTAATCACGCTGTGCGCCGAAATGCTGCTGGTTGCCGGCGAGGAATCGGAGCGGGACGCGGCGATGAAGCGGTGTGAAGAGGTGATTGTGAACGGCCAGGCTGCCGAGAAATTCGCCCGCATGGTCGAAGCGCTGGGTGGTCCGGACGATTTCATGGAGAATCACAAGACATACCTGCCGCACGCAAGTGTGATCCGCCCTGTCTATGCCGAGGGAGTCGTATGCGCCGTCGACACACGCGCCGTCGGCAACGCGATCATCGAACTCGGCGGCGGCCGCCGCCAGGTAGGCGAGGCCCTGGACCTCTCGGTCGGCTTCAGTGGCATAGCCTCAGTTGGTACCGAGCTCGACAAGAACACGCCGCTTGCCGTCGTACACGCGGCCTCCGAGGACGCTGCTGCGAATGCGACGAAAAACCTGCTGGCGGCGGTTACCCTGGGTGACGAAATACCGCCTGGGCGCCCCGTCATCTGCGAGATTTTGACCGGATAGGCGTACCCAATGCGGTATGCTATGGCGACCTAAAAATAAGAACCAGCTGGGGAAGCTATGGGCAACCTTATCGGTCTCGCCGGGATCGTAGTCATACTCGGAATCGCATTCCTGTTTTCGAGCAATCGCAAGGCAATCCAACTGCGCATCGTCGGCGCGGCGTTCGCTTTGCAGGTGGTCATCGCGACGATCGTTATCTACTGGGAGCAGGGCCAACGAGGAATAGCGGTCATGAGTGGGGGTGTGATGGCGGTTATCGACTACTCGAAGGCCGGCATCAACATGGTCTTTGGTCCCCTCGCCGATACCGACATCGTTGGCTTCAGTTTCGCGGTCAACGTACTGCCAATCATTATCTTTTTCTCCGCCCTGATGTCGGTGCTGTATCACCTGCGCGTCATGGAATGGATCGTGAAACTTGTTGGTGGCTTCTTGCACAAGGTAATCGGTACCGGTGCCGTTGAGTCCATGAATGCGGCTGCAAATATTTTTGTCGGTCAGACCGAGGCGCCACTTGCGGTCAGGCCGTACCTGAAAAGCCTTACCGAGGCGCAAATGTTCGCCGTGATGGTGTCGGGAGTCGCGTCGATTGCCGGCACCGTGCTGGCGGCGTACGCGATGATGGGCGCCGAAATGCGTTACCTGCTGGCGGCAGCGTTTATGGCCGCGCCCGGTGGTCTTCTCATGGCGAAGATCATCATGCCTGACGACCAAGTCGTTGCGGCTGGTGAAAAGGAAAAATTCGTTATGGAACGCAGCGCGCACAAGAACCTCATTCTTGCTGCGGCTTCTGGCACGAGCGATGGTCTGCGGTTGGCTGCGAACATCGGTGCCATGCTTGTCGCGTTCGTTGCACTGATCGCCCTATTCAACGGCGTGGTAGGCCTGATCAGCGGCTGGTTCGGCTACGAGCTGACGATGCAAATGATTCTTGGCTGGCTATTTGCGCCGCTCA
>Ga0316187_10005510_pt1 | contig 10923 bp, 4 predicted proteins | sample CroRivburrow1_MG_FD_204927 | JGI IMG/M metagenome (GOLD analysis project Ga0316187, IMG submission 204927) | Coastal sediment microbial communities from Maine, United States - Cross River worm burrow 1 | ecosystem: Environmental > Aquatic > Marine > Coastal > Sediment | place: USA: Maine...
AACTTAGAAAGAATAAGAATGACCTTGGAATGCTTGTAACCTATGAAATGGGTAAATCCATCCAGGAAGGTTTAGGTGAAGTTCAGGAAATGATTGATATCTGTGATTTTGCAGTTGGTCTTTCCAGGCAGCTTCATGGATTAACCATGCATTCAGAAAGGCCTCACCATCGAATGTATGAGCAATACCATCCACTTGGAATTGTTGGGATCATTTCAGCGTTTAATTTTCCGGTAGCTGTATGGGCATGGAATGCCATGATCAGTTGGGTTTGCGGAGATGTAACCATATGGAAACCTTCAGAAAAGGTTCCTCTATGTGCTATAGCTTGTCAGAAAATAGCTGCGAAAGTTTTCTCAAAAAATGATATACCTGAAGGTGTCAGTAATTTAGTTATTGGGGATTATACAATTGGGCAAAAACTTGCTGCTGATGATCGGGTACCATTGATATCTGCAACGGGATCAACCAGGATGGGAAAGTTAGTTGGACAAGCAGTTGGAAGCAGGTTAGGCAAGACTATTCTTGAATTAGGAGGAAACAATGCCATAATAATCAGTGAGCATGCCGATGTAAATATTGCATTAACATCTGCCGTTTTTGGTGCTGTTGGTACTGCAGGACAGCGATGCACTACTACTAGAAGATTAATTATTCAGGAATCAATTTTTGATTCTTTTAAAGAGAAGTTGATTAATGCGTATGGTCAAATTCATATTGGGAATCCTCTTGATGAGAATAACCACATGGGTCCACTCATAGATCTTGATGCAGTGAACATGTTTAACGAAGCCCTCCAAAATATAGAAAAAGAAGGTGGCAAGGTGGTTGTTAAAGGAAGCGTTCTTTCAGGTTCGGGATATGAATCAGGATGCTATGTTAAACCAGCAATTTATGAAGTGAAAAATGATTTCAAGGTAGTGCAAACTGAGACATTTGCACCCATCCTTTATTTAATAAAATACGAAACTGTTGAAGAAGCAATAAATCTGCAAAATGATGTTCCCCAGGGATTAAGTTCAGCAATTATGACGAATCAGGTAAGGGAATCTGAACAATTTCTTGCTCACTTTGGATCTGATTGTGGAATAGCAAATGTAAATATTGGAACTTCTGGAGCTGAGATTGGGGGTGCTTTTGGAGGAGAAAAAGAAACAGGTGGCGGAAGAGAATCAGGTTCGGATGCCTGGAAAGCATATATGCGAAGACAAACAAATACTATCAACTTTGGTGCAGGCCTTCCCTTGGCTCAAGGTATTAAATTTAACCTGGACTGAGGGCCATGAAATTCATATATTTAAAATATTTCACTCTGAGATAGAGAATTGAATAAAAAGCATTAAATTAGGATCAATTAATTGGATAATTGCATAGACTAATCGGTTATGGCTGAATCTGCAAAAGCTAAATATAAAGCTGTTATGCTTATTGATGATAATGAGATTGATAATCTTATTAATCAGAAAATGATAGAAGCAGCTGATATTACTGAAAATATTTATACTCATACTGGCGCAAAAAGCGCTATTGAATTTTTAAGAAATCTGGAGAAATTGGAGGGGGTTGCTGAGAATATTCTTCCGGAAGTAATATTTCTTGATATTGATATGCCATTAATGGATGGATTCCAGTTCCTTGATGAATTTGAGAAATTGGGATCGAATACCAAAGATAAATGCAAGATAGTTATGCTTACCTCATCCATTAATCCTCAGGATGTAAACAAGTCAAAAAACTATCTCTACGTTAAAAAGTATATCAACAAACCTCTTTCTCAAGAAAATCTGGAAAATCTGACAATCTGATTAATCAACCACGCGCCAGGATTGAGATTAATTCTTCGTCGAAAGGTATAAGCAAGGTTGGCATAAAACTCATGTAAGTATAGGATTTGAGTTTCTCTGCAAGTTCAGTAATTTTCTCAAACTTATTCTTTTTAGCATCACTCTGACTCACCTTAAGTATTTTTGAGAAAACCAATAAATGTTCACATTTCTCTTTTCCTAATATCCGAATCTGCCTTTGAATACTATTAATCAATTGATGAAAGAGATCGTAATCATCAATCAAACAATAATGAAGTGCAAGTACCAATTTCACTTCAAGATGAGCATAGGGATATTTTTTTAAGCTGACTGAGTTCAATAACTGGTTCATCCATTTAGCTGCTTCTTCATATTTCTTGACGTAGTAGCAGGATAAAGATCTATAGCTGCAATAAATTAAATGGTTGGGAATGTCATTTACATCGCTCTCAAAATCAAGGAAAAGCCCATCATTTTCAACATACATTTGATCAAGGGTATCCATTCTGAGGTTTCTTACAATTTTGCTGATTAGAAATTGGCCTGGAAAAGTATAAAGGGAGTAGTTTGTAAATAAGCTGGCAACAGATTCATTTACAGATTCATAAAATTCTTCGGCTTTTCGATATACTTTATAGTGATTGTAATACTCCAATTTTAAAAACTCAATTACATTCTGCAGGTGATAGTAATTTGAATCCAACAAATAAAAATCAAATATTTGTTGTACTCTCGCGAGAATATCTTCGATAGGCTGTAATTCCATTTCAAGCTTCTCATCCTTTTCAACGTATAACCTATGAAATATATCCAAACAACTCTGATATACATAAAGCCGATGCGATTCATATAAAGCAGAAACATTATTGGTTTCTGTTCTTAATAATTTTAATTCCAGATCAGAGCGCTCATTCCTGCCAGCCAGAGTATATGCTCCGTATTTTTTAAAATATTCGGCTAAGAGATCCTCGGCTTTATCAACAGCCAAAGTATAAGCAACATGCTTATTGTAGTTTTGAGAATAATTAAACGAATCGGTTGCATTGATATGTAGTTTCTTTAAAGATTTATATACAACTGTCAATTCGTTTGAAAGGTCGTAATCGAGCAATTCCTTCTCCAGTTTTCTCAAAGTTGCAATTGCTATTGCTCTTTTTTTAGTGAATAGAATTTCATTGATATTGGATACCTTTTTCAATATATCAGCTCGTGGATTGTCCATTTGCTGTAAAAGATATTCTTCGATTTTTTGATTTAATCTTGATCTCAAAGTGTAATAGGCATTCGTATTCACTTCAAGTTCTTCCATGATTTTGGCATCCGACTGATGCTTAATTCTCATGGAATGGAGAAGATAGGCTGATTTTTCTGCATTACTCTCTAGTAATGACTTATATATAGCCTGATAATCATCTTCAGAAAGTTGTTTAATGATGTTCTTTAGCTTGGCCATCAAAGATTACTTTATGTCTAAAAAATAACTGATTTAACGTTTGACGGCCCTAATCTATGATTTAAATGTAATATTTTAAAGAGAAATTCAATATTTTTTAGTTTTTATTTAATTTAAATTTAAGCGACGAAGTTGTTTTATGGACAAAAATATATATTTATATTGCTTATATTCAGCCACTTGTCTTGTTTTGTATATTCTTTCCTTATAAATATCCAGATAAAAAATACCCAATAAAAATTTTGATATTGGCTGTTATTTTAAAAAATAGCAATAAAAAAGAGGAGTAAAACTCCTCTTTTTGTAAAATATGCAATGTAAATATTACACTAAGCCAACTCCCACAATGATTGGTCTCTGGCTTCGAGTTGTGATTTTTTACCCATTAAGAAGTCATCAGCTTTTCTGGCAGCTTCACGTCCTTCGGCAATAGCCCATACTACCAGCGATTGGCCTCTTCTCATATCTCCCGCAGTAAATATTTTTTCATTGTTGGTTTGGTAATCCTGATCTTTAACATTGCCTCGCTCATCAACCTCAATTTCAAGTTGTTCAAGTGCGCCCGTAAATTCCGGATGAACAAAACCGATAGCTAGAAAAGCCAAGTCACAGGCTAGAATCTTTTCGGTTCCACTAACTTCTTTAAATCCAGGTTTTCCTGTTTTACGATCTACGCTCCATTTAATATCAACAATTTTCAATCCAGTAACCTGTCCTTTTTCGTTTCCAATAAATTCTTTAGTCAATACTGACCAGTGTCGATCACAACCCTCTTCATGTGAGGAGGAGGTACGAACAATCATTGGCCATTGAGGCCATGGATTTTCAGTTCCCCTGGATTCAGGTGGCTTTGCAAGCAGCTCCAATTGTGTTATTGATTTAGCTTTGTGCCGATTGGAGGTTCCTACACAATCAGATCCTGTATCTCCACCTCCGATTACCAGTACATGCTTTCCAGTTGCAAGTATTTCATCTTTTCTTAAAAACTGATCTCCTGCAACTCTCTTATTTTGCTGAGTGAGAAAGTCCATTGCAAAGTGAACGCCTTTAAATTCTCTTCCTGGAATAGGAAGATCCCTTGGAACAGTAGATCCACAGCAGAGGACAATAGCATCATATTTAACAGTCATTTCATTGGCATTAATATTTTTGCCAACTTCAGAATTTACTTTAAATACAATTCCTTCTTCTTCCATCAGGTTAATTCTTCTATCAAGCACCCATTTTTCCAATTTAAAATCTGGAATCCCATATCGTAATAAACCACCGATTCTATCAGCTCTTTCGAATACTGTTACCCAATGTCCAGCTTTATTTAACTGGCTGGCGGCAGCAAGGCCTGCAGGGCCGGAACCTACTACAGCCACTTTCTTCCCGGTTCGAATAGCTGGTATATGTGGTTTTACATATCCTAATTCATACGATTTTTCGACAATGGTCTTCTCTATATGTTCAATAGCCACCGGGGGTTTATTAATACCCAAAACACAAGATGATTCACAGGGAGCAGGACAAATTCTTCCAGTAAACTCTGGAAAATTATTGGTTGAATTCAAAATATAATAAGCCTTTTGCCAATCCTGATCATATACTGCATCGTTAAATTCTGGAATAATATTTCCTAAAGGACAGCCATTATGACAGAATGGTACACCGCAATCCATACATCTTGCCGCCTGGTCTATGGTTTTCTGTTCGTTGAAATCAAGGTATATTTCATTATAATCCTTGATCCTATCTTTAGGATCTTTTGATTTTGGTAATTCCCTGTTAAACTCTAAAAATCCAGTTGGTTTTCCCATAATATCTATAATTATACAGTTACCTGTTCTTTTATTTTATTTTTTAGTAGTACTGCCTTATAATCTTTCGGCATTACTTTTACGAAATTTTGAACGGTTGTTTCAAAATCATCTAACATGTTTTTCGCCACTGCACTATCAGTATACTTAAGATGATTTACTATCAATCTTTTAATTCTTTTCAAATCTTCTTCTTCCAATGGATCAAAATCAACCATTTCCATATTGCAATTGATAGAAAATGAATCATCTGGATTATAAACATAGGCCACACCACCACTCATACCCGCTGCAAAATTTCTTCCTGTAGGTCCGAGGATTAATGCATAGCCACCAGTCATATACTCACAACCATGATCACCTATACCTTCTACAACAGCTGTAGCTCCGGAATTACGTACACAAAATCGTTCACCGGCCATACCATTAATATATGCTTCGCCACTAGTAGCACCATAAAAGGCCACATTTCCAATAATGATATTTTCTTTTGGATCAAAACTAGATTTTCTGTCAGGATATATAATTAATTCAGCACCAGACAATCCTTTTCCAAAATAATCGTTGGCTTCACCTTCTAACTCAAAGCGAATGCCTTTAGTGCTGAAAGCACCGAGACTTTGTCCGGCCGATCCCTTTAATTTGATGTGAATAGTTCCATCTGGAAGACCAACGCCTCCATATATTTTTGAAATTTCGTTCGATAACATTGCACCAACCGCCCTGTCAGTATTTTTGATTTTATATTCTGCAGTAACCTGATCAGCCTTATCCAAAGCAGGTTTTGCTATTTCAATCAGTTTTCTATCAAGCACTCTTTCAATTTCATGATCTTGCTCCATTTGTTTATAGAGACCGACATCAGGTTCAGAATCTAACTTAGTTATTATAGGAGATAAATCTAAAGTCTTTAATTTCCAGAAATCAAGATCTTCCCGAACGCGTAATACATCTGCCTGACCAACCATTTCATTAATTGTTCTAAAACCTAGTTCCGCCATTATTTCGCGCAACTCCTCTGCCATAAAAGAAAAATAATTGACCACGTGATCAGCATTTCCAGTAAATAATTCTCTCAATTCTTTTCTTTGCGTTGCAATACCTACCGGACAAGTATTCATATGACACTTACGCATTAGAATGCATCCTTCAACTACAAGGGCAGCTGTTGCTACACCCCATTCCTCTGCACCGAGCAGTGTTGCAATAGCAAGGTCCCTTCCAGTTCTCATCTGTCCATCTGACTGGACAGTAATCCTGCTTCTTAGATTATTCAATACAAGAGTCTGATGGGTTTCAGCAAGTCCAAGTTCCCATGGTAATCCAGCATGTCTTATTGAACTCATGGGCGATGCACCTGTGCCACCATCATATCCGGAAATTAATACAACATCAGCCTTTCCTTTGGCAACTCCTGCAGCTATTGTACCTACACCAATTTCTGAAACGAGTTTAACATTTATTCTTGCTTCACGATTGGCATTTTTAAGATCGAAAATCAATTGGGCAAGATCTTCAATTGAATAAATGTCATGATGTGGAGGCGGAGAAATTAATCCAACGCCTGGTGTAGAATGCCTTACCCTGCCAATCCATTCATCAACTTTATGACCTGGAAGCTGGCCACCTTCTCCTGGCTTAGCCCCTTGAGCAATTTTAATCTGAAGTTCAGTTGCATTGGTTAAATAATTGCTGGTTACCCCAAAACGACCTGAAGCTACCTGCTTGATGGCGGATCGTTCCCAATCTCCATTCTTTTTTCTTTTAAATCTAATCTCATCTTCACCTCCTTCACCACTGTTGCTTTTACCCCCTATACGGTTCATGGCTATAGCAAGCGTAGAATGAGCTTCATGTGAAATTGATCCAAAGGACATGGCTCCTGTTGCAAACCGCTTGAAAATATTTTCTTTAGGTTCTACTTCCTCAATAGGAATCGAATTTCTTTCACTGAATTTTAAAAGGCTTCGAATCGTCACTGTATTTTCAGATTGTTCATTAACCTTACCAGCAAATTGCTTGTAAATATTATAGTCGCCATTTCTTGAAGCTTGCTGCAAGAGGGATATGGTATCAGGATTGAACAGGTGCGTTTCACCTCTTCTCTTCCATTGATATACACCACCAACTTCAAGGGTGTTAACAGGTATTGGTTTATCAGGAAAGGCAATTTTATGCCGCACCAATATTTCTTCTGCGATACCTGTAAAATCCAGTCCTTCTATTCTTGATATGGTTCCGGAAAAGCATCTGTCAATTACTTTTTTACTTAGCCCTAACGCCTCAAATATTTGAGCACCATGGTAAGATTGCAGGGTTGATATACCCATTTTTGAGAAGATCTTTAAAAGACCTCCACCAATGGCTTTTATATAATTCTTACTGGCTTCTTCTTTTGTTAATTCAATATCAACCAGTTTACTTGTCCGTATACTTTCAATAGTATCAAAGGCCAGATATGGATTTACTGCGTTAGCTCCAAAACCTATTAGGGTTGCATAATGATGAGTTTCCCAAATATCACCTGCCTCAATAACAATACCTGCCCGAACCCTTCTTCCATTTTTAACAAGATGGTGGTGTATTGCTCCAACAGCCATTAATGAGGGAATGGCAGCCCTATCTCTGTTAATTCCACGGTCTGTAAGAATCAGAATGTTTGCACCATCATGTATTATAGCATGGTCAGCATCATTACATATCCTTTTAAGTGAATTTTCAAGCCCTTCATTACCTTCATTTTGATCAAAGGTAATATCGATGTTACTGACTCTGAAATTGGTATGTTTGATACTCCTCACTTTATCCAAATCACTATTACTCATTACTGGCTGAGGTAAATAAATTTGTTTTACATGTAAAGGGGTTTCTGAAAGAATATTCCAGGTCCTTCCAAGGCTAGTGTATAAAGACATCACAACCCGCTCACGTATTGGATCAATAGGAGGATTGCTAACCTGGGCAAATAATTGCTTAAAATAACTGGAAAGATGCTGACTTTTATGCGAAAGTATGGCTAATGGTATGTCAGCACCCATAGATCCCAGTGGTTCTTTCCCCTGTTCGATCATAGGTGTTAGAATCAATCGCAAATCTTCAGATGTATACCCAAAAGCCCTTTGTTTGATCAACAGGGATGATTCATCATAAGGATATTTAAGTTCAGGGTTTTCATCAATTTCGTCAATACTTATTTCATTATATTTAATCCAATCACTATAAGGTTTCTGAGAGATTATTTCTTCTTTAACCTCTTCATCACTTACAATCCGTCCTTTTTCAAGATCAGCTATAAACATTCTACCTGGCTGTAATCTTCCTTTAAGAACTACCTTGGATTGATCAACGGGAAGAGCTCCTGCTTCTGATGCCATGATAACCATTCCATCTTCAGTAAGACAATAACGTGATGGCCTGAGGCCGTTTCTGTCTAGTGTAGCGCCTACAATTTTGCCATCAGTAAAACAGATTGATGCAGGACCATCCCAGGGCTCCATCAAAGCAGCATGATACTGATAAAACTCTTTGCGTGATTGATCCATTTGATCATGTTCCTGCCAGGCTTCAGGAATAAGCATCATCATAACATGTGGTAATGATCGTCCCCCCATCACTAGCAATTCAATGGCAGCATCGAGATTAGCAGAATCAGAATGAGAATCGTCAATAATGGGCAATAGCATCTGGATTTCTTCTTTGGTAAAAAGGGTTGACTCCAGAAGTGTCTGGTTGGATAACATCCAGTTTACATTTCCTTTAATGGTATTAATCTCTCCATTATGAGCAATATATCTGAAAGGTTGAGCCAGTTTCCAGTTAGGGAACGTATTTGTAGAAAATCTGGAATGTATTAAAGCAAAGGCTGAATGAACTCTGGGATTCATTAAATCAGGAAAATACGATTCAAGCTGAAAGGTTGTTAATTGTCCTTTGTATGTAATTAGTTTACTGGAAAATGTAGGAATATAAAAGAATTTATTATTTTCCTTTACGGTTCGCCCGATCGTGTGTGTTGTATGTCTTCTTAATATATAAAGCTTTCTTTCAAAAGCATCTGGATCATCTTTAACATCTTCATGCGTTACAAATACCTGTTCAATCGTAGGTTCTAAGGAAAGAGCTGATACTCCAATGCCTTCATTATTAATAGGAACTTTCCTATATCCCAGTAATGTAAAACCTAATTTCTTAATATTTATGTTTAGAATTATTCTACATTCTTCAGCAACAGCTTCATCAGGCGGGAAAAATAATACACCTACTCCATATTGGCCTTCCTCCGGTAATTCGAAACCAATTTTTTTACATTCTTTATTAAAATATTCATGAGGAATTTGAATCAATATACCCGCACCATCCCCGGAATCCGGTTCGCAACCACATCCACCACGATGCTCCATATTTCTTAACATGATAAGTGAATCTTCGACCAGCTTATGTGTTTTCTTTGCTTTTAAATTGGCGATAAATCCAATTCCACAGGAGTCGTGTTCCATGCTGGGCTCGTATAATCCGGTTTTTTCCTGTCTACTCATATAATTGAAAATTTTATAAAATTCATCTAATTCAGTTACCTCATAATACTATATTTTTATATAATGAGGATATTCTTTAACAGAATATAATTTTGAAATGGCCAGATTTTTAATAAATAATTCTAAAAATCTGTTAAAATTATGCTAAATCGTAAGCTTTTTGTGTAAAAGCCCTCGAAAATACAAAATATTCGTGATTATTTTGAATAATAATTAAAAAAAATTCTATTTCGTTGGATATCTTACAATACTTATAGATAAAAAAATCGTATTACTTTTATTGATTTTCTTCTACCAGGATCCCCTCTAAACTTTCTATCATTCCATCTATTTCACTTTCTGTAATAATAAGTGGTGGTAAAAATCTTAGTGTTTTTTCAGCTGTACAATTTATCAGATATCCCTTATGCAGCATTTTTATTACGATTGGCCTGCAAGGAATACTTAACTCTACCCCTGCCATAAGTCCTTTTCCTCGAATATCCTTAACAATAGAAATTTTCTTCAGGGATTGGAGCTTTGATATTAGGGATTCTCCCATCACCTCTGCATTTTGAATTAGGTTTTCTTTTAAAATAGTGGCTAAAACGGCATTCGCTACTGCACATGCAAGTGGATTTCCTCCAAATGTGGTTCCGTGGTCCCCATATTCAAAGTTTTTCGATATTTTATCAGAAGTTAAAACAGCTCCAATTGGGAATCCACCGCCGAGTGCTTTACCAAGAGTAATTATATCAGGGAGAACATTAAAATGCTGGTAGCCAAAAAGCTTACCGGTTCTACCAAATCCAGTTTGTATTTCATCAAATATTAGAAGAACCTTATTTTTTCGGCACAATTCATCTAACCTGGTCATAAATTTATTGGTCGCGGGTATTATTCCTCCTTCTCCCTGTATTGCTTCAATAAATACAGCTATAGTCTCCTTGTTAATATTGTTTTCAATAGAATCAATATCATTATATGGGAGTTGAAGAAATCCTTCAGGCAAGGGTCCAAAGCCATTCTGCAATTTTTTTCCACCAAGGCTGATAGAAGCTATTGATCTTCCATGAAAAGAATTGGAAAATGAAATAATAGGACCTTTTTTATTCTGGTTAACGCCATACTTTCTTGCCAGTTTGATTGCTGCTTCATTGGCCTCAAGTCCTGAATTACAAAAAAAAGATCTTTCGAAACCACTTATATCAGAGAGTGATTCAGCAAGTATTGCTTGTGGTTCATTATAATAGATATTTGAAACATGGATTAATTTATCAGCCTGTGTATGCAGTGCTTTAATCATATCGGGGTGAGAATGACCTAAAGCATTTACAGCTATTCCGGCC
>Ga0316187_10005511_pt1 | contig 10922 bp, 9 predicted proteins | sample CroRivburrow1_MG_FD_204927 | JGI IMG/M metagenome (GOLD analysis project Ga0316187, IMG submission 204927) | Coastal sediment microbial communities from Maine, United States - Cross River worm burrow 1 | ecosystem: Environmental > Aquatic > Marine > Coastal > Sediment | place: USA: Maine...
GCTTCTTTTTATTATTAACTTTTTGTGGCTGAGTGTTTGTTGGCTGTTTGGGATAGCCAGCAGAGTTCATTATTGGAAGATTGATAGCCTCACTGCTATTTTCTGAGTGGCTGCTATCAAATTGGATGGGGTTATCTTTATCAGCTTTTACTAAAGCCAAAATCTGCGGTGGTATATCTTTATTGGTGATTTTTTTTGCTACTGGTTTAGGCGGCGTGATTTTAGCTAAGGTTTTTATAGCTGCTGCTTGAGGTGATGGTTGGAAATTTGGTGATTTAAGTGTGACTGTCAGTTTTAAGCGGTTCTCAGCAGCATCATAGAAAGAGCCTGCTTCGTATGTCAGTGGCTCATCAAGGTCAAAAATAAGTTGCAGGTTTTTATCATTGTGGGTGCCATGCCGCAGTTGTTTTAGCGGAGATGGTAGTAAGAACTCGGTGCCCGGAATGTCCGTTAATGCGGTATTTTGTAGATATATAACCAGACGATGTGGGTTGGTCAGTCTGAATAAACGGTATTTGGTATTATCTTGAGTGATTATGGTAGTACGCAGGTAACCTTCTCCAATTACGCTGTTTACTGAAGAGAGCTCAGCAGCATTGGCCTGCACCATTAGGGAGAGGAGAGAGACAAGCAGAATGTTTATTGTGAAATTTATTGGTAAATGTCCCATATCAATATGAAGGAGCATCTCTATTTATGCTGCTCCCTGCCTTATTTATTGTCCTGATTATGGCGCTAGCCTCAATGCCTACTTAATTGTGTTCTTGTAGTACGCAGGAGCCTTAATATTATGCACTCTTTGCAGAGATATTAAATATTAAAGACCTAATCTGTCAAAAGAGCAAATACGGTTTTCATCCACTGATGGTTTTATCTTTAAATACTACCCAGGTGCTTTAAAACCTCTTTTTTGAAGCGGAATATGTGTTTGCTCCAATCAAAAGTATTAACTGATCTCAATATGAGCGGTGCGTATCTTTCTTACTTGCTAGTAGAGATGTATGCTTCATATCTATTGAATTACCTTTATATGCCATGACCAAACACAATAGCAAACTTCCTGAGCGCACGGCTAAAACCGATGTGGCGAATTTTCTGGATAAGGTGGCCAAGGCCCCCGTGGTTAAGCCTGCGGCTGACCGTGGTCGTCTGATTTTTGCGATGGATGCCACTGCCAGTCGTGAGCCAACCTGGGAGAGTGCCTGCGAGATTCAGAGCCAGATGTTTGACCAAGCAGCGGTGCTTGGTGGATTGGAGATCCAACTCTTTTACTATCGGGGGCAGATGGAGTACTTAGCCAGTCCTTGGCTGCACAGCTCGCAGGAGCTGAAACAGAGCATGAGAGAGGTCTACTGTGTGGGTGGGATGACACAGATTGGCCAGGTGCTCCGCCATGCCTTGCGAGAGACGAAACGGCGTAAGGTCAATGCCCTTGTGTTTGTGGGTGATTGTGTCGAAGAGTCTGCGGAGCGTCTCTATCAACAGGCAGGTGAGTTGGGAATGCATGCTGTACCACTGTTTCTGTTTCAAGAGGGGTATGAGCCGACAGCTGAAAAGGTCTTTCGAAAAATGGCCCAACTTACGGGTGGCGCCTATTGCCCGTTCAATGCAGGTAGCGCCCACCAATTGGCCGAGCTATTGAGCGCAGTGGCTGTCTATGCGGCTGGTGGTAGAAGTGCGTTGGAGAATTTTGGAGGCGCTGCCCCCAAGTTACTTCAGCAGCTTAAAAAAGGATGATGGTGTGGGAATAGGGCGCTTCATCATTTTTCTCGGTATCTGCGTTGGCCTGTGGCTGGCTTTCCGCTGGTTTATGCGTACACCACCGGAGCAGGTCTCCAAGGTGCTGGTAAAGGTTGCCATTGGTGCTGGTGTTTTATTTCTGGTTATTCTGGCTGCAACGGGACGACTACATCCACTGTTTGCAGCGCTAGGTGCGGCCATTGGCGGGCTGCTCACGCTGGGCATGCGGTTGATTCGCATGCCTTGGGCATTGGATATCGCTCAGCGCCTGTTTTATCACTATCGGGCCAAAAAAAACTCGGCTGAGCCCTCTGCAAATCAGCAGTCACAGGTTGAGACACGCTTTGTGCGGATGTTTCTTGACCATGAAACAGGTGAGATGGGAGGGGAGATTATCGCCGGGCAGCTGGTGGGTTCCCGTCTTAGTCAGTTGGAGCAATCCCAGCTGGTTATGCTCTGGCAGAACTATGTTGTGGAAGATGCTGAATCGGCAGCACTGCTTGAGGCCTACCTCAATAATGCCCATGGGGAGGAGTGGCGTGACCAGTGTGATGCTGGGAGCGGTCGTGAGAATGCGACACCTCCATCCAGTGGACAGATGAGCCTGGATGAGGCGCGTAAGGTTCTGGGTGTTGAGGCGGGGGCAGATCGGGAGGAGATTATTGCTGCACACCGTCGTTTGGTATCGAAGGTTCATCCGGACCGGGGCGGGTCAAGCTACCTTGCTGCCCAGATCAACCGGGCAAAAGAGGTTCTATTAGGAGGCTGACCGGCTATGGATTCTGATGCTTCAGCAGCCTTCATCCGGCTGAACAACCTGACCCGAATTTATTATCAGGGTGAACGACAGCAGCGGGTGCTGGATGGCGTCTGTGGTGAGATCCAGCGAGGAGAAGCGGTTGCACTGTTGGGGCGGAGTGGCTGCGGTAAATCGACGCTGCTGAACCTGATAGGTGGTATTGATCAGCCTGATGCAGGTGAGGTCATTATTGATGGCACCTGTATCAATCGTATGGATGAGCATGGGCGCACCCTGTTCCGACGTCGCCATATTGGTTTTATCTACCAGTTTTTTAATCTGATTCCGACGCTGACCGTTATTGAAAACCTACTGTTGCCCCTGGAGCTGAATGGCTGGGACCTGGTAGAGGGGCGACAACGCAGCATGGCCCTGTTGGAGCAGGTGGGGCTCTCCCAGCGAGAAGCCAGCTATCCTGACCAGCTCTCGGGTGGGGAGCAGCAGCGGGTGGCTGTGGCGCGGGCTCTGGTGCACCGGCCTGCTGTGGTGTTGGCAGATGAGCCGACTGGCAACCTGGATGCTGAAAGTGGCCAGCAGGTATTAGCGTTGCTTGACCAACTGGTGCGTGATGAGCAGTGCACACTGATCATGGTGACACATAGCCAGGTGGTTGCTGCCAGGGCTGATCGAATCTTCAACCTGGAGCAGGGATGCTTTATCTCAGGTGAGGATGTGGTCTGGTGAGCATTCTCTGGCGTGCCAGCCTGCGTTATCTAGGGCGGCACCCGTGGCAGATGCTGCTCTCCATCCTGGGAATTGCGCTGGGTGTGGCTGTGGTGGTGGCGGTAGACCTGGCCAATGAGAGCGCCCGACGGGCCTTTGACCTCTCAATGCAGAGCGTAACCGGCAAGGCCACCCATCAAATCGTAGCTGGCCCGGCTGGCCTGGATGAGCAGCTCTATGTTGAGCTGCGACGTAGCGGTCGTACCCCTATCAGTGCCCCAATTATTGAAGGCTACCTGGCTCATGGTGAGCAAACCTTGCGCTTGCTGGGTGTTGATCCGTTTGCTGAGAGCAAATTTCGTGATCTGCTCGATTATGCACCTGATGAGGAGGAAGGGGGCTTGCTCCAGCGGCTTCTGACTGAGCCGGGTGCTGTCCTGATGAGTTTGGAACAGGTAACCGAACTTGGGTTGCTGGTTGGAGACTCTTTTGAGCTACTGCGATCAGGCCAGAAACAACAGGTGGTTTTGGCGGGCTATTTTGAACCGCCCTCCCAGCAGAGGGCTGTAATGCGTGACCTGCTGGTGACGGACATCTCTACTGCTCAGGAGCTGTTGGGACGGGTAGGGCGGCTGAGCCGGATTGATCTTATCTTGGCAGATGTTGATGCAGCAGAGCTTGAGGCCATTAGAACTTTGCTCCCAGCTGAGGCTCAGTTGGTTCTCGCGGCCTCTCGTGGAACAGCCATGCAGGAGATGACGCGCGCCTTTGGCATCAATCTCACTGCGATGAGCCTACTGGCTTTGGTGGTGGGGCTTTTTCTGATCTATAACACCATCTCCTTTTCTGTGCTCCAGCGCCGGGAGCTGATGGGCCGTTTGCGAGTGCTGGGTGCAACACGTTTTGACCTATTTAAGGTAGTGCTGGGTGAGGGGCTGTTGATTGGTAGCCTGGGCACCTTATTGGGCTTGTTGCTAGGCGTTCTGTTGGCACAAGAGCTTGTGCAGTTGGTAACTCGAACCATCAATGATCTCTATTTTGTACTCACGGTGCGTGACTTCTCGTTGAGCCTGATGGGTATTATCAAAGGCGTGCTGCTGGGTATTGGCGGTAGCCTGCTGGCTGTGCTGATTCCCGCCTCTGAGGCAGCGTTTTCACCGCCACGCAGGGTGCAGGACCGATCTCAAATTGAGGCTGGTGCACGGAAGCTACTGCAACCGTTTGCCTGGTCAGGTGTTGCCTTGCTTCTCATGGCGGCTGTAATACTGCTGGTCAGTGATGGCCTGGTGTTTGGTTTTGCTGCACTCTTCGTGTTTATCCTCGGTTTTAGCCTGTTGGTGCCGCTGTGGGTGTCGCTGATGTGCCAGTATAGTGCGCCGCTATTTGGTGCTCTGTCTGGCTCTCTGGGGCGTATGGCTGTGGGTGGTGTGCAGGCCTCTCTAAGCCGCACCGGTGTGGCTATTGCCGCGTTGAGTATTGCTGTTGCTACCACAGTGGGCGTGGGAGTCATGGTGGGTAGCTTTCGCATCTCGGTGCAGCAGTGGCTGGAGTCGAGCCTGCAGGCGGATATCTTTATCTCGCCTGATGCGCCATCTGGCACGGGCAATGAGGCTGCGTTGAATCCGGCTGTGCTCCAGCTTGTTGAGACACTGCCTGGTGTTGCCGGGATCAGACAGAGCAGACCTGTGAATATCCAGTCTGGGGATGAGATTATTCATCTTACTGCACTGAGGCTGGCTGAAGAGAGCTATGCTGGCGTGGAGTTTTTGGAAGGGCAACCCGATACGGTTTGGCCCTTGTTCGACCAGGAACAGGCGGTGATCGTCTCCGAGCCCTATGCCTACCATCGCGGAGTGCATGTTGGTGATGCCATTGAGCTGGATACCAACCAGGGTAGGCAACCCTTCAAGATAGCCGGCATCTTTCGTGACTATGAAACGGATCAGGGTGTGATCAAGATGCGTATGTCTCTCTATCGACACTATTGGGATGATGAGAGTGTCTACTCCACTTGGCTCTATCTTGAGCCGGGGGTTGATGTCGATGCGATGGTGGAGAGGCTCTATGCGATGGTTGGAGAGCGACAGGCGCTACGTATTCGTGCCAGTAAAAGCCTGCGTGAGGCATCGATCAAAACCTTTGACCGCACCTTTGCGATAACCCATGTCCTACGGCTGCTGGTCATTGGTGTCGCCTTTGTGGGTATTTTGAGTGCACTAATGGCTCTCCAGTTGGAGAAGTCACGGGAGTTGGCTGTGCTGCGAGCCACAGGCTTTACACCCAGGCAGATTTGGGGTCTGGTAACAGCCCAGACGGGCTTTATGGGATTAATCTCTGGCCTATTGGCGATACCCTTGGGACTGGTGTTGGCGGTGGTGTTGATCTTTGTGGTGAACCGGCGCGCCTTTGGTTGGAGCATGGATGTGGTGGTGTCGCCAGGTGTACTATTTGAGGCCGTGCTGCTGGCGCTGCTGGCAGCGTTGCTGGCGGGCCTCTATCCAGCCTGGCGAATGTCTCAAACTCCCCCTGCACAGGCTTTGCGGGAGGAGTGATGCGTAGTGCAGTTATTGCAATCCTCTCTACTTTACTCCTCATGCTGTGGTGGGGGCTGTCACTGCAACCCGCTGAAAAGAGTGACTCGACCAATGTTACTGATATGTTGGGAGGTGTGGCAGATGAGGGATTTGAGCGGGCTCTGCAGCCCCGCTCCTTTCTCTTTCCACAGGATCATGGCGCCCACCCAGGGTTTCGTAGTGAGTGGTGGTACTTTACGGGCAATCTTGAAACCGAGCAGGCAAGGCGTTTTGGTTTTCAGTTGGTGTTTTTCCGTAATGCCTTAAAACCTGGAGATGCAGAAGGTGAATCACAGTGGCGCAGCCATCAAACCTGGATGGCCCATTTTGCACTCACCGATGCCAAAGCTGAGCAGTTTCATGCCTTTGAGCGATTTAACCGGGAAGCTATTGGGTTGGCAGGCGTGCAGTCTGAACCCTTTGAGGTGTGGCTGGATGATTGGCGTGTCACTGAGCAGGATGGCCAGTGGCTATTGCAGGCTGCTGAGGCAGGAGTCTCTTTAACACTCTCTTTGAAGCCGTTACGCCAGCCGGTGCTCCAAGGTAAGGCCGGTCTCAGCCAAAAGAGTGCAGCACCTGGAAATGCCTCCTACTACTACTCCATTCCCCGGCTAAAGGCAGAGGGACAGGTTATAGTGGATGGATACACCCATCAGGTCACTGGAGCAGCCTGGCTGGATCGTGAGTGGAGCACCAGCGCGCTGGGTGAGGATCAGGCAGGATGGGATTGGTTTTCGCTTCAGCTGGATGATGGTTCGGATCTTATGTACTACCAACTCAGGCGCAAGGATGGCAGCGCGGATCCCTATAGTGCAGGAAGCCTGCTGTTGCCAGATGGAGAGCTGATCAGACTTGGAGCAAAGAATGTCAAACTACAACCACTGGCGTATTGGGATAGCCCAAAGGGAGGTCGCTATCCGGTGCGCTGGCAACTGCATATTCCCTCACAAAAGCTTGAGTTAACAGTTGGTCCCGTACTTGAAAATCAAGAATTGGATCTGCTAGTTCGCTACTGGGAAGGAGCGGTGGATGTTACCGGCACACGCACAGGCAAGGCTGTGCGTGGCCGGGGTTATCTGGAGTTGGCAGGCTATTCAGAGGATTGAATAGGGGTTGCTACGCTCACGGTAGGTCCAGTTCCATAGTAGCCCCACCACAGAGAGAATAACAAACAGCACAAAGGCCCAGCCGGGAATGCTCAGGCCTAGAAATGTCCAGGAAACCTCTGCGCATTCACCAGACCCTTTAAATATCATCTGTAGAGCCTCGCCCAGCGGGAAGACCTCCATCATGTACTCCAGGCCTGGTCCACACTCGGGTACCTGATCTTCTGGTAGATGCTGCAGCCATACATGTCGCCCGGCGATAATGCCGCCGATTATGCCGGCAATGGCGATCAGCATGCCATAGATGCGTCCTCCGATGCGGCCAGCAGGATTATGCAGAGCAGCAATAAGAAATATGCTACCCATGCTGATAAAAGCGACACGCTGCAAGATACAGAGTGGACAGGGTTCATGTCCGGCCTCCTGGAGATAGAGGGCAGCCCCGATTAGAGAGGCGCAAATAATAAATCCAAATAGATTTATCCGGCGCTTGGATATGCTGTGTATTAAGCTCATTGAGTGTCCATTGAAATGGCTGAGAGTTGAGATGGTAGTTAGTGTGAGTGCTCTTGAGGCACAAGAATCAGTTTTGGAAAACGGTGCTGCGCATATTGGCCATGACAGCTTATGCAGAGCTCTGTCAATCGATAGTAGTAGAAAGCAACAAGCTCAATATGTCCCTGTTCTGCGACATGCGACATCATTGAAGCAGAGTTATGGAAGGTATTATCCAGCGCTTTAAACCCCTGGGGGAGGGTGGCCATCAACTCCTTCCCCTGCTCGGCAGTCAGCTTCTGTTTCATGATATGCCCGCCTGCTATTTTTGCAGCGAGTTGTGAAACCTGCCGCCAGTCCCCAGAGACAAGTAGAGGCAGAATCTCCGTCATGGTCTTTTGGATGCCGGTCATCTCTTGGGTCAGCAACTCCCGAATGACAGGCGAGAGGGCTGTGACAGATCGTGCTTTCTCTGATCCATGCTCACTGTGGGGCTCATGTTGCTCAGCCAGCACTAGGTTGCTAAGGCTGATAGAGATGATAAAGATTAGAAGCAGCCTGAAAATGTTTTTCATGAAGATCTCTGATTATTGAAGTATTGAATTTCAGCAAAGCAATGGATTTTACCTGCATTCATAGACTCTTAACATAGAAGAAAATTCATTTGCGAAGAGCTGTGAGTCCAGTTGCCAATTGTTGCTTAGAAAGGTATTGGAATGGCTGTTTATTTTATCCCTCTACGGACAGGGGCGATGAATAACATAATGAAGAACCCCACCAACGAAGTGATGGCGAACCATTTTGCACCTTGATAGATGTTTCGCCATCCTGAGTTGGCCTTTTTGATGACCTCAAAATCTGTGACATAGATTGTTTCGCAGGCTCCATTGCCGGTGTCTGTGCGGATTGTGCTGGTCTTTCTATAGAAACCGTTGGATGGGTTTTTATAATTAGCGAGGATACCTGATAGACGAATCTGGTCGCCGACCTCAGCGCTTAGGATCTGTTTGTTCAGATAAGGGTCGGTAGAGAGTATGTGGTTGTTTGATAGCTGTGTGCCATTGAAGAGCTCGCCTGTCTGTCGGTCTTCCCATTGTGTCCAGCAGGTCCAGGTGTCGTTATGGAAGTGTGCTTTTTTGTAGAACTGGGATGTGATGTTTTGGTCCCAAACTACGCAGATATCACGTAGGTTCAGGAAATCCATCCAGCGTTTATGGTGTGCTACATCATCTATTGCATCAGCATCGTGGTAACTAACAACAACACCATTTAACTCATACTCATACCGGGGGGTTATCTGATAGATGTAATCATCGGCCTGAACGATGAAGGGTTTTGCCCTGGTTTCTTGTTGGACTGGATCCTTGAGCAAGGCAAGATCGTAGTAGTCAGGGCCGGGTAGGCGATCCTTTTTGTGATAGGCCAGTGCCATTGCAGCAAGGCTTAGTATCAGCAACCATTTGAAAAGACTCTCTAATAAGCTGGCCATAATAGAGATTAGCGGTCGCCAGGATGGGAAGTTGAATAAGCCGTGTGCCAGTTATCGGGTGGTTTTCCGTAAGCATAAAAAAGGCGGCTCAGTCTGTATGACTGAGCCGCCTTTTTGGTTTGGAAGAATGGCTAGAAATCGCTAGGAAGTGCAGCCAGTTCAGCAGCTGTGAAGACAGGGCCATCTATGCAAACGTAGGTGGAGCCGATATTGCAGCGTCCACATTTACCCAGGCCACATTTCATGCGGTTCTCCATGGTGGTGACCATTTGATCTTGTGTGAAACCGAGGCGTTCCAGGGCTTCAAAGGCGAATTTGATCATGATGGGTGGGCCACAGACGATGGCAATGGTGTTCTCTGGACTCGGTGCAAAGTCATTTTCCAGTACATGGGGTACGAAACCGACATGACCGTCCCAATCTTCGGTCTCACCACCGGGATCAACAGTCTTGACCATGGTGACATTGTCCATCTGGTTCCACTCTTCAATTTCACGTTTGTAGACCAAATCGTCTACGGACTTGGCGCCATAAACAATGGAGATATGCTCATAGCGGCCATCTTGCTCGCGCAGATCGAGGCAGTTCCAGATGACTGAGCGCAATGGAGGCAGGGCAATACCGCCACCGATAAAGATGAGGTTCTTGCCTTTCCAATTGTCGATAGGGAAGGTGTTGCCATAAGGGCCACGGAAGCCGATGGTGTCGCCTTCAGTGAGGTTAGCCAGAGCTGAGGTGACCTTGCCAGTCTCACGGAAGCAACACTCGATGTGGTCTGGGCGAGTGGGAGAGGAGGCGATACAGAATGTGCTCTCTCCAGCACCAAATGCCGAGTATTCGGCAAATTGGCCGGTTTCAAAACTAAAGTTATTGGCAACGTCCTCATCCTGAAATTTCAGGTGAAAGGTTTTGATGCCCGGTGCTTCTTGAATGACCTTGGCAATGGTCATGAGGTCTGGCTGATAGATATTGGACACGGATGTAATACCTTTATTCGAAATCTGAGTCAGCTTTCATGGCGTTTGGGTTAGCAGCCTTATGGGCTACCTCGGCCATGTACTCGGTGATATCCAGGTTGACTGGGCAGGCGCGGATACAACGACCACAGCCGACACAACCTTGGGTTTCAAATTTTTCTGGATAGATCTTGAATTTGCAGTTGAAGCGGTTGCGGTAGCGCTTGTACTGCCAGTCACGAGGGTTATGACCAGATGCATGCAGGGTGAAGTGATCAAACTGGCAGGAGTCCCAGAATTTTACACGATAGCCCTTGGAGCCCTTGTTCTCATCGACAATGTCGAAGCAGTGACAGGTGGGGCATACGAATGTGCAAGATCCACAGCCGATGCACTTCTCGCCGAGGCGTTCCCACATTTCGTCATCAAAGTTGGAGGTATCCATCAGCCAATCCATGATGGGGGCTGAGTTGCGCAAGCGGGTCAGCTTCTCATGTACGGCGGCGCCTGCTTTTTCGCGTGCAGCCTGGTCACCTTCCCCTTCAAGCAAGCTTTCAAGCTTTGCTGCGACTGCTTCACCAGCCTCGGTCAGCACTTCAACATGCAGACGACCATCGCCAAGCTCAGTTAGGTGTAAATCTGAGCCTTTAGAGCTGTCTGGAGCCAGATCAACCGAGGTGCAGAAGCAGCTGGCATCGGGTGCCGTGCAGGAGTAGGTAATAAATGTGGTACGTGAGCGGCGCTCGGTGAAGAAGGGGTCTTCAAAGCCTGCATTGGCATCTGAGAAGACAGACTCCAGAGAGGCGATTGAGGCGGCATCACAAGGGCGTACACCGATGATCACTGTCTCTGGATACTCGTGGTGCACAGGGATAATCTCAACCTTCTTGCCCCGCTTCTCGTAGGCAAACAGAGGTTCATGTTTTGCAAACAGAAACTCTTTGACACCGTTGAGAGGGAGCAGGCCTTCGCCAACCTGGTGGTCTTCACCTGAATCGACTTCAGTGAAGGTGAGAACGTCAATGGAGTCAGTACCATCTTCATCCAACCGGGGCTGAAGGCGTGGGGCGATTACCCGTAGATCGGACTGCACCAGTAGAT
>Ga0316187_10005512_pt1 | contig 10921 bp, 10 predicted proteins | sample CroRivburrow1_MG_FD_204927 | JGI IMG/M metagenome (GOLD analysis project Ga0316187, IMG submission 204927) | Coastal sediment microbial communities from Maine, United States - Cross River worm burrow 1 | ecosystem: Environmental > Aquatic > Marine > Coastal > Sediment | place: USA: Maine...
ATCGATTTTTTATGTAGTCTAACCCCATAAGTATCTAAAATGGTTTATGTTATATTTTTAAATAGAAAGTTTTTCATAAATAACAAATCCTTCTGAAATATCATGAGTATTGAATTCTTTTGTGAAAGAGTAATGTCCGTTAGAAATAATTTTATAATCGTCTTCTATCAAATCGTGTTCTTTAAAAAGCTGAACCAATTGAATAAAATACTTTTTAATATTATTTTTTCGTTGATTGGAAATAACGGATGGATAAGAACTTAAGAATTCTTGTATAAAAAATACTTTTTCAATATTTACAGAAGTAAAAACTTGGATAAATTTAAATCGAACTTCCAATTGATCTTTTGTAAGTTTTGTTTGAAAAATATTGGGAAAAGAAAAAGGATAGTTGTAATAAAATAATTCTTCAAGTAACCAAACTCTTGCTATCCAATATTTCAGTTTAGAAGATTTCTCCAATTTTACTTGAGGTATAGCTACTAGAGATTGAAAATGAGTGTCATCAAATGAAGTTAGAAATACTCCAGTTTGGAGTTGCTGAAGAAACTTTTTTATTTTCTCTAATTGATAATAGTTAGTAGATTTAACCGTAGGATTTTGAAATTCTAAAAAATCTCGTACTTTAAAAGTAACTTGTCGATAAGGAATTCCACCTAAAGATTCAATTTCAAAATCTAGATGTTGAGCATAAGTTAAAAATTGAAGAAGCATGACAAAACTTCTTGTATCCATTAATATTTCTGATTTGATGTAATCGGAATTCAACCCAGATTGAAGAAATGTCTGTTTCCGAATGGGACGTAACTTAAGAACTAACCAATCAAGATAAGAAAACTGAAGAGGCACCAACTTCCCAAAAGATATTAAAAAATGTGAAGAAAGTTTTTGTTCAAATTCTTCCAACCGATTCTCAACTAATAAAAGATGATACTGTTGAAGAACTTTTCCTTTCATTTCATGCTCAAATTTTAAAGAGTTTTTTGTTTCATAAATCCGAAAATAATGATTGCTTTTTCGATTACCAATTTTTAAAATCCAACCTTTTCGATTTTTTTCGAGGCTACTATTTTTATTAGTTTGTTTTAGATTTTTTTGGCAATTCTGCAAAAACTCTCTGCCAGAAATTTTATCAGCTGTTTTATAGTTTCGTTCAAAATAGAGATCAAATCGACTAAGAACAGCTGAAGAAAAGATTGTCCAGTCAATTCTTTGTTCTTTCGAAAAAAAGTAAAACCGAGTAGCGTTGAGTCCAGAAAAGTGAAGTAAAGTGCCGTCCCAATAAGGGTTATCTCCAACAAAACAAACTTCAAATTTATTCTTAGAACTAACCAGAATAGATTCCTTGATTGGTTTGGCTAATTTGCCAGATTCTTTATAAGAATTAAATCCTAGTTGAAAAAGATATTTTGCAATTATTGTTTGATGAAAATTGTCTAAATCTTGAAATTTAAATGTAATATAATCTACAACTAGATTTTCTGATTCAAAAGAGATGGTTTCTTTTGCAGTTAATTTATTTTGCTTCATTTGTTTCTCCTTTGGTTGCTTTCACTAATCGATTGTAGGGAATGTAATTTAATTCCTCTTTCAAAATTTTGTAAATAGTGTTTCGAGCTCGGCCTGTAATTTTGCTAATTTCAGTAATGGAAAGATTTTTATTTTCTTTCAAATCTTGAACTTGAGAGATTAATCTTTTATCAATCACAGTTTTTCGGCCAAAATATTTTCCACTTTTCCTAGCAGCTTGAATTCCTTGCCGCTGTCGGTCTTTCCGACGTTGATTTTCAAAAGTAGCAATGGCAGCTAAATTAGTCGAAATTAACTGATTAACAGCCATATCATTCGAATAGGGCAAATCTAATGAGATAAATCTAACTCCTTTTTGATGAAGTCGTTCTTGTAATTTTAAGAATTCAAGTGTATTTCTACTACACCGATCAATTTTGGTGACAAGCAACAAATCATTTTCTTTTAATTCGTGATCAATCAGGTGATAAAAAACAGGGCGCTCTTCAATTTTATCAGCTGCAGAGCCTACTTCGACCCGAATATTTTTTTCTGGAACACCTTTTTGAATAAACTCTTGTTTCTGCGCTTCCAGAGAAGAATTATCCTCTTGAGTTTGCGAGCTCACCCTTGCATATCCAAATCTACGATTTTTTGAAACTTCTTTAAACATAAATTTTCTCCTTCGTTATAAAATGTTGATTAAGTATAGAATACTGAACTCTGCTCAAAAAGTCAATATAATGTTAAGTTTAATTAACAAAAAATAAGAGTTCATCTAGAGTATACTCTAAACGAACAGTTCTGGGTGTGGAAATAAACAAGATATTCCTATGCAGGGGATCAGAGAATCCAATATGCTCTGAGAGGGCATTTGAAAACGCGTTAAGGCCTCTTGAACGGTTGAACAGGTAAATACTACCTTAAAGTAAATGAAGTCGAAAATAAGCAGGTTTTAGTGGTGAAGGTGAAAGATAAAAGAATTAAGTGGGAAAGATGATGAAATATCCTCTGAAATGGTCCTAAAATGCTCGAGAATGAAAATAAATCGAACTTAGGTGATTTATTGAGGCTTAAGAGAAATTTATCTTAGACGGGTGAAATTCAAAAATACTAATTATTTTATTAGTATTTTTGAATTTGTGGAAATATATCAGCGACAGCATTCCGAAAATCTTCTTCATTTTTTGCAAATGGAAAATCCGGTGGATCTTTTTCATCAAAATCGGGATAAAATTCATCACAACATAGATAAATTTCTGAAATCCATTTTGCAAATTCAAAAGAGATTGAACTCGGCTTGATATTCTTTAATATTTCGTAATTTTTAGTTAATAAAAGGCATTTTTTTTCAATTGCTTCAACCATACTACAAAATTTACTTTCAAATGTTTTGCCATTAATTTTGAAACTTAAAAAATCTTCTATTAATTGTAAATACTGCTCCTTGTTAGACCAATGAAGATGTTCATTTATCTGTAGCGAATAATTTTTCAATTCCAAATATTTTAATTTATTTTCATCTTTAAGAAATTTATTTTTTTTTCGCAATAAGTCATGATATTTAAGAAGTTCTACATATTTTTGGTAATTATATTGCATTTTTTAATTGTAATTAATTATGATTTTTTGGCCCTCTAAGCCTTAATTGTAATTGCATAGATGGGCGAGTATCCAATCCAAAGTTATGATCCTCTTTTATACTTTCAAGTTGAGATTCAGTCGCATTTACTATAGTAATAAAAGAATTATCAGTAGCATTAACAATAGCCACTAGATTACCATCCTTTTCTTTATAGAAATAAGCCGGAGTTTCATATCGATATGACCCATTAATTTTTTCTGTTTCAGGTGACTCTATAAAGCTGCGAGTCTTTCCTTCGAATTCTTTTAAAGTTTCTTTGTTTCGATTTTCTTTCATACCGAAACATTTTTCTGCGTGTCGATCATACGCATGATTCATACGTTTTTGACTACTAAAATCAGTATTTTCTCGAGTATGGTTTTGGTTTGGATTATCATAATCAAATTTATCGAGAAAAGGATTGGGCCCACCCTTGTATTGACTTGAATCAAAATTACCATTTTCAGGAGGTGGTTGGTTATTACCTCCATCACCTGGAAATGGATCATCTGCAAGTTTGACTCTCGGTTTGCAAGACAAAGGTGCATTTTGGTGATAACGACAGTAAATATTTTGTGGTACTAATGCGTCTGCACCTGGAATTATAGTACTTCCCGAGCTATATTTTCCAGCTTTCGCACTTCGACGAGCATCAGCCTTTGCTCTCGGGCCTGGACCACTTTTGCCTAGCTCACCACTTCGAATTCCTAATGCAGATTTTGAACCTTCAGAGATTCGTTTATTACCAATTAAAACTCCAGAACCCGTTTTAATTAAATGACTCGACGATTTGTGACTCAAACCCTCTTGAACTTTACCATCTACTTTCATTTGAGTATTTTCTTCAACAAAAGTATCTACTCGTTCAATCTGTTGAGTAGAATTTGATGTCAAGTTAGTGGGACTTAAATTAATGCTACCAAATCTGAATCCAAGTGCCATGGTACCAATACCGACGGCCTTTTTAATTCTAGTTTTATTGTTTCGAATTTTCGCGACAAGTTTAGAATAAATTTTCATAGAATACTCTAGGTATAATATTTATACCTATAGTATACTATTTTTTTTTGAATTAGCAAATAATATTGCAAGAATACCCTTTAAAAAGAGTCCATCTTACCTTTAAAAAGAGTCCATCTTACCTTTAAAAAGAGTCCATCTTACCTTTAAAAAGAGTCCATCTTACCTTTAAAAAGAGTCCATCGTTTGGACTACTTTTAAAGGTATATTCAATTGTTAGGACTAGATTAAATCCTTGTAGTTATTGGTTAAAAAGTTAATATAGAAATTATATAGAACTAATTTAAATCGATTTTTTATGTAGTCTAACCCCATAAGTATCTAAAATGGTTTATGTTATATTTTTAAATAGAAAGTTTTTCATAAATAACAAATCCTTCTGAAATATCATGAGTATTGAATTCTTTTGTGAAATAATAATGTCCATTAGAAATAATTTTATAATTGTCTTCTATCAAATCGTGTTCTTTAAAAAGGTGAACCAATTGAATAAAATACTTTTTAATATTATTTTTTCGTTGATTGGAAATAACAGATGAATAAGAACTTAAGAATTCTTGTATAAAAAATACTTTTTCAATATTTACAGAAGTAAAAACTTGGATAAATTTAAATCGAACTTCCAATTTATCTTTTGTAAGTTTTGTTTGAAAAATATTGGGCAAATAAAAAGGATAGTTGTAATAAAATAATTCATCAATTAACCAAACTCTTCCTATCCAATATTTCTGTTTAGAGATCTGGGATTAAATATCGTCTGAGATGGCTCTAAGATGGCCTATAATGAAAATAGATTAGTTTTAGGTATATTACCGTGGGTTAAAATCAAGTCGAAAATAAGCAGGGTTTAGTGGTGAAGGTGAGAGATAAAATAATTCGATTGGAATATGACTCAATATGCTCTGAGAGGCTTAAAGCAGTCGATTTAATATTGTATTAAAAAATTAATACAATATTTTAAACATCAAGAAAATCAGTATGATTACTAAACAAATTGAAACGATTTGAAGCACCGATTGGAATTGGTTGACCGAATAAAGCCATGTCTATTGGTAAAAAAGCTAAATTTGTGGAGTCTTCCACACACTCAAAACAGAATGCAGCGGTGCTATGGATGCTTTTTGAAACATTTACAATTTTTGATGCATTAGTAAATACAACTACAGCAGGTGAAAGAATATACGCACCTGCGTTAATACAGACAGCTGCGAATTTACGTTTACCATAATCAATAACGACACCTTTACCAACGTCAGTAACTATACCCACTACCCCCGTACCGCTCATCCAACCATAAACACAGCGTATTCCTCCAGCTTTAGCTTTAGAATATTGCTGGGCATATGTTTTGTATTGTGTTGAATTCAAATTACTAAAAGCAAATCTACGATGTCCCGGTTTATCTGGAATAAATGACATACGCAAACTCCTTATTTTATAAATTAGTGATTCAATTAAAATATTAACGATAATAAAAATAATCTTAAAAAATAAAAACGATTTTGTCAATTATTCTTAAGTAAAAGACTTAGTAATTTTTAAATATATAAAAACTTCTACAAGAGAGGATGAAAAATTCCTATTTTTCTCTAAGTTTTACTCAAAAATCATCCCAAAACTTTTTTCAAAAATCAGACAAAACCCTTGATAATAAAAGCTAAAAACTACTCAAAATTAATGCATATTTTAATAAAAATTAAACAGTTAAAAACTATCCGTTTTTTACTCTCAAAATAGTAAAAAACGGATAGTTTTTAACTATATCTTTTCCCAAAAGGAAAGAGATTCAATCTTGGAAAGCAATCCTGGAGACAAATCTCTTATATTTTTAGTTTCGTTTAATGAACCATTTTTAAAGGTTAAGCTAAATTCATTTTCGATTAATTCAGAATCTTTCAATTCAAAAAATGAATCAATCAGCTGTTTTTTTATTTTTTTTAGATCTTTATTAGAAACAGAAAATTGATTCAAACATTTTTTCACCGGAAATATTTTTTTCAACTCAACTTGACTAAAAACTTCGATTAATTGAAGCTTAATTTCCAAATCATATTTGTTTTTATAAATAAGAAAAGAATCTGAAAAGAAAAATGGATAGTGATAAAAATAAAACTCTTCTCCTATCGCCATGGTTATAGTCCATCGCCTATTTTTTTTTGTCAGTTTCAAATAGGGGAACATTACTGATCTTCGAAATTCATTCTCTGAAAATTTTTGAATCAATGGTTTTAGATCCTGTAAACTTGTTAAAAACTCTAATGCTTGGGTTCGCTGATACGTACTTTTTGTGTTACTACCTGTAAAGCTTATAAAATCCATCACAGAGAATTCTAGTACATAATAAGTCTGATCATTTATAAACTGTCTCGAATACTCTAAAGTTCGTATAAAAGATAACAATTGAATTAATTTAAAAAACTGTTTTTTTTGAACGAAATGATCGAAACTGTTCTTTCTTAAATAGCTGCTTACTAGACAATTCGAGTTGATTTCTGATTTTTGCTTTGAAACTATTTTCCTTAAACCAATTTTTAGGTCTTCTGTAGCCCAGTTTGAAGGCATGATTTTCTTAGTTCAAAACTTTTCAAAATTATAAAAAATTAGATTCAAATATAAGGAGCAAAATTATGAATTATATCAATCATTATGATTTTGGATCATTAAAATCCGAATCACTCAGAATTGATTATATACGGTGGAACTTAGTTCCTTTAAAACCAGATCAAATCTACAAAACAGCATCTTATTTTAAAACTTTAGGATTTAATTCCTATCAAAAAGATAGGGATAACTCCAAAAGTAGACAAGAAATTACCTTTGATAGACGTAATCTATATGAAGTGGTTTTTATTTTGAAAATAAACTATCAAGAAGGTACTCATCTTGAATTTTCAGGAGCAAGTGCCAATAAAATTTTTGACTTCATTAAGCAAGAACGTCTTCAATGGCAAAAGTTTCTACAACATAAGGCCATTCTGCGTCGTATCGACATATGTTATGACCGTGACCAGAAACCCACTGATATAATAAGCAATTCAAGATTTATTAACTATTCCCTCCAGCAGTTTCAGGATTCACATCCTAACCGAAATCTTATTTTTTACAAAAACCAAGAAGGTTTAGTTGTTAAATTTGGCAATAGACAAAGTGACAGGCATTATCGTGTTTATACTAAAAATAATATACTAAGATTTGAGTTTGAACTAAAGGACAAAAACAAACTTAACTATTACCATATTTTATTACAAGAATCTAAATTTGAAGAGTTCGAAAGAATCTTATCTTATCAGTTTTTTAAATACTCATTTGAAATATTTAGCAGTGCTCGGCAACCCGATCATATCGACTGGTTATTCCATCGGGTAAGGCCCTATCAACATAGGGATAGTTTAGCTTTTCAACAGCCAATTATTTATACTCATTATTTGAATCAGTTCGATTCGCAACAATTTCAAAAAAAGACAGATTTTATAAACCTATTGCAGTTATTAACGTTTGTTCGTTCTTTAGATTTCAAGCAAAAAACTTTAACATCTAAGTACCGACAATTTAAGTTTCCATTACGAGACTTCTTAAATTACACGAATGATGGTAAAAGCACTCATCATTATCAAGTTATACAATTGAAAGAATTCCTTAATGCTTTAAGTAAAAATATAATTATCGAATCATTCACAAACGAGTATTATCGAATGCTGGTTACCATACCCGACGTAAAGGTCTATAAATCCAAAAAACACCGAAATAGCTGGGTAGTTGAAATCTGGATTGCAGAGGACTTGTTTGAGTATTGAGTATCTATGTCCATTTTTATACCGTGATTCTTTTAAGGAAAATTTAAACAAGCATCAGTTTGCAGTATTATTTGAAATTATAAAAGTTTTTTGTTCTGAAACAACTCGAAAAGAATTCAATATTCAACAGTTCTTAGAATCACAGGCACCTAATATCAATGCAATGGTACAAAAAAAAAGCAAATAAAAGACTATTTTATTCGTTTTTTGAAAGAATTCCAACAAGAAGGAAAAATTCAACAACAAGTATTCTTTCCTTTGTTGAATACTTAGTCCAATCCAAAGAGTACCTGTAAGATTAATCAGTTAATATCTCAACATTTATCTGAACCATTGGTTGTTTTTGAAATAGTAAACATAAATTTTATATGAAATATGAAATGTAAAGTTTAAATTAATGTTATGTCGGTTAATAACACATACCTTTAGGTTAAAAATAATAAGAAAAAGCATCCTTATTTTTAATTTATACCTAATATAAAAGGCTTGAAAAGCATTCCACTGACGAACGCTAGTTGTTAAAAAGTGACCTCCTGAGGTCACTTTTTAACAGCAAAAAGTCTCTTTTTTAATAACTGAAAGTCTCTTTTTCAACAATCTATTGAAGGGCCATTTTTTTAACTAAATAAAATTAATTTCAAATAGTAAATATATATATCAAATGGAAAACAAAAATAAAATTCAAAAGAAAAAAAATAATTTAGCTTTGCAAAATTATGAAACTTTAAAAGGTGAACTTTCTAAAATCTTAGAAAATCAAAAAATTAGTAAGAAAAAACAAGATCAAATCTTGGAAACTACCCAAAAAGGTTTTATCGGATTAGCATTACGAAATGAAGAGCTTTTAAAGTCGAATGAGCAACTGAAACAGCAATTAGACGAAGTTCTTAAGGAATTAAATATAATCAACCAAGAACGACAAGAAAAGGCAGCTCGGAAGGCAGCTTGGGCAAACCGGAAACGGTTACCAAAACGCGATCCTATGACAGCTGAAATTTATAAGGAATTAATCAAAGTTGCTGAAGGACCAACTTATATCCAGGTACGGACACGAGTAGCTCTCTGTATTTTAGCCGTTACAGGAATCCGGATCAATGAATTATTACCTTTAAAAGTCAGTCAACTTGAAACACTCTTCAAAGAAAATTGGATTGCCATTGATCGTTCTAAAAGAGGGCCAAGTAATCACAAAGCTTTTTTAACCAAGGAAGGCAAAAAAATTATCGAAGATCGACAAAAAGATTTCCAACTAATTTTTTTAATCAAAGAACCAGATTCTTATGTTTTTACATCTGAAGCTAATCATAACAAACCATTAGGTCGTGTCGTTCTGACCAAAGATGTCAATAAAGTCATGCATCAGGTTTCCAACCAACTTCCTGGCAAACCCAATATTACTAGCCATAGTTTTCGAATTGGCTATATTACTCAGTTATGGAAAGATTCTAAAGATATTAAATTTGTCAAACAAACCATTGGTCATCGAAAATTAGATACTACTTCTACTTACGTTAACAAATTATCTGACCAAGAAAGACAGAAACGTATTGACCAATTAGAATAAGTCTTCAGAGGCCAATAAAAAGCTTCTGAAGACTTATTCTAATTGGTCAATACGAAACCTATATGCCACAGGCGGAATATTCCGCTTTAACAAAAGCAGAAAAACGGCAATTGCCGGATCCAATGGGACGGGATCGTTTTATTGAAGAGGTAGGTCGTCCACGTCTTACACTGAGGTATAATCAAGTTGAATATAAAACACCGAAACATGGACCCGATCATAATTTACCTGTAAATAATAAAGGTAAATCAGATAAAATTCAAGAAAATGCTCTGGCGTTACGTGATTCACTACTTAAAATGCCTAATCGTTCAAATATTATTTGGTTTGAGCATGAACAATATCAGGGAGGTACACCCCAAGGTTCTGACTCAGTAAATTTATATGATCCTGACACAAATCTTATTGCTGTCTATGCAAAACAACCCGATGGAACTTACTCATTTTTAACTACCTGTGTGTTACGTCCAGCTGAAGCCGACCATTTAAAGAAAAGTGGCGGAAACTTTTTAACACAAAAAATGTTGGACCAAAAAACTGCCGTAACTGAGTATAATCCAAATCAAGATTCAAAAAATACGAATAATGAACAGTGATTATAATTATAATAAAGAACGGCATAAAAAAATGATTATACGTTCACAAGATTTAAAACGACAAGGAAAGAATATTTTTATAGAAAATTCAGAAGAATACTTTGAATTGTCGAAGTATGAACAAGCTGTCGAAGAGCAAGTTTTCTGGAATAAACGACTAGAATTCTTTCTAATAATGAAGAATTTCCTCGATAACATTATTAATTTTGATGAATTCGAAACTGCTTTTACGTTATTATATCGAAAAACATGTAAAGAATTTGATATGTTCGTAATAGATTTGAAACAAATCGAAAAATTTCAGCCTAGTACACGTACACGATCAGATAGATTTGCGAATTCTATAAGCGCAATTTTCCGTGCTTTTGAAGAAGTAGAAGACGAATACAGCACTGAGCAAGAGGTTAAGAGTTATGTAGAAAAAATTTATTTAAAATTTCAAAATTTTTTGAATGAAGAGTGATAATTATATCACTCTTTTAAATTATTTTATTTTTAATATTAATCAAAAAATACGCCAATTTAAAAGCCAGAATTTCATTGAACGTAGTTTACTTTACCCCCAAGGGAATTCGAATCCCTGTCTGCTCCGTGAAAGGGAGCTGTCCTAGGCCTCTAGACGATGGGGGCAATTGGAATTAACATTCCTATAGTATTAGTATACAAAGATTTAAGCGGGCAACGCGATTCGAACGCGCGACATCAACCTTGGCAAGGTTGCGCTCTACCACTGAGCTATGCCCGCTAGTATACTAAAGTTAAACAATGATATTGCTTAATATCTAAAAAAAGTATAGTAAAGTTTATTAAAAAT